>Ga0315279_10003107_pt1 | contig 23728 bp, 19 predicted proteins | sample YL17G06_20_MG_FD_203694 | JGI IMG/M metagenome (GOLD analysis project Ga0315279, IMG submission 203694) | Sediment microbial communities from Yellowstone Lake, YNP, Wyoming, USA - YL17G06_20 | ecosystem: Environmental > Aquatic > Freshwater > Lake > Sediment | place: USA: Wyoming | collected...
TGAATCCTCGTTCCAGGGGAACCATGGCTGCCTGTCGGCAGGCGACGCACTGGGCCAGGAGGCGTTTCCAGACCTTCGACCCGGAGGGGCGAGTCCGGCGGGAATAGAGCCCCTGAATCAGCAAGCGAATTCGCTCATTAACTCGGATGCGACCATCGGTGGCAGGAAACAGGATCGCTCCCTTCTTGCGGTCAAAGAGGGCTGTAAAGCCGAGATACACAGCCAGCAGCGGATCACCCCCAGCGGCCTTGCCTGCCCGAACGAACCGGCTGCGCCAGCGGTAGAGAGTCCCGACGCCAACCCCAGCCTCTTGGGCGAGAGCACGGACACCCTCTGAGGGAATCCTCAGCCCGTTTATCAGTTGAGTCTTTGGGCGAAGCTGCTGGAGCCTGGCAATTAGCGACAGGCGACGTTCGGCAGTCTTAACGGCCTTCAGGCCGTACTGAGCAACCAAATCCGCCAGCCGCTGACCTAGCGGCCCGCGAGCGAAGGTTAACTCCCTCTCTGAATCAGACTGGATAAGAGAAAGGCTGGAAAGGAACCTCGGGCGGGTTTTTGAGCCCGGCATTGTGAACCTGCCTTTCTTCCCGGCTTGGGAGGCCGGGAGGAAATGTGATAAGAATTGGAAAGGCAGGTTGAGCTGATGCTCATACCATCGGCTCGGCTTGCTTAGGGAGGTTGCAGAGGTCACACTCTGCAGCCTTCCGCCTAATCAACTCAACCTACGGTTTGCTCCTTCTTGCCTTCATGCTGCCCGCCTTCTTGCGGCGGGGTTTCTTGCGATAATTGGCCTCTTTGTATTCGCGCGCTCTCTGAACGTCGCTTTTGGACCACATGCGGTAATCCTGTTTCGCAAATCTGGTCCGCTTCGGCTCAGCAATTCTTCCAGCATAGAGCCAACGCAGAAGTGTTGCTTTATGAACACCGAGCAGATTCGCTACCTCTTGAGTCGAATATATCCGCTCGCTCATACGTGTTAGCATATTTGAGCACCAGTGTCAAGTCGTTGTTCAAGGTCATTGCTGGGGTAGAACTTCAATTGGGTTGCGGCTCATGTCTGTGGATAAACTCACCTTCGCCCTTTGGCACTTCCCTCGGCACGTTGATTTTTGGCTGGCCCATAGGGAAATCTTCATTCTTCCGCCAGCCCAAGCCGCCGCCTCACCTTGTTCCAGTCGAAAGGCCCGTAGCCGGGATGGCTCCCACGCTGGTCCATGTATTCCATCTCTCGAAGGAGGTCAATGAGCATTCGTCGGCTTCGCGGGTCCTTGGCCGCCTCGCGAGGTGTCTTCCCGTCGAGAGCCGGTAAAGGGTGGTCCACCCAATCTTCATAATGGCGCCTCATAGCTTCCTGAAGGTAGGCCTGAGCCTCAGGGGGCGGCTCAGGCAGAACATCATCGCGTTCAGCCAATCCTCGGCCGAGCCTAGCCCTGGCCTCCTCGAGGATCTTCTGACCCTCTTTGATTTCTTCGCCCCTAACTTCGATCAATCCCACTTGCTTCAACAAATTGCTCCCTCGTGCGACTCGATCGCGGGAGTTACACTCCAACAGCAGTTCGTTTCCCGCAAGGACGATACGACCCAGCAGGACAGTCTTTTCTCCTCTCCGACCCTGCCAAACAAACTCAACTTCTTCTTTCTCGCAGCCGGCGAGTTCCTCAAGTTCCTGATGGGCCCTCAATCCCGCCAAGAATTCTTCCGGATTCCCGACCTCAAAACGCACCTTACAGAGAGCCAGAGGCTCTCCATCCGTATTAACTAGTCGCGGGAGTCGGCGCATCCGCTCGTGGAGCTTCACCGTTAACCTCCCGAAGATTTCCGGCCTGGCCCTGAGGAATTCCCGCCAGCCGGCACTCGGGTAGTTTCGCCTGTATTTTTGAAGCTCGTAGCTCAGGTAGGCTCTGATGAACTCTTTTTGCCGGGGCGGAGAAGCATGCGCCCCACCAGCTACAAAATGGTAGGGCCCGGCAGGGTATGCGTGGCAGAAGATCAGACACCACTTTTCGGCGGAGAGCGATAAACCCCGGTCGTGAACGAAAACCCTGCCACCTTCCAAGGCGTTTTCGAGTTCCACGCCTCGACCCGGGTCGAGGCGTACCACCTGATAAACCGTCCTATGCGAAGCGTTCAGTGCGGCTAGGATTTGCCGTTCCTCGCCGCTAAGGGAGAGATCTGTGGCCATGGCTTCGGCCAAGGTCTTACTGCGCCGCGTCTTCCTCCAGTCGAGCCACAACCACGCATGAAATTCCTCTGTCTCCGGTTCGCTTGGACCCTCTCTTTGCCAACGTTCCAAGGTCCCTTTGCCCCAGTATCTTTCGACGAGCTTCTCGAACTCGAGCTTTGCCTGGTTAATCCTCTCCATCCCTTTTCGGATCAGTTGGCGGTCCGTTTCTTTCCAGACTTCCAGGTCGGGATCAAGCTCGTCAGGAACAGGATTCTTCGAGGAGGAAACCCCAACGAAGGCTTCTTGCGCAGTGCGATCCCGGCTCATGCAACATTTCTTGTATTTCTTCCCGCTTCCACAAGGACAGGGGTCGTTACGCCCAATCAAGATGCAACTCCCGAGTGTCGTAGGAGAACTGAACTAAGAAGTCGATCCGCTGAGTCGAACACTCCGATCATACACCAAACAGACCATTCATTCGCTGCGGGGACTCCAGCTCCGTAAGCGATCTCAATGCAAGGATTCCAGAAAGCTCCACCCGTGCTGCAATCGTTGAGGCTGTCGGATTTCCCTGCTAGACTTCCCTGGTCATGCACGCCCTAGTTGGGGGTTGCCAAAAACGCGCACGGCCCAGGAAATGAGGGTTGCCTCTCGGCAAATCGGACCAAGGTCGAACTTCCGGCGGTGTTTCTAATCATGGCCACCAACTCCATTGAATTCAGCGCGGCTGGAGTTTTGGGTATGGATAGGCGAAGGCCAAGCGCAAGTGGGAAACGAAGGGCTGCAAGTAGGGTAGCACCCTTAGCCTCGTAGGAGGTCGACATGGATATCGGCAAAAGACTTCGAGAACTGCGCCAAGCCAAGGGATTCTCCCAGGGCGACATCGAGAAGCGTACTGGGCTCGTACGCTGCTATACCTCGCGGGTCGAGAATGGTCACACCATTCCGTCCATCGAAACCCTGGACAAGTTCGCCAAGGCCCTTGAGGTTGAGCTCTATCAGCTCTTTTTCGTTGGCCAGGGTAAAGCTCAGCGCCCCAAAGCGGCAGGGGTTACGGCTCTCGGGCCTCCAGAGGAGAGGTTGTTAAAGCTCTTCAGCCGGATGTCCAAGCCAAGCAAGCGACTGCTTTTCTTGATGGCTCGCCAACTAGCTTCTACGGAAAAGCGAAAGTAAGTGATTAGGACAAGAGAGTCGCCGTCCGCGTTGACGAACCGGGGCTCACAGATTCCCTGATGCCGACAGTGCTGGTGGAGGTACTGGAGGGGTGGGGCACCGTAGAGTGGGGGCTGCCCGGGTGGTCACTAGGTGAACCGGACACCTAGCTGTAAATGACGCAAAGGTGCGGGTAGTCTCAAAGGTTCCGAAGCCGGGCAGGCAGAAAGTCTAGCTTATCGAACCTCGCTGGACTGTCTCATTTCCGCTGAAGTCGGACACTAACGGCTACACCTCCGCAGGTTGGGCAGCGGACGGGTCTCTGCCTGTCTCGCTCGTCAAAGCCGCTAACTTCCATGAATTCAACGCGAACGAGGTTTTTGGTATGGACAGGTCGAGGCGCTGAATGGTGCGAGCTCGGAATACGCCGGGCCTCCAGAGAGCATCACCTGTGGCAACGGCAGAGAATCCGCGGAGCGCGTGCTGGAAATCGTGGGCGATCCAGCACGGCGTGCCATTAGTGTTTATTCGTCCGGGGCGACCGATGGAGAATGGGTCCATCGAAAGCGTCACCAAGCGCTTGCGAGACGAGTGCCTGAACGCGGACTGGTTCGCCATACTAGCTGATGCCAAACGAGTCACCGAGGCTTGGCGCCGGGAATACAATGAGAGTCCCCTTCATAAGGCCTGAAGACTGCTTCCACTTCGTCCAGTTTTCGAGGAGCAGGCTAGGTGCTGCCGCCTCCGTCTGCGGGTATCGCTCAATGTTCCTAATCATGTGAAGGAGTACGAAGGGTTGTCTGGGAGAGGGAATGTGGGGTAACGTCGATTGGGGGCTTGCCAAGCGGCTTGTAGGTTTGCCTGACGCAGAGGAAAACTGAGCCCGTGTTATTGGGGAGGTGATTTGGAAATGATTACGCGAAGACAGTATGAAGCGGCGGTCGAGAGGGTCTGCGAGATGCTGAAGCAAGCCAAAATTGTAATCACGTCGGCCGAGCGGGAACGCCTTGAGGTGGCGGACTTCGGGCTCGGGGAACTGGAAGAAACCGGCTTACAAATCATCACGTACGTGAATACCGACCGGGTCTGCGCTAAAGAGATCTTGATGTTTCCTCACCAGACCTGCCCGGAGCATCGGCATCCGACCATCGGGGAGAATCTTGGCAAAGAAGAGACATTCCGCTGTCGGTGGGGCACGGTTTATCTGTACGTTGCCGGCACGCCTGTCGCCGCCGCGGCATGTCGTTCCCCAGTGGGGTCCGAGCATTACTATACAGTCTGGCACGAGGTATTTCTGAAGCCGGGGGACCAATACACGCTTTCTCCAGATACGTTACACTGGTTCCAGGCTGGTCCAGACGGCGCGATCGTGTCAGAGTTCTCTACCAGGAGCACTGACGAAGCTGATATCTTTACAGACCCGCGGATTCAAAGACTTCCGGTCGTGGAGAAAAGCTGAATTAGCAAGAAGTGAAGGAATGAAACGCTCGCGGAAGTCGTGCACGTCTGAGCTAGCTGCTCTATGCACGATCTTTTTTCTCGCCTTTGGCTCGGGCTTAGGGGGACTCGGTAGCACTTCCCCTATCTTGACGCCGCAGACTCGCTCGTCTCCAGTAAACGATAGACCTCAATTGCCAAGCCGCAACCGCATCCGGTTTGTGAGTGTAGCTGAGCAGGCGGGGGTGACAGTGCCTAACGTTTGGGGAGGTGTGACCACAAAAAAGTACGTTCTTGAGACCAAAGGCAATGGCGTGGCTTTCTTCGATTCTGACGGAGACGGATGGTTGGATGTTTACCTCAGCAACGGCACGCGTACAGAGGGATTCCCGACCGGCCAGGAGCCCACGAATCACCTCTACCATAATAATCGGGATGGGACTTTCAGCGACGTGACTGCGCGATCGGGGTTGGCGCGAACGGGATGGCAAACTGGCGTGTGCGTTGGAGACTATGACAACGACGGCTTCGAAGACATATTACTCACCTACTGGGGGCAGAACCACCTCTACCACAATAATCATGACGGCACCTTCACCGACGTAACCGAGCGTGCTGGATTGAAGCAGTCCCGAGTGCGCTCGGAACGGGCTGCACGTTTCTCGACTACGACCGTGACGGCCGGCTGGATATGTTTATCGCTAACTATATTGAATTTGACCCACCGCAGATCCTCGCGCCGGGTAGAGCAAGCTACTGCTATTGGAAGGGTATGCCTGTCCTCTGCGGGCCTCGTGGTCTTCCCGGCGGCAGGAATGTGCTTTATCACAACAACGGCACGTTCACGGAAATCGCGCAGAAAGCTGGTGTGGCATTCAACGACGACGGCTTTGAGCAGGGCGGAATGGGTTTAGCGGCTGCCGATTATGACGGCGACGGGTGGTTTGACATCTTTAAAACTAACTTTGCGGACGACATGCCAACCTCTACCACAACAGCGGCGACGGGACCTTCACTGATGTTGTCCTCGGCGCGGGACTGGGTGGAATCACTAACCTGGTCTCCTGGGGAGCGGGTTTTATCGACGTGGATAACGATGGGTGGAAGGACCTATTCTACGTGAATGGTCACGTCTATCCCGAAGTCGACCAGTACCATATGGAGATAGGCTTCCGGCAACCTCGGCTTCTTTACCGGAACCTGGGTAATGGTCGATTCCAAGATATCTCATATGAAAGCGGACCTGCTTTCGAAGAACACTTTTCCAGTCGAGGATGCGCCTTCGGAGATTTCAATAACGACGGCAAAGTGGATGTTCTCATAATGAATATGAATGACAGGCCGTCGCTTTGGTGAAATGAAAGTCAGGACTCCAACGCCTCAATCCTGGTCAAGCCTATCGGAAGCTACTCAAACCGCACCGCCATCGGGGCTCGCGTCCGCGTAGTAACCGGGAAACACGTGCAAATGGACGAGGTCCACAGCGGAGACAGTTTGATGTCAATGAGCGATCTGCGCCTTCATTTTGGGCTCGGAAGTAGCGCAAAAATAGACCTGCTAGAAGTTCCTGGCCGACAACGGGTGCCATCGAGCGATTCAGGGACGTAAGCGTGAACCAAATCATTTACATTCTGGAAGGTTCGGGCATCGTCCATACTCAAAAATGGTAGCTCATAGCGTTCTAATGGGGCAGGGATCAGGATGTCGATGGGCGCCTTACAGGGTGTGAAGGAGCGATATCGACTTCTGGCCTGATTTCGCCGCCTTAACGTCTCATTTTAAGGAAAGAGGACTGGCCCTGTCCTGGATATCTGAGCGGACGTTTCGGTATTCCTTTTGGGGCGGCGGGGCGGTCGACTCGCGGACAATCAGCTCGGCTTGAAGCACGGTCGTGGGTTTTTCACGTGTGGAAAGGTTGTCGGGCGAGGACTTCACTTTCTGCAGCAGCATTTCCATTGCCTGCTGACCCATCTGGTAACTCGGCTGGGCGATGCAGGTCAGCTTGGGACTGAAGATTGTAGCCCAATCCGCGTCGTCGAAGCCTACAACGCTAACGTGATCGGGACAGGCTATTCCGAGTTCTCCAAGGGCACGCATCAGGCCGAGCGTCATTCTGTTATTGCAAGAAAAGACAGCAGTGGGAGGAATAGCGAGCCGCATCAACTCCAACCCGCATCGATATCCGCTTTCAAGATGGAAATCGCCATGCCGAAGGTATTCCTCGGGAATCAGAAGTTGCGCCTGCTGCATCGCTTTGCGGTAGCCTTCCAGGCGGTCGAAGCCGACCGACCGGTTGAGGCTGCCGGCAATGATGGCAATACGCTTGTGTCCTAGATCGATCAGATGTTTTGTCGCTTGGTAAGCCGCCCCCACGTTATCAATGACCACCGCCCCGTGGCTGACGAATCCCATCGGCAGGCAATCAACGAACACCATCGGAAAGCGACGCCGGATGCGTCCGTCGTAGGGACCATCAGTGATCGACCTCGCCACCAGCACTCCATCCGCTCGTCGCCAAGAAAGCATACGCAGATGACGCTCTTCACGGGCCGGATCCTCGTTCGAGTTACAAAGCATTACAGAGTACCCTTCCTGTTCAGCCGTGTCCTCCACTCCTCGCATGAGTTCGGTAAAAAAAGGGTTGGTCACATCGGGAACAATGATGCCGATGACGTTCGTGCGGCCGACCTTGAGGCTACGAGCCACTTGGTCGGGATGATAATCAAGTGCCTCCATTGCTCGCTTGATTCGCTCCGTTAGCTCGGCGCTCACGATTCCTTTGTTGTTCACAACAGCAGAGACGGTAGCGATCGATACCCCTGCGAGTCTCGCGACATCCTTCATCGTATGCATCGTTCTGCCTTTCGCCGGTCGGGGTTCCCGCGCCCCGGACGGGCTAGCATACCAGAAAAAACCAGAGTTGTTAAGCACGTCTAAACGTTTCGTCCAGCAAAAATGTGCCCCTGCAGACCCAGGATGACTTCTTGTCGCTCCTTCCCTAGCCGACTTCCGAGGATGTCGTGACACCCCGAGGGGGCTCTTTCATCTCGAGTCTTAGAATCAATAGGTTAAAGAGACCGTTCGTCTTCCCTTGCCTGCATCATGGAACTTGATTCATTACGGCGAGTTGAATCGGACAATATTCGCAATTCATAACGTTTAGATTTTCCTTGACAACTTTATCCAAGCTGCCCTACAATCCCGCCGAATTTAGCCTAATGGATTTAGGTGACTCGATGGCGAACAACCGGCTAAAACGTTTCGAATTCTAGCTTAGACTCGCCTCTGTTGAGGTCTCCAAGCACGGATCAGGGTCGACGATTATCACGAAGGAGGGAACAATGAAGAGGTTAAGAGGTCTTGAGAAGCTGGCTATTCTGCTCGGCGCGTTGGCGTTGGCGGCATTGCCCCTCCGAGCTCAGTTCAGCAGCGCCATAGAGGGGATTGTTTCCGACCCATCAGGTGCTGTCATCCCCGAAGTGGAATTAGTTCTCACGAATGTGGACACGGGAGTCGCCCAGACTACCCACACCACTTCCGCCGGGTATTATCGTATCTCCGCGCTCCCCCCTGGGAAGTACAAGCTGGCAGCGAAGAAAGAAGGCTTTCAGACTGCAATCCAGGACAACATCTTGCTCGAGATTGCTCGGATTCAAAATGTGTCCCTGACGATGTCGGTTGGCCAAGTTACCACGCAGGTTGAAGTGACGGCAGCGCCACCTATGGTCGAAACAACCGAAGCTCGCGTGTCGGGGCGGATCTCCGGAGGCGCGATCCAAGATCTCCCCCTGATCGGTCGAAATGTTCTTTCCAGTATCGCCCAGGCCCCCGGTGTCGTTGGAACAGGTCTAACCGGCTTCAACGACTTCTATAACACGTCGAGCTTCGTGTCGATCACTGCGAACGGCCAGCGCGGCTCGGCGCAGCTTTTCTTCGTGGATGATGCCGCCACGATGGACTATCCCTCGGGGGGGGGCACCAAGCTTTCCCCGAACCCGGACTCTGTCGAGGAGGTCCGCGTTTCCGCCAACAACTACTCTGCGGAATTCGGACGTAGCAGTGGGGTTCTAACCCAGGTCATTACGAAATCGGGCGCAAGCGATCTGCACGGATCGTTGTTCTGGTACCACCAAGATAACGTTTTGACGTCACGAACGGTCTTTCAAAACATTCCCGATCCCACTTCGGGCCGTGTCACACCTGCTACGCTCCGAAATGAATTTGGCGGGTCGTTTGGAGGCCCCATCCGGAAGAACAAGACATTCTTCTTCGGCACCCTCAACCGACTGCAGTCGGCGACTGGGGTTTCCTATCTGACGACTGTGGACTCTCCGCAGTGGGTGGATTTCATGCGGACGAACTACCCCAATAATGTCTCAACCGTAATGCTTACCAGCTTTCCCGCGGATGTGGGCTACACGGGCCGTGTCCAGACCGTGGGCAATCTCACCGGCTGCACAGGAACCGGACCGCTCGGCATGCCCTGTGACATGCCGATCTTGCAGGAAGGGGTCGTCTCTTTGGCGTCCAAGCGTAATGCCGGTCAATGGAATATCCGTGTGGATCACAACTTTCGGGAGGGCAAAGATCGCATTTACGGAAATGTCTATCGAACGGCCTTTACAAGCTACGGGACGGATCCGCGTCCCGCCTTCCGGATACCCACTCCTGAGCACACTAACTATGGGGGGCTAAGCTGGACGCATACCTTTTCCCCCACGGTCGTCAACTTACTGGCGGGTGCTGCCACCAGCAACCATGCCGATCTCTGGGACGGTTGCCATAACTGCCGCGTACCCAGCACATGGGTTGCAGGATTGGCCGGATTCGGATACGGCTGGGGGCCAGGCACCTTCACCCAAAACGACTTCCATTGGCGTGACTTGCTTACGATGACCCGCGGCAAACACTCGTTGAAGACCGGTTTTGAGATGTATTACGATCAGGATTTCGCGCCTTTCTCCGCCCCCATTAACCGTCCCGATTTTGGGTTCTTGAACGTCTTCGACTTCGCAAGGGACACTGTTTTTACTTCGGGAAACATAAACTACGATCCACGCACTGGTGGCCGGGCCTATCAGGACAGTTACTTCGTCTCGAGCATCTACGGCCTGTTCCTCCAGGACGATTGGAAGGCGAGAAGCAACTTATCGATCAACTGGGGCCTTCGGTGGGATTTTACCTCCAACCCATCAGACCGCGGCGGAACGATGACGAATATCAAATTCAACGGCGGGAACACCTTCCAAGAGCGCATCGCGGGCGCGTCGGTTGTTCCTCTCGATCATATGTTTGCCATTCATCGGATCGGTTACTTTGCCCCGCGCTTCGGGTTCGCATGGGATCCGACGGGAAAGGGCAAGATGTCCATCCGCGGGGGTGCGGGGATTTTCTTTGACCGCGGTGGGAACACCGTCTGGAGTGACCAAACCAGAACCAATCCTCCGTTCCGTGCGAGCCTCCGAGCCTGGGGCTTCGACCCCGATCCCAGCCGGCGACCGGTCTTCGGACTGTGTCAAAGCGACGTGCCACCCTTCGACTGCCCCAAACCTGCGGTGGTCGTAGGTCTGAACGAGAGAAACGGCCCTCTCGCCGGGAGGGCACAGATCGGGGCCGTGGACCCCGGGCTAAGGTATCCCTATGCCCAGAACTGGTTCCTGGGGGTACAGCGCGCATTCAGCAACAATTGGGTTGTCGAAGCGGACTATATGGGGTCGATTGCACAGCACCTCTATACGGCGTTTGACCGCAACCGCTTCGCTGGGGATACGTTAGACGGCACGCTCGACCTTTTGAATCCATACTTCGCAGGGATTCTCTACGGCGATAACAAGGGCAGATCGGCCTTTCAGGGAGGGACAGTCTCGATTCAGAAGAGATTCAGCGCAGGCTACAATTTCCAGGCTGCGTATACCTTTGGCAAGGCCATCGATTACACTTCGGCGCGGCCCGCTGTGAACAAAGGTGACGTGTGGGCTGGTGTCTTGGACGCGAATAATTATGAGCGCCAACGCGGGCTTTCCGACTTGAACGTGCCGCACAAGCTGTCGTTTAACTTTGTCTGGAACCTTCCCAAGCCCAAAACCGGAAGCCGATTCGTGAACGGGTTCATCGGCGGATGGGAGGTTAGCAGTCTCGCTATCATGCAGAGCAGCGGGCCGTTCACAGTTTACACTGGTGCGGCCGACTACAATGCTGACGGGACTTACTTTGACGTGCCGAATATCCCAGCGTACGGCAACAACAAGAATGGTCTGAACCGTTCCGACTACCTCAACGGGACGGCGTTCAAGGCTTCTGACTTTCCTACTCCGCCTCCCGGAGTCGAGGGCAATCTGGGTCGGAACACCTTCACAGGCCCAGGCTTTGCGCAAATCGACTTCGGCCTGATCAAGAACACGCACATGCCCTGGTTTGTGCGGGAAGGTGCCAACCTTCAGGTACGAGCTGAGTTCTACAACCTGTTCAACCGCGTCAACCTGAACGGGTGGGACACGAATCTCGCGAACGGCACGTTCGGGAGATCGACGGCAACTTTCATGCCCCGCACCATTCAACTCGGCCTGCGCATCCGATTCTGAGGCTCACGCAGATCCGATAGGATGCGAGCGCACCCTTCAGGCAATTCAAACTGAAGGGTGCGCTCGTAACATGACATGAGGCGATTCTTCCCAGCACCGCGGCGGGGACTCGCCGGGCAACAACCGGGTCAGGACATGAATGGCAGAGCGCAAGGCCGAGCGGTTTTGGCAATGGGCACGCTTCTATTCGTCTTTCTCCTTTGCCTCACCGCCACGGCCAAAGAAGAAATTGAATACGCGAAAGTGGAAGCCCTTGTCCGCGCTGGCCAGTGGGATCAGGCACTGTCTTTGCTCCAACCCCTACTGCGCGCTGAACCCCAAGACCTGAAGGCACGCAATCTGATGGGCATTGCCCTCACTGGGAAAGGAAATCTGCCCGAAGCCAATGAGCAATTCCAGCTTGCACTGAAAACTAACCCGAGGTTCGCACCTGCGTTGAAGAACTTGGCTGTCAACGAGGTCACGTTGAGGCAAATGGAGGCGGCTGAAAAGCACTTCAAGGCCGCCAAGGAGTTGGTTCCCTATGACCCGGTCGTGAACATGTATCTTGGGGAATTCGCGTACAGCCGTCGCGAACACGCACAGGCGGTGAAGTATTTCAAAGCTGCCTGGCCTTACCTCCTAAGGTACCCGGAATTTGCCATCCATTCGGTGGAGAGTCACCTGGAAGGGGACCGAAAAGACGTTGCCCTGAACCTCCTGAAGCAATTGAACGAGCAAGATCTGGATCACCGGTTCCAGTTCCACATTGGACTAATGCTGGCGCGTCGCGACCTTTTCGCAGAGGCCATTCCCTTTTTCGAATCGGTCCGCGCGCGATTTCCGAACTCGTATGAAGTCGGTTACAACCTCGCGATCTGTCATGTTGCTACCAAGCAGTCTGTCGCCGCAATCGAGATCCTGACCGGATTGCGAGACCAAGGCCACAAGACCGCCGAACTTCTCGACCTGCTGGCAGACGCCTATGAAGGGAACAAGCAGACGCAGCAGGCCGTGGACGTTCTGCGCGAGGCCACAATTCTGGCGCCTCGGGAAGAGACACTGTACCTCGACCTGGCAGGTCTCTGCATGGACCATGGCAATTATGAATTGGGAATCGAAATTGTCAATGTTGGTCTGCACTACGTGCCAGACTCCTACCGGCTGGTCTTTATACGCGCGGTGCTTTACGCACTGTCGAATCAGTTCGGGCATGCGGAAGAAGACTTCGAACTCGCCAGTCGGTTGGCTCCCGAGATGGATCTCGTTTACGTGGGGTTGGGCATGACTTTCATGCAGCGGAGTAACCTTCCGGAAGCTGCTCGCGTGCTTCGGGAGAGAATCAAGGAGAGCCCCAACCACTATGTCCTGCAATACTTGCTGGGCGAAGCCCTGATTCGTTCTGGGATACAGCTGGGCGACCCCAATTTTGAAGAGGCCAAGGCCGCATTGGAAAGATCGGTGCATCTCAATCCGGAGTTCCATCGCTCGCGGATCGACTTGGCCAAGCTTTATCTAAAGCAGAATCGGGTGGAAGAAGCGATTGAACATCTAGAAAAGGCTCGCGCTCTTCGCCCCGACGAGCAGCCCGCGTATGCGCATCTCGCAACAGCTTACCGGCGGAAGGGACAACCCGAAAAGGCCGCTGCGATGCTGGAAAAGGTCAAGCAGCTTAACGACTACGAGCGCACGCACAACTACCGGGACTTGGTGCGAATTGTGAAGGTAGGCTCGCCTCTTGACGCGGCCTTCAAGGACTTGCAGCGGCAAGCCGAAGCAAAGAGCGCAACTCCCAAACCGGATTCGCCGACGGATCCGTAGTCAAGGAGAACAGTCAATAGCCCGACCGGCAAACCCGCTGATATGGCACTTTGTATGCACGAATCACCAGCCGCTAGCGTAGCTTGCTGCCGTTCCCCGTCAACGCCGGCGCTACCCTATATTCGGCGGAGGGTCCAATGAATTCGCCCGGGTTGAGTGCGACATCCGCTCTCCACAAAACTCGGCGTGAATTCCTGGGGATGGGCCTCGGCACAACTCTCCTGACTGCTGCATTAGGGATGCACAAACTGGCTGTTGGCAAGCCCCTAGTGGAAACATCAACCTCAGGAAATCTCAACTACCACCCCGAAGGTCTCTGCATATGGGACATCTGGTTCTTCACACGGGGCGAGGAACTGCACTTGCTGCACCTACAGAAAAAGCTGCCGGAGAGCCAAAGGCCCGACCGCGACGATGGCACCATCGGGCACGCCGTGAGTACAGATCTCCTCACGTGGAAGGAACTCCCTATCGCTCTTTACCGTGGGCCGCCTGGGAGCATCGACGACGAAGATCTTTTTACGGGTTGCGCGGTCGTTCATCAGGGTAAGTACTACATGTTCTACACGGCCCGCCGGAAGAGTGCAGGTGGCCGCATTCAACGAATATGCTTGGCCACGTCCGAGGACGGAATTAATTGGACCAAGCACCCGCAGCCGGTGATTGTCCCCGACCCCCGCTGGTATACGGAAGAAGACTGCCGTGACATGATCGTCGTCCAACACCCGGAGACTCGCGAGTTTCATGGATTTTATGCCGCCGGCCTACCAAGAGCGGAGTTGGTGGAGAAAACCACGATCGCACATGTCCGCTCGCCTGACCTGATCTATTGGATCCACGAACCACCGGTGTTCACTTCCACCCGGCACGCTGTCGTCGAGTGCCCGGATGTGTTCTATCTGAATGGGCATTGGTGGTTGACCTGCAACGCCGGGCATTTATACGGTGCCAGAGCAGGCTTTAGCGATCCGTATGTGACGTGGGGGACGATGTACGCGAGATCTGACCGGTTGGAGGGCCCCTACGTCGAGGGTGAGGACAATGCCCTCATTGGCTCGATGGAGTTCAACGGGTTTTGTTGTCGAACGGCCGAATGGAAAGGTCGGCGCTACCTTTTTTATGGGCAGGCGGAGCGTCGTGGCCGGGTCGATCATGGTGACGTAATCCTCGGTACGCTCGCTACCCCCAAAGAGCTCGTCGTCACACCAGAAGGCCGGCTTCGCCCTCGCTACTGTAACTTGATCGAGCAACGCGCGAGCGAGGAGCTGATCGCGGCCCAGGCGTTACCCCGCTTGGAGGAAGTTGGGGGCCGCTTCGGAACGGGCGGGGAGTGGAATCTCCAAGGAAACCGAGTCCAAGCCAACTCGCGCCGGTCATGGTCAGTGCGCTTGTGCGGGCCCGAGGCCGAAAGCTTCATTTGGTCGGTGGACCTAGCCCTCGAAAACGGTCGCGCCATTGGACTCCTATTCCGCGATTCGCTCGCCGTGACGCTGGATTTCCACGACCAGTGCGTGATGTTTACACGCCTCCCTGAGCTGCATCGCTTGGATTCGCGAAAGGTCTGCTTGCAGCATGGCCGGACTTACCGGGTGCGTATCATTGCCAAGGCGGAGTTCTGCGAGGTCTATGTGGACGACCACCTCATCCTACAGTTCGTCCGCTACCGGCCCAAGAAGGGGCGTTCTGGATTGTACATTGAGTCGGGGGACGGCACGTTCACCAATCTGAGCATGCGGAGCTTGCGAGTCTGATTGCTGTCGCTTCACTTGCAACGATTCTCTTTTTGATGATTGCGCCCCAGGCTGCCTAGGTCACACCATGAAAGCAGTAGCATCAGCGCGTTCCCGACCCCGGTTGTCACGGCGTAGCTTTTTGCGCGTTGGCCTGTCAGTCGGCATGGTGGTCCCACGCGGTTCTTCGCTGGCTCCAGACCCAGAGTCGGGGGGGCGCAAGACTGGTCACCTCAATTATCACCCCCAAGGCATGTATGTCTGGGATAGTTGGTACTTCACGCGCGGTGGCGAGGTGCATGTCATCCATCTCCAAAAGAAGCGCCCCGGGAGCGGGCGACCCGAGCGCGATGCCGTCGCGCTCGGACACGCTGTAAGCAATGACTTGCTCAAGTGGACGGAACTGCCGGTGGCCCTTTACCCGGGCCCGGAAGGGAGCATTGACGACTTAGACCTCCTGACGGGCTGCACCTTTGTCCATAAGGGGAAGTACTATCTGTATTACACGGCTCGCAAGCGGAGCGAGGAAGGCCGTATCCAGAGGATTTGTCTTGCTACGTCTGAGGACACTATTCAGTGGACAAAGCATCCAAAGCCGGTGATCGAGCCTGATCCCCGTTGGTATGAGGCGGGAGATTGCCGCGACCTGGTGGTCGTGCGACATCCCCAGACAGGCGAGTTTCACGGTTTCTACACAACGCGGATTCCGGCAAAAGAGTTGGTGGAGTCGGCAGTGATCGCCCATGTGAGTTCACGGGATCTGATCCATTGGACACATGAACCTCCCGTTTTTGCACCGCGGACTTACGGGATCCTCGAGGAGCCAGACGTTTTCTATTTAGATGGTCGCTGGTGGATGATTTGTGCGACCGGAAACTTCGATGGAGTTCGTGGTGGGTATCACGACCCTTACGTTACCTACGGGACAATCTACGCGGTTGCAGACCAACTAGAAGGCCCCTATCTCGAAGGTGATGACAACGTGCTGGTCGGCTCGATGGAATTCAACGGGTTTAGCTGCCGAACCGTTAAGTGGAAAGGACGACGGTACGTTCTCTATACGCAGGCGGAGCGGCTCGACCGGAAAGATCGCGGGCCTGCCACCCTCGGATGCCTCACAACGCCAAAAGAGTTGCGGGTCTCGAAAGAAGGCCACCTTCGTCCCATGTACTCATCTCTCATGGACCAGCGCGTCGGAGAAACCCTGATCGGAGATCACGAGCTGCCTGGGATCGAGGAAACACCACAAGAGATCGGCTACAGACGATTCGGGACCCGCGGCAGTTGGAGTACGCAAGACGGTTGGATCCAAGCTGCGTCGCCCAAATCCTGGTCAGTACGGGTGTGCGGCCCAGAGGCAGAGAGCTTTGTTTGGACAGCAAAGGTTCGGCTGGAGACGGGACGCGCCATCGGGCTGCTGTTCCGTGGCCAGCTGGCCGTCCTGCTGGACCATGCTAGGCAGTGTGTCATGTTCACCGATCTCCCGTGGATGTTTCAACTGGAGGCACGGCGGGTGCACCTGGAGCACGACCGCACCTATCATCTGCGCATCATTTCTAAGGCCGAATTCTTTGAAGTCTACCTGGACGATGCCTTGGCGCTGAACTTCGTCCGATATCAGCCCGCCAAAGGCCGATTTGGGCTCTACGTGGAAGCAGGTGAAGGATCTTTCTCCGATTTGCGCGCAGTGGGCTTAAAGGTATAGCCGGGGCGAAAAGGGCTCGCGTTCATGAATCGCCGTCACTTCTTAAAAGACACTCTCAGGGGCACTGCGGGCTCGCTAGCGTTAGCGGGCTTCGAGCAACCGGATGGCATCAGCTCGGACGCGTCACAGAGTGAAACGTGGCCAGCTCATTCGGTACACCCTTCCAGAACGCTTTTGTTTTTCGACGATTGGCCCCTAAACCGGCGCGACCATGTGGCGCGCCGCCTCGGACATCCTGTGCCGGTACCCGAAGCTGTTTTCGTTGACCCGCACCTTAACGTCACCTGGGGTTATCCCAGTGTTTTTCGCGATCCCCGTAATGGACAGTGGTGTTGCCTCTATCAGGGTTGGGACCATAACCGAAACCGCCTTTATCCACTCCTTGCCGAAGGTGGCGATGGCATCCAATGGAAAACGATTAGCTTGACCGGAAAAGTTGACTGGCCGGGGCGGGTTTATCCTCATCAGGTACTGCCCGCCGAGGGCTTCAGCGAGTGGAGCCCTTGCTTCTACGACGAGCGAGCACGCCCCAGTGAGCGGCTCAAGGGATTGGTAGTTACGGAGGTTGACTGACACCACTTGGAATCCCACCTCTGGGTTTCGGCGGATGGTCGCCACTGGAGGCGGTGCGAAGGTGTGGAGTGGCAGCGCGAGGCTCCTGACCCGGTTAGCTGCGTCTTTTGGAATGAAGTCCGCTCAAGCTATGTTCTTACCACGCGCCCAGATCAAAACGACCGACGAATCTCTTTGGTTGAGACTCGAGATTGGCGGACGTTTGCTGGACCGGAACTGGCGCTACAAGCGGACCCACAAGACACCCCCCTGGCCGAAACTTATGGAATGCCGGTCTTCCCCTATGAAGGTCTTTACGTGGGCCTGCTATGGATTTTCCATGTCTCGCCGGAGGTTGCGGGAGAGTCCCCGCTCAAGTTCTGGCACGGCAAGTTGGACTGTCAGCTCGCCTATTCGCGCAACGGCTGGCACTTCCAGCGCACCTCGCGAGAGCCTTTCATGCCAAATGCCGAACCGGGGGAGTTCGGGGCGGGATGTATTCAGCCTTCTTGTATGATCATCGATGAGGAAGAAAGGATTCGTATCTATTCGTGCGCGGCGAAGCATGAGCACGGCGTACCGGTGGCCGGCGACGGCAGCCTCCTGCTACACACCTTGCGCCGCGATGGTTTCGTGTTTCTGGAATCCACGGGCGGGCCGGGGATGGTGGGAACACGGCCGCTCCTATGGCGGGGTGGGGCATTGAAGCTAAATGTAGTAGCTAGCAATGGCGAGGCACGGGTCCAGGTCACGGACAGCGTTGGGAACGTTCTTCCTGGTTATGCCTTCGAGGACTGCCCAGCGTTTAGCGGAGACGCCCTGTATTGGCAGCCGCGCTGGAAGGAAGGGCGGGCTATCGAGGCACTCCCTGAAAGGACGCTGCGCTTCGAGGTAAAGCTCAACAACGCTCGTCTGTATGCAATACGAGGGGATTTCTCCGTGCTCACCGGGGCCGAGACCTTTCGCTATGAGAACCACGGTGAAAGACCGAATGTACGGCTCGGCTTCTGAGGTTTCTAGAGGGGTTCGGAGTATGGGCGGGTGCAAAGGTAATCGATGGCCCGAGGTTTTGTGGGAACGATACGCGTTTGGCCGATGCCTGCCAGGCCAAAGAACACTTGATTGGCTCAACGTGATAGTGGTGAAGGGTAGCGGACACTCCCAGTTGGGCAGAGGGGAACTCGATCCTTTCCTGGCTGTCGACTCGCTGAGTGACTCTGCGACCCCACCAATCCATATCCATCGGCGGAGGATCGACACATGAGGCGAAGAGACTTCATTCAAGGGCTGACAGCAACAGCGCTATCTGCCGGGTCGGGACCGATGATGAAAGCTTCCCGTGGAGAGACTGCGCCCGAACCTAACGCTCACGGTGGTTTCTCGCGCGAATTCTTCTACCGGCCCGAATGCGCTTGGGCGGGGGATTTCATCCCGTTTTACAAAGATGGAAAATTCAGGCTCTTTTATCTGCATGACTGGAGGGACAAGGCGAGGCACGGCGAGGGAACTCCCTGGTATCAGATCAGCACGGATGATTTCGTGCACTTCACCGAGCACGGGGAGATGCTGGCGCGCGGGACCAAGGATGAGCAGGACCTTTATGTGTTTACTGGATCTGTTATAGAGGGGGAGGGGCGGTATCACATTTTCTACACAGGCCACAATCCCTACCTTCGCAAGCAAGGAAAGCCGGAGCAGGGCGTAATGCACGCGGTCAGTGAGGATCTGCTGAAATGGCGAAAGATTCCTGTGGACACGTTCTACGCCCCAACGGACCGGTTCGAGCCGCATGATTGGCGGGACCCTTTTGTCTTCTGGAATAAGGAAGCCGGGGAGTACTGGATGTTGTTGGCTGCCCGGCTCAAGACCGGTCCCAGCCGTAGGCGCGGTTGTACGGCGCTGTGTGCCTCAAATGATTTGAAGAAATGGGAAGTGCGGCAGCCTTTCTGGACGCCAGGCCTGTATTATACTCACGAGTGTCCCGATCTGTTTCGCATGGGGGACTGGTGGTATCTCGTTTTCTCCGAGTTTACGGACGTCGTCCGAACCCATTACCGAATGAGCCGCGCATTAGGGGGTCCCTGGTTGACTCCAAGAGACGATAACTTTGACGGCAGGGCGTTTTATGCGGCCAAAACTGCCTCAGACGGACACAAGCGATTCATTTTCGGATGGGATCCGACCCGTTTCGAAAATAAAGATTACTACCGTTGGGACTGGGGTGGAAACCTCATCGTGCATGAACTGAATCAAGAGGAAGACGGAACCCTGTCTGTTAAAGTGCCCCAGACTGTCGATCACGCGTTCCGCAGGGACTTGCCCTTCCAGTTCACTTCTGGACTGGGGGAAGTCCGGACTGGCGGAAGTAATATCGAGATCTCTGCGCCGGGGTCGTTTGGCTGTTCGGCGGCCGGAGTGATGCCTGACCGCTGCAAGATCGAAGTCAGCGTCGAGTTCGAGCCGGGCACTCGAGGATGCGGAATCATGCTGCGGACCAGCGACGATCTCGATTCAGCCTACTACGTACGTTTGGAGCCGCAAAACCGGCGACTCGTATTTGACTCCTGGCCGCGCGGCTCCAGCCCGGATCATCCTATAACCAGCGCCGACGGTGGTTTCATGCCGGGTCTCGAACGTCAAATGGACATGAAGCCAGAGAAACCAATAGAACTTAAGGTACTTGTGGACGGCAGCGTAGGTGTAGTCTACGCAGGAAGGACGGTTGCGATGAGTACCCGCCTTTACGATTTGCCGCAAGGGCGCTGGGGCATGTTCGTAAAAGAGGGCAGCGCTCGTTTCCGCAATATTAAGTTATCCGAGATTTAAGCCACGGGCGGCGCTAAATCGAAAGCTCATTTGGCCTCGCAACGTTGGTCTTATGTTGGTTGTGCTTTCGCCGTTCGGTGACTCCGGCAGAGCGCGCAGTGGACGGCGGGATCACCAGCCTTAATCGCGTAGGAGGTCGTGCTTGAATCTTTGGCTAGGAATAATCCTCACGGTGTCAGCGGCAGTGATAAATGGAAATTTTACGTTGCCGCTCAAAATCGCCAAGAGGTGGTCATGGGAAAACTCCTGGGCACTCTACTCTCTCGTCGCTTTCTGGCTTGTCCCATGGGCGCTGGCGTGGTTCACAATCCCCGAACTCGCTGAGACTTACCGTTCGTTGTCACTGTCTCAGTTCCTGATTCCCTTTCTGTTTGGAACAGGATGGGGGATTTCGCAGGTGCTTCTCGGGGTCTCCGTGGCGCGGGTGGGTATGGCGTTAACCTTTGCTATCGTGATCGGATTGTCGGCAACTTTGGGAACTCTAATTCCGTTGCTTACGCTTCATCGGGCCGCCCTTCTATCTGCAAAAGGAATCCCTGTACTGGTCGGGATCGTTATCATGATTATCGGGATTTACTTATCTGCAAAAGCGGGCAGGGAGCGTGAACGGGCAAAGGCGGCGCCTGCCACGCCCGGCATCACGGCGCCGGTGCCGGGCTCCGGGTACGGTACGGCATTGGCCATTACCATCACCGCGGGGATCCTGACTCCCATGTTGAACTACGCCTTGGCTTTCGGCGAGCCTGTGCTAAGACGGGCCGTCAATCTGGGTGCGAGCTCTGCGAATGCGACCTATGCTGTGTGGGTCATTGCGTTGCTGGGCGGTCTGCCGGTGAACGTCTTATACTGCGTTTACCTGTTGAACCGGAATAGAACGTGGTCCAAGTTCACGGCGAAGTCTTATGACTGGTTGGGCGCCGTTTTGATGGGCCTGATGTGGATGGGCTCTATTGCCCTCTATGGCGTGGCTACAACTCATCTGGGGCCATCGGGCGCGGCCATTGGCTGGGGTCTCTTTTCCATTTTCGTTATTTTGGCCGCAAATCTCACTGGCCTTGTTACAGGCGAATGGCGCGGCGTGGGCGCGCGCCCTCTACGTAATCTCGGATTAGGATTGGTTCTGCTGACCGTGGCATCCATCGCAATTGCCTGGGGCAATCGCTAGCAGAGGAGCCTCGTCTATGTCCTACATGTTAGGGATCGACACGGGAACATCCGGCACGCGTTCGGTGATTGTTCGCCCTGACGGTCACGTGATAGGGGCAGCCACGGGGGAACATCAGCCAATGAAGATGCAGAAGCCGGGCTGGGCCGAGCAAGACCCCGAAGACTGGTGGCAGGCTACAGTCCAATCCATTCGTGCAGCACTTAACGAAGCACAGCTCACGGGTGCAGACATTGCGGCTGTGGGTCTATCCGGCCAGATGCACGGAGTGGTGTTGCTTGACAAGACCAATACCGTGATCCGCCCTGCTCTGCTTTGGTGCGATCAACGGACCCAGGCGCAGTGCGATTGGATCACCTCACGAGTGGGCGCGCAAAGGCTGATTCAGCTTGTCTTAAACCCAGCTCTAACCGGTTTTAGCGCTCCTAAACTCCTGTGGGTCCGTCAGAATGAGGCTCGGCTTTATGAAAGGGTGGCACACTGCCTCTTGCCGAAGGATTTTGTTCGGTTTCGCTTGACTGGGGATTTTGCTACGGACGTTTCGGACGCCTCCGGAACCTTGTTGTTTGATGTGGCGAACCGCCGCTGGTCGCGGGACGTGCTCTCGGCTCTCGACATCGACCCTACCTTGCTTCCTGCCGCTTACGAATCCCCGGAAATTACCGGCCAAATCTCGCGCGAGACGGAGCTGGTCACGGGATTGAAAGCGGGAACACCCGTCGTGGCCGGCGGTGGCGACCAAGCCTGCAGCGCAGTCGGAAATGGGATTGTGTTGCCGGGGCTGACATCAGCCACGATTGGGACCTCTGGCGTGATCTTTGCTTACACCGAATTTCCCAAACTCGATCCCTTGGGACGTATTCATACTTTTTGCCATGCAGTACCCGGTAAATGGCACGTTATGGGTGTTACCCAGGGTGCGGGTCTCTCGCTTCGCTGGTTCCGGGAGCAGTTGGGGGAGGCAGAGTCCCAAAAAGCGCACGAGATTGGTGTAGACGCTTACGATTTAATCGTCAAGCAAGCCGAGAAAATTCCTCCGGGAAGCAATGGGCTGTTGTTCCTCCCCTATCTCATGGGCGAACGCACTCCACACCTGGACGCGAAGGCCCGAGGGATTTGGTTCGGCTTGACGGCCGGCCACACCCGCGGCCATCTGATTCGCTCAATTCTGGAAGGCGTCGCCTTCAGCCTGCGTGACTCACTCGAAATTTTCGAACAATTGGAAATCCCTATCGAGCAGATTCGCGTGTCGGGAGGCGGTTCAAGAAGTAGCCTTTGGCGTCAAATCCAGGCCGATGTTTACGCTAAAGAATTGGTGACTTTACAAGAATCGGAGGGTTCGGCGTTCGGTGCTGCCCTACTCGCGGGCGTCGGCGGCAAAATCTATTCTTCGGTCGCAGAGGCCGCAGGGCAGGCAATCGAGATCCGTGAACGCGTGACTCCCGATGCAGCCCGCTCCCGGATCTATGACCGACATTACCAGATTTATCGCAACCTTTATCCAGCCGTGCGCGAGTTCGCTCACGAGTTGGTGGGGATGAGCGCTGAGGTGGCATGATTGAGCGACCGGGATGTTTTCCGTGGAGGATGGTATGAAAATCCAAAGCATCGCTGGGTCAGTTACGCGGCCATGTCGCGAAGGCCAAGACTTAGAACCCATCATTTCTCGTAATTCCTGAACCTGTCCCTCGCCAAAATTGCATCTCACCCAGTTTCAGAAACTTAGGAGTGAGCTCTTAACATTGTTAAGAGCCCCTCAGTGTGGCGCACGGTCTTTATGGATCGGAATTATTGCGGAGCACAGGACTTTTTCCCTTAGACCTGCATCTGGACTCGGGGTTTTGAGGAAGGGTCGCCCAAGTCAACCCAGGCGTCTAGACAGCTACCCATCTTCGGTGCGCCACGCGAAAACTGGCCGGTTCGGTGCTACCAAGGGTTAGGCCTGGGCGCTCCGGAGCGAACGTGGGCCAACGTCGCGCGCCCCGTGGCCAGCACTTGCGGGCTGCGCGCGCTTCGAGCCGGTGTTCTCTACCAGAATTCCGTCTAGGGGGAGTTCAGGGGCCAACCCCAGTTATGTAGGATAATTTGCCCGATGGGTATTGAGGGCGAGGCTCGGCAAGCAATCTTAGGAATCGGCTGGGATTTACTCCAGCCATCACACTAGGACGCTTGGGTTTGGACACTTTGTCAGCTACGGAACGGCACAAGGTGGTATTTGATGGGGGGTCGATTTTCTCATAAACTCTGCAAAATCCTCGTAACTTATAGCAAATACTGCGCATAGTCCCCTAGCGGGGGTTAGTGGTGCAATACCACGAGTTTTCAACGACTTACCCTCCACCCCCACCCACCCCCATCCACCCCCACCTTTCGCATAAACTGTGCACACCTACATTTGTTGTGACCGTGCACAATTTGTGAGAAATATGCAGAGTAAGTGAGAAAAGGGCACGGTTCAGCGTGGGAAGTAAGGAGAGCTCCTCAGCAGGGTACCGCAAGAAAGATTACCAATTGGCCAAAGGTCAGAGTAGAATATGGTCCTAGTGGAGGAGGTCTGCCTCTAGTCAAAAGTGGCTGATCAGTTGCCAAATGCTCCCGCGCGCTAACGAGCAAATG
>Ga0315279_10003108_pt1 | contig 23718 bp, 17 predicted proteins | sample YL17G06_20_MG_FD_203694 | JGI IMG/M metagenome (GOLD analysis project Ga0315279, IMG submission 203694) | Sediment microbial communities from Yellowstone Lake, YNP, Wyoming, USA - YL17G06_20 | ecosystem: Environmental > Aquatic > Freshwater > Lake > Sediment | place: USA: Wyoming | collected...
GTCCTTGGCCACCACGTCTGGTTCCTCCTCAGCGTTCGGTTTGCAGACCTAACGCTTAGGAACCACGCGGTGGCCTCTTGCGTCAAGACCATCCGGCCGAATCTACACCACTACCTGGGACTCTAACTCCGGGAGTTCGACGACTGCATTCGCCATGCCATCGAACACGAAGTGGACAGAGTCATAGAAGCGAGGTGAAACGCGTTGATACCGCGACATCTATTCCTCATCATGCTTGACCATGCGGGCGGGACCATTGCGGGAAAGACGCTGGCGCAGAAGCGGGCATACTTCGTCGGTGTACTTCTGGGCACCGACATCGGCTTCTCCCCACACTACTACGGCCCCTTCTCCGCGGAACTGGACGCCTCCGTAGGGTCGTGCAAAGCGCTGGGCTTTGCCCGACAGGATGTCTCAACGTACTCTCTCACTGAAGACGGCCGAAAGGTAGTCGCCAATCTTGAGGCCAAGGAAAGCAGCGAGGTTGGCAAAGTTAGGGCTGCTCTTGACCGCATTCACCAGGCCGGCGACGACGACTACTTCAGGCTCTCAATCGCAGCCAAGGCCTTGTGTATCATCCGCGAGAAGGAAGGCGGAGCGCGACCGAACGATGTGGTCGATGCGGCACGCCAGTTCGGCTGGGAGCTCTCTTCGGAACAGGTGGACGATGCTTGTGCCTTTCTCAGGAAGCTGGGGCTTCTCTCTTTGGCGTAGCTCTAATCAGGCTCCGCCCCACCCTGGCCCCCCAGCCCCACCCAGCGGGAATCCGCCCCTGCCCCGAGAAGCCCTCCTTGCCTACGAACGGAGGGACCAAGCCCGTGAACGGCCTGTGGTACAACCTCGAAGGCAAGGTCGCCCTGGTCACCGGAGGGAGCCGGGGGATAGGGCTGGCGATTGCCCGCGAACTCCTTCGGCAGAAGGCCAGGGTTGTCATCTGCGCCCGCAAGCCGGAGGGGCTGGAGGTGGCCCGTCAGGAGCTTGCGGAGCTGGCGGCCGCCCCCGCCCCCGACCTCCTCGCCCTCACGGCCCACGTGGCCGAGGAGGACCAGGTCGAGCGCCTCTTCGCCGCCGTGCTCGACCGTTTCGGCCGCCTCGACATCCTCATCAATAACGTGGGGATGAACCTCCTCACGCCATCGACCGTCGACGCCGACGTAGCCGCCTGGCGCAAAATCATCGACACCAACCTCACCGGCCCCTACCTCTGCGCCCGCCAGGCGGCCCGGGCCATGCGGCCCCACAAGGCGGGGAAGATCGTCAACCTGTCGTCCATCGCCGGCCGCCGGGCCGCCCCCGGGATGGGCATCTACGGGGTGGCCAAGGCCGGTCTGGAGATGCTCACCCGTGTCCTGGCCGTGGAACTGGCCCCCGACAACATCCAGGTGAACGCGGTGGCCCCCTCGATGGTCAAGACCGGCTTCAGCGCTCCCTTCTGGTCCAACGAGAGCCTTCAGGCCCAGATTGTCGCCGGTATCCCCGCCGGGCGGCTGGCCGAGCCCATGGACGTGGTCCATCCCGTCCTCTTCCTGGCCTCGGACGCCGCCGGCTACATCACCGGTCAGACGCTTGTCGTGGATGGGGGCAGCACTTCATGACCGACAACCGCGCCGGCGCCACCGCCCTGGCCTGGATCAACGCCAACGCCGGCCGCCTCACGGCCGTCAGCGACCGCCTCTGGGAACTGGCCGAGGTGGCCCTGGAGGAGTTTGAGTCCGCCCGTCTCCTGGAGGGCGAGCTTGCCGCCGCCGGCTTCACGGTGGTCAGCGGGGTGGCCGGGATGCCGACCGCGTTCACGGCCACCTGGGGCCAAGGGAAGCCCGGGCTGGGTTTTCTGGCCGAGTACGACGCCCTGCCCCTTTTGAGCCAGGAAGCCTCGCCCGTCCGCAAGCCGCTCCGCGAGGGCGCCCCCGGCCACGGCTGCGGGCACAACCTCTACGGCGCTGCCGTCCTGGGGGCTGTCCTCGCCCTCAAGGAGGAGATGGTCCGGGAGAACCTGCCCGGGACCATCGTCTTCTTCGGCTGTCCGGCGGAGGAGACCCTCGTCGGCAAGGTCCTCATGGCCCGGGCCGGTCTCTTTAGCGGTCTGGACGCCGCCCTCACCTGGCACCCCTCCGAACTCAACAGCCTCTGGGCCGCCAGCTCTCAGGCCATGAACTCGGCCAAGTTCGCCTTCCACGGTCGGGCGGCCCACGCCGCGGCAAGTCCCGATCAGGGCCGCAGCGCCCTCGATGCCGTCGAACTGATGAACATCGGCGCGAACTACCTGCGTGAGCACGTGCCCCAGGACACGCGCCTTCACTACGTGATCACCAAGGGCGGGGTGGCCCCCAACATCGTCCCGGCCGAGGCCGAGGTCTGGTACTACGTCCGCAGCCCGCGCCGGGCCGACGTGGACTCCATCTACGCCCGGCTCCTCAAGATCGCCGACGGCGCCGCGCTGATGACCGAGACCAGCTTCGACGTCAATCTTCTCACGGCGTGCCGCGAGTATCTCCCCAACGACGTGCTGGGCGACCTCCTCATGGACTGCCTGACCCGGATTGGCCCACCCGCCTGGACGGCCGACGAGCTGGCTTTCGCCCAGGCCATCACCGACACGTTCGCCCCGGGGCAGAAGGAGGGCTCGCTCCGCGCCGGCCAGGTGCCCCCCTCGTACTGGGGTAAGCTCCTCGACGACACCATCTGCCCGCCCCTGGCCCGGGGTGAGTGCCTCCCCGGTTCCACCGACGTGGCCGACGCCAGTTGGGCCACCCCCACGGCCTGCTCCGTCGCCTGCTGCGCCCCGCTCGGGACGGCCGGGCACTCCTGGCAGTTCACGGCCACCTCCGGCATGAGCATCGGCCACAAAGGCCTGCTGCTCTCGGCCAAGGCCCTGGCCATGGCTGGGAGCGAGCTGCTGCGCCGCCCGGAGATCCTGGTCAAGGCCCGCGAGGAGTTTGGCCGGAAGACGGCCTTCTACTGAGGCGGCACGGTCGGTTAGTGGCGAGTGACCCCTCGTCCTTGCCGCCGCCGCCCCCCAGGCTGTACAATGCCGCTAGAGACTTACCAGCCCGCACCGCTCGGCGACACCGCTGACGGCGGGGTCCTCTCCCGGGTCCCGACCCGGACCCGATCCTGGATTTCGCTTGGCGGCTCATCCTGGAGGGGAGAACATTGCGTCGTCCGCTCGGTCACTTTCACCTGGGGTCCCTCAGCTTGGCCTTCTGTGTCGCCCTGGTCGGCTCTCTTCCAGTCGGTCTCCTTCCGTCGATCGGCCCGATTCCACCCTTGCCGCTGCTCTCTCCTCCCAGCCAGATCATCGTCTCGGCTCTGCGGGTGATGGAGTTCAATCCCTACCGCCTCTACACGTACCAGCTCGACGGAACCCACACGGAGTTTCTGCCCCTTCACTCCACCGACTACGAGTACAGCCCGGGACCCGACTCGGCGGGCGATGTGGTCTTCGTGGGCGACGACGGGAACCAGGCCGAGATCTACTTCTGGCCGGCCGCCGGCGGCTCGCTGGTCCGGCTCACAACCAACTCGGTTCCGGACCTCTTTCCGGCCCTCTCCCCCGACGGGACTAAGCTTGTCTTTTGTCGTCCCGACCCGTCTCACCCCAGCGTCACCTGCCTGTGGGCGGCCGACTTTCTTATGGGCGGGCTAGCGAACGTGAGGCAACTCAACTACGCCCAGTCCACCGAGCCCTGTTTCTCGCCCGACGGAACCAAGATCGTCTACGCCGAGGCCTGGGTGCCCCCGGGCGGAAGCCGCGTCATCCATCGTCTCCGGGTCTACAATTTCAACGCCGACCCGGCTTCGCGCTTCACCAATCTCCTGGGCAGCGTTATGACAACCTACGACCAGCGCAAGCCCTCCTGGTCGCCGGACGGGGCCAAGATCGCCTTCGCTCTGGAGCGTAGCGCGGGCATCTATGATCTGGCCCTGGTCGACGGCGCCGGCGGCTCACCGGTCCTGTCTACGAGCACGCAGCTTTACGATGAAGGCTGCTCTTCCTGGGCCCCCACCGGACGGGAATTGATCGTTGAGTCCATCGAGCGGGCCTCGCTGCTCGAGCCGTCCCAGACCTGGCGTCTGGACCATCTGATCTTTAATACCTCCTGGGCCGTCACCAGCACGGTCACGGTGGCGGAGATTCCCGGAACAGCGACCAAGAATCCGCACCCGGCCTGGGTCGCGGCCCCGAGACCCCTAATCCTGGACGACATCCTGCCCCGGGGCACGGTCGGAACGGCCTACAGCTACACTCTCCGGGCGGCGGGCGGCGAGGGTAACTACCAATGGCAGATGAAAACCGGCTCGGTCCTGCCCGCCGGTCTCTCTCTCGACAGCGTTGGACATGTGACCGGAATCCCGACCCAGCCGACCCCCAGCCTCACACCGTGTCGGTTTACGGTTGTCGTCCGCGACAAGAGCGGGACGGGAACGGCGGCGGAAAAGCTCCTCAGTCTCGAAATCATGCCGGCCGCCAGTCTGACCCTCAACCTGGGGACAACCCTGCCGATAGCCGTCACGGGGCGGGCCTATCAGTTTCCCTTTTCCATCACCGGCGGCCAGCCTCCCTACACGGTCAGCGCCAGATTCTACCCGTCGGGCCTCTACGGCCACGAGGTCACCATACCCGGCCTGGCGTTGTCGATCGACTCCAGCACAGGGCAGTGGCGTTTGTCCGGCACTCCGGGGGAGATATTTCCCAGCGACTCTTCCCTGGCCGGACAGCCGGTTGCCCGGGCCTACCTTGTCACCTTGCGCGTCGCGGACTCCCGAGGGGCCAGTATCATCCGCGAGTTGCCCAACTTTGTCAGTCTTCGGGTCGTAGGCGACCTCATCGCGCCACCCTTCTACGCTTTCGCCGGGGAGGGTGTCTGGTCGGCCCCCACGGCCACGAGCGACCACCAGTTCCCCCGGTCGGGGGTGGCCATCGCCGGGTCGGCCAGCGTAGCGCCCACCTTTGCCCTGCAACTCGCGCACGGGCAGTACCCGCTGGCGGCCGCGCGACGCGGGGGCGCCGACATCTACTGGTTTGACCTGAGCGGGATTCCCGACTGGGAAACCATCGCCGGCGCGGAGAGCATCACCGACGACGAGCAGCAGGTGGTCACCGGGCAACTCACGGCCCGGATCGCGCAGGCACCCTACGCGGATCTGGAGCTGGTCGGCCCGGTCCGGGTCTACCGCTACAGCTTCCGGCACGCGCGCGGTCTCCAGGACGAGAACTTCACTTCCTACTACACCTGGGACGAGTTCGAGCGGTTCTTCGGCTACGAAGATTGCGAGTACGCGGGTTCCGGTATCGACACCGGAGTGGCTTCCTTGCTCTTCGACGTTTTCGTCGGGCCTAACGACGGGATAGGCGAGGGGACCTGTTTCGGGATGTCTCTCTACGGCGAGAAGCTCTGGAACGGCGACCCCGAAATCTCCGGGGCCCCGCCGCCGGGGACAACGGCCTGGGCCTACGGCGAGGGCACTGAAACGAGCCACCAGCACCTCTGGCAGCTCGATCAGGGCTACCTCGAAGCCTGGATCCACTTCTTCCTCGACCACTACGACGAGCTGGGCAAGGCCACGCTCGACCAGATCTTGCCCACCTTGGAGGGCACGGTCGCCGGAGTTGTTCCCGATTGGCCCTACCTGCTGGCCATCGCCGAGGGCTTCGGATCGGCGCATTCCGTGGTTCCCTACGCCTACGAGGAACTCCCCGACGGCTGGTGTCGAATTCGGGTCTACGACCCGAACCGTCCCTTCTGCGTCTGTGAGGAGAACGACGGGGGCAGCTACATCTCCATAAACCGCGTCACCGGCGACTGGAACTTCTCCTTCGGAGACGGCACGGTCTACGAAAACGCCTACATTGTCCCGGTCCAGTCCGACGTCTGCCGGGGTGATCCCGATCTCATCAGCGACCTCATCGAGGCCGGCGGCGTCATCAACGATCTGCTGGACGACGGCTGGGACTTCCTCTGGTACATCCTGGCCGGCGCCACGGCCCCGGACCAGGTCAGCGATGACTCGGGCCACACCCTCCTCACCGCCGATGGCGGCCCCAACCTCGGCCCGACCCGCGTGCCCGCGGCCGGGATGATCCCCTTGAGCGGCGGCGGCACTCCCGCGGGCCTGTTTTTCGCCCCTAAGGGTGACGATCTGACCTTCTCGCTGCGGCCCGGCGGGACCGGTGGCCCCGGACAAGACGGCTACAAGTTCGGTTTCGGCACGGCCGGCGGGGCGGTGATCGTGCTTGAGGCCAGCGACGGAGATGAAGCCGGAGGTGGCGAAAACGGGGGCGGTGGTGGCGAGGGTTGGGGTGGTCTGGACACTCTGCGCTGCGACGCCCTAAACGGCACCCTGGAGTTCGCTCCGGGTGGCCCTCGCCGCTGCTCCTTCTCCATCCTGATTCAGGCCGGGACAGACGGCGGTCAGGCCGGCGCCGGCGGCGCCGAGGGTGGCGGCGGTGGCGGTCGCATCCTGAGGCTCCGTGACCTCGTTCTCGGGGCGGGCGACACAATTCGCCTCGGTTTCGACGGACGGGCCTTGTGGCTGCGCCTCTTGCGGGGCGACGGCCCGCTGGGGGGCGCCTTGGCTGACGAGACGGCCTCCGACCGCGGCCGCGAGGGCTTCGACTACGGCCGGTTCAGTCTGCCCGCCGGGCAGGAGTGGCGTTTCGTGCCCGGCTACCAGCCTGGCGAGCCGCCGGTTCCGTTTAGCCTGGAGATCGATCTCGGGGCCGACGGAACGGTGGACGAGACCAGGGAACTCGCCGGGACGGCGACCAAACCGGGTCCCCAGCACGGCGGTGTCGTTCTGGGCTTCCTCGTGGGCAGCAAGATCATGACCGTGAACGGTGTCGAGCAGGCCATCGACGTGGCCCCGATGTCGATCGAGGGCCGGACCATGCTTCCAGTGCGCTACGTGACCGATCCACTGGGGGCCACGATAGCCTGGGATCAGACCGAGGGCAAGACGATCATAACCTTCGGGGAGACGATCATCGAGCTCTGGATCGGAAAGAACAAGGCCATGGTCAACGGGCGGTCGGTGGGGGTCGATCCTTCCAACTCCAAGGTCGTTCCCCTCATTGTCGGCGGGCGAACGATGCTGCCGATGCGTTTCGTGGCCGAGAACCTCGGCTGCACGGTGGAGTGGAACGCCGGGGCCATAACCGTGGTCGGGCCGTAGAGCGGGGGATCCGGCAATCAGGATCACGTTCTCATGCGGTAGGGGCGGGCGGCTCTTCCTGGGCCGGATCCAGGAACCGCATCCCTAGCTCGGCCACCAGTTGGTTGAGCCCGCGATCCGACGAGACCGTGATTGCCTCTGCCCCCAATGCCTTCGCCGTACCTACCTGCAGAGCATCGACGGGCGTCATATATCTGGTCAGCAGGAGTTGGATGCCCTCTTCAATTACCTCCGCCGAGACAGCCAGAGCCTGGATTCTGCCGGTGGCAAGATCGAGCGAAAAGGCCGCCCAGGCCTCGTTGAACTGGCTGTCGTCGATGGCCCTGTCTACGGAGTGGAGCCTCTGAAGGTTGGACAGAAACTCAATCACGGTGAGAGTTGTGATGAATACCTCGGCGCTCTCGCGAAACAAGGACTCCATTCGCTCTGATCCGCGCTCCGGCAGATACCGCTTGAAGAGAGCGCTTGTGTCGACAAAGTACGTCGTCACGGCTTACGGCTCCTCTCGGCCTTCTCTCTGGGCGCGTATCCGCTGGGAGAGGTCGATGGACAGCGCCGGCATCCTTTCCCTTACGCTAGAGGCGGCGAGGTGAGGGTGGGGTTTCTCCGGATCGATCCCCATGTTCTCAAGACTACGCCTCGCGTAGGCCCGTATCTTCTCGCCGTCAGGGACTTCGTCTCGCCGCCTGAGGACTATCGCATCGTCCTGGATGGCAGCCTCGAGGTGATCACCCTCGCGGACCATCATCAGGTCGCGTGCTTCTTTCGGCAGCGTGATTTGACCTTTGGAGGTAACCTTCACGTCCCATTTGGGTCCCTTCGGTCCTTTCATGGAAGACCCCCAGCGTCTCCAGACATCCGCCTTACTTTCGGACTTTCTTACTAGAGTGTAGCACGGTCCAGCGGCAAGCACAACCGATTTGCCCGCCAGGGTCGCCACTACCGCGGCCACGATCCAGAAATCCCGCCAGTGAAGAGTGGACACCACCATGGACACGACCAGGTAGCCGGCCAGGGCGGCCAGGGCGGCGGGCAGGATAGCCCGCGCCGCTTGCAGGATGGCCGGAGTGGCCGAACGGACCGGGCCTCGCGCTGCCCTCCATCCGGCCAAGACCAGGGCGCCGAGGGCCAGAACGAGCCCCAGCCCGCCCAGCCAGCCCTCCTCGAGGAAGACCAAGACAAGGAGGTTGTGGACGTTCAGGCCCAAGCGACCGAGGGCCAACCCCGGGCCAAGGCCGAGGGGCCGTCCGGGTATCTCCCTGAGGGCGGCGGCGATCTCGGGAAAGCGGCTCTGAATGTCGTAGGAACGGAGGGACAGGGGGTGACCCTCGACCCCGGTCGCGGCGGCGAGAGCGAAACCAGCCGCCAGAACCACGGTCACGAGGACAGCGCCGGAAAGCTTCGTCCGTCGGGTCAGATCTGGGGAGGCCAGAATGAGGACGGCGGGAAGGGCGACCGCCAGCCCGCCGAAGGCCGCCCGCGAGCCGGACATGACGACCCCGCTCACCAGAACCAGGAAAATCCCAAGCCAGGCGCACCGTTGCCCCTTGGCGGCGCTGGGGTCCAGGCATCTGAGCAAGGAGACCGCCGCCGGAAGGAACAGGCTCGGCCCAAAGACGTTCGAGTCCTTGAAGAACCCGCGAAACTCGACCCCGTACTGCCAGAGAGCCCCCCGTAGCTCGGGAACCAGGCCGCCGATCCAGGCCGCGGTCGTGCCGACCAGACCGCCCAGGATGAGACCGGCCACAACATCGTCCGCGATCGTCTCCAGGGAGCGCGTGGCGGCGATGGTCTCCGAGGAGCGCGTGGCGGCGATCGTCCCCGGGGAGCGCGTGGTGGCGATGGTCAGAAAGAGGGCCAGGCAGTAGCCTGTCGTGGCCGCATTCACGGTCGAGATCACCCGGGGACCGGCGATCACCCAGGCCACGAGCGTGGACAGGGCCAGGATGATCACCCCGGCCGAGGTCCAGCGAAGCGGGCGGTCGCGGAGGCCCGCGAAGTGAAGACGACCCGTCCGGTAGCCATGGATGGCCCAGGCCAGGAAGAGGACCTCAAAGACCGAGGGCTCAACCACGACGATGGAGGCCAGGGTGAAGACAGCGATCGTTGCCACCCGATACGAGAGCCGCAGGAGGAGAAGGTAGAGGGCCAGCGCGATCGCCAAAGCCAGGAGAAGGGTCGAGGCCACGTCAGGCAGGCGCCCGGCGGAGATTACCTTGACCAGGTCGAGACGGCCGCTGCCCACTCCGGGCTGTCGGGACGTGTCACCCCACAGCCAGGACCGGATTACATCCAGGGCCGTCGAGCGGCCGGTGGGGGTGAGACGGACATCGTCGATGGCCATCCGCCAGCCCGGCCGGACGGAGAGGGAGATCACGATTTCACCGGAAGGGACCGCCAGGCGAGTCTGGGTCCACTCGCCCGCCGGAGGCAGTGCGGTCACGGCGACGGTTTCCACCTTCCCGGCCGTCAGGGTCACCGGGAAGGACGCGCCGGCTGACCCCGATCCGGGCGAGATGGGGCCGGGTGTGGGGCCAGACGGCCCGGCCGCCTCGGCTCGATACCACAGGGTCAGGACCGACTCCCGCCGGACGACGACCTCCGCCGACAGGGTGGCCGGCTCGGTCGCGGCCCGGACATCGAGGACCTGAGCCCCGCCCGTTTGCCCCCCGTCCGTTCTCCCCGGTCCGGGTTCGATCACACCGCCGCCGCCGGCCGACCAGCCGAAGCCCACCCCCTTGGGGAAGCTGCCATTGAAGTCGCCAACGTAGACTCCGTCGGGAAGGAGAAAGGCCAGAGCCAGAGTGAAGGCCAAGACGACAAGACCGAGGGCGATTGCCTGTCGCCGCAGCTCGGTTTCCCCCTCACCCAAGCCGAATCAGATCGGAGTATCCGTCCACCGGGGAGTATCTGTCCGGTGGGGAGTATCTGTCTGGCGGGATGTTCCCGTGCGACGGCATCGTTCGCGGGAGATGGGCCTGGTCCCTCCAGAGCCCGGAAGGGGCCAGCCTCAACCAGCCGGGCCATGACGGCTGTCGAAACATCGCCAAACGGGGTTGGCAGGATGTGGTTCGACTGTCGCCAACTCCCTGTTCCATCGGCTCCGTTGAGACACGGCTGTAGACCGTCCTCGCGAGCCGTGTCGGTCCAAGGGAGGGCTTTCGATGGCCCGGGCAGCCGAACCCGGCAAGGTTCGACTCGACGTCAACTCGACGACGCGGGTCGTCTTTCGCCCCTTAACCTTCAACGTCGACAAGGACGACGTGGTTATCAGTTCCCCGCACTCACCTCACCACATGTCGCTGAGTGTCGAGGCCCAGCCGCTGATCGAGCGTCTCCAGGCGGGGGCGCCGTTGGGTGCGGTCATCTCCGAGTTCGACCTGGACCCGGAGACAACCCAGGATCTTCTGAAGTGTCTTGTCGACTGCGGGTTGGTCGCCCGCCTGGGGGACCGGGATATTCCGATGCTGGCGGCCACCGGGGATCACGCCGCGGCCGACCACAGCGCTCCGGCGCCCGGCCACCCCGCCGCCTCCGCCACGCCTGACCCCGCCGCCTCCGCCACGCCTGACCCCGCCCGGAACTCCTTCGGCGGCTTCCGGCGGCGCGGGATTACCCTGGGCATCAGCCGGGTCAGGCCGGCCAGGCTGAACTTCCTGGTTTCGCCCCTGGCCCTGATCTTCTATTCCGCCTGCTTTCTCTTCGTCGCTGGAACGTTCGTGGCCGTTCCGGCCCTTCGCCCCAAGGCCGCCGACTGGTTTTTCTCTACCTCCCTGAGCCTGTCCATGTTGGGCAACTTCGTCATGGCCTGGACAATTGTCCTGGGCCACGAGATGGCTCACATGCTGGCGGCGCGACAGGTTGGGTTGGCGGGAATCCTGAGCATCGGCTACCGGCAGCGTTTCATCGTGGCCCAGACCGACGTCTCCGACATTTGGCGCGTGCCTCACCGGAAGCGCTACAATGTCTACCTGGCCGGTCTGGCCTACGAGTTCATCCTGATGACCACGATTCTCATCCTTCTCATCCTGGACAGCGCCGGTTCCCTGGTCCTGGGGACAGCCGGTCTGATTCTCAGGGCCGTTCTCTACACTCGCGTCATCAGCGTGCTCTGGCAGTTTCGCTTCAACATGCAGACCGACATCTACTACACCATCGGTAATCTCCTGAACTACAAGAACCTGATGGAAGACAGCCGGGCCTACCTCGCCTATCTCTGGGCCAGGGTGAGACGCCGGGCAGCTAAGCCCTTGCGCCTGAGGCCCAAGGAGTGGGTCGTGGTTAAGGCCTATCTCGTCTTCGCCGCGGTGACCAACTCCTGGATCTGGATTGCCTGGGCATTCCTCGTCATCCCCGTCTGGGTCCGCCTGATTTCGACCGGCAGTCAATCCATCTGGCGAGGCCTCACGGGGGGCGGGCTCCTCCCGTTCCTGGATGGCTTCGTGGTCATTTCCATCACTCTCTTCAACTGGATTACTCCCCTGGCCATGGCCTGGCGGGCCCGCCAGCGGGCCAAGCTGGCGCCTCCGGAGTATGAGGTTGTTCTGGGGGCCTCCCAGGCCGGGGACGACGGCCACGCGGATGCGGCGGCGTCCGGCACGCCCACCGAGTCGCCCGCTCCGGTCGCGCGACCCCTCTACCTCCGGGCTCTGGGCCCCTTGAATGTGAGAAGGTCCCCGGTGGGTGTCTTTGTCCTATCCCAAGAGGGCGCGGACATGGAAGTGGACGAAACCGCCGTCTCGGTCCTCGCGCTGTGCGACGGGCTGCACACGGCCGAGGAGATCGTGGCCGACGTCCTCGGACCGGATCCGGCGCGGGACAATCGGACGGCTATCGAGCGGCTTCTGTCTGGGTTCAAGTCGGATGACCTGGTCGTTGAGACGTCCGAGCCTTCTCCGGTTGAACCCTTCTACCAGGGGGATCGGCCTCTGGCCATGATTATTGAGATCACCTATGCCTGCAACGAAAACTGTCGCTTCTGCCTGCGCCCAACCGGCGCCACGGCCTCCGGCGAGCTGCCCGACAGCGTCTTCCTCGACCTGGTCGACGAGGCGGCCGACCTGGGTGTGAGCCCGGTCAATATCACCGGAGGCGAACCCCTGCTCAGGACCCCTTTGGTGCTGGAGATGGCCCGTCGGCTGCAGGCGAGGGGTGCCCACGTCCACCTTCTGACCAACGCTCTCCTGGTAACCGATCAACTGGCCCGCGAGCTTCGAGCGGCCGGCGTGGAGAACGCGCAGGTCAGCCTGGATTCGGCTGATCCTGAGCGTCACGATCTGCTCCGGGGCCGGAAGGGGGCCCACGCGGGCGCCTTGGCCGGCATCAAGCGCCTGCGCGAGGCGGGCATCGGGGTCAACACGGCCACGGTCATTAACCGCCGCAACTGGGACGAGCGCAACGAAATCATTGCCCTGGCTCGGTCCGTGGCCGACTGGTGCAAGATCTCAGCCCAATTGCCGCTCGAACGGGGCGTCAACGACGATCTTCTCGGCCCGCGGGAGGCCGCCGACTGCCGGCTTCTCCTGACCCGCGGGTCGGATGGGACGATCCGCATGCCCTTCGTTCCCCGGGACCGGTGCTCCATTGGCACCTCACCCGTCATCGCTCCGGACGGCAAGATCTACCCCTGCATGCTGGGAGCGCACCGGGGGCTGGAGTTGGGGGTCTACCCTCGCGACACCCTGGCCGCCATCTGGCGGGATCAGGGGAGCGGACCCTGCCGGCTGAGTGATCTCCGGTCGGTGAACGTTGAGGAACTCGACGGCTGCCGGCAATGCGAGGCCCGCTACTTCTGCGGCGGGGGATGCCGGGCTTCGGCTTTCGCGGCCACCGGGTCTTATCGTGGGCGCGATCCCGTGCGGTGCCCCACGAACAAGATCATCTTTCGCGCCATCCTCACTGAGGGTGACGCGACAACCAAGAATCTAGCCCGCCGCTGTCTCGGGGCGACTCAGAAGCCCCATGTGGCGGTGGCTGGAGGCTAGAAACCGCGGGGCCCGCCTTGCCCCAGCCCACTAGAGATAAGGAGGTGCCCAACAGTGAAGGTTACCTTCAAGAAGCTCGCCGACGTCAAGACCACCGCCGAGATAATCATCGACTTCCCGCCCTGGAGCGAAGGCAAGACTCAGTGCGCCTAGGCAATGCGGCCAGATCCAGCCGGCCTTAGCCGGCGCGGAAGCTTGAGGCCTAAGGCCCGGGGCGGCATCGCCAGATGCCGCCCCGGGCCTCGTCCTGACTGGGGCCGGGAGGCCCCAGCCACCGCGCCCGTCCCGACCAAGGCTACCGAGTTTGCCTGGGGGGAACACGGCTTCAGGCTTGGGAGGAGTCGGCCTCCTTGGCGGCAAATGCTGGGGCATTCGGCTGGGCTCGGCCGGGCGACTTATGAAGTGACCGGTTGACATGGATGAGCCCTGACCGGGAGGAGAGAGGCCATGCGTGGGCGGCGGGTGTTTCGTGGTCGGCTGGTGGCCGATGGGATGTGGGTGGCGCACCTCACCTGGGGCCTCTGGAGCCTGGGTTGCCTGGCGCCGGGCGTATGGTTCTGCCGGCAGGCGGCCATGGCTGCGGACAGGGCCCAGGCCTACTTCGGGTCTCTCTTTGTGGGGCTTCTCCTGGCCGGGACCGGCGTGATAATGCTGTTGGTGTGGCGCATCGCGACCGGCGCTGTCGTGCTGCGGCCGGACGGGCTGTCGTGCCGACCGGGTTTCCTGTGGGGCCGTTTCGTGCCCTACGAAGACATCCTGTCCCTGGACGGTGGGACCAGACTGGTTTACGAGCGGAAAACGCATGGCCGGCCGAGCCGGACCAACCTATACCTGCCGCCCTGGGTTTTGAGTCACCTCGCCTTTCGCGAAGAGCTCCGGCGCCGGGCCCCTGGGATGGAGGTGCGCGGCGAGCATGTCCTGCGGGTCATAGCCTTCAGGCGACACGTGGGCGGCTTCCTGGGCCTGTGGCTCACGATCTTGGTCCCGCTCGGTCTGTTGGCGGTCCTGCCGCCACTTTGGGAGCGGGCCCCCTGGTTCAATCCCTGGATTGCCGGAGGCGTGTGGGTGGCGGTAGTGGTGGCTCTTATCGTGTGGCAGGCAGTGGGCGAGGGGCGGCTGCGTCAAACCGCATCGGGCTCGGCACGCTCATCGAGGCCATCCGGTTCTACCGCGAGCGGGGGGATGTGAAGGTGGCTATCCTCTGATGGCCGGCAGAGTCTTGAACCTGGCCGCAGTCGCACGACCACCCCACGCTTCCGTACCGCCGACCAGCGTTCGCCCCCTCCCTCATCGCTAGACCTCCCTGGCCCCATTCTAACCCAGAGTCTAGGAAAATCCGGAGCTACGCAGCCTCCGGCATTGGGAGGATTCGGCCACTATGGCGCGAAATGGCAGGGACGTTTGATCCTTCAGGTAAGTCAAACGGCGTGTTACCTTCGGACCTCAAATCGAAGTCCCGCATCCTGTGCGGATCAACCTAGTCATTGCTCGGCCGAGGATGAGCGTGATGCGGTTCCTAAGAGACTACTGGCGGTACGTGCGCGAAGTGAACATTCGGCTATCCACCACTGAGTGGGCGCGTCACTTCGGCGAAGAGATTCTGAAGTCCCCTGTGAATCAAGTGTCTCTTATCCTTGGCGTCGTGGGTATCGCAGGCGTCGTCATCGGCCTGTTCCATTTCATCTGGTCACACCCCTTTCTTCCCCTTGTAGCCATAGGCTCCGGCGCGCTTGTCTTGCTTCTGATCTCCATGTTCTCGTTTCATCTCTCACGCCGCGTTGCCCTGTTGTTAACAGAAGAATCGGCAGAGTTGGAACGGCTTCTGGAGCACCTCATGCAGAAAGGGAGAATGACCACAGCAGCCATTCGCGATTTCCTCGGCACAAGCGACCGTGAGATAAGAGAGCTTATCGACAAGGCAGTGGAGCAGGGCTGGCTGGAACAGGGGAGTGGTACATGGAAGGTTAGTGAGGCGATGAAACCGATTCTGAGACGGCGACTGCAGGAGAAGAGGGAGGGGAAATCGAGATGAGCAAGCGCAAGTCACTGATGGCAATGGAACAATCGTGGTCCGACAATGCCGGACATATGGTCATGTTCATACCGGACCACCGCATCCTGTCGTACATGACCCCACGCGAGTGCCTCGCGCGGTTTCAATCACAATGGAACGTAGTCGGGGACAAGCCCACAGTGTGTCTTCCCCTGGTCGGAGTGGATGGCGTGGCCTTCGACAACCAACTGTGCCGGACCGTCCCGATAACTGCCACCATTGGGTCGTCACAAGCGGATCAAAGGCTCCTTGGCGAAGTCGCCAGGGATTTCGTCGACCTAGGGTGCCGTCTTCACCTCTATGTCTGTCCAGCCATGGAGTTCTTGCAGGTCGAGGCCTGTCATGTCCTCGACATTCGCAACGTGGGTTCGCCGCAGGCGTGCGTTCAGAAGAGGAAGACTAGGGAGTTTCTGAAGTACTTGATCGGTACAGGCATTGACCACGTTGCTCAGCACCTCGATAGGCCCGAGGAGTCTCTTGAAAGCATTGTCCTGGACATCACTGATCTCTGGGGCATGGGGGGCGAAGACGGGAAACTGTCTCTCTGCTGTTTCTGTGACGAGTGCCGGGAGGCTTTCGAGACCCAAGGCGTGAGAGTGAGCGATTTCGAGAACTACCCTAATCCATGGTACTTGGCTCTGAAGGATTCCGGAAGGGCAATCTCCTACATTGACAATATCTCTATGGGCGAAACGCCTGCAAGCATCATAGGCAAATCGGCCCTTCGCGGCTTTGACACGGTATTCCACAGTGCCAACGAGAGACTTCGGGCGGCCTCTGCACTCATGAAGTTCATGACGCGCAGGCATGAGATGGTTGAAGATTTCCTGGCGGCCATCTTCGACGAGGCATATGTCGGCGACGATGCGGCGCACGCAAAGAAACTCCGGCGAATTGCTGTGGTCGAGGGCACAGAGTACGACTGGACAGCGGGCGTGTTCCCAGGTTCCCTCAAGTCGACCATCGTAGACGAACTCTGGCTAGATCCCGCAGACACGTTTCCGCACATTGATCTACAATACAAGACCTTTATGTGGAGAAGAGCCACATACTTTCTCAACGCATTCTTTGAGACCCTGTCCAGCGCCGCAGACCCCCGCATGCGCACTACCACCGCGCTTGGTCGTCTGTCGCTCGATGAAATGAAGGACCTTCTCCGCCAACGCGCAGCCGCAGCTTTTAACCACCAGTTGACCGGTCTCGGCCAGGTTGCCGCCCTGTCGGCCGCCAAGGAGTCCACGCGCAACGGGATCGTCGGCGTTCTTCTCACACAGGAGATTGTGGACGACCTCCTGCGGAATCCGGAAATCGCCATGGGACTGCGGAAGCAAGGTGATGATGCTAGTCTTGATCCACTGAGCAGGCTAATGAGGACGATCAGCCTCGCCACAGACGTTGAGGAAAAGCGGTAGAGCGGAAGCAGCCTCCCGAGAGGGACCGCGAGACGCGGGAGACTATCCTTGCCCGGGTGAAGGACGTTTTCCGGAGGATCGGAGACCTCACCAAGGCCTGCTGCGCGCTCTTGCTCGTCGTCCCCTTAGAATGCCTTTCTCGTGAGACTGGACCGGCTGAACGACGCGGCGGCCAAGAGGAACGTCAGGCTGGAGGCCCGCATCCGGCCCCATGCCGAGAACGATCTGGAGTTGCCCCGCGAGAAGGTGGCCGCGAACGCGGAAGAGGCTTCGTAGAAGCCGGAGACGACGGGCGCAAACGCCGGAGGTCGCGGAGCGCTTTGCCACCCCGATCGCGGGCTCCACCTTGGCCCACGGGAGACACGGAGGCCCTACGGGTCTCCCGCAAAGGCCTGCCGAAGAACGTGCCCCCACTGTGGAGAGTGTCCCGACAGGAGGAAGTCCGGATCGGATGGTAAACTTCGAGACAGTTCTGGCCATCACATCAGTGGTGCTGGCGCTGGTTTCGTTCGTCTTGTCTCTAGTGTTCTACTTCGCTAGCAGCCGCCTGCATCAGGAGACGCGAGAGTATCTCGTCAAGCTCCAGACCATCACGGAGGGAGACAGCGGAGAGAAGACTGCGATGATATGGCACGTGTTGCGGGCCCTAATTGACGGAAAGTTGTCCAGCAAGGATACCCTCGCGCCCGTGATAGTGAAGAGGGACAACTCAGAGTGTGAAGTGATCATTTCGTCTGAACTCGGCCACCCGTTCCGATCCAAATCGTCCACCCACTCCGACTGAACCCGTCCACCGAGTCCGATCCAAATCGTCCACCCATTCCGGTGGAACCCGTCCACCTCGCGATAGCGTAGCGGCGCCCGGACACCACATCGGCCCAAGGGGTTCCTTCCGCCCGCTGGAAGCTGCCGAGACGTGAGTCTTGGGAAGGGGGACCTCTCTTGGCCACTCGGTAGGGTCGGGCGCGGGGCGCGGTGCCGTCGTCTCCGACGGTCCGTTTCGCCGGCCCGCCCTCCGAACCGGACGTGCGGGTCTCCCCGCATCCGGCTCTCCACAAGCCCGTGCCGTTGTCAATGACCTGTCAACCGTTCTTCTCGCTCCACCGCGAGGGTGGCGTTGGTGTTCCCCACAGTCAGTTCCCGCGTTCTCGCCTTGACCCGCTCCAACGATTTCTTGGAGGGGTAGACGTAGACGTAGTACCGCTGCGTGCCCCGCTTCCGGTGGCGTTGGATTCGCCAGCTGAGGAAGTCGAAACCCTCGTCGATGTGGCACACCTTCGTCTTCTCGTCCGACAGGCGCAGGCCCATCGGTGCGAGCGCTACGGCTACGCTCTCGCGGAGCGCTTCGGCATGGTCGCGGGTGCCGCGAACCAGCAGTACGAAGTCGTCCGCATAGCGGACCAGGCGCCAGTTCGCAAGGCCGTGGCGGTGCCGCCGTCGGCGCGAGGCAAGTGTGGCGCTTTGTGTCCGCCAGGTGTCGACGAACCAGTCGTCAAGCACCGACAGCGCGGCGTTCGCCAACAGCGGCGAGAGGATGCCCCCCTGCGGGGTTCCGGTGATGGTGTCCCGGTGCTGGCCATCCTCGGAGAGGATACCCGCCTTCAGGAACGCCTTGACCAAAGCCAGCACATGCTTGTCGCCGACGCGCCGACGCACCCGGTCCATGAGGGCCACGTGGTCAATCTCGTCAAAGCACGCCACGATGTCCGCCTCCAGGACCCAGTCATAGGTACGGGAAACGTGGTGGTGTGCCTCAGCGATGGCATCATGGGCGCGGCGGTTCGGGCGGAAGCCGTAGGAGCACGGCTGGAAGTCCGCTTCGAAGATCGGTTCCAGTACCAGCTTAAGCGCAGCCTGGACTATCCGGTCTCGCACCGTGGGGATGCCAAGGCGTCGGAACTTGGTGGCGCCCGGTTTCGGTATCAGTCGCTCCCTTACGGGCTGGGGGCGGAATGTATGGGCCTTGAGGTCGGCCCGAAGCTCGACCAGGAAACTCTCCACGCCTGGCTTGGCCTCGATGGACCGGACGGTATGCCCATCCACTCCGGCAGTGCGTGCCCCCGTGTTGCCCCGGACCCGGCTCCACGCCACCATGAGCGTTGCCGGGTCGCAGACAAGATTGAACAGGTCATCGAACCGGCGGCTCGAATCGTCGCCGGCCCAGCGGTGCAGCTTGGTCTGGGTCCACAGTACCCGGGCCTCCGCCTCGGAAGGCGTCGGCCATGGCGCGCCGATATTCATCGGTGACCTCCTGTCCGACCAGTCCCTTGCCGCGGGCTTGCCGGCTCTCCCGGTCCCGTCACGTGGACAGGTTCATTCTCAAGGGCGCCCTGATGCTTCCGATATGGAGCGGCGTGGCATCACGGGGACGTCGGGTTCGGGGACATAGTCGTACCCGGCCCCGCCATGGTGACCTATCCCTCGCTCCTGGACTTCCCGCCGGCCCAATTGGCCGGCTACACCAGGGAAAGCACGATCGATGGCCGTACATTGAGCAAGGCCATCGAAAAAACGTTCAAAAACCGAGGGACGCCGATCGTCGCGATGCCGGAGGCCCTCCAGGCGACCTTCGCCCAGGACCCGGCCAAGCAGACTCAGTGGCAGGCGTTCACCGCGCGATCCCAGATCGCCGACGCGCCCAAAGCTCTGGCTGACGTCGTGACTCAGGTCAAGACCTTCCTGCAGCCCATCCTCACTGCACTTGCCGCCGGCCAACCGTTCAAGGGACAGTGGAAGGCTCTGGGTCCCTAGGACTGAGCAACCGATACGGCATCGCTTCCCTGCCAAAGGCCCCATCTTCGAGGTCGTTCACCCTTGCGGATGCCGCTCCTGGCGCTGCCGACGATAAGGTTTAAGCCTACCCCAAGGAGGGAGGTGAGAGAAGGAGGGGAAACTGCCAAGGAAAGGCATGGTGCTGGTTATTGTCGGTATGCTGATGGTCGGGGCAGGCTCAAGTCTACACCCGAAAGGCGGAGTGACATGCGGAAGACGGCCCTTTGGTCGTTGCGAATAGGAGCGGTCCTCGTGGCCGCGTGCGCCATACTGTTTCTCGCCGTGGCGACGGGGGCGGGCAGGGAGATAGGCGCGGGGCTAGAGGTGGAGCTCGGGCGGTCCGATCCGCTGCTCTTCACCGTTAGCGCCATCCCTCCGCAGGAGCTGAGGCAGATCGGGCCGCAGGCCCTCACTCTGGCCCAGGCGGAAGAGTTGAAGGTTCGGCTGGCCCCACTCGCACGCATGGGCACATTCCGCCCGTATCAGCGATCGGTGGCTCAGTATCACCGCTTCCCTGGTGGCCCGTTGATCCTCGACCATGTTCCCGTCTACTACCTGTCGGTTGACGCGGAGTATTTTCGTCTCCTGGGACTCGCCGTGGCCGAGGGACGGTTTTTCACCCGGGAGGAAGTCGCCGCCGGGGCCAAGGTCTGCGTGATCGGCTGGAACCGGGTGGAGACGGGTCCGACCCACTCCGATCCCATGGGGGAGATGAAGGACGCCTACTCCATTGTCGGCCGTCTCCAGGCCGCCGAGGGGAAGCTCTACCCGGGCGCGCCGGAGCCCCACGAGTTCCCGCTCGAGTTCAACACCTTGGTTCTCACCCCGATCACGACCTTTCCGACGGGGTTTGAGGTCCACGACGACACGAAGATCATGCCCCTCGTGGCCCCGAAGCGGGATCAAGCCGAGGCGGCGCTGGCCATGGTCAAGGAAACGGTCGGGGCGTTGTGGCCCGGCTGGATCTTGGCCGTGGCCGCCGGGAACGAGATCACCCTCACACTGGAGCAGGCCGCGCGGCGGGTGGAGTCGTACTTCTGGTACGTGGGAGGTCTTCTTCTAGCCCTCTTTGTCGCCAGCACCATGGGTTTCATGATCCTCATCGTGACCCGGGAGCGTAAGGAGGTGGCCTTGCGGCGATCCCTGGGGGCGAGTCGCTGGGTCGTGCTGCTCGGCGCGAGCCGGCACGGGCTAGGGGTGGCGGGGGTTGGGTGCGCCGCCGGCCTTGCCCTCGTCGTGGGTGTGTCAGGGCCCCTGGGGAGGTTTCTCGGCCAGGCCGTGGTGGTCGCGTGGGGGGAGATCCTCACCTACTGCGGAGCGGTGCTTGTCGCGGCCGTGGTCACGGCTGCCGCAGCTGGGGCCTGGGTGAGCGCGAACCTTCCCGGGGTGGCCCTGCGCCAGGGAACGATGGTCCGCGGACGGCGGTCGTATGACGTGCGGCTCCTGCTGGCCGGCGTGAGCGTGGCCCTGGCCGTGGTTGTTCTGAGTAGTCTTCTGCTGGTGAGCGGTTCATCGCTGGCGGCCCTCCGAAGCTACCTCCATGGATCGGGCGAGAACGTCGTGGCCGTGCGGCAAGACGTCTTCCAGACCACCCGCCCCCTGCAAGCGGAGGACCTCATCGGCTCGGCCCATGCGGCTCTTCTTCGCGAGAGCCTGCCTGGGGATTGGACGGTCGTGCATCAGAACGTGGGCCTCACCGGAGTGGCGTCCCCAGATGGTGCGGGAAGCGGCAAGGAGATCAGTGTCTATGCCTACGCTCTTGACGTGCCCTGGCCGGCCACCGGGGGTTTCGCCGTGGCGACCGGACGCGGGCTCGAAGAGGCCGACTCTGACGATGCGGTCTGTCTTATCGGCGGCAGGGTGGCGCAAGAACTCTTTCCGGGCCAGGATCCTGTGGGGCAGCGGGTGAGCGTCGGCCGGTCGACGGCCGTCGAGATCGTGGGGGTTCTTGCGCCACGACCCGCGGGCATTCTGGACCGGCTCGGGGATCGGGATTCGTCGATCGTCGTGCCGGCCGGGGTGACCGACTCCCTTCCGTGGAGCGCGTGGGAGTCGCTGAACGACGAGATCTGGGTCTACTTCCCCGAGACCTTCCAGACCGGGGTGGCGGTGCGGCGGGTCACGGAGGTTCTCACTCTGGTCGATGCGTCCACCATCGGCTTTAGGGCCACGGCCCTCATCGACGAGGCCTCCGCTCTGGGGGGACTAGCGGCGAAAATGGGCCGCTTTCAGGTAGCTCTCGGCCTGGGAACGCTTCTCATCACCGCGGCCATGGGTGCGGCCATCATGCAGACGCGGGTCCTGGAGCGGCGAAGGGAGATCGGCCTCCGGCGGGCGCTGGGCGCGAGAGCCCTCCGGGTGGCGGGAGAGGTCCTGGCCGGGTCTCTGGTTCTCTACGTCATTAGCGGTCTTATCGGGTTGGCCGGGGGCATGTTCCTCGCGGTGCGCGTATGCGCCGAGCGCGGTTGGGAGCTCACCCGACCTGTCCAAACGGGAATCCTCGTTTTCTTCATCGTTATCGGTGTGGCTCTTGCCGCCGGGCTATGGCCGGCATCCGTCGCGGCGGGAGAACAGCCCATGGCCGGACTCCGCGAGGGCGAGGGAACGTAGGCGCTGTGGGTCGCGGCTACCGCCGAGTGGCGATTGGGTCCGTCCATGACCGGAACTTCAAGGAGGAGTGGGCAGGGTGATAGATCAAGAGACTATTGTTGAGACCAAGGCGCTCAGCCGCCGCTACCGCCGAGGCACGCACGAGGTCTGGGCCTTGCGCGACTGCAGCCTCGGCATAAGACGGGGCGAGTTCGTGGCCATCACCGGGCCGTCGGGATCAGGCAAGAGCACTCTCCTTCACCTTCTGGCGTGTCTGGACCGCCCGACCGGGGGCCAGTACTTCCTCCGGGGCGTGGACGTGGGGGAGCTTCCGGACGGCCGCCTGGCGCTTATCCGCAACCGGTTTCTCGGAATCGTGTTTCAGTCATTCAACCTCCTACCTGCGCTACGAGCCTGGCAGAACGTGGCCCTGCCTCTCGCTTACCGGGGCTTGTCCGTCACTAAGAGACGCCTCCGGGCGATGGAGGTCCTGGAGCGGGTGGGTCTCGCCGAACGGGCGACCCACTACCCGTCTGAGCTCAGCGGCGGGGAGGAGCAGCGAGTGGCTATCGCGCGGGCCCTGGTGACGGAGCCTGAGCTTCTCCTGGCCGACGAGCCGACGGGGAACCTCGACAGCCAGGCGCAAGAGGAGTTCATGTCCGTCTTGGGTCGACTGCGGGAGACGGGGACGACGATTGTGATGGTCACGCATAACACCGACCTCGCGGCCCGGGCCGACCGCACGGTCAAGATGCAGGACGGGGCGATCGAGGCCGCGGAAGCATCTCATCGGTGAGGGTAGCCTAGAGCACCGCTCCTCCTCAATAGCTGCGGCTGGAGAATGCTTTTCCATGTTCTTGACGACGGCTACGTGAACCCCCGCCGTAACCATGTTCAGCGGGCCAGCGAGCCGGATGCCAGGCAGGAGGCTAGGCACCCGGGGAGATGGTGGTCCTGATCGCGGCAACCATCCTGTCCGACGGCGTGAACGCGAGGCGCCCCTCTTTTCCCTGCCAAACACCATCTATGACCCAGGCCCGCCGGTGGTTGCGGCAGACCGCAGCAGCCAAGCATAGCTGACCTAGGGGCCGGCGCGACCGAGGCCAGGCGGGGCAGTAGCGACTACCTCATGGACTGCCCGGCGCTCGTCCCCCGGTGTTGTCCGTCGGAGTGATCACGTCTCCGGTGGGGTCAAGACAAGTCGGTTCGCAACTACGGCTGGCGGGCCCGCCGATCCTGAAGTGTAGTCGTAAGCGGGATCTCCGGTCAGAAACTGCTGACACCCTATGTTGACCTTGCCAACATAGACGCCGCTTGAGGCGTTCCGGTTCATTGAGATGGTTGCGCCCTGCCTTGACGTGCCACTAAACCGGGGCAACTCCAGGTGAGAAACGTAGCATGAATCGCGTAAGGCACCAGGTGTAGGCTACACTCAGAATCACAAGTGGGCTTCGCGTCCACTTCAAGTCGCTTCACTACTCCTGGATCTGAGCCGATTCATCAGTACTCCGGCAGGCGGGGTTAGAGTCCCAGGTAGTGGTGTAGATTCGACCGGATGGTCTTGACGCAAGAGGCCACCGCGTGGTTCCTAAGCGTTAGGTCTGCAATCCGAACGCTGAGGAGGAACCAGACGTGGTGGCCAAGGACAGAATGGCACTTCTCGAGGTTTTAGGCAAGATGGGGTTTTCCGGAGACGCGGATTTCCTGCGTGAGGGGGTCGAGGCCCTGACCCAGG
>Ga0315279_10003109_pt1 | contig 23697 bp, 15 predicted proteins | sample YL17G06_20_MG_FD_203694 | JGI IMG/M metagenome (GOLD analysis project Ga0315279, IMG submission 203694) | Sediment microbial communities from Yellowstone Lake, YNP, Wyoming, USA - YL17G06_20 | ecosystem: Environmental > Aquatic > Freshwater > Lake > Sediment | place: USA: Wyoming | collected...
CAAGAACAAGGAGAGACAAACAACGAGAAAAAGAAAACACAAAAAGGGGACATTTCTAATGAGATAAGAATGGGGACATTTCTAATGGGGCTTGACATTGTCGACGGATCGGGGTTGACTTTGACCGTGGCTTCGGCTATCGTAGTTATGAATTAATGAACGGGCATCATTTTCCTGCCATCGTTTACCTGGGGTATTCTGCCGGCGGTTATGCTCTTTGTATCCTTTAGCAGGGGGGCGTGTCGGAGCATTCGGAGCGTATGAAGACCAGTGTCAAGATTGGTAAGGGCGTGGAAGAACTTGTGGGCACCTATGATGGGAATCTCAGGCTGCTCGAAAAGTGTTTCCAAGTTTCGACCCATCTGGGAGAGGACACACTGGAAATTGAAGGAGGCGAGGGGAACGTCCGGCGGGCCCAGCGACTCGTGGAGGAATACGCCGACCTGGTGGAGCGCGGGACGCACTTTGACAGCGCCGAGGTGGAAGCGTTTCTGCGCATTCTCAGCCAGGACCCCGATGCCACCCTGAAGGGTCTGGCGGAGGCCGGGCGGCCGAGGACGTTCGGCAAGAAGTCGATCACGCCCAAGAGTCTGAACCAGCGTCGCTACGTGGATGCCATAGAACGGTACGACATGGTTTTTGGGATCGGACCTTCCGGGACGGGCAAGACCTACCTGGCGGTGGCGATGGCGGTCGACGCGCTGTTGATGAAGGAGGTGAGCCGGATTATCCTCGCGCGCCCCGCCGTCGAGGCGGGAGAACGCCTGGGTTTTTTGCCGGGAACGCTGGAAGAAAAGATAAACCCGTACCTGCGCCCGCTCTACGACGCGCTTTACGACGTCCTGGACCCGGACCGGGTCGAGCGCTACGTGGAAAAGAGCATCATCGAAATTGCGCCCATCGCCTTCATGCGCGGCAGAACGCTGAACGACGCCTTTGTGATCCTCGACGAGGCGCAGAATACCACCAGCGAGCAGATGAAGATGTTCCTCACCCGCCTGGGGTTCAATTCCAAGGCGGTGGTGACGGGCGATATCACCCAGATCGACCTTCCCAATGGACGACGCTCCGGGCTGGTGGAGGCCATCGACGTGGTCGGCAAAGTTCCCGGCATCAGCCTCGTCTACTTTAACGAGCGGGACGTGGTTCGGCATAACCTGGTGCAGCGCATCATTCGCGCTTACGAGGAGTTCGACCAGGCGCGGGCGGCGAAGACCAACAGCGAAAAGTGAAGGATGAATTCTGAATTGTGAATTACGAATGCTGAATTCCCCGTGCATCCATGTGAGGCTCTCCAGCTCAGCAGGGTCGCCGATGGATGCAAAATAATGTTATCCGTCATCTATCATTCAGAATTCATAATTCATCCTTCAGAAGCGATGGTCCTGAATTGCCAGAAGCAATACGCTCTGAATTTCTCGGCGGTGCGAGTTTATGTGCGCCGACTAAGGCGGGTCCTGCGGCTGGGACGTCGAGACTTCAACGTCTGTTTTGTAAATGATCGGGAAATCGAGCGGCTGAACGCGGCCTACCTGGGAAGACCTCGCCCCACGGACGTCCTGGCGTTTCCGTGGCAAGAGGTAGGGGAGCGCTCTGGCCTCCCGGTGGCAGTCCAAGGCCGCCCTCACCCGCAGAAGGTCGGCTCCGGTGACGACTATGCCGCGGCGCATGCGTTTAAGAACTTCCTGGGTGACGTGGTTATCTCGGTGGAGGCGGCGCGGCGGAACGCACGGAGCGAGGGACATTCCACGCTCAACGAAATCCGGTGGCTGATTTTGCACGGTGTGCTCCACCTGCTCGGGCACGATCATGAACGCGATCGAGGTGAAATGACCTGTCGCGAGCTTGCTCTAAGGGAGCGATTACGTATCGCAGGCTCGCGGGGGAAGTCACAGGGAAAGAACCAAGCGAGATCTCCCCATGGATAAATGGCTCGTGTTAACGACCGCCTGGGTTGTCGTTCTTGTAGCGTTTCTGGTCGCGGGTTCCGTGGCGTCTTATCTGCGCCTGCTGATGCGTCGCCTGACGCCTGTCGGGGCGCGGAAGCTCTTCCGTGTCGGCGCGACGGGCCGCATCAAGCCGGACAGGGAGCGGGTGGGGGTGTCGATCTCAGCGCTCCACGGTGCGGCGATGCACCTGTTCGCGGTCGGGCTCACCGGGCTCCTGATCGTCCGCCGGCCGAACCATTTGTGGGAGAACCTGGGCACGGCGTTGGTGGTGGTCTTGGTTGCGGTAGCCATTGCGGATCAGCTCATTCCTTTCGTTCTGGTGGCTCGGCACGACGAGCCGGAGGTGATCCTGGAAGGCTGGATGCCCATTCTTCGGCTGGTGGTTTTCCTGGCGTTGCCGCTCACTTTTCCCATCCTGGTCTCCACCACCATCGCGCGCCTCTTGGAGCCTACCGAACCGGAACCCGAGGTGCCTAAGGCTCAGGAGCCTCTCCAGGAGCTGATCGAGGCGGGGGAAGAGGAAGGGCTGCTCGAAAAGGGCGAGGGACAACTGCTGCAATCGGTCGTCGACTTCGGAGACAAGATCGTACGGGAAGCGATGACACCGCGGCCGGAAATCGCGGCCCTCGAGATCAATGCTCCGGTGGAAGACCTGCAGAAGCTTTTCCGCGAAAAGCGGCTGACCCGGTACCCCGTGTACTCCGGCCAGCTCGATCACATCGAGGGCGTGGTAAGTGTTCGCGACTTGATGGGATTGCCTCCTGAAGAACAATCTAAGGTGACGCTGCGCACCTTGGTTCGCCCAGTCCCCTTCGTTCCGGAAACGAAATCGGTCAAGGACCTGCTCAAGGAATTACAACAATCCACGATTCAGATGGCGATCGTGATCGATGAATATGGAGCGGTCGCGGGCCTCATCACCGTCGAGGACTTGGTGGAGGAGATTGTGGGCGAGATCCGCGACGAGGTGGAGCCTCACGCCCGCGATATTGTGCAAGAATCCGGAAACACGTATATCGTCGCAGGGCACACCGAGCTGGCCCAAATCGCCGATCAGTTCCAAATCCCCATCGAGGGGCGCGATTACTCGACGGTGGCGGGACTCGTGTTGGCCGAGCTGGGCCACGTCCCTGCGCCGGGCGAGAAAGTGCAAAAGAACGGCGTCATGTTCGAAGTCCTGGAAGCCAACCCACGGACCGTCTTGAAGGTCCGTCTCCACCTGGCGCCAGCGGAGCCAGCAGCGACGGAATGATGAATTCTGAATGCTGAATGGAAAACGGTAACGCGCGAATTGATGACTCCCATATTGCTTGTTTGCTGGCTTTCCGTCACTCACCATGCAGAGAATCGCCGCACGGCGTGACGGACCATCGGAGACTCTAATCCAAAATCCAAAATCTAAAATCCAAAATCCCGAGCCCCGCATCCCGAACCCCCAATCCCGAACCCCGAGTTCCGAACCCCCAATCCCAAGTCCCGAACCCTCTGCCTTGAGTGCCGGGCTATCGGAGATGTCAATCCAAAATCCAAAATCTATGATCCAGAATTCCGAACCCCAAATCCCGGACCCCGAATCCCCAATCCCGAATTCCAAGTCCCGCTTTAAGTCGGGATTTGTCGCCGTCGTGGGACGACCCAACGCCGGGAAAAGCACCTTGGTCAATGCGCTCGTGGGGGAGAAGGTTTCCATCGTCACCCCCGCACCGCAAACCACGCGCAACCGCATTCTCGGGATCGTCAACCGGGCCGGCGCACAGATCATCCTTATGGACACCCCTGGCATCCATAAGCCGTTTTCGCGGCTGAACGACCAGATGATGATGTTTGTTCGCCAGGCGCTGACGGAGCGCGATTTGGCCGTGCTCATCGTGGACGCGGCGGAGAAGTTTGGGAAGGGGGACGAGTTCACGCTGCAATTCCTGAAAGAGTTCTCGCCCCGTACCATCCTGGCGCTGAATAAGATTGACGTAATCAAGAAGCCCAGGCTCCTGCCCCTGATGGACCAGTATTCGAAGTTATACGACTTCGAGGAGATATTGCCTATCTCGGCGTTGCATGGAGAAGGTTTCCCGGAGTTGCTCGAGGCCGTCGTGCGGCGCCTGCCGGAAGGCCCGCAATACTTTCCACCCGAGGTTTATACCGACCAGCCGGAACGCTTTCTGGCCAGCGAAATCATCCGCGAGAAAATCATCCGCCATACAAGGCGGGAACTTCCCTACGTTACCGCCGTCCTCATCGACGACTTCGAGGAGGGCGAAACGCTTACCCGCATCCACACCACCATCATGGTGGAAAAGGAATCCCAGAAACCCATCATCATCGGCGCGGGCGGCGCGCGACTGAAGCAGATCGGTACCGAAGCCCGCCAGGAACTCGAAAAGCTCTTCCCACCTAAAGTGTTTCTCGAACTCTTCGTGAAGGTCGAGCCTCATTGGCGCGACAACCGCGCCGTGGTCGCGGAGCTGGACTATCGCGGCTAGGCGGGCTGGTAGGGGAGGGCTCCACCCTCCCGCGCGAGCTGGCAGGGGAGGACTCTGCGCTCCCGCATTGGGGCACTCTGCGACCGAAACGCGGGAGGGCTCCGCCCTGCCGAAAGGGCTTGTTCGTGCACGCGGGAGCCCGGAGGCCTCCCCTACAGACGTGGGAGCGCAGAGCGCTCGCCTACCCGCCGACGGGGATGCCGAGGGATTTCATCTTGCGGTAGAGGTGGCTGCGCTCGAGGCCCAGGACCTCGGCGGTGCGGCTGACGTTGCCGTGGTTGTCGGCGAGTTTGCTGAGGATGTATTCGCGTTCGTAGGCCGCGCGTGCTTCCTGGAGGCTGGAAAAGCTGCCCGTCGGGGGTTTCACGGGGGGTGATTGGGCGTGGTTGGGGTGGAGCGACCGAGGGACATGGCGGGACTCGATCTTTTCCCCCGGCACCATAATCACCAGACGTTCCACCAAGTTCTTGAGCTCGCGGACATTTCCCGGCCAGCGGTGGCGCATCAGGATCTCCATCGCCGTTTCCGAGAAATGCTTGGGGCGGCGGCCATAGGCGCGGGCGAATTCCGCCAGGAAATAGTTGGCAAGCGGCGGAATATCTTCCGAGTGTTCGCGGAGCGCCGGGACGTAAAAGGGAATCACGTTAAGCCGAAAGAAAAGATCTTCCCGGAAGTTACCTTTCTGGATTTCCTCTTCCAGGTTCTTGTTGGTGGCGGCAATCACGCGCACATCCACGGTGAGATTATTCCCGGAGCCTACCGGCGTAAAGCGCTGCTCCTCGATCACGCGCAGCACCTTCGACTGCGTCCGCAGGCTCATGTCGCCCACCTCGTCGAGGAACAGCGTGCCGCCGTGGGCCTGCTCAAACTTCCCGACTTTGTCTTCCAGGGCGCCCGTAAACGACCCCTTCACGTGGCCGAAGAGTTCGCTCTCGATCAATTCTTCGGGGATGGCGGCACAGTTGACTTCCACGAAAGGCTGGTCGGCCCGCAGGCTCAAATTATGCAGCGCGTGGACGACTAATTCTTTTCCGGTGCCGCTTTCTCCATAAACCAGGACGCGGCCATGGGTAGGAGCCGCAAGAGCCAACTGTTGGCGCAGGGCTTTCATGGGGATACTGTTGCCAATGATCCGGTACTGGCCCTGGAGTTCCTCGCGCAATTGCCGGTTCTGGGCAGCGAGTTTCCACTGCTCCACCGCATGTTTTACGGTGAGCAGGGTCTTGCCGAGCGATAGCGGCTTCTCGATGAAGTCAAACGCCCCAAGCTTGGTGGAGCGCACGGCCGTCTCAATGGTCCCATGGCCGGAGATCATGATGACGACAGGAGGGCTTTCCAGATTCTGGATTTTCTCGAGCACCTGGATGCCGTCGATACCGGGCAACCAGATGTCCAGCAACACCAGGTCGCAGGGATTCTGGCCGAGGTGTTCCAGGCAGGCTTCACCGCTCGCCACGGATTCCACGCCGTACCCTTCGTCCTGGAGGACGTGGGTTAGGGATTCGCGAATGCCGGGTTCGTCATCGACGATGAGAATTGAATAGTGTGTCACAGTCCATTCCCGATCCGGCGGTCCTCGTAGCCCCCGCCGGGCGTTCGCCGGGCCCTTTCACATCCGGCTGGAGAAGCTCCACTGTACCGCGCGGCGTTCACCCTTGACTGGCGCCTGGCGCCGCCAACGACTCTGCCGCAGCGCGTTCTACGGGCAACTCGATGACGAACTTGGTGCCCGTGGGGCGGTTCTCCTCCACCCGGATGGAGCCACTATGCTCGGTGACAATGCGGCTGACGATGGCCAGGCCTAAACCCGTTCCCCGGGGTTTGGTGGAGAAATAGGGCAGGAAAAGCTTCTCTTTCGCCTCGGGAGGTATACCCGGTCCGCTGTCGGCCACGACAATTTCCACGCTCTCCCGCTCCACGTCCAGCGCCGTGCGCACCCAGATTTCTTTGCGCAGAGAGCGTTCGAGTGCCTCGGCTGCGTTGTCAACGAGGTTCACCACCACACGTTTCATCTGCTCCGGGTCCGCCGCGATGGGCGGCAACTCCGGAGCCAGGTCACAGTGAATTTCCACATTGTTCAGTCGTCCGTCGAAGACGTTGAGGGCCTTTTCGACAATGGCATTCAGACTGGCGGGCACGAGCCTGGAAGCAGGGAAGCGGGCGAAAGCTGAGAATTCATCCACCAGAGTTTTCAGGGTAGATACCTCGCGGCCGATGAGGGAGGCGCTTTCAATCACGGCAGGCAACAAGTCCTGAGGGATGGTTCCGGGACCTGCGCGCTCGCATAAACGCCCGAGGCGTTCGGCGGAAAGTTGGATAGGCGTCAAGGGGTTCTTGATTTCATGCGCGATGCGTTGGGCGACTTCCTGCCACGCGGCAGCCTTTTGGGCTTGCAGCAACTCCGTCAGGTCCTCCAAGACCAGGACCGAGCCAACCCTCCCGTGCCGCGCACGCACGGATGATATGGTCAGAGCTACATACGCCTTCCGGCCCCCCAATTCCAATTCCATCTGTCGAGCGACCACTCCCTGCCGCGCCGCGCGTCGGAACATGCGCGCCACGTCGCGCGCATCCTCGGGAGAGAAAAGATCCGAAAGCGTCCGCGCCGCGCGGACACCCTCACGGCCCGCCGCCCGTAGGCCCGCGGCTTCTGGCTCGGGTGGTTGGATGCTCTGGGCCGCAGGGCGGCCAAACATCCGTTCTGCAGTCGAGTTGACCCGCGTGATCTGACCTTGCGGATCAAAGGAAATGACGCCGGTGGGGATATTCTCCAGGATCGCCTCCATCGTATGGCCGCGCTCTTCCGATTGCCGGTTGGCCTCATGAAGCTCCTGGGCCGCTTGCTCGAGCGCCTCCCGGTTTTCTTGAAGTTGCCGCGTCATCTCGTTAAAGGACCGGATCAAGATCCCGAGCTCGTCATCGGCCCGCGCCGAAACCCGGTAGCCGAGGTTCCCCTTGGACACTTCACCCGTAGCCTCCGCGAGGGCTTGGATGGGAACCGTGATTTGCTTGGAGAGGAACAGAGCGAACCAGGTAGCCATGAAGAGGATGAGCAAGGTGAGCAGGCAAAGCATGGTGAGGTAACTGCGCTTCACGGCTTTTCGTTCGCGGTTCAGCTCGCCATATTTCTGCACCTCGCGTTGGATCTCGTCCGATACCCGCATAAGGTTCAAAGATAAGTGCGTTACACCTACGATCGTGCCGAGCTGTTTGCGGGCGGGGTCCAGCAGCGGCTGCGCGGCGATGAATACCTCAAAATCTGTAGCACGCCAGCGGCCGGCGAGTCCTTGGGTTGGAACCTGTCCGTCAGCCAACTGCGGGTAAAACCTGGCGATTTCGGCGGGCCCAGGCCAAGGGTCACCCGCGCGGACGAGCAGCCGGCCTCGGGGGTCGAAAAACATCGCCGACTCGAAGCCGCGGTCAGCCACCTCCTGCGCGAATAGGGATTCCATGGCGTGACGGTCGGCACACGCCGAGGCCCGGGAGAGTTCTTCCTTTCTGGCCAGGTGGGTGGTGATGTGCAAGGCCCGTTGTTCGGCTTGCGACTCCAGTTGCTGCACCAGGGCTTGGGCGTCTTGGCGGACGAGGTCCAGCGGCATACCGAACCACTTATCGATGCTCCGGTTAAGCAGGCCGTAAGCGAAGGCGAACAAAAAGCAGACAGGCACCAACGAAAGACCCAGGAACGCCATGACCATTTTGGTCTTGAAACGCGACCCGAGCTGTTGCTGCCTCCGCTCGACATACAGTTTCAGGAGAATACGTAAAAGGATGAGCGCGAAGATTACAAAAGCCAAAAAGATAACTATCGAGACTGCTAGCAGCAGGATGGTCTGCGGAGCGTTGCGGGGGCGGATGAAAGAGAGGTTTAACGAGGCCTGGCTCCAATTCAAGAATAAGAGCGCCAGGACGAAAATCAGCAGAATGATCAGGAGTATTCTGCGGCGGCGCTTGGCATCCTCATTCATAGGTCAGGCCTGGGCGGTTTCCAGTTCCGGCAAAGATCCCGCGTCCTGCGAGTTCCGTTGGGCTTGCAACCCGAACGGGGCGCGGTCGACGGGCAAAAACTCTTCCAGCGGGCAGCCTTCGCACTGCGCCGCGTCGCGCTGGCAGTATTTCTTCCCAACCTCGACAAGCAGCGCGTGGAACTCGTTGAACATCGTGTGGTCGGCGGGAAGATGCCGGTGCAAGAAGCTCTGGGCCTGCGCATAGTTTGCCGTGACCGGAAGCAGCCCGTGACGCGAAAGGACGCGTCGCGTGTAAGTGTCGGCAACGAAGAAAGGTTGCCGACCGGCATAGAGGAGGATGGCATCTGCGGTTTCGGGTCCCAGGCCCTTGACGTCGAGGAGCTGGCGACGGATTTCGGCAGGAGGCAGCGCAAACAGGGCGTTCAGGGAACCACCACGCGCGCGTGCGAGCCACTCGACGAAATTGCGGATGGCGCGGGCCTTTTGTCGATAAAACCCTGCCGGCTTGACACACGCTTCCACTTCGCACATGGACGCCCCGCGCAGTCCCTCCCAGCTCAGTCGACCGGCTTTCCGGAGTCTTCTCAAGGCTAGAGCGGCATTATGCCAAGTCGTGTTCTGGGTCAAAATGGCACCCAAGATGACCTCCAGGCGAGTCCGGGCAGGCCACCAGCGTTGCGGCCCGAAGCGCCGGAGCAGTCTTGAGAAGTATTGGTGGAGGATTTCGCCCGGCGCCACACGTGGGGGCTGAGCCGCCCTCTCCATATCTCAGAAAGTTATACTCGCCTAGGGGCAAAGTCAAGGTAAGCGTGACTGGCGGCAGGCAGGGTATGGAAGCGCCAAGCGGCCGCCCGCGAGTTCCCAGGCACGTCAGCGAATCGTCTTGACAATGCTTTGATAGTCTCTTAGGATGCGTTTAAGTACGTCATGGTCCGAGCATCGCTGTGGAGCAGGCAGGTCCTAAACGTTTCCTTTGCCGAGCAGATGAAGTGTCAGCAATTGGGGGGTTCCGGGAATGTCTGGAAAGCTTGGAGAAATCCTTCTTAAGGAAAACTTAATCACCCCGGAGCAACTTAAGCAGGCCCTGGAGCACCAGAAGGCCAGCGGGGGCCGCCTAGGCAATGCGCTGATCAAGCTCGGTTTCCTCAGTGACGATGAGGTGACCGCCGTTCTCTCCCGCCAATATGGAGTCCCCTCGATCAATCTGGCCTACTTTGAAGTGGACACGAGCGTGATCAAGCTGATCCCGATGGAAACGGCCATCAAGTACCAGGTTTTGCCGCTCAGCCGTGTGGGATCATCCCTGACGCTGGCCATGGTGGACCCGACCAACGTCTTCGCCATGGACGACATCAAGTTCATGACCGGATTTAACATCGAGCCGGTGGTGGCGTCCGAGACAGCGATCTCGGACGCCATCAAGAAGCAGTACGGCAGCGTCGAGGATCAGGAGCGCAAGAAGGAACTGGAGGAGATCGTTAGCTTCATTGACGAGGGGCAAACGGAGAGTGTCGAATTGGAGGCGGAAGACGAGTCCTCGCTGAACATGGCGCAGATCGAGAAGGCTGCCGAAGAAGCCCCGGTCATCAAACTCGTGAACTACATCCTGACAGATGCGCTAAAGCGCGGCGCCAGCGATATCCATTTGGAGCCGTACGAGAAAGAGTACCGGGTGCGCTACCGGGTTGATGGCATGCTCCAGACCGTCATGAACCCGCCCAACAAGCTGCGCGACGCCATTATCAGCCGCATCAAAATCATGTCGAAGCTGGACATTTCGGAAAAGCGCCTGCCGCAGGACGGCCGCATCATGATCAAGTTCCTGAAGGACGGCAAGAAGAAGCAGCTTGATTTCCGCGTATCGGTCCTGCCCACCCTGCACGGCGAGAAGATCGTGATGCGCTTGCTCGACAAGGAAAACCTGCGCCTGGACATGACCAAGCTCGGGTTTGAGCCGGAAGCGCTGGCCAAGTTTCAAAAAGCCATCTTCAAGCCTTACGGGATGGTCCTGGTTACCGGCCCGACGGGCAGCGGGAAGACGAATACGCTCTATTCGTCCATTGCCCAACTCAATAAGCCTGACACCAACATTATTACCGCGGAGGACCCCGTCGAGTTCCAATTACCCGGCATCAACCAGGTGCAGATGAAAGAGCAGATTGGGCTGAACTTCGCCGCGGCGCTACGCTCCTTCCTGCGGCAGGACCCCAACATTATTCTGGTGGGCGAGATCCGGGACTTTGAGACGGCGGAAATCGCCATTAAGGCCGCCCTCACGGGTCACCTGGTTCTTTCGACCCTGCACACCAATGACGCGCCCTCGACCATTTCCCGATTGATGAACATGGGGATCGAGCCCTTCCTGGTGGCTACTTCCGTACACCTGATCTGCGCGCAGCGTTTAGGCCGACGAATCTGCGCCGACTGTAAGGTGCAGGAAGAGGTTTCTCCCCAGGTGCTCATCGACGCCGGCTTTATGCCCAACGAAGCCAAGGAGGTTAAGATCTACAAGGGGCAGGGTTGCTCCACTTGTGGCAACAAAGGTTATAAGGGGCGCGTGGGGTTCTACGAGATTCTCGAAGTTACGGACGAAATACGCGAACTGATCCTGGTCGGAGCCTCGGCGCTGGAATTGAGGAAGAAGGCCGTCGACCAGGGCATGATCACGCTGCGTCGCAGCGGTCTGCTCAAAGTCAAAGATGGGATTACGACCCTGGAAGAGGTCATCCGGGAGACGGTTCTCTAGCCTGCCTTCGCGTCCCAGGTGAGGCCGGGCGAGGTGAGAGGAGAGCAAAGGCAATGCCCCTACCAACCCTGAGTGAGTTACTCAAGCGCATGGTGGATATGGGCGGTTCCGACCTCCACGTTACGACCAATTCATCCCCGCGCGTCCGCCTCCATGGAGAACTCAAACCGCTGGAGGACATACCGTCCTTAGGTCCCGCCGAGACGAAACAACTGGCTTACAGCATCTTGACGGACGCGCAAAAGCACCGGTTCGAAGAGAACCTGGAACTCGATTTTTCATTCGGCATCAAGAACATTGCGCGGTTTCGGGGCAACCTGTTTAACCAGCGCGGCGCCGTGGCGGGCGTCTTTCGGGTGATTCCGTTTGAGATCAAGAGCTTCGAACAATTGCAGTTGCCGAACGTGCTGCGGAAGCTGTGCGAAAAGCCTCGGGGGCTGGTCCTGGTCACCGGCCCGACGGGCAGCGGGAAATCGACCACGTTGGCCACCATGCTGGATCTCATCAACCAGACCCGCTACGAGCACATGTTGACCATTGAAGACCCCATAGAGTTCATCCACCCGCACAAGAAATGCCTGGTGAACCAGCGCGAGGTTCACGCCGACACCCACTCCTTTGCGAATTCCCTGCGCGCCGCGCTCCGCGAGGATCCCGATGTGGTGCTGATTGGGGAGATGCGTGATCTGGAAACCATCGAATCGGCGCTGCGCATTGCGGAGACAGGCCACCTGACCTTTGGGACGCTGCACACCAACTCCGCCTCTTCCACTATCAACCGCATTATCGACGTTTTTCCCTCCCACCAGCAATCGCAGATTCGCGCCCAACTCTCCTTGGTGCTGGAAGGCATCCTATGCCAGGCGCTGCTGCCTCGGGTTGACGGGAGGGGCCGAGTGATGGCGATGGAGATCCTGATCCCCAACCCTGCCATCCGCAACTTGGTCCGCGAAGATAAGATTCACCAGATATACTCCGCGATGCAATCGGGGCAGGACAAGTTTGGCATGCAGACTTTTAACCAGGCTCTCTATTCGCTCTATGTGCAGAGGAGCATTAGTCTGGAGGCGGCCCTGGCGCGCTCGAGCAATGCCGACGAACTCCAGGATATGATCAGCCGGGGCGGTGCGCCAACCGGGGGGGGGCAACGCCCGCCCATCCCTTACGCTCCCGCGCGAAGATAGCGTTCGCTTGGGCGAGCGGTCTTCCTGCGGAGGGATCGGCCGAGAGACGACTGGTGAGGGTGGGACATCAACAAGTGAGGTGGAGCGATGCCGCAATTCGAATATCGCGGGAAGTCACGCACCGGGGAGCAAGTCAGTGGCGTTCGGACGGCTCCCAACCGCGAGGCCGTGATGGCCCTTCTGGGCCGGGAACAGATCATTCCGGACCGGGTCGTGGAAAAGGGCCGGGAGATCGCCATCCCCAAACCCAAAGTCGCCGGAAGGGTTACTCCCAAAGAGCTGGCGATTTTCACCCGCCAGTTTTCGGTCATGATCGACGCCGGGCTGCCGTTGGTCCAGTGCCTGGAGATCATGGCCACCCAGCAGGAAAACAAAGGCTTCGCGCGAGCCTTGGCGGGAGTGCGCTCCTCGGTCGAGAGCGGTTCTACCCTGGCCAACGCCCTGCGCCAGTACCCGAAGATCTTCGACGACCTGTACACCAACATGGTCGAAGCGGGCGAGACGGGCGGTATTCTCGACACCATCCTGCAACGCCTTTCGGGCTATATTGAAAAAGCTGTCAAGCTGAAGCGGGCCGTGCAATCGGCCCTGATTTACCCGGTGGCCGTGCTGGTGATCGCGGGCGGGGTCATCATCTTGCTTCTCTGGCAGGTGGTCCCCATCTTTGCCAACCTTTTCGCTGGATTGGGTGTGGATCTTCCGCTTCCCACCAAAATCGTCATCGGCCTCAGCCATGCCATTGGGACTTTCGCTATACCGTTGATCGTCGCGATCATCTTGGGTGGCTGGGGCTTGAAGGCTTATTACGCCACTCCCAATGGGCGGATGGTGATTGACACCATCATCCTGAAGCTCCCCCTCCTGGGCGCACTGATGCGCAAGATTGCCGTGGCCCGGTTTACCCGCACGCTGGGAACGCTCATCACGAGCGGCGTGCCGATGCTGGAGGCCATGGACATCACCGCACGGACGTCCGGCAACGCGGTGGTAGAGAAGGCCATTACCAATGTCCGGAAAGCGGTTGAAACCGGCCGAACCATCGTGGATCCTCTGCGGGAGACGGGCGTCTTTCCCAACATGGTGGTGCAAATGATCGGTGTGGGTGAGCAGACCGGCGCCCTCGATGCCATGCTTCAGAAGGTGGCGGACTTCTACGAGGACGAGGTGGACGCCGCCGTGGCTGATCTGTTGACCGCGATGGAACCCATGATCATTCTGTTTCTGGGCGTGGTGGTCGGCGGTGTCGTCATCTCCATGTACCTCCCGCTGTTCACCTTGATCGGCAAACTCGCTGGTTAGGACTCGCGGGAAGCCGCAACCGTTCCTTCCGGGGCCACGCCGTGCGGGCCCCGGAGGATCCGGACTCTCCAATTCGGCAACCGACCCCGTTCAACCCCGATCCCGAAGGCGAAAGAATATAACCGTTGCGACGCGCCAGGCTCGATGGCGCTTGTTTTGGGCCGTCACAGTTCTTATAATTCCGGCGGTGACTCGATGAAGTTCCCCGGCGAAATAAGGGATTGGCTGCCGTGGGTCGTTAAGATCCGCTTCGTCATCATCAGCTTCGTTTTCGCCATCGACTTTGCCATCCGGGTTTTCGCTCCCAATCCGAACAATGCCCTTTCCATCCGGCACTTGGGAATGGTCGTCATCCTGTGGTACATCGTCGGCCTTTTCTTTCTAATCTATAACCAGCTCAGCCGAGACTACTTGCTTCAGGCCTATCTTCAAATCTTTTCCGACCTCGTCATCATTACCGCTATCTTGCACGTGACGGGAGATCTCGATAGCAACTACGTCTCGCTTTATCTAGTGGCCATCATCCTGGCGAGCACCCTGTTGCCGCGAGGACGCGCCTTCTTGGTGGCCGCAGTCAGTTTCGTTTTCATGGGCGCGGTCCTCGAGCTGGCTTATCTCCCCAGCCTCTATCCCGAGTTTACGGATCAGTACCCGGCTTTCCGTTTCCTGGCCACTTCCTCAACCCTTCCAGTGGATTTGAAAGGACTCCAGGTGAAGATCGGCGCCAGCCTTTTTGGCTTTTTCGCGGTGGCTTACCTTGCCAGTCATCTGGCTGAGAGCCTTCGCAAGGCCGGAGCGGAGCTTCGGGACAAGAGCGGGCAGGTCGCAAGCCTTCAGGCCATCAACGAAAACATCATCCAGAGTATGCGCGAAGGCCTCTTGAGCACCGGCCTGGATGGAACGATTAGCGAACTGAATCCTGCCGGGGCAGCGATCTTGGGCCGCCGGCGTGAGGAAATCCGCGGGAAACCCATTGGATCAATCTTCAGCGACTTACAGGTCGAGGGGCGGTTTACACTGGATCCTACAACCTCGCCGCCGCGCCAGGAAATCACCTACCAGCACCCGCGGGGCGAGCACCGCATTTTGGGGGTGTCAGTCTCACCCCTCGTGGTGCCGGAAAGCGGCATGGCGGGGTATGTGTACAACTTCCAGGACCTCACCGAGGAGAAACGTCGGGAAGCTGAGTACCGCGCCATAGACCGGATGGCTTCGCTGGGGCGTATGGCGGCGGGTATCGCGCATGAGATCCGCAACCCCTTGGCCTCCATTGCGGGTTCGGTAAAGCTGCTGCAATCCCTGGCGCGCCTGGATGAGGATCAAACCAAGCTGATTTCCATCGTCAGCCAGGAGTCCGAGCGCCTGAATAAGCTGGTCTCGGATTTTCTGCTTTACTATCGCGACCAACGTCTGGAATTCCGCCCGGTGGACCTCGTCAATCTGCTGGAAGAGACCTTGCTCCTGGTGGAGCATCATCCGCAGTTTGGCCCTCAATGTCGAGTGGAACGGAGATTCCCCCGACACGCCGTCACCATTTCTGCCGACGCTGATAAGTTACGCCAGGTCTTCTGGAACATTTGTGATAACTCCTTGAAGGCTATGCCCAAGGGAGGGACGGTGACGGCGCAGATCGAAGAACTGGGAAACGAGCGCCTGCGGGTAACGCTGGGAGACACCGGGATTGGGTTTACGGAGGCACAGGTCGAGGAGTTGTTTGAGCCCTTTTATTCGGGATTCAGCGAGGGGACGGGGCTGGGACTCGCCATTGTGTACCAAATCATTCAGGGACACCAGGGCGCAATCCGCGTGGAGTCGAAGCCGGGAAAGGGTGCGCGGTTCTTGATTGAGTTGCCGCGCGCGCCCGTCCAGGCTTCAGCGGACAGAGTGCTCTCCGCTCGCTCCGCAGCCAGCTCCCGCTGACGGGTGCTTTTGGACCTGAGAATGAGGAGCCGTTCGTGGCCCGACTCTTGATCGTCGACGACGAGAAATCCATCTGTCAAATGTTGGAAATCGCCTTCCGCAAAGACGGTCATGTGGTGGAGACTGTTTCCGCCGGCGAGGTCGCGAAGCAAAAGATGGATTCTCTGGTTTATGATTTGGTCATCTCCGACATCCGGATGCCCGAGGTCAGCGGGATTGACCTGCTCGAACATGCTCGGACCACTCGGAATCCTGCCTACTTCATTTTGATTACGGCGGTTCCCAAGGTGGGAACGGCCATCCAGGCTTTGAACCTCGGAGCTTATCGATACGTCATCAAAACCGATACGCTGGTGGAAGAATTGAGGCTGGCGGTTGGCCGTGCGTTGGAAGAGTTGGCTCTCCGCGAGGAGAACATCCAGCTTCGGCGCGAGCTGCTGCGCGTCTTCGCGCTCAACAACATTGTCGGGCGTAGTCGCCAAATCGAAGCCGTCCTGGAGATGGTGCGCACGGTGGCCCCCACCCTCAGCACGGTCTTAATAACGGGTGAGAGCGGAACCGGCAAGGAACTGGTGGCGCGGGCCATTCACGAGGCGAGCACGCGGCGCGAGAAAGCCTTCGTCTCCATCAACTGTGGGGCCTTCCCTGAAACGCTCTTAGAGAGTGAGCTGTTCGGCTATTTCAAAGGGGCTTTCACGGGAGCCGATTTCAACAAGAAGGGGATCATCGAGTCGGCGGACGGAGGAACGCTGTTTCTGGACGAAATCGGTGAAACCAGCCTGAGCATGCAAGTCAAGCTGTTGCGCGTGCTTCAGGAACGGAGGATCCGACCCCTGGGGGGAACGGCGGACATCCCGGTGGATGTGCGACTCATCGCTTCCACCAATCGCGACCTGACCGCCATGGTTGCGGCCCGCCAGTTCCGAGAAGATTTCTACTATCGGATCAGTGTTATTCCCGTTCACGTGCCGCCTCTTCGCGAACGTGTGCAAGACATCGAGCCGCTGGCGCGTCATTTCTTGAAGAAGTTTGCCCTGGAAATGGGGAGGCCAGGGCGCGACATTGCTCCCGAAGCCTTATCCGCCTTGTTAAGTTATTCCTGGCCAGGAAATGTGCGTGAGCTGGAGAACGCCATCGAGCACGCGGTGGCGGTCAGCGGCGACCGCGACGGCCTCGTGCAACTGCACCAGCTCCCTGAGGCCCTGACCGGAATCGCCCCGAGCGGGGAGAGGGCGATCCAGATCCCGCAGGGAGGGATTGACTTGGAAGGCTGCATCGCGCAAATCGAAAAACAATATCTGCTGGCGGCGTTGCAGGCTGCTGACGGCGTCCGCACGCGGGCTGCCGAACTGCTGCGGATGTCCTACCGGTCCTTCCGTCACTACGCCAAGAAATACAACATTTGAACCCCGATCCCGAAGCTAAATGTCTTTGGTCGTGGCTATTATATTGGTTGTCAGTAGGTTGGATTCTGGAAATCGAAATTCGCCGAGGTTCGCATGGTTGCCTCGCGCTTGTCGGGAACAGGTCGCATCCGCCGCAAAGCGTGCCAATTAGCAAGACACCGGGGAGCCGAACTTCGGGATCGGGGTGAAGGCATCCCCTGGAATGCAGACTCTTACACCCAGTCCTGAACCTCGGGGCGGCGCAATTGACTCCCAGGGGCCAAGTTCCCCGGGCTCCTTGCACGACCGCCGCGTCGTCCTGCTTCTTCTCGCGTTTTCCCTTGCCTTGTATGTCGCTACAACGGGGTATGACTTCGTTGGAGATGACAAGGTCCTGCTGGAGAGAAACCCCTATGTGCAGAGTTTCCAATATGTCGGTAAAATATTCACCCGGAACTTTTGGAGCTTTCTGGGGGCACGCGGGGAAAGCACCTACTACCGGCCCCTGGTGATGCTGACCCTGCTGGTTGAGCGGGTGTTGTTCGGTCCTCGGCCGGCTGCCTTTCACCTCGTCAATATTTTGCTCCATGCGCTTGCCGTAGTTCTCGTGTATCGACTCGGGAGAAGGCTCTGGCCGGAGGGGAGGGGAGGGCTGTGGGCCGGACTCCTCTTCGCGGCCCTGCCTGTCCACAGCGAAAATGTTGCGCCCGTCTCGGGGATCACGGATCTCGAGTGTGCCGTGTTTTTTCTGCTCGCCATGCTTGTTTATGCCGAGCCTGTCTCCTCCCGAGGCCGCATGCCGCGCTCTGCCGCCTGGATGGCCGCGGGCATGTTCCTGTTGGCGGTATTGTGCAAGGAAGTCGCGCTGGTGCTGCCGGCCCTCGTAGTCTTCTATGAGCATTTCATGCGCCCCAACAACTCGGCCCGACTGAAGGAACGCTTCGGGCGTTACTTCCCCATGCTGCTTCTGGTTGTCCTGTATCTGGCGTTTCGCATCGGGGTTGTCGGAGGTCTCCCAAAGCTCGCCGCCGTCCGCGGCCTGAACTGGAGTCGGACCGTCATCTGGGCACTCAGTCAGTTGGGCGACTACGTCTCCAAACTGGTGTGGCCCCAGCACCTGACGTATTCCTGGAAGTTTCATCCTCCCGAGAGTTGGCGAGACCCGTCTGTCCTCTGGGGCGGGCTGGTGATGCTGTTGGCCGCCGCGGCCTTGGCTCGCTTCTGGCCCCGTACCGCACTTCAGGAAACCAATTCGGATCGTGGTCAGGCAGACCAGCAGCCGGTACGGGGGTGGCGGCGTGATCGAACCGTGGCGTTTGCGGTGGCCTGGTTCCTTCTGACTCTGGGGCCGGTACTGAACTTCGGCGGGCTGGGGGTTGTAGCCTATGGCGAGCGGTACCTTTACCTGCCTTCGGCGGCTTTTTGCTGGTTAGTGGGTGAAGGGCTGGCAGGCCTGGCTGAGCCCGCTGCGCAGAACTATCGAACGCGGCGGAAGTTCCTCTGGGCGCTTTTAGCGATCCTGGTCGCCCTCGCGACAGCTCGTACGGCTGTGCGCCTGCCCGCGTGGAAGAACAACTTCACGCTGGCGAAGGCGACCTTGCAAGAGGACCCCAATGCGGCAACGTTTCATCTCTTCTTGGGCAACATTTACCGGGAGCGCGGGGAGCGCGGCCTGGCACGAATCGAATACGTGCAGGCTATCGCCCTCGATCCCTCCCTTGCCGAAGCCTATCTGAACATGGCAGGAGTCCTGTGGGATGACGGCGCGGTGGGCGCGGCACGCGACTTCCTGGGGCGCGCGGTGGAAGCGAACCCCAATCTGGCAGAGGGGTTTTATGAGTTGGGCCGCGTCGAACTCTGGCAACACCATCCGGAGCGCGCCCGCGAGCTGTTCGCGCGGGCCGTGGCCCTGAATCCGGATTATTTTGACGCCCTTTACACCCTCGGGGTTATGGCTCTCGAAGCGGGCAGGCTCGAGGAGGCGCAGGAGTTCTTTACGAGCGCGTTGCGGGCCAACCCGTCATCGGTGGAGGCTCACTTGAATTTGGGGGCCGTCTTGGCCCGGAGGAACAATCCCGCGCGAGCCGAAGCGGAATTCCGCCGCGCGATGGAGCTTGCGCCGGGCAGCGAATTGCCTTGCCTGAGTCTTGCGGGCTTGTACGAAGCACAGGGGAAGGCGCCGGCGGCGCTCGCGTTGTATCGTCGAGCCGTGCGCATCCAGCCTAATTCGGGCAACACGCGGTTCCGACTGGGCGTTCTGGCTCTGAAGATGGGTAATGTCGCCGAAGCTGTGAACGCGTTGGAGAACGCGGTCGCCCTCCAGCCGAACTCAGGGCTGGCGCACGCCCAACTCGGACTAGCCTACCAGGCGGCGGGAAGGCTTGCGGACGCTCGCCGCGAGCTGGAAAGGGCTGTGCACCTGCTACCGCAAAACGAAACAGCACGGGCAGCCCTTCAGAAGCTCAAATAATCTGCAGTCGGGCAAGCGGGTAGCCCCGGGTCGCCGTGGCGACCCGCGGGGTTTTGTTGTGTTCGCACGGAAGAACCCACTGTGGGGCCGCCCCGGCCGGGGCAAGTCCCGGCCCTACCAGCACGACGCCACCGGCGCTAGCTGCGGGTGTATACTCAGGCGATGTCCGACCCGGGACGAGGCGAGGTAGCAGGTAAGCTGGTAATGACTGAAGGGTTGACCCTGACTGGAGAGCGGGTCAATCAGTCGCGCGGAGGCGAGGAGTCGCCCCTCGACGCGTCGAGCAGGGCCCGTGCTCTCTGCATTGCCTTCGTTTTGGTGCTGACGTTTCTGGCCTACGTCGACACCCTCTCGTTCCAATTTGTTCACGACGACGAATACCAGATCCTTGGGAACGTCTACCTTCGCTCGTGGAGTTATCTGCCCCGGTATTTCACCAAGGATGTCTGGGCTTTCATGCATCCCAACTACCCCGGCAACTTCTATCGCCCTTTGTTCCTCCTCTGGCTTCGCCTCAACTACCTTTTGTTCGGACTGCACCCCTGGGGGTGGCATTTGACGACGGTGCTCGCGCATGTGGGCGCAACGCTGCTCGTTTACCGTCTGGCGCGAAGGCTCTTGGGCGATTGGGTGACAGCTACTTTCGCGGCCCTGGTCTTTGGCCTGCACCCCATCCATATCGAAGGAGCGGCATGGATTTCAGGCGTTCCCGAACCGCTGTTGGCGCTATTTTTCATCCCCGCGTTTCTCTGCCACCTGAACGTGCGAGATGACCCGCGCAGGGCTCGAGCGTGGCTCGCCGCGTCGCTGGCGCTTTATGGCCTCGCCATGTTGGTGAAGGAGACGGCCCTCGTCTTGCCGCTGCTTATCTTGGCCTCCGCGTGGCTCTGGTTTGATGTCGCCGGGCTGACGAGAATGAAATCATGCCTGCGCCGTTTTGGAGCCTCCCTGAGATGCGCAGCCCCCTACCTGGCGCTTACGGTCCCCTACCTTGTGGTAAGGTCAGTCGTCCTGAAGGGCTTTCAGAACCCGAACGCTGAGCTGCCGGTATCAACCATCGTCTTCACGTGGCCCTCATTGCTGTGGCTCTATTTGAGGCATCTGGTCTGGCCGGCGGGCTTATGCCCGTTCTACGGTTTGGAGTATGTCGATCATCCTCACCTGGGTACTGTGGTGTTGCCCGCAGCGGCAGTTGTCCTGGCGGCGCTGGGGCTGGGGTGGTGGGCCAAACGATCACAAAAGGTGGCGCTGGCCTCGATGTGGCTGGTGCTGCCGGTGCTTCCTGTCCTGAACGTCCAAGTCTTTGGAAACGGCCAGTTCGCGCACGACCGCTATCTTTATTTGCCTTCGGTGGGGTTTTGCATGCTGGCGGCACTGGCTCTGCGACAGGTTAAGGTGGGCCGGACGGAAATCTTGGGGCAGCCGGCGCCTCAGGTCGGGCTCGTTCTGGTGTTGGCGTGTGCGCTCGGGGTGAGCACTACCTCTCAGGACATTTATTATGCTAACCGCACGCTTTTCTACATGCACTCGCACGCCGGGGCTCCCAACAACGACGCGGTCAAGACCACCCTGGCAGGCTTGCTCGGGGAACAAGGCCACCTCGACGAAGCCGTGAAGCTCTATCAGCAAGTCCTGGAGCACGAACCGAATTCCTGGCTGGTTAACTATGACCTCGGCTATGCCTACTATCTGATGGGAAAGTTAGACCAGGCCGAGCGCTATCTAAGTCGGGCCACTCAACTGGCTCCCCACAAGCCCGGCGGCCATTTCTATCTGGGGCTAACCGAACTCAAAATGGGTCGCCACGCAGAAGCGGCGGCGGACATTCGCCGCGCGCTGGCCATCAGTCCCGATACCGACAACTATCACTTCGCGATGGGTATGGTCCTGAAGCTCCAAGGGGACCTTCAGGGCGCGCGGGAGGAATTCCAGGCCGAGCTTGCGCTGAACCCCAAGCACTCGGCGGCCCGCGAGCAAGTCACCGAAATCGACACAGTCCTGCGGTCACGCCAGCCCGAGGTCGTCCCTGACCGTCCGCCGCAGGCTGGGCCTCTCGGGAAACGATGACAGGCAATCTCACACGCGCGGCTCAACCCACCGACCCTCCCCGAACTTGGGCTGAGGACTGGATAGCTTCTCCCCGTCTTCTCTGCGCCATCGCACTGGCGCTCACTTTTCTCGCTTATTTCGGAACCCTGACCTTCGAATTCGTCCATGACGATCGCGGTCAGATCCTCGATAACCCTGCGGTCCACTCCTGGCGCTACGCGGTGCAGTATTTCACGGCGCACGTGTGGGCGGGAGTCGCGCCGGAAGACCTGGGCAACTATTACCGTCCGCTGTTTCTTCTGTGGCTGCGCGTGAATGCCACGGTGTTTGGATCCCATGCTTGGGGCTGGCACCTGACCACCGTGCTCGTGCATCTGGTAGTTACGTGGCTGGTTTACCTGCTGGCGTTCCAGGTTCTTGGCAATCCCCTAGATGCAGCCATTAGCGCGCTTATCTTCGGGCTCCATCCCGTTCATATCGAGGCGGTGGCGTGGGTTTCGGGCGTGACCGAGCCGCTCTTGGGGATGCTGCTTGTCGCTTCGTTCCTTTGTCACCTGAAGGAGCGTGAGGCCGGGAAGAAGGCTCGTCGCTGGTGGGCGGCTTCTTTGGGGTTGTACATCCTTGCCGTACTCGAAAAGGAGACAGCCCTCGTCCTGCCGATGATCGTTTTTGCCTACGAACTTCTTCCGGGAGTAGAAGGAAGGCCACGGGCCGCGCCCGCGGACGGGATTCAGCGGGTTCGACGCGCTCTCTGGTCCGCAACGCCCTATCTAGTCCCAATCCCTTTCTACCTTGCGGCGCGTACTTACGCCCTGAAAGGGTTCAGCCACGTCATGACGCCCCTGCCGGTTACGACGGTCATTTACACCTGGCCGTCGCTCCTGTGGTTTTGGGTCAAACATCTGGCTTGGCCGGTGGGCTTGAGCACCTTCTATGATCTCCCCTCTGTGACGCTTCCCAACTTCGCCAACTTCACCCTGCCCGCTTTAGGTGTTATCGGCGTTGCCGTGGCCTTGTTTTGGGGCGCGAAGCGGTCTTCGGAAGTCGCCCTGGCCTCCCTTTGGATTGTGCTCCCGCTTATCCCGTTGCTCAATCTTCGTGTCTTCCTGCGTGACGACTTCGCCCACGACCGATATTTGTATCTGTCCTCCATCGGCTTGGCGATTGTTGCCACCGTAGCGTTGCGGCGCCTGTGCTTCAGGCGCGCCAATCTCCTTGGACAGCCCGCTGCGCTGGTCGTGGCGGCGCTGGTGTTGGCGCCCTTGTTGGCCTTCGGCACCGCTTACCAGAGCATCTATTTCCAGAATAACCTGGTCTTCTATCAACATAACCTTCGCTATGCTCCCCAGAGCATACTTGTCAAGACGAACCTGGCCACAGTATGGGGTGAAGCCGGACGGTATGACGCGGCCCTCCAACTTTACAAGGAGGCGCTCGAAAGCGACGCGGGATTTTGGTACGCAAATTACAACCTCGGATACACCTACTACAAGCTGGGGAATCTCGGCGAAGCCGAGCGATACCTCCTACGGGCAATTCAGATTAGACCCAACAAGCCGGACCAGTACCTGTATCTTGGAATCTGCCGGCTTAAGTTGGGCCGCGCGCATGAAGCGGCAGCGGCGATCCGCCGCGCCATCCAGATTCGACCGGATGGCTATGGCCAGCACTTTGCCTTGGGACTCGTCCTTAAACTACAGGGTGATCTCCAAGGCGCACTCGCGCAGTTTCAGGCCGAACTGGCGCTGAACCCCCAGCATTCGGCTGCTCGCCGAGAAATAGCTGAGATGCAGGCGTCTGAAGATTTCGAGCGCGCTGGAAATCCCGGCGCCCGCCGGCCGTTGAAAGGCGGAGTTGGCCCAAGCTCGCCGAAGTCCCACCCTGGCAACTAATATTACTCTGTTACGTCAATTGGCGCAGGCGTGACCCCGGTGCCGGAGTAGCCTCCGGACACCAGTGGAACTTCCGACTCGCATACGGGGCTGCTGACAAGGCAGGGCTTGCAACACTCCGCCCTCTGAAGAGGATCAACCGCACAGGCTACCTGGTGCTCACCAAGCTGCCCGACGGGCGCATCGTGGCCACCTTCCACAACCACCAACCGGCTGGTACGTGGCCTGCAACGTCCTGGCGGGAGCGTAACTGTTCACGCCCCGGTGTGGTATTTTTTCGCCGCGTCTTCGTCCAACTCGACACCCAGGCCGGGCCGGTCGGGGACGATGGCGTAGCTGTCTTTGATCTCGATCG
>Ga0315279_10003110_pt1 | contig 23692 bp, 22 predicted proteins | sample YL17G06_20_MG_FD_203694 | JGI IMG/M metagenome (GOLD analysis project Ga0315279, IMG submission 203694) | Sediment microbial communities from Yellowstone Lake, YNP, Wyoming, USA - YL17G06_20 | ecosystem: Environmental > Aquatic > Freshwater > Lake > Sediment | place: USA: Wyoming | collected...
AACCTGATTAAAGCGGTCAACCCAAAATCGATCACCCTCATGGGAGGAGAACATCCTTCTTTCATGGCAGAGGAGACGCTCAGGGACTGCCCAGCCATAGATTATGTCTGTGTTGGAGAGGGGGAGGTGACCCTGAAGGAATTTCTCAGGGCTGTTGAGAAAAAAGAAGATCTCTCCAAAGTCTTGGGTCTTGCCTATCTCAATGAAAAAGGAGAATTTGTTTATACTGGGGATCGGCCATTCATCGAAAACTTAGATACCCTACCGATGCCTGCCTACCAATTTGCCAAGATGGAACATCCCTATGTGGATCTTCCATCCGAAGGGAAGAGAGGATTGGTGGTCAATTTTTCAAGGGGATGTACCTGGGATTGCACCTTCTGCTCAGAATCGGCCTTTTATAAGAGGACCTGGAGAAAGCGAAGCCCCAAACTGATCGCTGATGAGCTCCAGCTTCTCAAAGAGAAATACAATCGGGATATTTTTTATATTGGGGATAACACCTTCAATGTGACACGGGAGCAAGGAATTGGCTTTATTGAGGAGATGCTGAAACGAAAGACAAACCAACACTTCTGGTTACAATCCAGGGCTGACCTCATTATCCGGGACGAAGATTTATTGGATGGGTTTCGAGAGGCGGGTGCCTATCAATTCATGATGGGCCTTGAATATCATGCCGATTCTGTGCTCAAAGATATCCGAAAGCGCCATACTGTCGAGCAGGCCCGAAAGGCCATGGAGCTTCTGAAGAAACATAAACTGATGGTTATGGCGACGCTGCTCATCGGCCATTGGGAAGAGACAGAAGAAGATCGCAAGGCCTTCCTAAAATTCTTCAGGAAATATGTGGACCACTTTGGCCTCAACCTGATCACCCCTCTTCCTGGAACTCCGCTTTTTTATCAGATGAAGGGGCAGGGAAGAATCGAGGATCTGGATTATCGTAATTTCGATTATCTCCACGCCATCATGCCAACCAAAGAGGCGGATAACTTGGAGCAGGTGAACCTCATTTATAAAGATATCATGAGGCGGTACTATTGGCGACCGAGGGAATTGTTGAAGTTGTTTTCACCCAATCCGATCCTGAGACATCACCATCGGTATTACATCACCAAAGTAGCTTTTAATATTATGATGCACGAGATCTTTGGAAAGCCGATGTGGGTACAACCCAACTACCAAGAGTATAAGGATTATCTGGTGGAAACGGGAGAAGCTTTGCCCGAACAGTTGGTGGCCTTAGCCAAGTAGCGAATCTCAATGTCCACATATAAATAAATGGATTAGATCTCTTGAGAAATGAGGAGTCCCTGTGATAAAAAATTAGAAGGAGGTGGGGTATGAAAGAGAACAAAGGGATGGTATGCTGGATGATTTTTTTAATTCTGATTTTCATGGGCTTGGCAACCTCAGCCGTTGCAGCTGAGAAAATGCCCTACAAGATCGGGGCAAACTTCGAATTTACTGGCCCCTGGGCAGAGGTGACCAAGACTTTGAAAATGGCCACGGTCATGGAAGTGGAGAGAATCAACGCCATGGGTGGGGTTGACGGACATCCCCTTGAGCTGATCTTCGAGGACAATGGTTTCGACCTGGGCAGGGCGGCAGTCAATATGACGAAGTTCACCCGGGACAAGGAGATCCTTGCAGTAGTGGGGCCATTTGAGGACAACCTACAGGCAACGACCAGGGCCATCGCCGAAAGGGAGAAGATCACCAACATTATCATCTGTCCCTCCAACCCCATGGTTCGGGCCTTAAAGCAAAGATGGGCCTTCAATATCGCCCAGAGCGACATCATCGTCTCTCAAAAATTGGTAGACCTGTGTTTAGCGAGGAATTATAAGAAGGTTTTGGTATTCCCTGCTGTCATACCCCTCGCCCAGAGCCTGGCTGACTATTTTAAGCGCTTCGGAGAGGAGAAGGGGATGAAGGTCATCATTGCGAAGGAGACCCATAAGCCAACCGACATCGACATGACTCCTCAACTCATCAAGCTCAAACCGACCATCGAACAGGAGAAGGTGGACGCCTTTTACGCCTGTACGGCTGGCCCACCAGGCCCGATCGTCTGTAAGAACATGCGAACCATGGGAATCAAGACCCCGATCCTCGGAACCCATGCTTTCGGATTCGGTTTTATCATCGCCCTCGGTGGAGAGGCAATGGAGGGAGTTGAGTTCGGTGGTGCAAAACCTGTAGTCCCTGATCAACTCGATGAGAACGATCCAGTTCGACCTATCATCCTCGATTTTGATAAGCGGATGAGGGAACGCTATGGGGTGGGAATTGACCAATTAGCTGGCTATGCTCATGATACGATCTCGCTTATCTATGATGCTCTGAAGCGATGTCAAGGAAAGGTCACGCGGGCTACATTCAGGGATGCTTTGGAGAATACCAACAGTTTAAAGAATTGTCATGGAATTTACAATTACAGCCCCACCGACCACGATGGCTTAAGCAAAAAAGATATGGTTTTTATCCGAATCGAAGGAGGTAAATTCAAGCGGATCAAATTCCCAGGATACGAATAAGAGTTGAAGGCGAAACAGGATATCTGTAATATTAAGGGGTGGGCAACCATTAGAAAAGACCCACCCCTTTTTGTATAAACCCTCTGCAGCTCCCGCATGCCAAAGAACTTGCCTGCCTGCACGAAGCCTTTCGGCGAAGGCAGGTTCGGCGGCCAGGTTAGTGAAGGAGGACAAACGGAAGACTTTATGAATTTTTGGACATATCTCCCACAACTCCTTTCCTCCGGTATCACCATTGGTGCCATCTATGCCCTCGTCGCCTTAGGATTTGTGACCATCACCAGGGCTTCGCAGATCATCAACTTTGCCCAAGGGGAGTTTGTCATGTTAGGGGGGGTCATCACCTTCTTTCTCCTGAAAGGCTTAAACCTACCTTATTTCCTGGCGGCCCTGATTGCCATCATGGTCGTTATTATGATCGGCTTCCTCTTGCAGGTCTCGGTCGTTTATCCCTTGCGAAAGGCATCTGTTCTCATTCTCATCATGGCTACCTTAGGAGCTTCCATCTTCCTCAGCAGCACCAGTGCCCTCGTCTTTGGGACATTGCCGAAAGCACTCCCTCCTTTCTCTGGTGAGCAGCCCCTCCAGATAGGGGGACTCACCGTTGTCCCCCAGAGCGTCTGGGTCTTAGGGGCCACCTTCTTGCTTCTTATTGTTCTTTATCTTCTCTCCCACCGGACATTACTGGGAAAGGCGATGGAGGCAACTTCCACTGACCCTTTGGGCGCTGATCTATTGGGAATTTCAAGGAACCTAATGGTCTTTTTAGCTTTTGGGGTGAGTGCAGGGATAGGGGCCTTCGCTGGAATCCTGATCACGCCCATATTCTTTACAAGCTATAACTCTGGGACACTCCTTGGTTTGAAGGGTTTTATCGCAGCAGTCTTAGGAGGCTGGGGAAAAAATAGCGGCGCAATCCTTGGAGGTTTTGTCTTGGGGATTGTGGAATCCTTAAGTGTGGCCTTCATCCCTTCTGGTTATAAGGACGGAGTGGCCTTTGCAATCCTATTACTGATCTTATACTTCAGACCCAAAGGAATTCTGGGTTCACCTTTTATCGATAGTCGCCGATGGTAATGCAGACCAAAAAAGAGTTTAGAAAGAGAGACTTTTTTTATCTATTGCCCCTGTGGCTACTCTCCTTGATCGTGCCGGATGCGGATGATCTCTACTCCTATCGTAGTAAAGAGTTTAAAAGAAGAGAACTCTATTATTTAGGAGCTGTATTGTTCCTGCCCCTGATTTGGTCTGATCCACATTTCCATCATCTGATGGTGTTGGCCGGGATATATACCATTCTGGCTTTAGGGTTGAGTCTCTTTCTTGGCTATGCCGGACAGATCTCTTTGGGACACGCTGCCTTCTTTGGTATCGGGGCCTATACTACAGCGATCCTCACCACACGCTATGCATTCCCCACCTTTTTGGCTTTTTGGGCTTCTGCTGCGACCGCTGCTACTGCCGCCTTTCTCATCGGTAAACCCATCCTTAAACTGAAGGGTTATTTCCTTGCCTTAGCGACTTTGGGATTTGCGGAAATATTCTTGGTCATTGTCCGGGAGACCCAAACTCTCACCGGCGGGGTCATCGGCATCTTTGGTATCCCATGGTTTTCAATCGCTGGATTCTCCTTCGACACCTATCTGAAACAATATTATCTCACTTGGGGAGTACTTTTAGGATTATTCCTCTTTTCGAAAAATTTGGTCCGCTCTAAATTGGGCCGGGCTTCTTTGGCTGTGGCAGCCAGTGAGGATGCCGCTAAGAGTGTTGGGATCGACGTCGCTCAGATTAAGATAAAGGTTTTCGTTATGAGCGCAGCCTTTGCTGGATTTGCGGGGAGTCTATTTGCCTGTATCATGTCAACGGCCAACCCAGAGGCTTTTAGCCTTGGGTTCTCCACCCTTATTGTCATGATGGTTATTCTGGGAGGTATGGGCAACCTCTATGGGCCCATCTTTGGGTCCATCCTCCTCACCTATCTCATGGATATCTTGGGCAGATACCAAGAGTGGAGTCTCCCCATCTATGGAGTTATCTTGATTCTTTTGCTCATCTTTTTTCCTGATGGGATTGGAACCCGGGTGGGAATCAGGTTGATTTACTTAATAGGCTACTGGGCAAAAAAGAAGAAGAGGGATGAGGGAAAACTTTGACGTCGCTTTTAATCGTTGATGAGATCACCAAGGAATATGACGGGATACGAGCCCTTGACCGGATCTCTTTAGAAGTGGAGAAGGGAACCATCAAAGGGCTTATTGGTCCAAATGGGGCTGGCAAAAGCACCCTTTTCCACCTGATCAGTGGAATGGAGAAGCCTGATTCTGGAAAAATCTATTTTAAGGGAAAGGAGATTACCCCTCTCGAACCCAATGAGATAGCTGCTCTTGGAGTGGGAAGAACATTTCAGACAGTCCAGACCTTGGGAAATATGACCGTTGTAGAGAACATCATGACAGGGATGCACTTGAGGTTGAAAGGAGGGCTCATCTCTTCAGGTCTCTGGCTCCCTTGGATCAAGAGGACGGAAAAAGAGGCCCTGAAGGAGGCCAAGGAGATTCTGGATCGACTCGGTCTCTTAGGTCGATGGAAATCGCCTGCTTCTCAGCTCCCCCTTGGTAAACAGAAACTTCTGGAGATCGGTCGTGCCTTTGCTATGAAGCCAGACCTCATCCTTTTAGATGAACCAGCCTCTGGGCTGACCCCAACAGAAGTGGAACAGCTTTCTGAAAGGATCTGCCAGCTGAAGAAGGACGGGATCACCCTCGTTGTGGTAGAGCATCACATGGGAATGGTCATGGAGATCGCAGATGAAGTGGTGGTTCTCGATCATGGCAAGCTCATCGCTGAGGGACCCCCAGATGTGGTGAGAGGGGATTCGAAAATGGTCGAGGCATATATGAAAGGTAAAAGGCTGAACAATTACCGGTAAAGGTATCAAACCTCACAATGGCGGGACAGGAAAACCCCGCCTATCGGGATAGGCGGGGTTTTCGTTCGACTGAACTCACGACGAAGTCCAACCCCGCTTGATGGGAGTGGGTTTGTGCTAAAAATAAAAAAACTTTCTGTTCATTATGGACCTTTGGCAGCACTTCAAGAGATTTCCCTGGAGATAAAGAGAGGAGAGACCGTTGCCCTCTTAGGTCCCAACGGAGCAGGGAAGACGACTCTGTTGCTCACCATATCTGGAATTCTCAAAACAACCGAAGGGAGGATTATCTTTCAGGAGCAGGACATCACAAACCTTAGTCCTCATCAGATCGTATCAAGAGGAATTGGGCATGTTCCCCAAGGACGTCATGTCTTCCCAACCCTTTCCGTCATCGACAACCTGATGATGGGGGCATATATTAACCGGAAGGCGAAGGGGGAGATCAAGGAAGACTTAGAGTGGATCTATCAGCTTCTCCCTATATTAAAAGAGAGAACCCACCAAAGAGCGGGTACTTTGAGTGGTGGCGAACAGCAGATGTTGGCCATAGGAAGGGCAATGATGGGACGTCCCAAACTACTGTTGTTGGATGAACCTTCCTCAGGACTCGCCCCTCGTTTTATTGATGAGGTATTTGCTAAATTCAAGGAGATGAACAGGAGGGGGCTTACTCTCTTGATCGTCGAACAAGAGATCATTCTATCACTGGCGATTTCCCAGCGGGGGTATCTTCTAAGAAATGGCCGTCTGATCAAAGAGGGACCTGCTTCGGCCCTCATGGAGAGCAAGGACCTAAAGGTCTTCTGCTTTCCCTTCTCGTCCTCTCCCTTGGAGGGAGAGGATTTACCCTGTTAGATAGGTTATATTTGCATGCCCGGGTTCAACAGAGAGTCTTATCTAACAGGGTAAAGGTGAGGGGGAATACAGGAGTATAGGGATTATCTGGTAGAGAGAGGAGAGGCACTCCCTACAGCACTGATGGCTTTGACCAAGTAGTTGAACCATTCCTTCTGAAGGGCAATCCTCCTCCGAGGAACGATGGTAATGGGTGCAAACCTAAAGGTGAAAGACTTTTCGGTTTGATCTCGAAAGGAGAGGTTGAAGAGAACAGTATCTGCACCATAATAATTGTCTTGGGTGAGGAAGATCTTCTCCATTTGGGAGAAAGGAATTCTTAAATGAATTTTTTCCATCCCCTTGCTCTCCGGAGTCTCAAAAAAGAGAACATCTTCCTCGATCCATAAACGACCTCTCTTTCTCGACCTCTTAAAAGGAAGGCCTCCATAATAATAAGCATTGCAAGACTTGGGAGTCATGGAGGTAATATATCACGAACCTCTCTCTTGATCAATCGGAGATCTCAAATATTTTGCTTAATCCCTTATTTTTAGAGTAAAATAAATCGCAGCCAAAGACATTTTAAATTAACCTGATCTGACCCCCTCCCCCTTTGGAGACTGTGTCGCAATTTTGGAGCGGAACAGACAGGCGGATGAGAAAGCTTTAGACCTGCCTGCGCGTAGCCGCTTCGGCGAAGGCAGGGCGGAACCTTTGAGCGATTAGATTCAAAAGCTCCAATGCCATGAAAAGATTACATTTCAAGTACCAAGGACACGTGCCAATAATCTCTAATGATGGCCCGCGTTCTAAAGCTTTGGAATCCGTTTGTCTGTTCCATTCTCATGTTTAGCCCATTACGACACAGTCTCTTGATGGATAAGGGGGGATGACGAAAAGGAGTGTAAATGATGAAGGGAAAATTGCTTCCTACAGGATTATTTGTCCTCCTCTTAATCGTCATCCCATTTACCTCGTCTTGGGGGCTAACAACAGTGAAAGTAGGCGCCCTCAAGCTCTCCAATACAGCCCCTCTCTTCATTGGTATGGATAAGGGTTTTTTTGAGTTGGAGGGAATCAAGGTGGAGCCCGTTTGGTTTAAGGCTGCTCAACCGATCGCCGTGGCCATGGCCACAGGGGATATCGATGTCGGTGCGACCGGCCTTACAGCCGGCCTTTACAATTCAATCGCCCAGGGGATGAAGATCTCCATCGTCGCGGATAAGGGGCGTGAATGGCCCGGATATAAGCTGACGGCCCTTCTCGTCGATACAGAACAGTGGAAGGCAGGTGTCAGGGACCTAAAGGGTTTGAAAGGAAAACGCGTCGGTATTACCCAGATCGGCTCCACCTTCCACTACATGCTCGGAAATATTCTGGAGAAGAGAGGAATGTCCCTGAGTGATGTAAAGGTTGTCCCCTTGGGAAGCCTCACCAGCATGCGAGATGCGCTGATCACCCATCAGATCGAATCGGTTTTCCTTAACCAACCCTTTGTGACAGCGATGGAAACAAATGGAACAGGAAACGTTCTCCTCTGGGTAGGAGATCATCTCCCTTACCAGATTGCCGCAATTTTTTATGGAGAAAAATTGATGAAGAATCGAGCTGCGGCCCTCTCTTTCATGAAAGGCTATATCCGGAGCTGTCGATATTATTACGATTATGCCCTTGCCAAAAAGGAAGGAACATTCTATCAAGAAATCCTGAATCTCATCTCGAAATATACAGAAGAGAAATCCGACATCATCGCCTTAGCCCTTCCCTACAATGACCGAAATGGAGAACTTTATGTCAAGGATATTCAAAAGCAGTTGGACTGGTATCACCGAAATGGGATGGTAGAGAAAAAAATGTCAGGTTCTGAGATGGTAGACCTTTCTTTCTGGAAAGAGGCCATGCAACAACTTGGGAAATAGATTTCAAATGTCAAAACCCAAATTCTAAAAGATTTGGCATTTTATACATGACAACATAAATCTTATCCAGTTTGTCATTCCGGGCTTGACCCGGAATCCAGTGTTTTCCTGGATTCCTGCTTTCGCAGGGATAACATCCTTTGTCGTGATTAATGTCGCTGTGTATAGTTTTGGATTTAATACTACTCCGACAAATAGCGTTTATGGCGCGATGCAAGACGGATATGTTGAGCGGTTTGATCAGAAAATCTCCCCTCGCCCCTCTTTTCCAAAGAGGGGGATAACAATTTCCCCCTTTGGCAAAGGGGGAATAAGGGGGATTTTGTGAATTGTCGGAGTAGTATTAATTTGATATTTGAAATTTGTCATTTGACATTTATTTTATGAAGGTCCTCATCGATCATATCTCCAAAGTCTATATCGACCGGCAGGGGGAAGTCACGGAGGCTCTTCGTGACATTCACTTCGACATCGGTGAAAATGAATTTGTCGTTGTGGTGGGACCCAGCGGCTGTGGAAAATCAACTCTCCTTAATATCATTGCCGGACTTCTCAGCTCCACTTCGGGACAGATCATCTTTGAAGGTGCCCGAACGGATTCAAGGCCTCTTACTGCTGTGGTCTTTCAGGACTTCGCTCTCTTTCCTTGGAGAACAGTGCTGAAGAATATTGTTTATGGTCTGGAGGAACGGGGGCTACAAAAGGCGGAACAGTTGGAGATCGCAAAAAAATATATCACCATGGTTGGGCTTCAGGGCTTTGAAAACAAGTATCCCCATCAACTCTCCGGCGGGATGAAGCAGAGGGTTTCGATCGCCCGAGCCCTCGCCAACGATCCCCTGCTTCTCCTGATGGATGAGCCTTTCTCCGCCCTCGATGCCCAAACACGCACCCTGATGCAGTACGAACTCTCCAGGATCTGGGAGGAAACCCAAAAAAGTTTTCTTTACATTACCCATCATATCCAGGAGGCCGTCTTTTTAGGGGATCGTGTGGTGGTCCTATCGAAAAGACCAGGACAGATTCTGGACATTGTCCAGATCGGCCTGCCCAGACCCAGGGGGGAACACCTCATCATCGACAAAAAATATTTGGAATATGTAGATGTCATTTGGGGATATATTAAAAATCAGGTTAGGGAGTCTTTGGAGGAAACGCCATGAACCTAAGAACATCGTTTCCAGATGGAATGAGAGTAACCTCCTCCGAACAGTCGGGTGTTGGAAAGGCAATCGTTCAGGATAAGACCTATTTTCTCCAGATGAAGGAGCACCCATGGCTCAGCGTTGCCTCATTTCTCCTCATCCTGCTCTTCTGGGAGGTCGTGAGTCGAATGGAGTGGGTTCCCCCCCTATTCCTCCCCGCCCCGAGCGAAATCCTCTCTGAAGGATGGACCATGCTAAAAACGGGTCTAATCATTAAGCACATCTTAGCCAGTCTCAGCCGAATTCTCTGGGGATTTTTCATCGCTTGCATACTGGGAATCGTCGTCGGCATCCTTATTGGATTTTTCAGCATCCCTGAAGCAGTTGGAAATCCTATTATTGCGGCCACCTTCCCGATCCCTAAAATTGCGATCCTTCCCCTACTCATCCTCTGGTTTGGCATTGGTGAAGCATCCAAGGTAGCTGTGATCGCCTTAGGTGTCTTCTTCCCGATGGTCATTAATGTCTATACAGGTGTAAAAAATGTGGACCCTCTGCTGATCAAGGCCGCGCTCAGTTTGGGTTCGAATAGGACGAGGATTATCAGAAAAATCATTCTTCCAAGCATCCTGCCAATGATTTTTGCGGGGATGAAATTGGGCATTGGGATCGCTTTATTGCTCGTTGTGGCAGCGGAGATGGTGGCCGCCGATGCGGGCATCGGTTTTATGATCCTGACCGCTGCAGACCTTATGCAGACCAAAAAACTAATGGTCGGCCTCATCATTCTATCTCTGCTCGGGATCTTCTTCAACTGGTTGTTCCAAAAATTGGAACGTGTCTTTATTCCTTGGAAGGAATAATTCGGATCTCCATGATGAAACGACCGCAAAGGTTGTAAAATGAAAAAGAGTGGAATTAATCTTTTTGAAGAGTTGAAGAGGAAGAGGAAGAAAATCGATCTTATCGACAGAAAGCTATTAAACCTTCTCAATCAACGGCTCCGCATCGCCCTTGAGGTGGGAAAAATCAAAAAAAAGATGGGAGCCAAGATCCATGCCCCCCGCAGGGAAGAGGAGGTTTTGGAAAGATTAAGAAAAATAAACAAAGGCCCTTTACCAAAAGAAGACTTAGAAAAAATATTCAGGGTGATGATGAGGGTATGCCGTAAGTCTCAGACCTAATGATTGGTGGTCCCAACGGGAGTCGAACCCGTGTCATCGACGTGAGACTTGGTGAAAAAGCTTTATTCCGCCATTTTTGAACCTTTTTAATCCCATTTTGACCGCTTTGAGGGGGTTAAGTCCCGACCAGATTCCCGACCAAGATTTGTTATTTCGGAGTCCCTAAAGTGGAAATGATACTCCATGAGTACTTCCTGAAGTCGTTGTTGAAGGGTTTCACCAAAATGTGTAGACTTCAAATGGTAATTAATAGAGCAATTATTTGAACCTGTTTTAATTATGAAGGAGTGTATGAAAGGTTTTTTTCTGACCGTTTCGTTGTCGTCTTTGGTGTAAAAAGGCGACATTCTCTTTCTCTTCTTTGAAGGCTGGTTTCCACACTTGCAAAATATTAGTTGTTCTGTATAATGATGAATCAAGGTCCAAGTACAAGTACAATTTACGGAGGATTATACTGTGGATTTTACAGAAATAATTAAGCTAATTCTCGATTGGCCCTTTGTCGCCCTTGTTGCAGTTGTTCTCACCTTTATTTTGGGACTCAGACAACAATCTTTTTTTTATCAAAAAACAAGTAAGTCTTCTCATTACTCTTCCTGTTCTCGTTTTAGTTAGTGTCTTGTTTGTTAGTGTTTTACTTGCTCATAAAGGAGGCCATCTCACAAATTTCGGCTCTCTCGGTGTCGTCTTGGCTTCTTGGGTTACTGTGATCGGGGTTGTTGGGGCACTCATTGCAGCATTTAGTGCACTAAAAACTTATAAAAGCAATAATTCAATCGCAAAATGGAAATTAATAGAAGAGACATATGATGATTTTTTAAAGGGTGAAAAGGAGGGGGATTGGTATAATTTTTACAAGAAAATTCAAAACGGAGAACAAATTCATTTAGAAGACCCGAAGGAAGAAAAACTGTTGAACGAGACTTTAACCCTATTCGATGCGCTGGATTACTTTCAAACACAAGGGTTATTAGATGACAAGGCATGGGAGTATGTTGCTTGTGAAATCCAGAATTTTGCACTCAATAATAGCGTATGGGAATATATAGACAAGATTGAGAAACCGTATCAGGTAAAAGGTTTTCCAAAGGATATTATTCCCTTTACTGGCTTCCCCGAACTACTTGATGAGTTACCTGATCAATTCAAAGCAAAATGCCCTCCGCAATTAGAGGAGCGTTTTAATGGGTTATCACCAGAGGAGAGGACTTTTTACTATAGCAAGGTAAAATATATTCGCAATGACGAATTTAAACGTGCCGCAGCAATTGGTTTTTTTGCCAAAGCCAAACGGATTACAATACCGGGACAGAAAGACAATGGAGATGAATAAAAACAACGCACCAAAATGGGGATCGATCTTCTGGCACTTTTGAGTTATCGATGTATTGGCACTTGCCACCTTAGGGATTAGAAGTAGAACCATATGTCAGAGAATGTCAGTTCAAACGTCCTTTTTCATTTTACAAGCTCCATGGACCACCTAAAGGGCATTCTCAAGAACGGTTTTTCCCCTCGCTATTGTCCCGAATATACCCTCAACCCCGTTGATAGGAAAGCGGCTTCCAATCGGCGTCCTCCTATGCGCGCAGCACCTATGGTGTGCTTCTGTGACTTGCCTCTGTCGCTGATTCGCAAGCACCTGAGAGAATACGGCAACTTTGGCATTGGTTTAGACAAGAAGTGGGGGATCGAGAATGGAGTGGCTCCCGTGATTTACACACACGCAAAAGCACAGACCCGCCAGTGTGTATTGCGTCTAACCGCCAAAGCGGCGAAAAGCAATGACGAGACTGCAGCAAATGACTTGAAGGTTCTATCTGCCTATACAAAGCCCTTCGTCGGTCCGGCATGGAGGAACAACCGTGTTAAACGGAGGGTACAGTTTTACGACGAAAGAGAATGGCGATACGTTCCCGAACCACTGTTTTTGGATTGGAAGGACTACCTTGATAAATCTAAGAGGACCGAACTTCACAAACGGTTTGAGAGGAAATACGCATTACGGATTTCACCAGGCGTTATTCAGTACCTGATCGTGCCATACGATAAGGATGAAAAGAACATCCTTGAGTTGCATAATTACCTCATGCGGCTTTACAGGCGAAAGGATGCAATATTGGTGACTACTGCCATTATGACGGTTGACCGCATACAGAAGGATGTTTGATGAGAATGCCCAACAAGGCGCTGCAGCGAACCGCCGCCCCGCCGGGCAGTCGAACGGTTTGAAAGAATTTCAACGCAACTGTTGCAGCCGGAGCGCGTCACCGGCGGCGGTCGCCTCGGTCGTTAACCTCGCTTTCAACCCGTAATCCTCGATTGTTGGATATGGCTCCCGATATTGACTTGTAGGTGGAGTCTTCAGCCGTTTGTTTGAGGACTCCTTCCTGAAACATTCGCTTCCTTAATCTTTGAAAATTTTGTATATTACAACTACAAATCAGCAATTGTCTAAAAAGATAAAAGGGAAGGAGGAATTTATGTCAAAAATAATTGATCTGTTAGGTTCTCCTTATCCTATCATTCAGGGAGCCATGGGCGTCATTTGTAATCCCGAACTTGTCTCGGCGGTATCGGAGGCAGGAGGGTTTGGTCTCTTAGCTACAACCTTTACAAAAGAAATCGAAGTGTTGCAGAGCCAAGTGAAGGCAACTAAGGCTTTCACTGATAAGCCCTTTGGAGCTAACCTCTTTGTGATGAATCCATTGGTAGAAAAATTTGCAAAGGTGTTGGCCGAAGAGGGTGTCAAAACGGTGACTGTTTCTGGAGGGTCCCCCAAGACGCTAATTTCGTTGTTACATGATTTGGGGATGAAAGCCATGGTGGTTGTCCCCACGGTGGAAATTGCAAAAGGTGCTGAGGCATTAGGAGCGGATGCAGTCATAGCAGAAGGAGCAGAGTCAGGCGGGGTGCAGGGATTCAGGGGAGCATCCACTATCGTACTTGTCCCCGCGGTGGCAGATTCAGTGAAGATTCCAGTAATAGCGGCCGGTGGTATAGCTGACTCTCGAGGGTATAGAGCTGCGTTGGCATTAGGTGCAGAAGGCGTTCAGATGGGAACACGCTTCATTGCTTCAAAGGAGTGTATAGCCCATCCAACTTATAAACAACTTCTCGTTGGGGCTCTGGAAACTGGAACTGGTTTGGTGAATATGACAAGATTTCGTATGCGTGTTCTACGAACCCTCCTGGTTGAAAAAATACTCAAAGGTGAGGAGCCTATAAACATTGCTTTCACCGGAGAGTTCATGGAAGAGGGCTGGATTAAAGGTAATATAGAGAAGAGTATATTACCTGCTGGAGAGGTAGCCGGGATAATCTCTCGGGTCCTCTCAGTAAGAGAGATCATTGAGGAGATGGTTAGTTAAGATAGAAACCGGTATATATTGGTTACGAGCTTCATTGAAACTGTTGGGAAAGGGGGAGGATATGAGAGAGATTGTGCACACTTCAAGGATTAAGATTGTAAGGGAAAAGGGTCCCACAAGGAGAGCTGTGATCGAAGGATTTGAAGAACCGGTTTACTATGGAGTTCATGGAGGGATTAAGCGGTTTTACAAAGTGGAACCTGAGAAGGAGCATGCCGCCACCCTGGATCACATCGTGGCTGCCACGGCTGCGTGAATGATGGGAACACTGGCCACGGCGCTGGCTGGAAAGAAAATTCCCACCCCAGAAGATCGTTATTTGGCGGAGGTGGAAGGAGATATCGAAAATGTGAATAATGTTTTGAAGATCACCCAGATCCGTGTAAAATATCACTTGAAAGTACCTCAGGGAAAAGTCGAAGAGGCCAAGGACGCCTTTTCTTCTTACCTTCCTTCTTGTCCGGCAGCCCAGAGCGTCATTGGTTGCATCAACATCCAAGATGATATCGCTATTGAAGAGATAACCGATTGACTCGACCCTATCGCCCGAAGAAAAGTGATATTCAGCCGGGTTGAAAAGATTTTTTCTTATCACTTGATACGTATTTCGCGGAGGTTTCAAATTCTACTATAGATGTGCTGTTTTTAGATCATCCAAAATGTTTGGATTTTGATTTTCAAATAATTATCTGGTGTGATGATTTCAACCGGAAATCTTTGATTCTTTAAGCATGCCTCGATTGAAGATAAGTAGGTGAAAGCAATAACCCGTGTGAAAACTCGGTGAATATGTTTTATTCCGCCATTTTTAGACCTTTCTGACGGTGTTTTAATCCTTCTTAGGGGGTTAAGTCCCGACCAGATTCACGACTTAAATCGGTTGTATATTACACTCATTCAATCTTAAATTTGTTTATTGATTTTATTGCAAATTTTAACAGAATTGTGTATATTTTGGGTACCCATTTTACCCTTCTTCTTTATCTAATGATCTGGTAGTTAGCTCACCCCCCCTGCCCCGTATCAAGTACGGGGTAAACTCCAGCGGGAATCCAGGACAATAGTAAACCCCGTTAGAAATTCCAACGGGGCATTAAACCCCGCTGGAATTATTCTAAAATCTAACCCCTCTGCAGAGCAGCGGGCATTATTTCTAACGGGGTAAACACACGGATTCTTGCTCTCACAGAAATGACAAGAATTGGCAAAGCGGCCTTCCTCGTTGACACAAATCTTTTATTAGCTCATAATCAACTCAATAAAGTGAAAAGCCTATTGGGGCTTACCATCGGAAATTCTTGCAATGGTTAAAATAAAAATGAAGGTCCTTTCAAGGACGTTCTTCCCTTTGCTCAGGCGAATCGTCTCCTCCAGTGAGTCGTCATTTGCCTTCTTCATATGCATATTTGTGCTTATCCTTGCATACCGGATTCAACTCACTATCGGTCTGTTTACAAATTCAGTAAGGCCCTTCGATTTTAGTCCTGGACACCATCCCGTATGGTTTATGCTTGCGTATTTGCCCTATGATCTTGCGCTTGTCCTTGTCTGTTTTCTCCTATCATGGTTGCTATCTCGAATGCGATTCTTCATCAAGCAAAGCAAAACCTTTCCAATTTTAAATATTTTAGGATTTGTTTTTTTGCATATCATTATAGTCGTCCTGCTTCTTGTCCATGAGATTCATCTACGCCTGCTCTTTAGCGTTCAGACAGGACTCGATTATTCCGCGATCTTGGAGGCGTTTTCGGGCGTTTCGCTTATCGAAATAATAAAACTCGTTGAGGTTAGGGACTATTTGTTTCTTCTTTTGCCGATTGGACTTTTTTGGTTTGTTTTGCTCTCCCCGATGGTTTTAAGAATTTCGATGGCCGGGATTTCTTTTGTACTGATCATCTTTCTATCATTGACATCTGTATTTGCAGTAAATGACAAAACGAACAATGCTCCTGCTGAGATGCGCTTAAATCCAGCGTTTTTTCTTCTTTCTGATGTTGCGGATCATGCGTTCTATCAATACACTGCCAAAGACCGGAATATAGGTATTACCAATGAAATTGAATCCGGCCTCCGATTCCCGATCCCCATGGACACCAACAAAACGAAGCCGGTAAGATCTCTGCCCCCTAAAAGTGCCCATCCATGGAATATTGTCTTTTTCGTTATGGAGTCAGTGGGTACGCGATATATCTCTGATACAGACGATGGCAGGGAGATGCCCATGCCGTTCCTGAACAGGATTTCAAAAGAGGGCTGGTATTTGAAAAGGCACTATACCACATCGAACGTAAGTACAAAGGCGCTCTTTTCATTGTTGAGCGGGCTTTATGATTTTTTCGGCCGGGAGAATTTCGGCTTACGTTCGGACGCTGGAATCCCTTCCCTATATAATTTTTTGCCCAACAGCTACGATAGTTTTTTAGTGACTCCCTCTTCCTTATCGTGGTACTTCCCACTTTCGTTTCTAAAAAATAGCGGACTGACGGAGATGCACCACTACGAAAATTTGAATTTTAAGATTAAAGAGACCTACCACTCCCTGGGTCATTATATTGCAAGAGATGAGATTCAAACCGTGGATTTCTTTATTCAAAGATTGAATCAAGCCAGAGAGCCTTTTCTGGGTATATACATTAGCTTTGCAGCGCACTTCCCTTATTTTGATTATGGTCCGGACTACCGAATCATGGAGGACGACGGACGTTTGATCAGCCGTTATTATAATAATTTAAATCTTCTGGATCATACGATAAAGCGCATCTATGATCATCTGCAAACACAGGGGTTATTGGAACGTACCATTTTTGTGATCGTGGGTGATCACGGCCAAGCCTTCGGTCAGCATCACCCTGATAATTACATGCACTATAGATATAGCTATAATGAGAATCTGGAGACTCCGGCGATCATTTATCAACCGGCGCTTTTTAAGCCAAAGGCATTTGAGTTGCCGACAAGCCATGTGGACATATTGCCGACGCTTCTTGATGCAATGCGAATTCCATATAACCCTTTGCTCTTTGACGGAGAGTCTCTTTTTGATTACAAGTTGAGACGAAAGCACATCTTTTTTTACGGACTTGAAGAATGCATTTCATCGCTTGACGCCAATCAAATAAAGGTGCAGTATTCTTTAAAGAAAGATAGATGCTGGGTCTTTGATCTAAAGCTTGATCCAGACGAAAGAAATCCTCTCGATTGCTCTTTGTATCAGCCTCAAATTGAGGCTCTTTTCAAGTTCGTAGGTCATCACGACTCAAGTCTTGTTCAATATAATGCATGGCTAAGAGCGGAAGGAAATACTCAGGGAAACAAGGATCCATCCTTTTAGCAGACTGCTGAAAAACGCCAACTCATTGTCACTCCCGCTCCTGCTTTTGCAGGGGTAAACTTGTATCCGCGAAGGCGGGGAGCGGGGGTCCAAAAAACCTTGAAAGGACTGCTTGAAAGGTGGAGGTTGGTGGTCCCAACGGGAGTCGAACCCGTGTTACCGACGTGAGAGGCCGGTGTCCTAGGCCACTAGACGATGGGACCTTTCATAAATTAAATTCCAAAGACCAAATTCCAAATGTTAAATAAATTCTAATTACCAAATTACTCAGTCTTAATTGGTTTAATACCTCCTCCAAATTAACCCACAACTTATTAAAAATCAAGCACTAAATATGGGTCAAATCTCTCAGATTGAAGGGCTCGTAATTTTTCTTGTATTCAAAGCTAAGGCAAATTATATTAATTATGAGATGCCATGATACCCATTCGAGACGCGATTCGTTCTGAACACTTTCCAGCCGTCAACTTTCTCATCATTGGCCTCAATGTTCTAACTTTTCTATGGCAACTTACTCAAGGGCCTCATCTCAATGAGGCTCTATTCCTCTTTGGTATTGTTCCTATCCGATACTCCAATCCAGAGGTTTCTGCCCATTTTACAACATTCCAACAATTCCTCCCCTTTCTGACCTCAATGTTTCTTCATGGAGGATTCCTTCACATCCTCGGGAACATGTGGTTCCTTTATATCTTCGGGGATAACATTGAAGATAGGCTTGGCCACATTCGATATCTTATCTTCTACATTTTTTGTGGTGTTGCTGCTGGCCTGGTCCATCTCTTGACGAACTGGAATTCCAAAATCCCTACCATTGGAGCGAGTGGTGCGATTTCAGGTGTCATGGGGGCTTATCTTCTCCTCTATCCCCGTGCCCGGATTTTGACGTTAATCCCGATCTTTTTCTTTTTTCAATTCGTTGAGCTCCCCGCCTTCATCTTTTTAGGGTATTGGTTACTCCTTCAATTATTTTCTGCAGGCCTCACCCCGAGGAATGTGGGGGGCATCGCCTTTGGGGCCCACATCGGTGGTTTTATCGGCGGTCTCCTTTTTATCAAAATATTTGATGTGATACCAAGGTTAGGTATAAGCAATGGTCTCCGTCAATATACCCAAAGGAAAACTACGCCTCGGCTTCAATCAATCTCTCCTTATGTGCTGTCCGATGATTTGAATCTCTACGGAGTGATCAGGGTCACACCAAGGGAAGCCCATGATGGCACCCGGAAATTGATTTCCATCCCGCAAGGATCAAAAAAGAGGACTCTCTTGGTAACGATCCCCCCTGGCGTTCAGGAAGGAACCCGTCTGCGTTTGAGGGGTTTGGGTCAAGTGGATGGTGATGGCAATCGAAGAGATTTCTTCCTCGAGGTCCAAATCACAGATTGATACAAAAAGAAAAGTTCCAAGCTTCAAATAAACTTTGATCACCTTTCCTCTCTTCCATCTTCTTCTTCATATCTTTAATGTTTTGACTCTCCGGACAGATTTGAGCCTTTACCTTTCATAAGCCATTTGACCAGATATTGGAGGTTCCTCTCCTGTACCTCTTTCCATTAGCAAAGGGGTATATTCTCAAACCCATACTTTTTACGCATTTTCTTCATTTTTTAAAATTGATTTACTTTCTCCCCGGCACCATCCTGATTTTCCTGGGAGCTGCCCGCCACATGCAGCAGCAGGAAAAGATAGCACAAACCATCATAATGACAAAGACCGGCAGGTAACTTCCTGCCTGATCATAAAGAAAACCCGCAAACCATGCTCCAAAGGCCCCTCCGATTCCAACAAACATCATTTGCCATCCAAAGATTCCCCCGTAACCCGGTCCCTCAAAGAAATCCGCAATGATGAGAGGAGGAAGAGCCGCCTGAACGGCATATCCTATACCGAAGAAGAAAGCATAAATGTACGGTAGACTCAAGGAAGGAAATAGATCAAATAGAATAAGTGATATCATTCCAAGAATTAAGCATATAATTCCCGCCGTATAACTTACTTCTCTTCCGATTTTGTCTGATAGCACGCCCCACATTATCTTCCCACTAATGCTCACAACTCCAACAATACCAACGATATACGAAGCCAGAAGGGCCTCCAGTCCATGATCCACAAAAAATATCACCTGGTGTGTAAAAATCGACTGAATAACGATACTGCCCAAAAAAGCGGAAAGAGTGGCGAACCAGAATTGTCTCGTCGCGAGGGCTTGCCGCACTGTCCAGGACCGTGAAGCCCATTCTTCGTTGACGATCAAAGGATCCTTCACGCTCCTACTGGAAGTTCCTATCTCAATAAGAGAAGATGAAGTTGTGGGTGGAGGTCTCTTTAAAAACGCAATGGCCATCGAAATGATGGTAAAAGGAATAAAGATCGCCATGATCAGATAAGTCCTTCGCCATCCTACCCATGAAATAAGATATTGGATTGAAGGAATGCAGACCAGAATTCCGATTCCTATTCCGGAAGATACGATCCCTATGGGTAATCCCCTCTTCTCCTTAAACCACTGCTGGATGAGGATGACATTGGGCACCCATCCAGTGGTCCCTAACCCCGCCGCTGTGATGATGCTGAAGAAGATGTAGAATTGCCACCAAGTTTGCGTGGTACTGCAAAGGGCAAGCCCCGCCCCCAGAAGGAGCGACCCGAAGATGATGACATTTCGGGAGCCAGCAGAATACACCAAATTTCCTACATAAGGACCAATCGCTCCGCTAAGGATGATAAAAACAGAGAAGGCACCAGCCCCGATGGAGCGGCTCCATCCAAATTCTTTCAAAAGAGCCACAAAAAAAACAGAAAAGGAATACCAGACCCCGTAAACCAAGGCGAGGGTGACGAAACTGATGCCTACGATGATCCAACCAAAATTAAAGGCGATCTTATCTTTCATGAGAATGATGCTATATCAATTGAAATAAAATTTTAACACCATATTTTTTATAAAGAAAGTTGAAATTGTCAGGCAAAATTGTTACCTTTAAGCAGGTCATTCACTTTAGATTCACGCATTTGTAAGGAAGAAGGGAGATCTTAAATGGAATCTAAAGTTTCGGAAGCCGATTTTTCTTTGATGAAAAGTGATCTATCATTTTTTTTCGAACCGCAGAGTGTTGCTGTCATTGGATCGTTGAGAGAAGGTTATTTTGGCGGGTATGTGGTAGTTAAAACCTTATTGAATGCCGGTTTCGCAGGAAAGATCTATCCTGTTAACCCTTCTTATCAGGAAGTCCTCGGCTTGAAGGTTTATCCTTCCATTAAAGAAATACCAGAGAAAATAGATTTAGCACTCATTATGATCAATCGCCGATCTGTTCCCAATGTCATGAGAGAATGTGCTACCAAAGGAATTAAGGCGGTGATTGTGGTGGCCGATGGTTTTGCAGAAAGGGATGAGGAGGGAGCGAAACTGCAAAATGAAATCGTAGAGATTGCAAGAGAGGCAAGAATCCGCATTATTGGACCTAATACGGCAGGCATTGTGAATTCAGCCAATGGCCTGATTCCTGATCCGTACGAACCAGGATATGAAAAAGTAAAGCCAGGGACAGTAGCGATCTGTGCGCAGACAGGAATGATCAATCCCCAGGCATTTCCTTATGGCGATCTTCACTATGGCGTGAGTAAGATATGTGATTATGGCAATAAATGCGATATCGATGAATGTGATATGCTTGAATACCTCGAAAGCGACCCGGCGACCAAAGTCATCACCATGTACCTGGAAAGCGTTAGAGACGGCCGGAGGTTCTTAGAAATTTCGAGAAGAGTTACGGCCAAAAAGCCTGTCTTAATTTTAAAGTCTGGCCGGACAAAAGAAGGGGCAAAGGTGTCTGCTTCTCATACAGGTGCTCTGGCTGTTGATGATCAGATTTTCAGTGCGGCTTGTAAACAGGCGGGAGTCATTCGATTGGAAAAATTCCGTGAGGTTTTTGAGTTACCAAAAATTTTTTCTCTTCAACCCTTGCCAAAGGGAAATCGGTTGGGAATTGTGACCTTTACCGGAGGAGTGGGAGTTTTAGCGATAGACGAAGCGGCGAAATATGGTTTATCTGTCGCCCGATTATCTCCTGAAATAGCCAAGAAGCTAAATGCGATCTTCCCTGGTCTGGGGAAAACGGTTGTGGATATTGGCCCGCCCATGGCGGTTAATAATTATATGGCGATCTATTCCGACATCTTGAAAACCGTGCTTGAGGATGATCATATGGATTGCCTCTTCAATGTCATCTGGACAAGTCCGTTTAAAGAGTTCGTAGAAGAATATTTAAAATTTTATGGAGAAATGCAGGGGAATTATCAAAAGACCATAGCTACCTGGATCTATGGACCGAGTATCCCTCTCGTCAATGAATTGTCCAGTCGGTTGGAGGATCTAGGATTCCCGGTATTTTCAGATCTTGAGATGGCCATTAAAGCGCTGGGTATAGCTTATCAATACTCGGACCGGAAGAAGGGAGAAGCATGATGGGGAAGTTTTCGATATTCGATCAAATAAAAAAGGAAGGCAGGTCGATACTCACTGAATTTGAATCAAAAAAACTCCTCAAGCAAGTTGGGATACCCGTCGTTAAAACCAGACTGGCGAGAACGAAAAAAGAAGCGGTATTGCAAAGCCAGAGGATTGGCTTTCCTGTAGTGCTAAAAATAGTTTCCCCGTATGTGATTCACAAAAGCGACCCTGGAGGTGTGAAGCTAAATTTAAATAATGTGACTGAGGTCAAAACTGCCTATAGCGAAATGATAAAAACAATCAGCCAACAATACCCGGATGCTGTCATCCATGGAGTGTCGGTACAAAAAATGATCCGGCCAGGAACAGAAGTCATCGTGGGCACCAGTAAGGACCCACAATTTGGACCGGTCATCATGTTTGGCCTGGGTGGTATTTTTGTTGAAGTACTTAAAGATGTTTCTTTCCGGATTGTCCCTGTTAGCCAGAGAGACGCTCAGGAAATGATCGAAGAGATAAAAGGATATCCATTGTTGCAAGGAGTGAGGGGAAAAGAGTCATCCGATATTCCCGCATTAGTGGAAATGATTCTCAAGATATCTAACTTTGTAGAGGAATACCCACAGATTAAAGAACTGGAGCTAAACCCCATCTTTGCTTATAGGGATGGCGCTGTGGCGGTCGATGCGAGAATCATTTTGGAATAGAATGAGACCGGCGCCATGACTCTTGGAAAATTGGGACGATTGTTCTAACGTCCCATTTAATTTTTTAGAATCCTTATTTTTTTCTTTCCACTTTTAGAGAAACGGCGTTATAGTGATCTGGGCACTCTACCTCCATCGTATCTCTTTTCCACCAGGGATATTTCCCACCAAACTGCATGACCGAGAGGTAAGGGAAGATATTATGGTAAAAGAAACCACACAGTCCACCAGAATCGTAGCAGTTCAATTCGAACTTCTGACCTACTTTATGACTGGCATGGCAGGTCCCTTTCAAGTCCGTAATGGTACCGATGAACTTAACCCCTATCTTTTCTTCCTCTTTCATCTTGCCCCTCCGTAAATTGGATTTATTTCACGATAGATCAGCCTTCTTCCTCTTCACCCCTTTTGTAATAGCTGGAGACGAGCGGAATCAATCCTTTTATTCTTGAGCTAAATTGGGGATCCCTTTCTTTTTCCATATATCCAGCCATAGCTTCAAGGAAGGCTTGAACGGTCGCCGGTGGACAGTGGAGTTTTGCTGCAGGGATCTCTCCCAGTTCGCTCTCAATGAGGCCTATTAGCCTGCTGATGATTTCATCATCGCTCCCAGAAAGTAATTGAGAAATTTCTTTGCCTTTTATCTTCTCAGTCAATACAGAAGCTGAGGCAATGGTCACAGCACAACCAAAAGATAAGAATTTGGCATCTTCAACAACTCCTCCTCTGACGCGCAGGTAAAGTTTTGTCAGATCCCCACATACGGGATTGGTAATCGTCCCGAGTCCTTCCGGGTTCTCCATTTCCCCGACGTTTTGAGGGTTGCGGAAATGCTCAATGGTCTTCTCAGAAAGTTCCATCCTCTCACCTCCTCAGAACAATGGGTGGCCCCTATCTCGCCGAGAAACAGTTTCTGAATGATTTTGAATAACTCTCGTTCATTGAATCTATTGGCTGGGGGGCAAGGATTCGAACCTCGGTTGATGGAGCCAGAGTCCATAGTCCTGCCGCTAGACGACCCCCCAAGCCCTTCGCCAGTCGTGAATTGTAAGTGGCCGAAACGACTCAAAGAACCCAAAGAACGAAGTTATGATACCATTAACCCATGGAATTATCAATGGCAGAGGGCCCTTGACAGTAATGCCTCAGAAGCTGTGAAAAAATTAGGGGCAGTGGACCGGCCAGAGGGATATCTCCAAAACTGTAGAATGCGGACTTTGAAAATGTATGGGTCATGAGTCAGTTTAACTTATCAATCTTACAT
>Ga0315279_10003111_pt1 | contig 23687 bp, 25 predicted proteins | sample YL17G06_20_MG_FD_203694 | JGI IMG/M metagenome (GOLD analysis project Ga0315279, IMG submission 203694) | Sediment microbial communities from Yellowstone Lake, YNP, Wyoming, USA - YL17G06_20 | ecosystem: Environmental > Aquatic > Freshwater > Lake > Sediment | place: USA: Wyoming | collected...
CTATATAATCATGATTAAGGTTTATCGCTTCCTCTTGAGCTATCATTATAGCTCTTTTTGCTTTTTCGGTATATTTTTTAAACATTTTACAAACACATCCTTCCATTTTAGTAGATAATTTTATTTTATATTTTTTTTAAAAATCTTCCCTTCTACTTGGTTAGCTAGTTAGCTAGTTTAATATGAACTCATCAACTAACTAACCAGGTAACCAAATACACTATCCGTTAATTTTGTTTCGGATTAATATTGGCCTTTGTAAATCTCGAGTAAAAGGATCTAAATCTTTGCCAGCTAACATTTGTAGATAAGCAGGTTGAATAAACAACATTAATTTATTTAAAGTCGCTAAATTGGGGTGTGAAATTATCCCTAACTCTACTCCAAATCTTAATTTAGATAAAAGTTCCATTGCTTCTACTGAAGATATAATACGCGCACTACTCAAGATGCCATAGGCTCTCCACATTTGATCTTCCAGCTGACTTTTAGAATTAGATAATAAATCATTTCTTACCTTCTGTTCCTGGCTTATTATTTGTTGATTCACCTTTTCCAAATTATCAATAATTTCCTCTTCTGAAAGACCTAAAGTAATTTGATTAGAAACTTGAAAAAGATTTCCCATCACTTCAGTTCCTTCTCCATAAAATCCTCTTACCACATAACCTATTTTAGATATAGCTTTTAGTATATCATTTATTCCGCCTACCATAGCTAAGGCTGGCAAATGTAACATTACTGAAGCTCTCATCCCAGTTCCTACATTAGTGGGACAGGAAGTTAAATACCCTTCTTTTCCGCTAAAGGCATAAGTAACAATTTTTTCAATTTCATCATCAATTTTATTAATGAGTTTCCAAATTTCATTTAATTGTAATCCTGAAAGTAAATATTGGATTCGAAAATGATCTTCTTCATTTATCATTATACTTAAGGTTTCTCTTTGATTAAAGATACAACCTCGATATAGTTGCTTTTTTAATGCATGATAAATACTAATTAGATGTTTTTCAACTAAAAATTGTCTTTCTAAGGTATTCAACTCATCTAATAAAAGTAAATTGTAATCCTTAAAAAGAGAACTTTTTTCTATAATTTGTTGACTAAGGTCAAATATATTCTTTAATTCTACTTGTTCAGCTCGGGATGGGAAAGGAATACCCTCTATATTTCGTGCTAACCTAATTCGTGAGCTTATTACTATATCAGATAAAGGACCTTGCCCATTGGTCCACTCAGCATCAGATTCTTTTAATTTTTGTAATATTATTCCTTTTTTATTATTTTGCATTTCTTTTCTTTAACGCTCCTTCAAGTTTCAATATTTCATCTCTTATCTTTGCAGCTTTCTCATACTCTTCCTTTAATACTACTTCTTGCAATTCCTTTCTGAGTTGTTTAATTTTCCTAATTTTATTCAATTTACCTTTGGCTCGTTGAGGTATTTTCCCTACATGTTCACTATTACCATGTAACCTTCTTAGTAGAGGGATTAACTGTTCTCTAAAATCGTGATAACACACACTACAACCTAATTTCCCAGATTGCCTAAACTCATCATAGGTTAAATGACAATTACCACACTTTAACTCTTTAATTGTAATAACACCCTCCTCTTTGCTGTAAAGATCTATAGCTTTTAATAATCCAGTTAATAAATCATTAATATTAAATTCAGGAAGAGGAAATATAGATAATTTATCATTAAACATATAGGCACAATCTTTGCATAATTGGATTACTGTTTTTTGTCCTTCTGTAACTTTAGTAAGAATAATAGTAGCTTCTTTTTTCTTACAAATTTGACATAACATTATAATTATTTTTCCTCCCATGATTTTTATTGTTTTTCATCAATCAAATTCCACATAAATTATAAGTTATCCTATGAATAATTGTCAATTAACCTCAATTAATCTGAGTTAGGAGACGGTTGTTCTTTGAATCTTTTTTGTTTCATGCTGGCTCCTGACTACTGACTTCTGGATTCGATATTTAAGTACTTCAGTAGTTATTTCTCATCTAATAAACTTCAATATCAATTCCATCACTTCAGTAATTATATCCGGAGGGATATCCTCAGAATAAACTGATGAATAAAAACAAGAATTGACATGATTCTCCAAAGTCAATTTACTTACCTGATTAAGTGCTGATTTAACTGCAGCAATTTGAACCATAATATCAGAACAAGATCTTTCTTCGATAATCATCCCCTGTATGCCCCTGATCTGCCCTTCTATCCTTTTTAATCGACTTAATATCTTTATTTTATTTAATTGATTGAATTGTGATTTACTCATAATGCAAACTTTATATCCGATATTTATTATACCCTACGGGGGTATAATAATAATATAACTAAATGTTTAAATTGTCAAGCTAGATTCGTATAGTTTATATCGCATTGCGTAAATAGTATAGAAGTCAGAAGTCAGAATTCAGGAGAAAATGGTAATGAGTGATTAGTAAAGGGTAATAAGTAATGGGTAGGGGTTCGATTCATCGAACCCGGTAAAAAAATTACTAAATAACCCGGGTCGGATAAATCCGACCACTACACCAAATTCAGATTCGCAATGACTATATCCTAAATACTAACCGACTATTCACTATTCACTAACGACTAGTTTAGTGTGATTTTAAATAGTAGCGTGATATAATAATTTAGAAATAAAATTATGATTAACTAACATTCTTTTAATAAATAAATTGTATTAAATGGATTTGACATATAAAATGAGGAAAAATAATTATAAAGAAGAAGAAATAAAATTTTTAGCTGATAAGATGTTAGGAAAATTAGCTAAATGGTTACGCATTTTAGGTTATGATACTACTTACCCTATTACTGATGAGAATTTAGTTCTTATCCTTACTGCTCGACAAGAAAATAGAATATTGTTGACCAGAGATACTAATCTTATTAAAAGACGGAATATCTGCGATTATTTATTTATAAAAAATGATCAATGGGAAGAACAATTGTTAGAAGTGATAAAAGGATTAGAATTAAAAATTGATTTTAACTCTAAGATATTTTCTCGTTGTTCAATATGCAACAAACCTACTAAAAATGTAGACAAAAAGGAAGTTCAAAACTACGTTCCTCCTTATGTATTTTTAACTCAAAACAAGTTTGTTTATTGTCCTTCTTGCCAGAAATATTACTGGAAGGGAACTCACTGGCAAAGAATGACAGAAAAAATTAAAAAACTCATTTTATAGAGATCCGTCTCCTGTTTCATTTTTATTTATCTGGTAAGATTTCTATCCCCGGAAGTGTTTTTCCCGCTAAAAATTCTAAAGAAGCTCCACCACCGGTAGAAATATAACTTATTTTTTTTGCTAATCCTACTTTTTCAATCGCAGCAATTGAATCTCCACCACCAATAACAGTTATAGCTTTGTTTTTCATATCCGCTAAACATTTTGCTATTCTATTATTTCCTTTAGCAAATTTTTCTATTTCAAATATTCCTACTGGTCCATTCCAAAATATAGTTTTAGCTTTTTGTATTTCTTTCTCAAACATTTTCAAGGATTCTTCTCCTATGTCTACTCCTTTACAATCTTTTGGAATACTTTCTACTTTATATGTTTTACTATCTGCTTTTTCAGATATTTCTTTCACAACTACTAAATCAACTGGTAAAACTATTCTTCCCCCTATTTCTGTTGCCTTATTTAATATTTTTCTTACTACATTCAAATCATATTCTTCTAATAATAAGCTACTTACCTCGTACCCTAAAGCAGCTAAACATGTATAACACATTCCGCCGGCAATTAATATTTTATCTGCAATATTTAATAAATTCTGAACAACATCAATTTTACCAGATATCTTTGCTCCCCCTAATATTACTACAAAAGGTCTTTTGGGATTTTCTATTAAGTTACTTAATACTTCTATTTCTTTAGCCATTAAAAATCCAGCACAAGAAGGCAATATTTTGGCTACCCCCACGGTAGAAGCATGGGCACGATGGGCAGTGCCAAAAGCATCATTAATAAATAACTCACCCAAATTAGCTAATTTTTTAGAAAATTGTTCGTCGTTTTCTTCTTCTTCGGGATGAAATCTTAAATTTTCTAAGAGTATTATTTCGCCATCTTTCATCCTAAATATTTCTTTTTCTACCTCCTTGCCTATACAATCAGGCAGCTTTTTTACTTCTTGTTCTAATAATTCACTTAAGCTCTTAGCCACCGGGTCAAGCCTTAACTTTTCTGCTATTTTACCTTTAGGTCTACCTAAATGGCTCATCAATATGATTCGGGCTTTTTTGGAAATTAAATATTTAATGGTAGGTAAAGTAGCTGATATCCGGGTATCATCGGTAATCTTTAATTCTTTATCCAAAGGGACGTTAAAATCTACTCTGACCAAGATTCTTTTGCCTTCTATTTGATTTTCATTCAAATCTTTGATGGTCTTTTTTTTCATCCTATACTACCTCCAACTTTTTTAAATTATTTTATAGTGTTTAATTTTCTAAATATAATTCGATGGACTAATAAATTAATTATATAACTAAGTAATTTATTTATCAACTAAAAAACGTGTCACTGAAACGTATCCTTCACCTTGTTCTTATTTTTATCCTGATACATCCTCTTATCGGCCTCTTTTAAGAGGGCCTCAGTATTCTGATACTCTCCCTTCTGGGTGGCATCACCCAAGGCGATACTCGGTCTTAAGTAGATTGGTTTAATGCTATCTTCTTCACAGATCTTTCTGGTCCTCTCACAGATCCTATGGGCATCTTGGGATGTGGTAGAGGGGAGAAGGATAGCAAACTCATCTCCTCCTAATCGGGCGATTACATCACCTTTACGGGAGATGGAATTAAGGAGAGAAGCAAAGTGTTGTAAGAGCTTATCTCCCTTATGATGACCGAAGGTATCATTTATTACCTTAAGGCCATTGATATCTACCATCATTATACTTAAAGGGTAATAACGGGGAAAGTTGTACCTTTCCAGTTCTTCCTCAAAGTAGGCTCGGTTGTAAAGGTCGGTTAGGGCATCATGGAAGCTTAGGTATCTGATCTTCTCTTCAGTTCTTTTACGCTCGATGGCAGTAGCCACCTGGGAGGAGACGAACTCCAGAAGTTTGATGTCTTTCTCGGAATAGAGATTGGGATGGGTATAGCTCTGCACGACCATAACCCCGATTACCTTATCTTCTACCTTGAGGGGGACTCCTAACCAGATAGATTTATCGGTGGTAGTGCCCATAGGGGTTAATATCCCCTGGGCTATCATTTCTTTATATTGATTATTATCATTAAGCAGGGGTTTGCCTGTTTTTATAACATAAGTAGTGAGGGTATTGGCAGTGCTAAACTTTCTAATAGGGAAATTATCATCTTTCTCATCTACGTGATAAGGGAAAAAGATTTTATCTTCTTTCTCATCAATAAGAGCAATATAGAAGTTGGTGGTATCGATGATTTTGCCTAACTCCTGATGGATTATAGGATAGAGCTGGTCAAGGGAGAGGGCAGAATTGGCAGCTTTAGAGATATTGTATAAGACCTGATGGAGCTGCTCATCTTGCTTGCGTTCGGTGATATCTCTGTACATCCCTATCACCCCTTGAAGCTTACCATCAAGCATAACCCTGGAACCAGAGATAGAAACTGGGAATAAGGTTCCATCCTTCTTCTTTCTGATAGTCTCATAATAAAATTTACCTTTTAATGCCTTTTCGGTCATCCATTTCCCTTCTTCCATCTTTTCTGGTGGGTGAATCATTCCATTATCCAGATTTCTATCCTTTACTTCATTTAGATTATAACCAAATAGCTCGGTAAAGCGGGGATTTATATCTATAATATTGCCTTTTTCATCCAGATAAACTAAAGCCTCGGGGCTGCTGTTAAATAGACTGGCAAATTCCTGCTGGCTTTTCAGTAAAGCTTCTTCTGCTTTTTTACGTTTAGTAATATCTCGGGTTATACCTATTGTCCCTATTATTTTGCCCTCTTCATCGTACCAAGGCTCTTTGGTAACAGAAACCCAGTGCTTTATTTTATTCAAATGAATAATCTCCTCTATTTTATCAATTATGGGTCTGCCAAATTCCATTACATAATGGTCATCTGCAAAAGATTGTCTGGCTATTTCCTTGGGAAGAAAATCAAAATCAGTTTTTCCAATCATATCCTTACAAGTCACACCTGAATGCTCAGCTTTCGCTCTATTTACCATCACGAATCTGTTCTCCTTATCCTTAAAATAAATGGAATCCGAAATATTATTCATAAGGGCATGTAATAAGTACTGTTCATGGGTAATCGTTTTCATCGCTTGTTTACCCTCTTTGACAAAACGAAGAATTATAGCGATGGCTAAAATACCAAAAAAGATGATCGGAATAATTAGAAAAAGAGCTTTTCGCCAGTTAAAGGAAGTTGGTGATGTACCAAGCAAGAAATGGGAAATATATAAAACTTCGCTCAGGAAGACTATAAAACTTAAAAGTATAATCATAATAATTATAATAAATACTTCTCTGTTTTCTTTGATTTTCTCTATCCATCTTTGCAGTTTTAAACTTTATCTTCTAGATTAAGTTTTAATTTCATTTTTATACACCCTTTCTATCTTCCCTTTTAGCTAAAAATCGCAGCTAAAAATGCAGCCACTAGAATAGCGGGTAATAGATTTCCAACCTTAATTTTTTTTATCCCTAATAATCCAAAACCTATACCCCATATTAATATTCCCCCCACCGCAGTCATCTCGTTTATTATTTCCGGAGATAGGAAATCTTTTATGTTGCGAGCTAACAAAGTAATCCCTCCCTGATACAAAAATACCGGAATAGCCGAAAATAATACTCCTATTCCCATAGCTGCAGTAAAAGCAATAGAGGTTACTCCATCTAACAATGATTTGGCATAAAGTATATCTGGATCACCACTTAGGCCTTCCTTAATAGCACCCATTATGGCCATAGAGCCTACACAATATAATAGACTGGCAGTAAGAAATCCTTCTACAAATCTTTCCGAGGTATTATTACTCTTAAACTTTCGCTTAATTCTTTCTCCAAATCTTTCCAAACCTGCTTCAATGTCTATTATCTCCCCAATCACCCCACCTATTACCAGAGAGAATATCACCAATAATATATTATCTGCTTTAATGGCCATCTGCATCCCAATTAATAAAGAAGCTAATCCGAGGGCCTGCATAATAATTTTTTCAATTTTTTCAGGGAATTTACTCTTTAAAATAAATCCCGCTGAACATCCTAAAAAAATTGCCACCACATTTACTATTGTTCCTTTCACTAATATTTCTTCCTCTCTACCAAATTAATCTTTTATATTATATTATAACCATGTTTTATTTAGTCTGTATTTTATCTCACATTTTCCGATCTAAAAATTATATTTTATTTATTATGCCCCAAAGTTTGATAATTGGTAATATTTTTGGAAAAATACATCTTTTAATCTAATTTTAAATAAAAAAGGAAATGTGCTATACTCTATACTAACTACTATTTAATTGGTAAATATGATAAATCAAGGAGTAAAGGACTATTTGGATGAATTAATTTTAGATAAAAAGAGACTCTTTAAAGGATTGCTAATTTCTTTATTTATTGGAATTATAACTTTTTTAATTATTACTTTTATCACTACTAACCAGAATACTTGGGCAAGTTTTTCTTATATTAACCAAAAATACTTATTTTTAGCTTTTATTCTAATGCTATTTGCTACCACAATAGATGCTCTTAGAATAAAAATGGCGGTAGAATTAGTTAATGAAAAAATCACCTTTATTGAAGCTTTAAAAGTATATTATATTAGCAACTTTGCTGGTGGTATAACTCCTTTCTTCTCTGGTACTTTACCCGCTCAAATATATTTATTTAATAAAAATATCAAACATAAAATTCCTTTGGGCAAAGCTACGATGATTGCCACTATTATTCCTCTACTTAAGACTCTGGTTTTTACTATCGTTACTCCTATTATCTTTTTCTATTTTAGGGGAATAATTACCGGTTATACAACTCTTTCTATAATTCTTATTGACATGGCTATCTTATTTTCTCTCTTTCTTCTCTCTTTATTTGTTTTAGCAGTAAAATATCCGGAAATGATAATAAAACTAATCCTAAGGATTCAACAATTATCCTGTATTTCTAAATTTTTTAAAAAAGAAAAAATATTACATTCAACTGATAAAATAATTTTCGAAATTAAAGAATTTCATAAAAGTTTTAATCTATTAAAAGAAAATTGGGTTAAAATACTATTATCTACCCTCTATACTACTATTTTTTGGGGTACTTTTTTTGCAATAGCTCCTCTTATTCTTCGAGGATTTAAAATTAACTTTAACCTTTCTCACGTATTGGTAATGCAAACCATCTTCTACTTTATTTTACCTTTTATGCCTACTCCAGGTGGTAGTGGAACAGCAGAGGTTGGTTTTGCTTCTCTATTCTCTTTCTTTATCCCTCATTACCTTTTAGGCCTTTTTGTAGGAGCTTGGAGATTTATAGTCTTTTACTTTAACTTAGGTATCGGGTTAATAGTGCTTTTGGTAGAAATAAAGGATTTAAAAAAGAAAAAAGAGAGAGAAATAAAGTAATTATATTTTTTCTTCTTCTTTTTTTATCTTCCTCCTGGCTTTACCTCTAAGCCCACCAAAGGATTTAAAGACTTGGTCAATACCTAAAGCAATTATCAGTATAGGCCAAAATTTCCAAATATTTTCTGATACTACAAAATCAAAAAAATATTGAGCAAAAAATATGGTTCCTATCACTATTAATATTATTCCAAAAAAAATGGATTTATTTTGCCAGATCTCTTTTATTCCCCATATAAATAAAATTATTGGCCAAAATTCCCAAACTTTCCCCCAAACTTCTATATCAGTAAAATTTTCAACTATAAATATTATGCCAATTACTAATAATATTAATCCAAAAATCCAATTTCCTTTACCTTCTTTATTTATACTCATTGTCCTCCTCCTTATAACTTATTTATCTCTATTTTTTTTATGCTTTTATGATATATGATAAAGTTTTAAAAAACAATATTGTTTCTGAGTTAATAAGTTTTGTCTATGAGATAAGAACTTAATTCCCAAAACGAATTCTCTTTGCTTCTTGCCAAATATATTCCAAATCATAAAAATTTCTTTTCTCTTCAGAAAATATATGCACTATTACATCACTATAATCCAATAATATCCATCCTGTCTCCGGCTTGCCTTCATAATGCAATAATCTAATTTGATTTTCTTTTAATTTCCTCATGATAAAATTAGATATTGCTTTTAATTGGGGTTCTGAATCACCACTAGTAATTACAAAATAATCCGCTACCAGAGTTAAATTACTTATTTCTAATATTACTGTATTTTTTGCTTTCTTATCTTCCGCAGCAGATACAACCATTTTTGCAACAGTTAATGAATTTTTATTCAAAAACACCACCTCTTTACTTGGTTAGATAGTTACTTGGTTAATTGGTACCGCTAACCAACTAACTAATTATACACGCTATACGCTAATCAACCATATCTCTCCCTAATATTATAATCAAATCTGAACCTTCCTGCTGGGTTTGATATTTTTTAATAATTTCAAAATCTTTAAATAATTGTTTAAATTGGTTATTTAAATTTACTTTTTCTGAATAAATAATAATTTTAGTTTTTAAATAATCAAAGCTATCAGCATTATCAATATTTATTACTTCAAATACTTGTAATTTTAATTCATTGGCAATTTTATAAGCAATTCCAGAGTTGCCATTCCCGTTTAAAACTTTTACTTTTATTCCTCTATTTTGGACCATAAATTAATGATTTTACTTTTTTCTGCACTTCTATTGTATCTGGTTCTAAATAGCTAATTCCATTAATATATACTGGATTACCTTGAACGGTTTCGATTATAAATTTATCCTGGCTTACCCTTTTAAATAGATTAGCTAAAGCAACTGCATCTTGTAGTTTTATATCAGTTTCTAAGTACGTTTTTAACCCCTCCAATATCTGAGGAATCTTTTTAACAGAGTCGAGATTCATCATTTTATTTATTAAAGCCTCAACTAATTTTTGTTGTCTTTTTATCCTACCCAGATCGCCTAAGTTATCATGCCTAAATCTAATATATTGTAAAGCTTTTTCTCCATCTAATATTTGCATCCCTGGATAAAGGTTTATATTAAGTCCTCCTGCTTTATCAATATAATGCATCTCTTTTTCTATATTTATCTCTACACCACCTAACTCATCAATAATATTAACAAATTTGATAAAATCTACTATAACATAAAAATTTATAGGTATATCTAAAAACGAACTAACTGTTTTACTTATCAGTTCTTTTCCTCCAAAGGCATAGGCATGATTTATTTTATTCATTCCTCTTCCTGGAATTTCCACCCTTGTATCTCTAGGAATAGACAGAATAAGGACATTTTTAGTTTTAGGGGAAATACTCAATAAAACTATTGTGTCAGCCCGTCCTTGATTTTCAATTTCGTCACAACCTACAATTAGCATATTTATTCGATTGTAAGATAATATATTAGAACTAAAGGGAAATATCCCAAAATAATTTAAAAAAACAATTAGAATAATTAATAATAAGGTAAAATATATCATGAGGCTTAATCTTCTTCTATTTTTTTTTCCTTTTAATCTTCTTTTTTTACTCTTTCTTATCTTCCCCTCTAAATTATTTTCATACATTAAGTATAAACCACCTTATTTAGAATATTATTTCTTGCTTTAATAGAAATAGGATGAATTAATAAGCCTTTGCTAATCAAGTATAATAACCCTTTATCCAAGACCATTAACATCGCTCTATCTAAATCTTCCCATACTATCTTTCTTACTTCTTCCACTCCCTCCATATTCCTTAAAGGTTCAATTTTATCGCTAAGATAAATTACCTTATCTAAAATAGACATATTAACTGCCCCAGTACTGTGTATTCTTATAGCTTTCAAGATGGTAGAATCTTGAATATTAAATTCTTTTTCTGCTATAGTTGCTCCTACTATAGGATGTAATAACTTAGGAATTTTATAAATAAGTTTATCTGTCTTTATATTATATTCTTTAATCATCGCCTGTAAAGTTTTATAATCTAAATCTTTAGCACAATCATGCAATAATCCAGCAATCTCTGCTTTGGTCACATTACAACCAAAATTTAAAGCTAAATCACGAGCTACTTCGGAAACATTGATAGAATGTTCTAATCTTTCTTTACTCAACATTTCTCTTAATCTCGACTTTATTGAATTAATATTCATTCTCATCTCCTAATTTTTGTTTGAAAAAGATCCCGGCACTAAATTTTACATTTATGACAAATTTGGTGCCTGGCACCAAATTTGTCATTGATATAATTTGTTCTTATAAATGTATTCTTCTACTTCGTAGGGGAGTAAATATCTTATACTATTTCCTTCTCTCACCCTTTTTCTAATAGCAGTAGAAGATATAGCCAGGGCAGGAATCTCCATAATTTTAATAATTTTTTTAAATCTTTGATCTAATTTATTTAAATCATATCCCGGTCGAGTAGCTGCTACAAATTGACAAAGCTTAATCAATTCCTCGCTCTTATACCAGGAATTTATTTCTAAAAAAGCATCAGCTCCAGTAATAAAAAATATTTTAATTTTATGATTATACTTTTTTATAAACTCTTTTACTGTGTCGATAGAATAAGAAGGACCTGACCGATGAAGTTCAATTTTAGATACTTCAAAAAAAGGATTGTTACTTGTAGCTAAAATAGTCATTAAATATCGGCATTCGGGGTTAGAAATATTGTTTTCTCTTTTGTGAGCAGGTTGACGACAGGGAACAAATATTATTTTATCTAGTCTAAAATTAACTCTCGCCTCCTCAGCAGTAAACAGATGCCCATAATGTATGGGATCAAAAACTCCGCCCATTATTCCTAAACGCTTAATAGTTTCTTTTTCTTTAAAAATTATAATTCCTCCTCGTTTGGTTAGTTGGTTACTTGGTTAATTAGTTAATTGATTAATTGATTTGGAATTGATTTATCAACTAACTAACCATCTAACTAGCTAACTAAATTATGGTTCTAGTTTTTCTTCTGGTAAACTCCCTTCTACTTTTATTTCTTGGTTCTGTATCTCACTTGTCTTCCTTTCTTCTTTTTCACCCTGCACTTCTCCATTAATAACTACAAAAGTATTATCTTTATCCGGATAAATCCAGTTCTCTATCTTATCTACATCTTGAAAGCTAACTTCTATTTTAGGAGGATAACCAAAGCCAAAATACCCCTTTTTTTCCAAAGCTTGTTGATAGGGGAGTGACTTTATTCTTTCTAACTCAAGCCATAATTTTTCTTCCTTATCTTTTAATCTTAAAGAATGGTACATTTTGGATAATTGAATATACGAACGCCAATATGGTGAAGGATGAGTAAAGGATACAGGATTTCTAACTTCCTCAATATTTATTGCTTTTTTATAGCTTTCTATGGCTAAAGAAAGAAACTGTCGGGTAATTTTATCCCCTAAAACCTGGTAAATTTCTCCTGCCCAAAAATAAGCCTCTAATAAATTTGGTTCTATACTTATTGCTTTTTTAAAATAAGGAATGACAGTAAGCAAGAGGTCTACAGAAGGGACGCTTTCCTTATAAAGGTATTCCTCAGGATTTCCAATCATTTTAATTCCTTCGTTTAAATAATCAGGGGCACTATCTGATTGAATTCGAGATGTACTATTAAAACTCCCTATTAAATACAAGAAAGCATATTGATTTTCTGGATTTATCCTTAAAACTTCTTTCCATTGTTCTATTGCCTTATTGTAAGTCCCAGATTGTTGGTAAACTTTTCCCAACCAATAATGAGCATTTTCAAAATTAGGGTTTAATTCAATAGCTTTCTTATAATTTTGTTCAGCTTTCTCGTAATTTTCCTGCGCAAAATATATATACCCATTTTTATAATAGGTTTGATAATCTTGAGCATAAATTGCTCCACTAATTATAATTAAGATTAGAAATAGTATGAATAAACTTAAGCTGATTTTTAAGTAAAATTTCTCCATTATCATTATGTCTTCACCCTCACTTTCTTCTGATAAAATAAGTCTTTAATTTTATGATTCTTTCAACTTCTCCACATAATTCATTCTTAAATTAGCCAATAAACTTTCAATCCGTTTATAATCTTCCTTGTTCAAGTCATCTTTAATTTGATCATATAAAAATGCTATAGTATCGATAGTAATTTTAACTTTTTTTAAATCCTTATTCGCTTTTTTAGTCTCAGGATTCATAATAAGACCCAAATATTCCCACGACTTTCCGCTCAACATACCTATAAACCAAACAAAAAGAACAGGTAACTCGGGTTCTTTAAAATGTTCTTCTTCTTTTTTTTCTTCTTCTTTAAATTTTTTCTTTGTCTCTTCCTTTTCTTCTTTTTTAACTTCTTCTCTTTTTATCTTTTTATCTTTTATTTTATCATTGTTTTTCGCCTTGTTTTCCTCTTCCTTCATTATCTAATCTCCTCCCTTCAAAATGTATATAATATTATTATCTATGTAAAAATTAAAAACTTAAAGCTTAAAACCATAATTTAAAACTCAAAACTTTTTATTTCATATTGCGTGGTGCATAGGTTAGACTAACTACACAATAAGAAGCAATGCCCTCTTTTCTCCCAATAAAACCCATCTTCTCATTGGTGGTAGCTTTAATATTTATCCTTCTGGAAGATATTTTCAAAACTTTAGCTATATTATTTTTCATCTTAATAATAAAAGGTGTAAGTAGGGGTTCTTCTAATACTACTGAAATATCTATATTATTTATAGCAAACTTATTTCCTTTTAAAATTTCATAAGTTTTTCTTAACAACTTTAAACTGGAAATATCTTTATATCGTTCATCATTATCTGGAAAATGTTGCCCAATATCTCCTTCTCCTGCTGCTCCTAATAAAGCATCTATTATAGAATGAATCAAGACATCCGCATCTGAATGTCCATCTAAACCCTTTTCATAAGATATAATTTCTCCTCCTAAAATTAATTTTCTTCCTAAAATCAAATGGTGAACATCATATCCAAAACCTATCCGCATAATTTTCCTTTCTTTTGTTCGTTAGTCGTTAGTGAATAGTTGTTAGTAGGACAGGCTTTACGCGATATGCTTATATTCTGGCTCCTGACTTCTGACTTCTTGTTTTTGACTTCTGGTTTCTGACTTCTGACTCCTGATTCCTTCACGAGATACGAGATACAAATTGGTCTTCTGACTTCTAAATATTACTAAACACTATCGACTATTCACCAACGACTAAACAGTATGCACTACCCAGATTAATTTATATTCTGGTTTTAATTTTTCATAAATCTTTAAAGCTTCTTCTTTATTCTGAGTTATACCAAAAACAGTAGGACCACTACCAGACATAAGAGCACCCAAAACACCTTCTTCTATCAACCTATTTTTAATTCTTCCCACTTCCGGGTATTTTTTAATAATTAAACTTTCAAAAGAATTAAATAGATTTTTAGCAATTTCTTGGGATTTCCCCTCTTTTAAAGCTTTAAGCATAGCTTTAGTATTATTCTTTTCTCTTTTAACGCTATCTAAATCGAGATTATTATAAGCCCAATGAGTGGATATATTAAAACCAGGATTTAGTATTATCATCCATAACGGAGGATTGATTGAGGATAAAGGGGTCAGCTTTTCCCCTCTCTGATAAGCCAATGCTGTCCCATTCTGTATAAAAAAGGGGACATCCATCCCCAATGTTTCTCCTATCCCCCTTAAATCTTCATTGCTTAAATTCAAACTAAAAAGTTTATTTATTCCTATTAAAATAGTAGCAGAATTAGCCGAACCCCCCGCCAGACCACTGGCTAAGGGAATTTTCTTTTCAATTTCTATTTTAACTCCCTTTTTTATTCCATATCTATTAATAATTTTCTCTGCTGATCTATAGGCTAAACTGTTAGCATTAACTGGAACTTCAGGATGATTGCATTTTATCTTTATCCCTTCCTTTTCTTCAGTAATAATCACTTGATCCGCCAAATTAATTGATTGCATTATAGTCTCTATCTCATGATATCCATCCTCACGTCTGCTTAAAATGTTTAGGGTTAAATTTATTTTCGAATAACTATTTATTTTAATCTTATTCATAGTTTAAATTTTAATCCCTTCTTTAAAAAATTCTCCACTATAACTATATCAAAGGGAGTGGTTATTTTAATATTTTCTTCAGAACCAACTATCATTTTTACTTTATACCCATATCTTTCTACAACTGTAGCGTCATCAGTTGCAAAAAACCTACTTTTATAAATTTGATGATAAGCAGATAAAATTATATCGTATTTAAAAGTCTGAGGGGTTTGAGCTCTCCATAATTCTTTTCGTTTAAGAGTTTTATTTATAAAAAAATCTTTTTCACTCTTTTTTATTGTATCGTTAATAGGAATAACTGCAATTGCTGCTCCATATTGTTGGGCTGCTTTAATCGAATCTTGAATAAGGTTTTCTTCTACTAAAGGACGAGCACCATCGTGGATTACCACTATATCTGTATCAGTATCCAGTGCTTTTAGTCCGTTATATATTGAATCCTGTCTTGTCTCTCCTCCGTCAATTAACTTTTGGACCTTAGAAAAATTATATTTTAATATTATATTTTTCCAACACAGCTCTTTTTCTTCACAGTTAACAGTGAGATATATTTTTTCAATAAACTTACATTGTTCAAATTTTTCAATGGTATAAGCTAAAATTGGCTTCCCAAAAATAGGGATAAAGGGCTTACTTATTTTAGAATTCATTCTTTTGCCCGAACCAGCAGCTGCAATTAAAGCTACAACTTTCATCTTTTTCCATCCAATTTATTAAATTAGTTAGTTGGTTAGATAGTTACTTTGTTACTCGGTTATCTATAATTTAGTACAAGTATTATAGTAAACAAGATAAAAAGGAGTCAGAATCCAGAATTTGATTCTCATTAATCTATAAACTAACTAACCAGGTAAACGACTAACCAGCTACCTAAATTCATTGTTCAATAGTAAAAGGTATCTCCAGGTATCCTTCTATAACCATATCTGTTTCGATTTTGGAAATTAATAAATTTTCTTCTTTTTCTTTCTTTAAATCGTTACTATTATATTTTTCTTCTGAGGGTAGTTCATCGGAATATATAATTATTTCTCCAATAATTTGATTACCTTGTGGCTTATCAGAAATATCTTTAAAGATTTCTTCTATACTTTTATACACTTTTTTATTACTATCATTATAAAATTGTTCTTCTGGTTGATTATCCAAATCTCCTCCTCTAACTATTAATGTAGCTTCGCCTGAAGATAGATGCGAAGGAAGTTGAATAGTTAATATCTTTTCAATTAATTCTTCCCGAAAAGGTCTGATTTTAATCCTGGCTTTAATTAAATCTCCCGGTTTAAAAGAAGAACCTTCTAATATTACTTCTTCTAACTTACCTATTTTCTTTTTATTATCTATTCTAATATTGATATTTATAGCCGTCAAATCAACTGGTTTAAAATAATTATTCAAAATTATATCGATAATTTCAGGAATCTCAGTAATAACTTTGGTAGCTATATCATTTGAACTGTAAAACATATTTTCCCGATAAAGTTCTTCCCCTTCTTCTTTTCCCTTTATCTTTATCTCCACTTGAGCAGTACCTGCCCCTATTCTATCAAGGGCATTGTCAACAGCCTGCACAGTTATATTAGAAATTAAAGGTTCTAACAAATCATAATTATTTACCATTTGTATTCCCATTTGGTAAGATAGACCTGAATCAATATTTGTTACCTGTATTTTAAGTGGAATTACTGGGGGATATGAATTTAGTATCGCTAATATCCCTGCTTCCCTATCTTGAACGACTCTACCTACTAAATTTAAAGGAGAACCCAATTTAAAAGGCATAATTATATTAGGTAAACTGTGATAAATATATACTGCAGAAATAAGATATGATACTTCTCCCTTTTTTAAAAATGGGTGCCCTAAAGCTAGAATCTTATTTCCTTCTCGATAAGTAACTGTTCCGATAGAGGTAATATTAACATCTCCTCGGGTTAACTGTATTCCTATAGCCGAACCAGCTTCTATTTCATTGGAAGATCTTTCTCCCACCCTTTGAAGGTCTACCTTATCAGTTTCATTAACCATAACACCTTGAATAGGTATAATATTAAATTTTTTTATAGAGTTACTTAATCTCTCCAAGGATCTACCTTTAATACCACTTATAATAACAGGTGAAATTATGGGATAAAAGGTAATTTCGTCTTGTTTTGGCAACTTTTGAAAACCATTATTTTCAATACAATCTCTTACTATTATCTTATTTACTTCTCTTCCCATAAAACATAAAGAATTCTTAATCTGGTATACTTGTGAGGTAACCTGATTATAATTATAGGGTAGGTTAAACATTCTTAACATTTCTTGAATAGGAGTTATAAGGCAGAGATTATGTTCACTCATTTCCCAAGCGTAAGATATAGCTCCAATTAATCTACCATTTATATAAATTGGACTTCCACTCATCCCTTCTGAGATTCCACCACTCTCTTCAATCTTATCTCCACTTAAATAGGCCAATATAAAATGAGTAATTCCGCTTTCTCCTTTAACTATATCAATAATATCTACTTGAAAAGTGTCTATTTTTGTTCCATGGAAAACTGTCTTTCCTATCCCTTTCATATCTGGTTTTATTTCTGAAACAGGCATAAAAATACCTTGACTATAGGTTATATTTATTCCTATAATAAATATGATTAGTAAGATAAAAACAAATTTGATAAAAAAATTTTTATTTAATTTTAGCTTCATTTTTTACCTTCTTTAATAATTCTTTTTATCTGGTTAGTTAGCTAATTAGTTAATTGCTATTTTAGTGTATAGTGAAAAACGAAAAGCGCAAACCGTAAAACTATACGCTAAACGCTATCCGCTCTATGCTATGTTATATACTAACGACTATTCACTAACGACTAATTAATTGATCAATTTATTTATACATACTTATCAATCCACTTTTTAAAACATGGATATTATCTAAAACTTTCCCTGCACCTAAAGCTACACAAGAAATTGGTTTTTCGGCTAAATAAGCAGGAACACCTGTTATTTTACTCAATAACTGATCAAAATTTCTTAATAATCCACCTCCTCCCGTGATAATAATTCCTTTATCAGCGATATCAGCAGCTAATTCAGGAGGAATCTTCTCCATAACTATTTTAATCCCTTCTATTATCGTCTTTAATGAATTAGAAATTGCCTCTAATATTTCATTAGATCCAACGGAAATACTCTTGGGTAAACCAGATACCAAATCTCTTCCTCTTATATCGGTGAATAATTCTTCTTTTAATTCCATTGCCGTACCAATTTCTATTTTTAAGGTTTCCGCACTTTTTTCACCAATCATTAAACTATATTTTTCTTTAATATATTTTATAATATCTTCATCAAAGTTATTACCAGCTACTCTCAATGATTCACTAACCACAATCCCACCCAAAGATATAACTGCAATATCAGAAGTTCCTCCGCCCACATTAACAATCATATTACCATAAGGTTCACTGATATCCAGACCAGCTCCAATAGCGGCGGCAATTGGTTCTTCAATTAAATAAGCTTTCCTTGCTCCAGCTTGCATAGTTGCTTCTAGCACTGCTCTTTTTTCTACTTCAGTCCCTCCTGAAGGTACACAAATTACTACTTGAGGACGGAATACTTTACTATCACCACAAACTTTCCTTATAAAATAACTCAACATTTTTTCGGTTATTTCATAATCAGCAATAACCCCACTCTTCATAGGTTGAATAGCAATTATATTCCCCGGTGTTTTCCCTAACATATTCTTTGCCTCTTCTCCAACAGCTAAGACTTTTCCGCTATCTCTTAAAATTGACACTACTGAAGGTTCTTGAAGAACAATACCCTTCCCTTTCTGATAGATTAAGACGCTTACAGTTCCCAGGTCTATGCCCAGACTTCTATCCATTCCTAGCATATTTATCTTTCCCTCCCCTATTTAGTTAAATGGTTAGTTGGTTAATTAGTTAATTGGTTAACCAGCTAACTAGGTAATCAAGTAACTAGCTAACTAATTTATTCTTCCACTCGGTGAATATCTGCGCCTAAAGCAGTTAGCTTCTTATCTAAATTTACGTATCCTCTATCTAAATGATAAATTCTACTTAGTTCAGTAGTTCCATCTGCTACTAAACCAGCTAATATTAATGCTGCTCCACCCCTTAAATCTGAAGCCATTACCGGAGCAGCACTTAATTTTTTTACACCCTTGATAATAGCACTACGCCCTTCCACCTTAATATCTGCTCCCATTCTTATCAAATCTCCAGTGTGAGCAAATCTATTCTCGAATACGGTTTCGGTAATAACGCTTGTTCCATTTGCCACACAGCTTAAAGCCATAAACTGAGGTTGCATATCAGTAGGAAATCCTGGGTAAGGCAAGGTCTTAATATCCACCGCATTAATACTATTGGGTCCTATCACTTCGATTAAATCCTTCTCTTGTTTAATTTTTACGCCAGCTTCTTCTAATTTTACTATTAGCGGTTTTATTAATAAAGGGTCGATCTTTTCTATTAAAATATCCCCACTTGTGATAGCTGCTGCTATCATATAGGTACCTGCTTCTATTCGGTCAGGGATTATATTATAATCAACTCCGTTTAATTTTTTTACTCCATCTATTTTAATCAAATCAGTTCCTAAACCTTCTATTTTAGCTCCCATTTTTATTAAAAAATTTCCTAATTCTACTACTTCAGGATCCTTGGCAGCATTCTCAATTTTAGTAACCCCTTCAGATAAAGAAGCAGCCATCATTATATTTTCGGTCGCTCCCAGACTAGGGCGTTCTAAGTATATATCACCCCCCCTTAATTTATTGACCTCTGCTTTAATATAGCCCTTCTCAACTTCAACTTGAGCACCTAAAGTTTCAAAACCCTTTATGTGAAAATCAACTGGGCGAGCACCGATAGCACAACCTCCCGGCAAAGATATCTTCGCTTTATGCAAACGAGCCAAGAGTGGTCCCATAACTAAAATAGAAGCTCTCATCTTTTTAACTAACTCATAGGGAGCCTCATAATTATTAAAATAATCAGAATCGATATAAAGAGTATTATCTTCTTTCCATTCCACTTTAATCCCTAATTTTCTTATTACTGCTATCATAGTATCAACATCAGTAAGATGAGGTATATTTCTTAAAATACAAACATCTTTTGTTAATAGGGTAGCAGCCATAATAGATAGAGCAGAATTTTTCGCTCCTGATATTTCTACACTACCTTTTAATCTCTTCCCTCCGGTAATAATAAATTTTTCTGAATCCAATTTTTTCCTCCTCTATTTAGGATTTAGTGAATAGTCTCTAATATATAGCATAGCGTAGAGCGGGTAGCGTTTAGCGTATAATTTTGCATTTTGCGCTTTTCGTTTTTTGCTATATATTATATGCTAAACGCTATACGCTATTTAATATTTTGAATCCTGAATTCTGGCTTCTGGCTTCTATTTTTTTTACGATATACTATATACTAACGACTAATTTAATATTCTTTTCATAAGGTTTCCTGATAATTCCTTTTTCGGTAATAATAGCACCTATACAACGATGTGGAGTAAGATCAAAAGCTGGATTAAACACTTTCGTTCCAGTAGGAGCTATCTGCTTTCCTAAAATATGGGTAACTTCATCGGGATCTCGTTCTTCAATGGGAATTTCCTCTCCCGACTTTAAAGAGATATCAATAGTTGATAGGGGAGCAGCCACATAAAAGGGAATTTTATTTTCTCGAGCTAAAATAGATAAAGAATAAGTTCCAATCTTATTAACTACATCACCATTTCTGGCAATGCGATCTGCTCCAACTATTACCAAGTTCACTTTATTTTTTGACATTAAAAATCCAGCCATATTATCAGTAATTAGCGTAAAGGGGATTTTATCTTGCATTAATTCCCAGGTAGTGAGTCTGGCTCCTTGTAATGCTGGTCTGGTTTCATCGACATAGACATGTAGCCTTTTTCCCTCTTTTAAGGCAGTTCGAATTACTCCTAAAGCAGTACCATAACCTACGGTAGCTAGAGCTCCCGCATTACAATGAGTAAGAATATTATCACCATCTTTAATTAGTAAAGATCCATATCTCCCTATTTTCTTATTAATCTCCACGTCTTCCTGAGCAATATTTTTGGCTTCCTGCAAAATTAAATCTTTTAATTCAAATAAATTAACGTCTTTTTTTATATTAATTAAATTCATCATTCTTTCTAAAGCCCAAAATAGATTAATTGCTGTAGGTCGAGTATGGGCAAGGTAGATTTTAGCTTTTCCTATATCCTGAACAAACTCTTGGTAAGTTCTTGCTTTAGAAGAATTAGCCGCCAAAACCATACCAAAGGCAGCTGCTACTCCAATTGCCGGTGCTCCTCTTATTTTCATCGATTTAATAGCTTCTGCTACTTCTTGATAATTAGAGCAATTAATTATTTCAAATTTTAAAGGAAGTTTTCTTTGGTTAATTAGAAATACTTTCCCTTCTTTCCATTTTATAGTTCTCATCTTTTATCCTCTTTAATATAGTCGATAGTAAATAGTCATTAGTAGGACACACGTCCCGCCTGTCTATTAGTCGAAAGTGAATAATTATTAGCATTAAAAAAGTTTTCAGTTTACGGTTATCGATTTTCAGTTATTAGTATACAGCTAAAAACTTAAAAGCGACCTGTCTGCGTGCCTGCCTGAGCGAGTACGCTCGCAGTCAGGCAACGCACAGGCAGAAAAGCTAAAAACCATAATTCAAAACTCAAAACTTTTTTATTAATTTTGAGTTTTAAGTTATAATTTTGCGCTTTGCGTTTTTCGTTTTTCGCTATACTCTAAACGCTGTCCGCTCTACATCCTTCCTCTCTACTATATACTGTATACTAAATACTATATACTATTTCAAATAAAACTAATTATTCCCAAACTGGTTAAAGTAACAATTATACCTGCAATTATAATTCCTCCTACTATTGCAGGAAAAGCATACCAAAATCTTATTCCAAAGACAAATGCAGCAATCGAACCAGTCCAGGCTCCTGTTCCAGGAAGCGGAACAGCCACAAAGACCAACAAAAATAATGCTCCATATTTTTCAAATTTTTCCTCATATTGATGCGTTCTTTTAAAGAGCCATTTAAAGAATATATTCAAGAAATGCCATCGACATAAAAAATCCGAAAAAGGTTTTAAATAAAGTAATAAAAAAATTACCGGCATTATATTTCCCAATACTGCAAAGAAATAAGCCGGAAAAATAGGCATTTTATAAATTATTAAGGCTATGGGAATAGCCCCTCTTAATTCAGTAATAGGCAAAGCAGATATGAAAGCTATCTTTAAAATATTAATAATCAATTTTTTGAATTACCTTTTTTACTAATTTGGTCATAATTGGTTCAGCATTAGAAGCTGCTTTTAATATTTCCTCTAAGCCAGTCTTTACTATTACTCCATTTATAGCTAAATCGGTGATGCAAGAAATACCCAACACTTTCATTCCCATGTGATTTGCTACTATAACCTCTGGAACAGTGGACATACCCACTGCATCTGCTCCTATTTTTATTAAAAACCTATACTCAGCCGGAGTTTCCAAAGTAGGACCAGTTAAACCTACATATATTCCTTGATGCAATTTAATCTTTTCTTTTAAAGCTACCTTTAGAGTTAATTCAACAAGTTTTCGGTCATAAGCTTCAGACATATCTGGAAATCTTAGCCCTAATTCTTCATCATTGGGACCAATTAAAGGGTTATTTCCAAATAAATTTATATGATCGGTGATAAGCATTAAATCACCTCTTTTAAAAAATCGATTCATCCCTCCTGCTGCATTGGAAATAATGATTACATCTGCACCTAACTTTTTCATTACCCTTACCGGAAAGGTGACTTCTTTTAAGTTATAACCTTCATAACAATGAAATCTTCCTTGCATGGCTACAACTTCTTTATTTTCTAATTTTCCTAAAACTAAGTTGCCACCATGGCCTTGAACTGTAGAGATAGGGAAATTAGGAATATTACTATATGGTATAATTTCTTTTTCTTTGATATCTTCTACTAATCTTCCTAATCCGGTTCCCAAAATAATAGCTATTTTTGGTTTAATATTACTTTTTTGATTAATAAATTCAACACTTTCTGTAATTTTTGCTTTTAAATCTATCACTTTTATTTATTGTCCTTTCATACTCGAGGAAAAGCTCTATAATATTCCTCACTAACCCATTTTCTGCTTACATGGGTATAAATTTGAGTAGTAGAAATATCTGAGTGCCCTAACATCTCTTGAACTGACCTGAGATCTGCTCCATTTTCCAATAAGTGAGTAGCTAAGGTGTGTCTTAAGGTATGGGGAGTGACTTTCTTCTCTATTCCAGCTTTTCGAACATATTTTTTAACTAAATAAAATATCCCCTGCCGAGAAAGTCTTTCTCCTCGACTATTTAAAAATAAAATATCCTCATTCGGATTTTTAACTAATTTTTGT
>Ga0315279_10003113_pt1 | contig 23682 bp, 23 predicted proteins | sample YL17G06_20_MG_FD_203694 | JGI IMG/M metagenome (GOLD analysis project Ga0315279, IMG submission 203694) | Sediment microbial communities from Yellowstone Lake, YNP, Wyoming, USA - YL17G06_20 | ecosystem: Environmental > Aquatic > Freshwater > Lake > Sediment | place: USA: Wyoming | collected...
CCTTTCGACTGAACCTGCTTAGAACGCTTCTAGGATACGCTGCTTCCCTTTTCTTTATCAGGCACAGTTTTCTGAGTCTTGGGTCAGCGTCAAGTAGCCTGGTCATTTCTCTTAGGCTGCGAACGCCTTCATGCGCATGACGATGAAGGTTCTGAAAAGCCCTAATGGGTTTCTGGGATGTCTGCCGGGTCCATTCGTGTGAAAGCAGCCGAGTAACGCGGCTTTAGCAAAACTTAAGTCGATGTTTCTGAAGAGGGTTTCTAGGGTCTCGTGTTCATCTTGTCCCGCTAGGATTCACCTCTAAGCTTGGACGTAACTCATTTGATACGAGACCCCAACTATACTAATTAATTTAGGGACAAGCCAGCGCGCATAATATTTGTGATGACCATCCAATACTGCATATATATCCTTTCCTGGATTTTTATTACGACTATTGACAATACACTTTCGCCATTTGCAATTTTACGTCTGTAGCATTCAACAATTTGCCGATGAACCTTTGTATCGGCTATGATTTTTCTATCGGTAAACACAATGAATACTTATCAGGATGGACAAACGCGTCAACATTAATTTTCCGGCGCATTTCTGTTACACCCACGCAGGCGCGCGCTACATAAGACTCGTTTTAACTGCAGAGTAGGCAAAAACCATATTAAACGACTTGGTAACCAAAATACTTAGAATATTAGCGTGGGATAATGGTAACTAAAAATGCTGAAATAGACAGAGTAGATGCTGAAATAGACGAAATAGCACAAAGGATTTTGTTAGAGCTTGAAAGCGCAAGTTCCAAGGATTTGTCAGATGCTCATTATGCAAAAATGATGTTGCGTTTATCAGATGTTCATTACGCAAAAAGGGTACTGCAACAGATAGGAAGTGTTACAAAGCAACGCAGTGGAGCTGAAAGTGACATCGAGAGAAGAGCAGTGATCAAGGTTCTGTTGTTTTCTACGTGGGTGCAGAGACTTTATTTCATAATAAGATCCTTCCTCATGGGAGAGATAGGTGCGGCCGTCACATTCCTTTTCATATGGTACGTTGGCTCAATAGACGCTGTTGGGATGTTTGAATTCGGCATATTTGTGTTTGTGTTGACGTTGGTCATAACAAGACTGTTTGATGTGCAAATAACCAAAGCTACAAAAAAGATCGTCGAACTCATGGCTGGTCATAGAACCGTTAGGGATTTTATCATGAATCACTTCTAACGGAAGAGTATGACAGTCAAACCGTATTAGCGCGCGCAAAAAACTGCCCAATACATGTCTTTACGTGAATGCGTGTCAAAACTGGGCAGACTTTGTTCTTCCACGTTTCAAACGATAGGTGAGTCATTAGCGCTCGTACCTAACGGATTTATACATAATATCACTGCAAGCTTTTTCATGATGCAGAAAGGTTCGTTTTCGCAGACGAAGGGCAACAGGGATCGGTTAGGCATATTCTCGGACATGCTGACTTGTGCGATTGGAGGAACCAGGAAAACGGAAATCATGCGGAGAGTCGGGCTAAGCAGTCTTCAGCTGCACAAGTACATGGACGTGCTCACCAGATTTGGGCTACTGGACGTACAAATTCTCAAAAGGACAGCCACCTACAGAACCACTCCTAAAGGAAAGAGCTTCCTCGAAGCATTCGGCACGTTGGCTGAACTCATAAGCTAGCATAAGTCACAGAACGCGCGCTAATCTCATCCACCTTGATCAAGGTTTGCTGTACGACTTGTTGAAGAAATCAAAACCGGATTCTATGGCTAATGGTCGAAGTTGACCGCTAACGTGAGTGCGCGCGCTTTAGCTAGGCTTATTCCTTGGCGTATGATTCGACTAAGCAGTTTGGTGACAACGCCTTTAGCTGAAAGCTTCCCTGCAAGCTAACCAGAAAAGTCCTGAAGTTCTCAAGAGAATCACCCCAGTCTCTTCTGAAGTCTTGGTAAAACTTGGCGAAGTCCTCGTAGTCCTTGTGCACTGAAACGATGAGCGCGTCTGCCTCCATTCCCTGTCCAGTGCTGGCAAACATGATGCTTGGCCGTTCCGTTGCCCACTTCCTTCCTTTGACCAAGAGAGGGTGAACAAGCTCCTTTGTACTGGAGAACGTGAATGATACTATATTAAAACCCAAGTAAGGCAAGTTCGGGATCAAAGTATACTGTTTGATCGCTTCTTTCTCCAGAATTTTCCGAAGTCGGGTCACGGTTGGCTGAGAGAGTTGCAGAGCTCTAGCTAGCTCCCTGTCGCTCCGCTTTGAATTCTTGATCAACGCGAAAAGCAGCTTGGTCAGGTTAGCGCGCTGCGCGCGCGTGCGCAATTCCTTCATATACTATGCTTATGCTGAAACCTTTTATGAAACTTTGCATTGCAGCGGCTGGCGCGCCCTTAACTTTACCTTTCACCTATTTTCAGGCATATTCTGGTCTTTCCTCCACAGTTTTCTGAGCTCTTCCTTCTGATCCGATGCGCGCGCTCTAAAAAACTGCCCAATTACATGGTATTATGTGAATGCGTGTCAAAACTGGGCAGACTTTGCTCTTTCATATTTCAAACGATAGGTGAGTCATTACCGCTCGTACCTAACGGATTTATACATAATATCACTTGAGATTTTTGATAAAGATGAAAGGTTCAGATGTGAGTGCAATGACTAGCAAATCTGAAGGATGCCCGCATGTTGTCGTCAACCGTGTTGTCAACATGTGGAAATGCAACGAGTGTGGCGCAGAGTTCAAGCCTATCAACCGCAAACATCGCACACGCTGGTAAATTCCTCTTTTTTCTAGGGTGCAATGTTGCGTCTATCTATAAGTTTGAAGGACGTGACGTAGAAGTCTAAGCATTAGACGTGTGCATCTGCAGAGCGCACGCTTAACTCGAAAAGGTCACAGAGCATGAAAAATCGATGTTGTGTCCATTGTCTTTTGGTAAATGAGATAAGCGCTAGTTGGATTGTTGCCTTTTGTTAGCACAAAATTGTTCCCTTTTCCCATCATTTTCCGCTGTTTGCTGTAATGCGCGTGCCAAGTTTGCTGTAAGGTGTCATCTTTGCCATGCAATGTTGACTATTGCATGATTTTTGCCTTTTTCAGGTGCATTTCTTCGAGTTTTCTGTATTTTTTCGCGCGCTCTTCGAAAAGATTCGATATGCTGGTTCTGTACGCTCTGAATTCCCGGCATATGTCAGATTCTGATTCGTCATCCATTTCCCTGGCCATGGACCCGTGACTTTTGGCCTTTTGAGCATCGACATCGCTGATCTTTCGTTCACTGAACGCTATTGCTGCATAATGCTTTTGACGTCTGGCGACGGTTTCAACATCCTTTGCAAGCCCAGCTTACAGCCTTGCTTTCTGTCTCTCAAGTTCCTTTCTTTCCTTTGGTGTCATCCTAAGGTTATCATCCGTGAAGCCCATCCGGAACAAGGCCTCATGGATACCGTGTTTTGCACCGACTGTGTCTCCTTTCTCTAAACACATCAGTGCATAATGCAGTGCGCCCAGGACTGGTTGCGGGTCTAGGGTCAAATCTTTCGTCATCTTTTCACCGTATCTTCAGATTTAAGCTATATTAAGTCTGAAACATTTAAATTTTTCAAGGAGCACTGAGACTTTTTCCACGTATCATTCAACGCTAGAAGTAGGGCTGATTTCTCGCAAGGCTCTCTGCAAGTTCCGAGTAGGTGTCGATGATGACTTCTCTCAAATCCGTTCTCTGGCTTTTTTTCTCCACTCTTTCCCGCAGGATTTCAGAGAGGTTTCCACATTCTATCCTTCTCTGGATTATAGGGAGATATTTTTTTTCGTCCGCTGTGGCCTTCCCCAGAGCGATGCTGTAATAATATTCGCAGACTCGACGTGCAGTCTCTCCGTGTGGGTGATGAACGCTGGCGCTGAGTCCATTCATCATGATTGCGTTGAGATCCTGTACTAGGACTGTGTGAGGGAGAAACTCTGGGTCCTGATTCATTAGTCCCCTCAATACCGCTCTGATGAAACAGCTCAATGCGACGTCTGATTTGATGCATTCTTGTTCGTCCATTATTCGAATTTCGATGGCTCTTCTGTCGAACCTGAAAATCACTCCTCGGCTGTTCACCCATTCCTTGTTCAGGACAAGCTTGTCTGCGCCTGCCTTGGATAGATCGTCTGAGTACTTGCCTATGATGTTCGTTTTGTACTGGCTGAATGAGGATGTGTATTCTGGAATCACGTCGCCGGTTACTGATGGGATTTCCTCTTGGTTTTGCGTGTAGAAGTACAGTCTGTTGTCGACTCCGTCTCCGAGCCTGCCTTCGCAGATTGGTGAAGAAGCGCTGATTGCGGACAAGTATGGGCATATGTTTGCAAGCGTGTTGTGAAGCAGGATTCCGCTTTCTTCGTTTGAATATGGGAGGTTGAGGTGGAAGCTCTGAATGTTGAGCCATCCGTGCCGTCTGAGGTTGAAGATTTTGCTGTAAGCCTCGTAGATTTGTCTGTGGCGGTGGGGCCAAATTCCAGTTTCGTCGAGTTCTAGCAGTGGGTGCATGCCCGTTCCAAGAAGATGTGCGTGAAATTTACGTTGCAGGAAATCCTGAATCGTCAAGATGGCTTCCTGCATCGTTTCCTCAAACTCCACCGGTGTCTTGAAGGGAGCGTTGGGCTTGAATTCCATGACGTGCAACTGAAGCTCTTTGCCAAAAGTATAGCTTGGCTGTTCGACGAAGTTGACAACTCGGCCATGGAAATCCTTTATGATTTTGTCTACGATGGGCAATGCCTCAAGCTCGTCATTCACAATTGAAAACTCGTGCTCTGGGCCTAGGACTTCCAGGGTTTTGTACGTAAAGGCTCCACTCTTGCTGAAGCTGTTCTCCACGATTGAATATAAAGCTACAATCAAACAGCGCGGGCGAGTGAACTGCTTACCTTTCTCTAGCGCGCAGCAATATTGCCATAAATAACCTACTCAACAAATCTCGTACCTTCGGCTCACGTGTCCAATACGCATTTAAATGATAAAAACTTTGCTTCAGGACGTTGTGAGCTGGGGCCGAGAATTGAACACGTGCCTAGCGCGCGCGAGAAAAGGCAAGCTTAGGTTTGCAAGTTTTTGAGCTGCAAGTGATAGAAATATTCCGCCAACAACATCTGTCAAATAGTGTGCCCCGAGAATGATTCTGCTCAAAGAAACTAATGATATAGCTATTACGGCTAATGATTCTCTGGTTTTGCTTCCTTTGGACAGAATTACGAATGCGCCTGTGGCTCTGGAGACGTGGCCAGACGGATATGAAAACGAGGAAATGATATCCTCATCATACACGCTGATACCTGGACAGTTTGGTCTCGGACGGGCGAAAACCATTTTTATGGAATAGGTAAGCGCCGTCGTTATAACCAAGAAAACCGCAAGCTCAATAGCGGAGTCAAGGTGCTTTCTCGACTTAGAGTATGCATAAAGCAAGTAGATTGGGGTAAAAATGATCCACAAGTAAAAGTCACCCAAATATGTCAAAACCTGGAAGGCTTGCAGCCCTACAGTCTTTTGAGCGAAATTCTGCAGATTTAATACAAGATTGCATTCTGTTGCATTCAGCGGCAAAAGGACAACGAATATGCCTATTAGCAGTGTTAAGATCAAGTAGATTGCTGGTGAGGCATAAGGGTTTCTTAAACGGCATTGGTTCATAGGACACAAGATCTAAGCTTGGGATAAAAATTCTGCCATCTAAATAACATGCAATCTTGCAGATCTTGAACAACATCTCTGCGGCTTCGCTGATCTTAATGATAAATGACGATTTGGATGCTAAATTACATAGTTTTCCAGCATATATTTGTTAGCATGGTTCAATCATAACGCGCGCCAGGGAATTGTCTGCGCACAGATGTCGCTACAGTTTCCCAGTCACGTAACTATTTATACTAAGCTGGCAATATTAGTAATGCCAGGAATGCTCATCTAAGTTGTGATGGTAATGGCTACGCCTGATGATATAAAGAACATACTTGGCCCGAACGAAAAGGTTGAGCTGTATATTAAGGAGAAAATCTACCATCCTCAGATCAACATCGACTCCTTAATCATTACGAATGAACGGGTAATTCTGCGACACCCCCACGCGCTCAGATTGAAGAGGGATTACACCGATTACAGTTACTCGGACATCGCGGGTGTAACGTTGGACAAGGGAATAATGCGATCAACAATCAAACTTGCGCTCAAGCGCGATGCAAAGCCACTAGAGCTGGGCAAGTTACCAACCTCCCTTGCAGAAAAGGGGTATGGCATCATCAGAGAGAACGTGGGCAGATTCCAAGCACCTTTTTCAACCGGATATGCCAACGCTCCCGACGCTGCTAAAGCTCCTAAATAATCGCTTCAGTGGCCACGGCAAGAGCTCCTCCACTTGAGCCTTGTCCGAAGTGTATGGCAACTATTCGCCGGCACACGCGCACTTTACATGCAGCGTAATCCGAGCTACGTGTTTCCCCACGTCGTCGCGCGCGCATGCGTGTTCCTAAATTGGCCAAAAAGGGTTTTTATTCGCTTTTCATGATTTAAGGAAGGTCTTGGGCTTCGTATCTGTTCTTGATTTCTATAAGTATCTGTCTTCCTCGAACACAGCAGAAACATGCAAAACGGAATTAAAACCATTTTTGACCATTTTCGGAACAGCCATGCGCGCAAAAATAATATATAGAGTTGCAGCGTACAATTGCTTAGATTCGCGTGGCTAAGGTGAGCAAAATCTTGGACTTTATCAAATTAAGTTGCTTGACGAATCGTGAGTAGGTAGATTCACATGAATCTTCCAACGCATATAACGTTTGGTGCGCTAATCGGAGCTCTTTTCTTTGGGAGATGGGACATCATTTTGCTTGTTGCCATCGGGTCAGTCCTCCCTGATATGGATAGGGAGTATGGCTTTTTCAGCAAAGATTACTTCCGCGGCCATCAGCTCCATCGGGCACTATACCACAACTTCGTTTTCATTGGGATCCTTTCTCTGATTAATCCTTACCTTGCAATAGGTGCCTTCTGTCATACTCTTCTCGATGCTATCAACACAGCAAAAGATCGCGGGGTGGAGTGGCTTTATCCTTTCTCAAGGCTGGTGAAGAAAGCTAGGTATGATCACGAAGGTAAAAAAATCGCACCCGATATCAAAACTAAGGTATATATGTATCAAAACGACCCAGTCGAACTCACCAGAAAAACCGCTGCGGACATGAAAGATTTTACACTCAGGCCCTGGCGAAGGATATACGGCCCCTTCTATTCTGGCGGTATCCTGGATATAGGAATTTTTGTTGGCTCAACTGCACTCATCCTGTTTTTGGCTCTCCTGTCCGTGTTTGGGGTTAAGACTTTCATCGATTTTTACCACCCCCCATTTAGCTTCAACTTTATTGGTCCTTTATCCATCGGCGTTTTGGGCATTTCTCTAGTTTTGGGCGTAGGTGAAATAAAGAGGCACATAGAGGCAAAAAAAGCTTCTCGAGCACCGCCGACGCTGTGGAAGCTATCATTCTTTCTCTCGAATTTCTTAATCGCGTTTGGGGTTGGGCTTGGAGCCTACCTCAACCCGAGTTCATATATCACATTCACAAGCAATCTTCCCTACTTGGCGGCAGGAATCTTGGTAGTATTTTTAACTGCCTTCATTCTGCTTAAAATCTATTCTTCAAAGTCAATTGCGAGAATGAGAAATGGCCATGACCCATATGCAGTTTAATGCACCAGCGCTTACATTAGCGAGCTGCTCGCCAGAAATTCACATAAAATTACAGCTCGTCAAAGAAATACTTACAGAAACTTTCCAAAAAATGTACCGTACACATGGCAACCTGACGCGCGTATGCATGTTGCTAGAATAGTCTAAAAGCACGTGAGCTCCAACTTTGTAACATTACCTAAAAAACACGTGTGCGGACTTTGGCTCATGGTACATATAAGACCTGTTCATTCTGAGCAGTTGAGCTAATGATTGAATTAGACGTTCTTCCACAAGCGATAAGAACGTAGATTCTAATAATGTTCTATTGATAGGTTGATGTGGAGAAGTCTCCTTGACGTCACTTGAACGCGATCGCATTCCGAGTCCCCGTCCTATTGCTATACGGGAAATTCCGCTCATCGACAGGGTCGAAGAAATGAAACTTTTGAAAGAAGCTGTCGACAGGGCGGTTCAAGGTGAGGGCGGCGTCGTTTTTCTCTATGGAGAGGCTGGAATAGGCAAGACAAGATTGGCCAGAGAGCTGAGAGCCTACGCACACCTGCGTGGAATGCAGGTTCTGTATGGCAGATGCCCAGCCCTGTTCAGGATGGACGGAGTTCCACCATACGTTCTGTGGAGTGAAGTGATAAGAGATTATTTGGAAAATTGTAGTCCGGAACAGTTGTACAGGGTCATCGGCTTCTATCCTGCTGAACTTGCCAAGCTGGTTCCTGAACTCAAGCAAAAGTTAGGAGCATTTCCTCAGTCTTTACAAATAAACCCCGAGCATGAGCGTGATAGACTCTTTGAAGCAGTCTCACAGTTCATCACCAGCATTTCTAAGGAAACCCCTTTACTAGTCGTTCTCGATGACCTTCAATGGACTGACCAGACTTCGCTCCTGCTCCTGCACTACTTGGCACGTGGCGTCTACAAGACACCTTTGATTCTTCTAGGAGCCTATCGGGAAACAGACATCGATGATAGGCATCCTATGTCTCCGGTCTTGACAGAACTGAACAGAGAACGTCTGCTGCAATCTGTCCCGTTGAAACGCATGTCTCTCAACGATACTTCAGAGATGATCAAACAAACCTTGGAACAAGACGAAGTGCCAAAAGAATTTTGCGAATTGGTCTATGAGAAAACACGAGGCAATCCATTTTTCGTTGAAGAAGTAATAAAGTCTCTCAAAGAAGAGGGAATTGTCCACCGCGAAGAAAACAAATGGAAGATCGCTGAAGTCTCACGAATTGAGTTCCCCAAGACTGTTAAGAGCGTGATAAAGGCAAGAATTAGTCGACTTGACGATGAATGCCAAAACGTCTTGACGATGGCCTCTTTTATTGGAAACGACTTCACCAGCGAAGCCCTGGTGGGAGTTACAGGCATTGAAGAGGACAAATTGCTTGAATTGATCGATAAAATACTCAAAACAGAATTGTTCAAGCACAGAGTCATCCGCGGAGAAGACGTGTGCTCCTTTGCCGACATCATCGTTAGAGATGTTGCATACGAAGAAGTCAGCCCTTTTAGACGTAAGAAACTTCACAACATTGTGGGGTGCGCTTTGGAGAAGGTTTATGCTAAGAAGGTTGACGAACATCTTGGCGAATTGGCTCTTCATTTTCTTGAAGGTGGAGACAAAGATAAAGCGCTTGACTATTTCTTCAAAGCTGGAGAAAAGGCTGCGAGGGTCTATGCAAACGTTGAGGCGACTTCATACTTCCAGTCTGCTCTTAGGCTGCTTGAAGAGAAAGAAGGGGAATTTCGCGAAAAGGGGCGCGTTCTTGAGAAACTCGGAGACATCAAGAAGCTTGTTGGAGAATACGATGCTTGCCTGAAGTATTGGAATGACGGGCTGCAGACGTGGGGGCAACTTGATGAGAAGGGAGATATCTCAAGATTGCATAGAAAGATTGCGAATGTTCTTTGGGAGGACACAGGTGATGCGGAAAACGCCAAAGTGCATCACGACAAGGCCTTGAATATATTGGAAGCCGAACCTGAAAGTGTTGAACTTGCGAGCCTCTATGAAGATATGGCTCTCATGTTTGGCCGCACCGAAAGCATGGCCAAGGCTCTAGATTGGGCGGAGAAGGCACTTGAACTCGCCAAAAAACTGAATGATCACGGGGTTATCGCGAGTTCATACGTCAGCTTGGGCGAATTCACCCTTGCTACGAGTGGAGACTGGAAAAAAGCTGTTGAGTGTCACGAGAAAGCTCTGAAAATAGCACTCGACAACGGACTGATGGAGACCGCGATACAAGCGTACAACAGCCTTGGTTATGCCCTTCCATGGCAAGAACAGGAAAGAAGTGTAGATTGCTTCGAAAAAGGGTTCGAGCTGGCGAAAAAAGTAGGAGCTATTCGCTGGGTATCTCTGCTCGGCACCATACTCGCGAGTCTGTATTGTACGATGGGAATTACAGACAAAGCAGTGCTCTTGGCTGAAGAATCAGTTGCATTAGACAGAAAAACTGGCAACATGCCTAGTCTTTCCCATTCCTTAGGCACTTTAGGAAGCGTTTATTCTGTGTTGGGCGAATGGGACAAGGGTGAAAAATATCTCATTGAAGCGCTGAACCTCTCCAAAAGGTTGGACCAGTATGGGCGAATAGCTTGGAGCAGTATAGATCTCAGCAATCTATATGGAATAGACCAAGGTGACTTTCCCAAAGCGAGGGAACTTCTCGAGGAGGCCATTGGAATACTTGAAAAGGCTGGAGCCAAACTCGGTCAGATGCTTGCCTCTTTCTACCTTGTTTGGACGTACGTAGAACTCGGCGTGCTACAGAAAGCCAACGACCTGCTTAACGTTGTGCACAAGTTCTTTCTTGAGATGAATGATGAGGGATGGATCGCTTGGGTCGAGACGCTGAGAGGAATGGAACTCCGCGCCCAGAAGAAATGGGAAGAATCCATCGAGCATTTCGAGAAGAGCGGCCGAGAACTCGAGAACGTAAACGCAAGGCGATGGATGACCTATGCTTTCGCCAAAGGCTTTCTGTGTGAGTACGCTCGAGTTTACCTTGAAAGAGATAAAGAAGGTGACCGAGAAAAAGCCCACGACCTCCTTGGACAGGCGTTAGAGATATTTCAGAAAATCGGTGCCAAAAAAGAGATAGAGAAAACTGTAAAATTGATCGAGGTTTTGCAGCCTCCTCACACGCAGATCCGTGAAGGAACAGTCAGCCCAGAAAGTCTCAAGTCCACTGATGTGCAATGCAAAATCATAGCTTCGCCAAGGGAATTGAAGATCGGCGAGAGTCTTGAGCTGGAAATTGAAGTTACAAATACGCGCAAAAAAGGAACCATATTGCTAACCAAGATCATGGAAATCATCCCAGAAGGCTTCACAATAGTAAAGAAACCTGAACTGTACCGCATCGAAGACAATTGCCTCAACATGAAAGAAAAGCAACTTGACCCATCAAAGACAGAGGAAGTCACGATCGTTCTAACACCAAAGATCCAAGGCACGTTTCACCTAAAACCAAAAATACTTTACATTGATGCTGATGGCCAAGAGAAAACCCATGAGCCTAAACCAACGAGCATAACGGTCAAGGAATTGGGAATCAAAGGCTGGCTCAAAGGAGAAAGATGACCCGCAGCTAGTTTTGCGAAAATCATGTAGCGCGCGCATTTAAGACTTGTTCATTCTGAGCAGTTGGAGCTAATGATTGAATCAGACGTTCTTCCACAAGCGATAAGAACGTAGAATCATAATCTTCTATTGATAGGTTAATGTGGAGAGGTCTCCTTGGCGTCACTTGAACGCGGCCGCATTCCGAGTCCCCGTCCTATTGCTGCAAGAGAGATTCCGCTTATCGACAGGGTCGAAGAAATAAAGCTTCTTAAGGAAGCTGCTGACAGGACGATTCAAGGTGAGGGCGGCCTCGTTCTTCTCTATGGGGAGGCAGGAATCGGCAAGACAAGGTTGGCAAGAGAGCTTAGAGCCTACGCACACCTGCGAGGAATGCAGGTCTTGTATGGCAGATGCCCAGCCCTGTTCAGGATGGACGGCGTTCCACCATACGTTCTGTGGAGCGAAGTCATCAGAGACTATTTGGACAATAGTAGCCCGGAACAGTTGTACAGGGTCGTTGGCTTCTATCCGGGTGAAGTTGCCAAGCTGGTTCCAGAGCTTGGCCAGAAGCTAAGGACAATCCCTCAATCCTTTCCGATAAGCCCCGAGCAGGAACAAAACAGGCTCTTTGAAGCAGTTTCCCAATTCATCACTAACATTTCCAGAGAGGCTCCATTGTTAGTTGTTCTTGACGATTTGCAGTGGACTGATCCGTCTTCACTTCTGCTTTTGCACTACATGGCACGCGGTGTTCAGAAGACACCCCTGCTTCTTCTGGGGGCTTATCGCAGCACCGACATTGATGCAAAGCACCCCTTGTCTCCGGTTTTGACGGAATTGAACAGAGAGCGTTTGCCTCAGTCAATTCAGCTGAAGCGAATGTCTCTTAGCGATGTTTCAGAGATGATCAAGAACATCTTGGAGCAGGATGATGTTCCAGCAGAGTTCTGCAAACTCGTCTACGAGAAGACAAGAGGCAACCCGTTCTTTGCCGAGGAAGTAGTTAGGTCTCTGAAGGAAGAGGAGGTTATCTACCGCGAGGAGGACAAGTGGAAAATCAAGGAAGTTTCCAAGATAGAGTTTCCCGAAACTGTGAAGAGCGTCATAAAAGCAAGACTAGACCGGTTGGATGAAGAAAGCCAGAGTGTTCTGACTCTTGCTTCTTTTGTTGGAAACGATTTCACACTGGACGCAATGTGTGCACTCACTGGTATCGAAGAGAACAAACTGCTTGAGCTGATGGACAAATTGCTGAAAGCCGGATTTATCAAGGAAAGGGAGGTTCGCGGAGAAGGAGTCTGTTCCTTTGCCGACATACTAGTAAGAGATGTTGTGTACGAAGAAGTCAGTCTCTTAAGGCGGAAGAAGCTTCACGGGGTCGTAGGAGATGCCCTAGAAAAAGTCTACGCCAAGAAGATTGACGAACACTTCGGTGAACTAGCCTCACACTTCCTTGAAGGCGGAGAGAAGGACAAGGCGCTTGACTATTTCTTGAAGGCCGGCGAAAAGGCTTCGAAGGTCTATGCCAACATTGAAGCTGTCTCCTACTATCAGTCTGCCTTGAGGTTGCTTCAAGAGAAAGAGGAGGAGTACCGAGAAAAAGGACGCGTTCTGGAGAGACTCGGGGACATCAAGAACATCGTTGGAGAATATGACGACTGTTTGAAGTACTGGAATGATGCGCTGCTGTCATTCGAACATCTGACTGAGAAAGACAAGACTTCAAGACTGCACTTGAAAATGGCACATGTGCTCTGGAGCAAAGTTGGCGATTCCTCCAAAGCGAAGGAGCACCACGCGCAGGCACTGGATGTTCTGCAAGGCCAGCCTGAAAGCGTAGAACTGGCAAGTCTCTATGAGGACATGGGAACCATGGTTTCCATGGGGGCCACTGGGAACATGACTGAAGCTCTTTCCTGGGCGGAGAAAGCGCTTGAACTCGCCACCAGACTGAATGCACATGAGACTATCGCGCGATCTTTCCTGCACCTGGGCGATATCTCCGCTTGGCTTGGAGACAGGAAGAAGGGCGCTACCTGCGTTGAGAAAGCACTGAGAATAGCCCTTGACAACGGCTTCACCGACACCGCAATAGAAGCCTACAACGACCTGGCTTCATTCCAACCCCCGGAGCAAAATGAGAAGCGTTTAGAGTATTATGAGAAAGGATACGAGCTCGCGAAAAAAGCAGGCGACATCTTCCAACAGTCTTGGCTCGGCCTCAATCTTTCTGGAATCTATTTTAGCAGAGGGGACATCAGCAAGGCCAATTCGCTCGTGGAAGAATCGGTTGCGCTAGACAGAAAGGCAGGTAATACGACGCACCTTTCCATGTCTCTAGCTATCCTCGGTTTTGACCATCAGATAGGAGCAGAATGGAACAAAGCTGAACAATGTTTTCAAGAATCGCTGAGAATCTCTGAAAAGCTGGACGACTTTCTGTCGAAATCGAATAGTTATGCCTTCTACGGATGGTTCTGTTTTGACAGGGGAGAATTCGCCAAAGCGAAAGAGTTCTTTGAGAAAACACTCCAAGTACACGAAAGGCACGGAGCAAAGGGTCTGTTTGGTGTGTATCAATATGTTATATGGGCGTATATAGAGCTTGGTGAACTTGGGAAAGCCAGGGACCTGCTTGAAAGCCTGCAAGTGTCTGCTGTCAAAACGGAGAATAAGCGGCTCATCGCCAGAGCAGACGTGTTGAGGGCGATGCTGTTTCGGGCTGAAAAGAAATGGAAAGAATCGATTGACCTTTTCGAAAAGGGTCTTCAAGAATTCGAGGCCCTAGGCGCCAGGCGATGGGACATTTACGATCTCGCCAAAATGGTTCTCAGCGAGTACGCAAGAGCCTACCTTGAAAGAAATCAAGAAGGCGATAGAGAAAAAGCCCACAGCCTACTCAACCAGGCACTAGAAATCTTTCAAAGAATCGGAGCCAAAAAAGACATCGAAAAAACAATGACGCTCGTCGAGGCTTTGAATCCTCCTCCAACCCAAACCCCTGAAACAACAGTAAGTCCAAAAGGTCATGAAGTCACTGACCTCCAGGCCAACATCATAGCGACCCCAAAAGAACTGAAAATCGGCGAGAGCCTCGAGTTGGAAATAGAGTTCACGAACACACGCAAAGAAGGAGCCATATTCCTTACCAAGATCACGGAAGTCATTCCCGAAGGTTTTGGAATAGTGAAGAAACCTGAATCGTACCGCATGGAAGACAATTGTCTCAACATGAAGGAAAAGCGGCTTGACCCAACAGAGACGGAAATAGTGAAGCTCGTTCTGACACCTAAGGTCCAAGGCACTCTTCACATAAAACCAAGAATACTGTACATCGATGCGAACGGCAAGGAGAAAATCCATGAGCCCAAACCAACAAACATAACGGTCAAGGAACTCGGAATCAAGGGCTGGCTCAAAGGAGAAAGATAATCAACAACTCAGTCTTGCAAGATCCTGAGGGCGGTAAATCTGCCGCGAAAACAAATCCCATTTGCCATGAGAAAAAAAATGCAGCGCGTGCTAGAACTAATCCTTTCCATGCTGGTAACAGGCAAAAAAAGCCAAATGTTGCAAAGATGTTACAAGCAAGAGCAACAACTTCCCTAAAATGTGTCCAAAACCAAAGCGCGCTCCACGTAGCACCGACTGTTTTTCCAACGCAAGAACGTCTACTCTGTCTATTGCTGGGAGGACTCACTGTTTCTTCATTCTCTTGGTGAAAGCAATCAGGTTTTCAATCAGTTCTGCAATCCGCCTTCTGGCCTTCTCGTCCTCCAACCCGTAATTTGTATCACTTCTGAGACGTATGTATTCGAAAGTCGTCGTAGTCGGAAATGGCATTGGAACGCACTGGTTCCGTTGTTAAGGAGAGACGGGCTTCTTAGGTACCCACACCCAAAAGGGTTCGAGTTCAACCTGGAAAAGCTGGATCTACGGTTCACCTATTCCTTTTTCGCAAAACATGGATGTGGTAGACGAGAACGTATGTGGAGAATTTTCTGATCTTGATTTGTATTGTGAGAGACTTTCTGCCCTCAAATCGGATATCGTATATCAAGAAATAGCCTGGCCCTCGTTCGTCTCGTAACCATTCACCATATCTTACCTGGCCTTCCAACCAAGCTCTATCAGCTAAGCCTCTGTGTTTTCCTATCCAAGTTGTAGGTTGCTCATCAAAATCTATTGAACCTGAATATCTTCTCCCTCTCGGTTGGACACGCCACATAACTGCTGGTTGACCGATCTCATATTAAATGTTGTGCAGGTTTTGGAATATTCCTAAAGTTTATATACAGCGCACTACTAGCTACTAACGTAACACATCGAACCATTGACAAACGTCATGGTGACACAACTCCACGGAAAAAGGCGTGTACGTAAAGCATAGCGCGCGCTGTACGTAGAGTCACGTTAGACAAATCAGGTTGAGACGAATATGAAAAACATAAAAAGTAATAGAAGGGGAAGAGAATCTGACAAAATCTTACTGGAAACTATAAAAGATTATCCAGGATTTTCTCAATATGAACTGGCGAAGAAATTAAGATGCTCTAGTGGTCTTATTGACGGTTCCATAAGAAGGCTGCTAAAACAGCATCGGATATTCATTCAAGTAATAGCGAGAAATGGTAGAACGGTGAATCTTGTTTATCCGAAAGAACAGAAACCATCAAATCTCATAGAAGTACCTATTGACTTGCTGAAAACAGCAAATCCTCTCTGGGATCAGAATGCTTTCATTTATGCTTTGGACAGCTCAACAATAGGAATTTCAGGAAGAGAAATCTCTGAATGGAAAGAAACCTCGTGTTTTCTGGAAAAGATTCCCTTGAAGAAAGAAAAGGACAAGATCGAGCTAGATATTCCAGAAAAGTTCTTGAGATTCTACAACATGGAAAGAAGACACAGAATAGTTTCATTGAACGGTAACAACATTTTGATAACGATAAGCGGAGACATAATTGAAGAGAAGAAATATCCTTCCTAGAAATAGCAGCTGAAACCAGGTCAGCAGAAAAAGAGTCGCAGAGCTCCTCTCAAACGACCATGTAACGCGAACTTCTTTTCCAACGCAAGAACGTCTTGGTCTGTTGCTGAGAGAAATCGGACTCACTGTTTCGTCATTCTCTTGGTGAGAGCAATCAGGCTTTCAATCAGCTCTGCAATCCGCTCTCTGGCCTTCTCGTCATTCAACCTGCCGTCCGCATCGAACTTTTCTTGCGCATAGTTCACCATGACCTCTGGTTTGTTGACCGTGTGCATGTTGAGGAACACGAAGCATTGTCGCAGATGATACTGTGCCCTCGCCGTTCCCAGCATCCCTGTTGAAGCCCCCATCATAGCCACAGGTTTATCGTCGAAAGCGTTGTCCGGGTAAGGTCTTGAAGCCCAGTCGATTGCATTCTTGAGTACGCCTGGGATGGAATAGTTGTATTCCGGGGTGGCGATCAGTATTGCATCTGCTGCTTTGATCCTGGCCTTGAATTCCTTGACTTTCTCAGGTGGTTGAGTCTCCAAGTCCTGATTGAACGGAGGGATTCCTTCAAGGTCGAAGGTTTCGAGCACAGCATCTTTCGGCATCAATTCTGCGGCAGCTCGCAATAGCGCTTTGTTGTACGAGATCTTCCGCAAAGTTCCAGCGAAACCCAGAATCTGAATCGGTTTGGCCATAATCGGCGTATCTGATTCTACTGACTTAAATCAGTTGCGCGTGCTGTGTGTTCCCACCAAGCGCGGGCTCAAGGTTCAAGGAAATCCCGTTTGGACTAATACTCTGAGGAGTTTGGGCTTCTTTGGGGACCTGCTTCAAATTCCAATAAGCGCGTGGACTTATCCTTTTTTCTTCGCGGTATGCCTTTATAGGTGTGAACTAGCTTGAAATCGACTAGAGGAGTTAAGAATTGTCAGGTCTTCTTGATCCCTTGGAAGTAAAGGGGCTAACTCTTAGAAATCGAATAGTCATGCCTCCGATGCAGAGCGCGCGCGCATGGGGCTAAAGTGGGAACAACGAATCAAACAGCTTAAAGCTTTCTACCGCTAATTCTTTTTGGGTGAAAAAATGCTGGGAAGAGGTCGGAGGTTAAAACCTAACAACATAATTGCTCTCTGGGATGCACGAGCGCGGAAAGCGTCCTACTGTGCAGTTCTGTGCAAAGCTGATAACGGACAACGCTATAAAAAGAAGGACCTGCAGCGGGTGGCGATGGTGAAGTTCAGAATCGAAAGAGACAAACTGCGTTGGTGGGAAGTCAAGGAGGAAAAAGATGCTTTCAATCTCTACTATTACCCCGACGTCTGGGTTGAAGAGGAACGCAAGCGCAACCAAGAGATAGCTGAAGGCAAGGGGATGAAAGACAGCCCCATCTTCGCGGGTCCAGACACAAGAACGGACAGCCTGACAGAAATAGTTGAAAAGTTCAACACAACACTTCATTTCTAGCGCACGCAGAAGCACAAACTATCTCGCAAACGAATTTAGGAACAGGCATACGCACAATAGTCGGCGCTAAATTTAAAGCACGCACTTTATTTAAATCGAGTTTAGAAATTGACTCCTCTTGTGACTAAATCACGGATTGAACACTCAAACAAGGACTCCCACACCAACATGAGAAACTCAGCATGCCCATAACTTTTGCCACTCAAAAACCTCGCAGAATTGAGTAAAAAAAGCACCGAACCAACATGCTTCAACAACGTTTTGACACTCAAAAAAATCACGGACTGAGCACTCAAACACAAGGCTTCAGATTCCAACATGAGAAACCCAACATTCAAACAAGAGGTTACAACACAGTTGACGCTACGGGTCTTAGCTTGTTACTGATTCCACGATTTTTCCGATAACAAGCGCTTCCTTGCGTGTTCATGGCACAACCAAGACTGAGCATCTCGCTTTTTGCGTCACGTCGTCGCACGCGCTAACTGTTTTCAGACGTCTCCTGCTACGCTCTACATGAAGACTGAAACCTTAGAATTCACAGACCGATGGAGTTCACGACGCTTCTTATGATGGCGGCTGACTTACGGAAACTCTCAATCTCTCCTTCATCAAGCGGAAGTCTGATGACCTCTTTTACGCCGCTTCGGTTAAGAATGACAGGGACGCTCAAGCAAATGTCGCTCACGCCGTAGTAGTCCTCGAGCAGGCATGACACGGTTGAAACGGCGTTCTCGTTTCGAATTATGCTCTCCACAATCTTGGTCATCCCCAACGCGACCGCATAGAACGTTCTGCCCTTGCGCTTTATGATCTCGTACCCCGCGTTCCTCACCTTCAGGAACAGGTCGTTAAGCTCGCTTGGACTGTACGGCACGTTGCAGAGCGGGCAAAAATCTTTCAGCCTGATGCCTGCGACGTTTGCGAGGCTCCACACCGGCACTTCGCTGTCACCGTGCTCCCCGATGATGTACGCATGGACGTTTCTGGAGTCAACCTGAAGCCGTTCACCCAACAGGTACCGAAGCCTAGCCGTGTCCAGAATCGTTCCTGAACCAATAACCCTGTTCTTGGGAAAACCGGAAAGCTTCAACGCCGCGTAGGTCATCACGTCCAAGGGATTAGTTACCACCAGCAAGATGCAGCCGTCGTTGTATTTCGTAATGCTGGGCACGATTTGCTTCAGCACCTCAAAGTTTCCCTGAGCCAAGTCCAAACGCGACTGTTCAATCTTCTGGCCCTTGTCCACGGCGATGACCACGATGTCGGCGTCTTGGCAGTCAGGATAGTCGCCGGCCCATATTTTGACCGGTTGAGCAAACGGCATTCCATGGTTCAAATCCATGACCTCGCCCTCAGCCCTCTCTCTGTTGACGTCAATGATGGCGATTTGGGACGCCAACCCGCGGATGAGAAGAGAATAGGCGAAGGCTGTTCCAACGAAACCTGCGCCCACGATAACTATCTTCGGACCGTCGACGTTCTGCTGCGACAAACTGATCCCTTACAGCATTGTGGATGCACTGGGAATTATATTTTTCCAAAATCGTTTATTTTGCATCGAGCGTCGAAACCGTCGTTGTTCGATTGGAACCTTGGTTCTAGTCAAAAGTGAAGGCTGAAGGACACATCCTGTTCAGCACGCATATTTCGCACTTGGGCTTCCTTGCCACGCACGCGTCTCTGCCCAGAGATATGAGCAGGTCGGTTATCCTCATCCACTCGTTCTTCGGGATGATTTCCATCAGGTCTCGTTCTATCTTGTTCGGGTCATCGTTCCGTGTTAACCCAAGTCTTCTGGACACTCTGCGCACGTGCGTGTCCACGGCCACTCCTTCAACGATGCCGTAAGCGTTCTGCAGGACGACGTTTGCGGTCTTTCTGGCTACGCCAGGCAGTTCCAGCATCTCCTCCATCGTTTTCGGGACTTGAGAGTTAAACTTCTCCACAAGGATTTGGCCTGTCTGCTTGATGTTCTTGGCTTTGTTTCTGTAGAAACCCGTGGGTCTTATGTCCTTTTCAAGTTCAGTCAAATCCGCGTTGGCGTAGTCCTCTGCTTTTCTGAACTTCTTGAACAGCGTTTCAGTAACGATGTTTACTCTTTCGTCGGTGCATTGAGCCGAAAGAATAGTGGCGACCAGAAGCTCCAGCGGATTGTGATAGTTCAAGGCTATCTTTGCTTTCGGATATTTCTTTTCTAAGAGCTCAATCATCATCGATGCCCTCGCCTTGTTGTCCGTTTCTGCAGTGTTGCTTTTCATTTCCATCACCATGTTCTTCATGAGTTCTTTTGCTAAAAAAGTTTACAGAAAGTTTTTACTTTCCAGAAGACGCTTTACATTAGAGGTGATAGTGTTTGAAATCCAAATTGCTGGTTGACGGTGAAAAGATGGACTTGAACGAGTTCGTAGAGAAAATCCTGAGCGGTACAATCGCCGGAGCGGTGACTTCACTGCGAGATATAAAGAAAGACTGGAAGAAGATTGAAATAGAGGTCACGAAGTAAACATTCGCCTTTTGACCTTGGTTTATCCCTGCACCCTTGTGCTTATCCCCAGTTCAGCGAACATCTCTCTTTTTGCTTTGCAAATCGGACAGACGTACGGTGGATCTTCGCGGAAAGTAACGTAACCGCATTGTTTGCAGTACCAGAGCCTCTTCTTGACCTCAAGTTGCACGGGAACGGCTGCTTTCGTTTCACGAGCTTCTTGAACTGCCGGTTCAGCCGTGACTGCTCCGCCTGTCCCGTAGGCTCTGGCTTGCTTTTCCCGAGGCCTGCGTTCAGGAATCGGGTTTATGGGCGTCCTGCCTTCATACACATCTTTTCGCACGTAGAGCGCGCAGTAGCAGCATCCGTATTCCGCCACGTCTGGATCTCGGTAGTCGCAGGGACAGATTATGTCCCGGTCAAGCTCGAGGTTTCCTGTGGCAATTCTGCAGGGGCATGATGGATAGCCGTATCGTTCTTCGTTCTTTTTTAGCCCTTCGAGGAGGTCTTGGAGAAACTGGGGGTCAGGGTGCAGGTAGTAGCCGAAGGTTTTTGCGTCGCTTTCGGCTCTTTGGCGAACCCTTTCCAGCGTGATCAAATCTCGAGTACCTCTTTTATCTTGTCCTTGCGGAAGCCTGTGATGACGGTTTTGTCGTCAACTATCATCGTTGGATAGCTGGGTTCAGCTCCTCGAGTTGTGATGTCCTGTCTGATTTTCTCGTGCTCTTCGTCGCCTGCGAGGTCAACGTCGACGTACTCGTATTCGATGTCGTTGTCTTTCAGGAATTTTTTTGTCATCTTGCACCATGCGCAGGTGCTTATCGCGTACATGAGTACTTTGTGCTTCTTGTTTTTGCCGGAAACTCGGATTTTTTCCATTCTTTTCACGAGCCGTTTTGTGGTTAGCGTATTATCGGAGGGGAATATAATGATTTGGTTTCGATTCGAAGGCTGGAGATGTTGGTTTTTGAAGCGTAGAATACGTGCGACAGTTTCAAAAAGGCTTAATAGGTTAATTACTGTAAGACCAGAAATGGTGAAATCATGCAAGAGAGGCAATTCTTCGGGAAGATTCTGGTTCCTGTTGACGATTCGACTTCTTCCATGGCCGCTCAGGAATTGACGGCCTTGATAGCAAAGAAGTTCGGTTCTAAGGTTACGGCTTTGCGTGTTGTTAGCCATGAATTGATGAACGTTGCTATGCAGGATTTCCTTCCTGGAGGGGGGGACACTGATATGCCTGCGGCTGGCATTACGAGGGGAGACTATACGATTCCGACGCAGATGCCTAGACAGCCTTCTACTTCTCCACCTAAGGAGATTGTGGGTGAGATGACTACCGCGTATCGAGAAGAGGGCGAGGGGATTCTCGATGAGGCTGTGGCCCTTTTCAAGGAGCGGGGCGTTTCGGCGGATAGGAAGCTTCTTGAGCATGCTGATCCGGCTGGGGCCATAGTTAAAGAGGCTGAGGAAGAGAAGTATGACTTGATAGTTATGGGGCGAAGCGCGGGGGAGGAAGAGGAGAAGCCGCACTTGGGAAGTGTAGCCGCGAAGGTTGTGCGTCACGCAAAGATTCCGGTCTTGGTGGGGGCGGAAAAGACGCGGATTTTGAAGATTCTGGTTGCAGTCGACGGTTCGAAAGCATCGCAGAAAGCGGCGGAACATGCTGCGATAATCGCCAAGAAAACTGATGCTAAGGTGACGTTGCTTTATGTGCAGGAATCAAGCTTGTTCAGGATGAGGCCTGAGCTGAGCAAAGAGATTGGAGACCGAATACTTTCTAGCGCTGCAAATCTCTTCAAGGGCGCAAAAGTGGAGCAGACGCTGGAATCAGGCGATGCGGCCAAGGTCATTGTTGATGTGGCTAATGAAGAGGCCTACGATGTTATAGTGATGGGAAACAAGGGTCACAGCAGTGTCAGAAGGTTTCTGTTGGGCAGTGTGAGTGACCATGTTGTTCACTATGCGAATGAGGCAGTTCTGATTGTGAAGTGAGAAGTGTAAGCGTTCGAAGGCTCAATCCGTTCTCTTCTCTGCCTTTTGCCGTGTTAGCCTTTGGAGAACAGGCTGTGCGGCGATGTTGGGTTCAGTTATCTATGCTTTTGTGCGGTGCTGGATATGTTGGGTTTTGAGTCCTTGTGTTTGAGTACTCAATCCGTGATTTCTTTGAGACTCAAAAAATCGATGTTGGCTTCTTGTTTTTTGGTGTAGAGAAAGTGTGGGTTGTGTGGGTTGTTTGGGGTTTTTTAGGTTTGTTTTTGGAATTCTTGGAGTCTTTCGTTCGGTTTGTTCCAGTTGATGATGTTCCAGAATGCTTCTATGTATTTGGCTCTGTCGTTTTTGTAGTCTATGTAGTATGCGTGTTCGAAGACGTCTAGGACCATGAGGATGTGGAAGCCTGGGTACACGTTGGTGTTGTGTTTTTCTATCTGCATTATTATGGGTCTTTTGGTCTGTTTGCAGACGGTCAGCGCGGCCCATCCTGAGCCTTCGACGCTGGCGGCTGCTTGTGTGAATTCTTTCTTGAACCTGTCGAAGCTTCCGAACTCTTTGTCTATCGCGTCGCCTAGGGCTCCGCTTGGTTTTCCGCCTGCTTTCTTCGGTGGTGCCAGGTTGTTCCAGAAGAGTGAGTGGAGAAGGTTTCCGCCTATGTTGAAGGACAGTTCCTTCAGGGTGGATTTGACGTCCAGGTCGGCTCCTTCTTTTCGGGCCTTATCAAGCTTTTGAAGTATCGCGTTTGCACCGTTGACGTATGCTTGATGGTGCTTGTCGTGGTGTATCGTCAACTGCTCTTTAGACATGTGCGGCTGTAAGTCTCCGTAATCGTAGGGCAGCTTCGGCAGAACGTAGAGTTTGCCTGTTTCCATAATCTTTTCCTCCTACGACTAATACCTTGTCATTCAAGAAGTTTTAAACTTTCCGTAACACAAGTTTACAGCACGCGCTAATGATCGATATCACAGCGCCCAAAAGAAATACCGCCTTAACCTGCATGGCTAGTGGACCTTAAATACAAATACGATATCTGTCAAAGCCTTATGTCTTCGGAAGAATCAGCTAGAATCTTAAGAGTCCTTTAAAAAAGTTGAACCCCCGAGATGAAGCTTGATTGGACATAGTTGCCCTCCACCAGTTTCTTTAGTTTTCCCAGTTATATCTTTACTGCAGCTTCTTGTATTCATTGGTTTTAGTCCAATTTATCTTAACGGTATCAAACCTTAACTGAAAAATTATCATGCCGAAACGTTTATTCAGCACACATTGTAATTGTACAAGCGCGCGTTGCGGACTAACAATCAAATCGCTCAAATTCTGACGCGTAATATGACGAATTGCGTTTTGTGAAGGTTATCCGATTATGACCCTACTCCACATGATAGAGACAGAAAAGATGGAAAAAAGAAAGAAAGCGGCACGGTCTCACCAAACGTTGCGAGATAAGTGTCCGGAATGCGC
>Ga0315279_10003114_pt1 | contig 23673 bp, 15 predicted proteins | sample YL17G06_20_MG_FD_203694 | JGI IMG/M metagenome (GOLD analysis project Ga0315279, IMG submission 203694) | Sediment microbial communities from Yellowstone Lake, YNP, Wyoming, USA - YL17G06_20 | ecosystem: Environmental > Aquatic > Freshwater > Lake > Sediment | place: USA: Wyoming | collected...
CGCGCTCGCCGACATCGAGTCCAAGATCCGCACCTATCGCGAGGCGGGCGGGGACTTCAGCCTCATCGGCATCGAGCAGTTCCTGGACACGGCGCGCCGCGGCCTGGCCAGCGCCGCGGAGGCCGCGCGCGTGGCGGTGGCGCCGAGCGCCTCGGAGGTGGAGAACTGCGTTCGCCGGCGCATGCAGGAGGAGGCGCAGGCGCTGCGGGCGGTGCGCCGCCTGCGGGCGGTGCGCCGCCTGCGGGCAGCGCCGGACGCGCTGCAGGTGCTCACGTGGGAAGGGAACGTGGACGGGCGCGAGCTGGTGACGGTCGGCCCCGATGGCCGGCTGCAGGTCACACACGTCTCCTGCGACGCGATGACCGGGATGCGGTATCGCTTTCATTCTCCGGTGCCCGAGGGATGGCGCGCGGTGCTCAGGCCGGTCGAGGCGCGCGGGCACGCGTACGTGGTGGAGCAGCCGAGCGCGGATAACGGGGGATGTGTCGTGTTCTGCGTTGACGACCCCCAGGACGGCCGGGCGGTTTACAAGCTGGAGCTGTGGGCGGTGCCGGGGTAGCAAGCCCCTGTAGGGCGGGCGTGCTACGCCCGCCCTGATCGGGACGGCGGGGATGGCATCCCCGCCCTACATGCGGAGCGGGCGGCCAGCGCAGGCCGCCCGCTCCGGGCACAGCCGAGGGCGGCTGTGCCACATGGACGCCCGACAGGACTTGCCGCTCAGGTCAGCACGACGGGCTCGATCCCCAGTGCCTCGCACGCGGCGATGAGCTGCCCGACGTAATCCCCGATCGCGGCGTGCAGGTGGTTGCAGCGGAACTCCGCCGCGAAGCGCCGGTAGGGCACGTTGAAGCGCGCAAACGCGTGCGGCCATTCATAGGTCGTTTGCTTGGCCAGTTGCTCCATCTTGCGCTTGGGCAGCTTGGGGAAGGAGCCGGTGAAGATGTGCATCTGGTACTCGCCGCTCTTGCGGGTCAGGCGCGCGAAGGTCACCTCGTCGGCGGGGTCGGCGTAGAACTGCACCGACGCCCCGCCGCCGACGAAGAAGAACTTGCTCGCCGGCATCAGGTGCACCTGCTTCCAGTTGACGCGCCAGTTACGGCTGCGCTTGGACAGGTAGGGCGCGTGCTCGCCGGAGTTGACCAGGTCGTAGAGGTCGAGCTCCTCGTGGTAGTGGCGCAGGTCGGCGAACAGCACCGGGGTGCCGGTCAGCAGGTGCAGGAGCTGCATGGTCAACGCGCCGTTGGAGTCGCACTCGGTGGCGCAGATGATGGGCGGCTTGGGGTCGTCCTCCCAGTCGGCGACATCGTTGAGCAGGGCCTCGGGGACGTCGGCGACGCAGTGCTCGGGGCTCTCGGTGAGGTCGAGCTGGCCGGTGATGCCGCAGAAGTCTATCCCCTCCTGGCGGCACAGGTCTTTCATGGCGAGATAGAGGCGCACCTGCTTGGCGAGGGTGCCGTCGGGGCCGGGGGTGAGCATGTCGCCGTCCCAGTGGATCTTGCCGACGTGCTGCTCGAGCCACTCCAGCCCCGCCTGCACGCGCGCCTTGGAGATGCGCTTGGCCAGGTCCACCAGGGTCAACTGGCTGCGGTGATAGACGTGGACGCCGAACTGCGCCATCCACTGGCTCTGGTCGAGGTGGCCGGTGTACATGCCCATGGAGGGGCCGTCGAACTCGCCGTAGCGCTGGCCGTAGAGGCGGGCGGCGGCGGCGCGCCCCTGGGCGCGGGCGTCGGGGGTGTGCTTGGCGAGGAAATCGAGCACCTGGGCTTGCACCGCTGGGTGCTTGATGTCGCCCAGCGCGCGCCCATAGGGGATGCCGACCTCGTCGAGCGCGCCGACGGAGGCGAAGAAGGCGACCCACCCCGGCTGGCTGGGGTTGAGGCTGCCGATGCACAAGATCGGCGCATCCACCAGCGACGCCGCCTGCACCGTGAGGTCGGGGAAGGACCACACCGAGAAGTTGAAGACGATGGCGCCGCAGCCGGCGCGGTTCATGCGCTGCGCCTCGCTGCGGGCGGCGGCGTAGTTCCAGACGATCTTCCGGCCCTCGACCACGTCGTGCCCTTTGCGCTTGAGCCACTTGGCGATGTCGCGCTGGAACCCGAAGCAGACGTCGTTGAGGGAATCGGCGACGCGCTTGCGCCCGTCGGTGAAGCTGATGATGCCGATTCTCATGGGAACCTCCCTCGCGGTGTTTTCTGATCGGTGGCGCAACCGTCACGCCGCAGGCGGATCAGTCTCGGCTGCGAGCTTGTGCTTGCTGGCAGGCGAGACGCCTGCCCCACCATGGTCGGCGTCAATGCCGGCGCACGGGCTGTAACATTAGCCCTCGGCCGGGACATCCCTGCCGGGAGTTGGGCTGTGCGGTGCGCAGAGTTGCGCCAGGCAGCGGGGCAAGGTGAAGCTGCAGGTCGGATCGTCGGCGCTAGCGCGCGAGCACGGAGGCGATCTCGGCGACGCGGCTAAGCGGCTGCAGGCAGTCCACGATGGAGCGGGAGTAGCCGCCGTGGGGCTCGCGGGCGCTGAGGTCAATGCGCTTGAAGCCTCGCGTCATGGCGCCGGCGGAATCGGCCAGCAGGCGCACCACCGCGCGCGAGGGGTCCTTCTCGCTGCCGCCGCTGACGACCACCCAATCGCCGCTGTCGAGCTTGACGATGGCGCCCACCGGGTAGAGGCGCAGCAGCGCAGCGAAGCGCTGCAGCAAACGCGGCTCGAACTGGCTGTGGCCGGAGTAGAGCATCCAGCCCACCGCTTGCTCGGGGCGCACCGGGGCGCGGTAGGGGCGCACGGTGGTGAGGGAATCGTAGCAGTCCACGATGGTGCAGAGGTGGCTGTAGAAGTTGAGGGGGCGGGGGCGCGCGACCTTGGGATAGCCGGTGCGATCGTGCTTGATGTGGTGCTCGAAGGCGACCACCGGCGCCAGGTCGGGCACGCCGGGGGTGGTCGCCAGCACCTTGGCCCCCACCAGGGGATGGGTGTGCATCACCATCCATTCCTCTTCGGTCAGGGGGCCGGGCTTGCGCACGATATCGAGGGGGACGAAGACCTTGCCGATGTCGTGCAGGATGCCGGCCATGCCGAGCTCTATCATCTGCTTCTCGTTGAGCCCCAGGGTGCAGCCGAAGACCATGGCGACGATGCAGACGTTGACCGAGTGCTCGTAGAGGTACTCGTCGTAGCTCTTGATCGCGGCCAGGCTGACCAGGCCGGTGCTGTCGTAGAGCAGGGAGCCGAGCATCTCCTCGACGATGGCGCGCACCGCCTGGGTGTCGATGTTGTGCCCGCGCTCCACCGTGTTCATCGCGCGGCGGACGGTATCCACCGCGTCCTCGTAGATCATGAGGGCTTCGCGCTGGTTATCGTCGACGCGGTCGGGGCGGCGCGGTTCGAGCGCGATGTGGGCGACCTGGTTGATCGCCAGCGCGCCGTTGGCCCCGCCCTGGAGATCGAGGGCGCGCGGGTCGGTGATGAGCACCTCCGCCAGCACCGCCAGCTCGCGCTGTTCGACCCCGGCGATGAAGGTGATGCGCCCGATCTCGCGCGCGAGCAGTTCCTCCGCCAGCGGCACCAGCGTGCCCATGTAGTCGGGCAGTGGCAGGTTATCGAAGACGAACTGGTCGGTCTGGATGTTGATCTCGAGCGTGGGGCGCCGCTCGAGCGGCGCGTTGAGGAGTTCGGTCGCCTGCTTGAGGCAGCCTACGGCGACGGCGTGCTGCACGCCGTAGAAGGTGGTGTTGCGCACCGCGGTCGCGACCGCCCCCAGCGCCTCCTCGACCTGGGACGAAAGCCGCACCGCCGCGATGCCGCCCTCGCCGTCGGGGGCGGGGCTATTGCCAGCGGTCAAGTTGTCCTGAGCCATTCTTCGACTCCGCTTGTTGCACTGTGCGTTCGCGGTCGGTCCTGGATCCGATTCCGTTGTGCGCGCTTGTGCGGCTTCTCAACGCGAGCCCTGCGGCTGGCCGGTCTGCAGCTCCTCGAATATTTCCAGGCAGGCGGAGCGCACCGCCGGGCGCTTATCCTTGGTATGGCCGGCGAGCACATCGAGGCACTCCGGGGTGCCGATGCGCTTGAGGGCGGCGGCGGCGGCGAGCCGGATTTCATCGGTCTTGGCGCCGCCAAACAGGGAGCGCCGCTTGAGCACGCGCGACAGCGTTTGGATGGCCTGTCCGCCGCCGATCTTGCCCAGGGAACAGATCGCCTCCAACTGGTCGCCGACGCAGCGCGCGAACAGGCCCGGGTGGGCGAGGGCGAGGCGCGAAAGCTCGGGCACGGCCTGGGTGCTGCGCAGGTCGCCGATGGCGGCGATGGCGGCGCGCCGGATGGAGGGGTTGTGATCGGCGAGGCCGGGCAGCAGCAAGCGGGCCGCCTCGGGCGCGTTGGTCTTGCCCAGGGCCTGCACCGCCGCCAGGCGCACCAGGACGTCGCGCGCTTGCAGAGCCTTGCCCAGGCCCTGCAGCGCCGCCGGAGTGCCGATGCGCGACAGCACCCGCACCACCGCCTGCCCCACCTGGCTATACCCGCTGTGCAGGGTGCGGCACAGCTCCGGCACCGCCAGGTCGCCCAGGCGCACCAGCGCCTCGGCCACCGCGGTGTCGGCGCCGGGCACGAGCGGCTCCGCCATCAACTGGATGAGCATCGGCGCCGCACGCTCGCCCAGGAAGATGAGCAGTTGGGTCGCGGTCTCCGCCTGCTCGGGGGTGGCGGTGCGAATCATCTGCGCGACGAAGGTGAGGATGGCATCGGTGCCGATGGCCTCCAGCGCGGAGCGCGCGCGCAGCCGCTGCCACGCCGGGAAGTCGTTGGTTGCGTTGGCATGGCGGGCGAGCGCCGCCAGGGCGTACAGGGCGGCGGCGCGCTGGTTGCGGTCCATCAGCTCGTGGGTCTTGCGTTCCAGCTCGGTGGCGACTTTGGAGTAGCCGTCGAGCTTGGTCTCCTTGTCGAGGATCTCGAGCAGAGTTGCCACCGTGTCGGCGAGGGCGGTGTGCCCCCGCGCCGACTGGAGCATGTCGGTCATCTCCTCCCACGGCGACAGCGGCTGGAACTTCATGGCGGCCATGCCGTTGAGGACCTGGGCGAGGCGGCTGGCGGGGATGCGGGCGTCGGCGCCGAGCAATCCCATCGCGTGGTCGCCGCGCTCGATGCCGACGAAAGCGTCGGTGAACTCGCGCGGCAGGTTGCGCGCCTCGGCCAGAGCGGTGCCCAACTCCTTGAGCATCGCCGGCAGGCGCTCGTTGCCGGGGGTGACGACCACCTCGTCGGGGCTCGGCGGGCCCTGGCCCAGCTTGGTGGCGTGGAAGGTGAATATGCGCGGGCGCACCGCCGGCGGCAGCTTGGCGATGGCGGCGCGCACGTTGCTCTTGACCTTTTCCCACTCCGCGGAGGAGCGGGCGAGGATGATGCGCTCCAGCCTCTGCACGATCTGGCCGATGAACGCCGCGCGTCCGCCCTCCGTCGCCTGCGCGCCGGCGAGCGACAGGCACTCGCCCAGCAGGCGCCCGGCGAGCGAGGGGTCGGACAGCACCCGCAGAAGCTGGTCGTAGGTCTCCTCGTCGATTTGCTCGCCGTCGTCGCACAGTGCCTGGGCGAGCTGCTGGAGCAGGTCGTCCCACCGTGCTTCGGGCTGCAGGGCATGGATCTCCTCGGACGGCTGCGGGCTGTCGTCGGCGAAGGACATGTCCTCCGCCTCGATGCGGGTGACGCCGGAGTTGATCAGGATCTGGCGCACCCCCCCCTTGGCGCGCAGGCGGGCGGTCGGCAGGTCCATCGCCGACAGCAGGACCGACAGCTCGGTGGGGTCGAGTCCGGCGTGGAGGATGATGGACAAGATCCCATGCTGGCGCATGCGCTTGGCGAGGGCCTCGGTATCGGCGGTCTGGCGATAGGCCTTGGCGTCGATCAGCAGCCCCGCTTCGGTGGCGGTGAGAGTCAGCTTGCCGCGCTCGCGCAGCGCGGCCTCCAGCGCCAGGCACGCCTCGTCGCGCGCGGCGACCGCGATGGGATGGTCGTCCTGGTAGAGGCCGATGGCGCGGCGCGCGGAAACCAGGCGGTCGAACACCGTGATCAGGTCGTCCGCGATTGGAGACACCGCCTGGAGCAAGAGCTCCCGCGCGTCGGTGGTCTCGCTGGTCATGCCGGAAAGCCTCACCGGGGCAGGGCCGCGCCAGCGCCCATTGCGGCAGCGGCCCGCCGTTTGTGCTACTCGCGTTTATTCCACATTTGTCTGTTGTTTGTAGGCAACCGCGCGGGGCGACGGCGCCGCCGGCGGCCTGCGTGTGCGCCGCGCAGCCCTACCTGGGGCAGGAAAGCAACATCTCCCAGGGAATTACTCGCGGCGACGGACGCCCGCGACACGAAGCTGCGCCCGCCCGCGCGTCGGCGGGACCGGCGACGGCACGTGCGCGCCCGCGCCGCACGACGCGCGCGTCTGGACTTGCCGATGGCCGCGCCAAGACACAACCCGGTTCACGTCGAGGTCGAGCGCCTGCCCGAGGGCGAGGGCTTGCCACTGCCGGCGTATCAGACGGCGGGATCGGCGGGCATGGACCTGCAGGCCGCGCTGCGGGGTGAACAGGTGATCGCGCCGGGGCAGTGGGCGCTGATCCCGACCGGGCTGAGGATCGCGGTGCCGCCGGGCTACGAGGCGCAGGTGCGGCCGCGCAGCGGGCTGGCGCTGCGTCACGGGCTGACGCTGCTCAACACGCCGGGGACGATCGACTCCGACTACCGGGGGCCGGTGGCGGTGATCCTGTTCAACGCGGGCAGCGAGCCCTACGTGGTGCGGCGGGGGGACCGCATCGCGCAGATGGTGATCGCGCCGGTGTGCCGCGCGGAGCTGGCGGAGGTGGAGGCGGTGGATGACACCGACCGCTCCGGCGGCGGGTTCGGCCACACGGGGTCGTAGGCGCAAGCAGTGCGGGAGGTCGCCAGATTCCGCGGCTTGGCACAGCCATCTTCGGCCGTGCCACATCGCCGGTTGCACGGAGGGCTGAGACATGAGGCTGGAGGAGAAGTTTCGCCGGGCGGGGCGCGACGGCAGGCAGTATCGCGCGGCGCCCTTCTGGTCGTGGAACGACGACCTGGAGCCGGAGGAGCTGCGGCGCCAGATCCGCGACATGAAAGAGCGGGGCCTGGGCGGCTACTTCATGCACGCGCGGGTGGGGCTCATCACGCCCTACCTGTCGGAGCGGTGGATGGAGTGCATCGAGGCGGCGGTGGACGAGGGGCGCAAGCTCGGCCTCGACGCCTGGCTCTACGACGAGGACCGCTGGCCCAGCGGGTCGGTGGGGCAAGTCATACCCAACCTCGGGCCCGAGTGGAGGCAGAAGTCGGTGGAGCTGGCGGAGGTGTACGCCGACGAGTACCAGCCCCAGCGCCATCCACTGGCGACCTTCGTCGGGCAGCGCCGGGGCGGGCTCATCCGCAATGTGGAGCACCTGCCCAACCACCGGCTGCCGCCGGACGTGGGCGACAAGACCGTGTTCCATTTCTACATGGCGACCCACGGCTACGCGGACCTGCTCAAGCCGGAGGTGGTGGACAAGTTCATCGAGCTGACGCACGAGGCTTACCGGCGGCGCGTGGGCGGCGAATTCGGCAAGGCCATCCCCGGCGTTTTCACCGACGAGCCCAACTACCGCCACGTGCCGTGGACCGAGGACCTGCCGCGCATTTTCCGGGAGCGCAACGGCTACGACCTGCCGGAGAGCCTGCTGTCGCTGTTTTACGAGGTCGGCGACTACCACAAGGTGCGCTACGACTTCTGGAGCACGGTGACCGATCTGTACGTCGAGAGCTTCTCCAAGCGCATCTACGATTGGTGCGAGCGCAACGGCCTGGCGCTCACCGGCCACCAACTGATGGAGGATACGCTGCTGAGCCAGATCCGCGCCATCGGCAGCGCGATGCAGCACTACGAGTACATGCAGGCGCCGGGGATCGATCACCTGGGGCGCCACATCGTGGATCCGCTGCTCAACAAGCAGGTGTCGAGCGTCGCCCACCAGTTCGGCGGGCGCCGCGTGCTGGTCGAGACCTACGGCACCGCGGGGTGGAACCTGTCGCTGGAGGACCAGAAGTGGATCGGCGACTGGCACTACGCCCAGGGGGTGGACCTGCTGTGCCCGCACCTGGCGCTCTATTCGCTGCGGGGCGTGCGCAAGCGCGATTATCCGCCGTCGCTGTACTACCAGCAGCCGTGGTGGCCGCACAACCGCATCATCGCCGACTACTTCGCGCGCCTGGGGGCGGCGCTCACCAGCGGCAAGCACCGCTGCGACATCTTGCTGCTGCACCCCATGGGCAGCGCGTGGGCGGTGCACGACCCGAACGACAGCGCGCCGGTGATGCAGCTCAACGAGCGGTTCTCGCGCCTGAGCACGCTGCTGTTGCAGATCCATCGCGACTACGACTACGGCGACGAGAACATCCTCGAGCGCCACGGGACGATCGAGGGCTCCAACCTGCGCGTGGGCAGCGCCCGCTACCGGGTCGCGATCGTGCCGCCGAGCGTCAGCATCCGCACCAAGGTGCTCGACCTGCTGCTGCGGTTCGCGGAGGTCGGCGGGCGCATCATGTGCCTGGAGCCGCTGCCGGCGCTGGAGCAGGGGGTCGCTTCCCAACGCCCGGCCGATGAGTTGCGGCGGGTGGCGACCATCGTCGCCAATGACCGCAACGAGCTGCGCCTGGCGCTGGATGACATACTCGAACCCGAGATCGTGGTACTGGAGCACGATTCGGCGATGGAGCGCGCGCTGCACGCGCTGGGGCGCCACGAGGAGGACGCGCACGGCATCTTCTACCACCAGCGCGACGCGGGCGACCGCCAGATCTTCTTCCTCGCCAACACCGACAAGCGGGAGGTGCACGCGGAGGTGCGCGTGCGCGGCCGCGGCCTGCTGGAGGAATGGGACTTGACCACCGGCAGGGTGATGCCGGTGCCGTCGCTCTACGCCGGGGGCTACACCCGGGCGCGCTTCACCCTGGGGCCGGCGGGGTCGCGGCTGGTGGCGCTCAACCGCGGCCAGGAGCCGGTGGAGGGGGTGCAGGCGGCCCTGCGCCAGGTGCGGCGGGTGGCGTTCGAGGATCGCTGGCAGGTGGAGCCGCGGGAGCACAACGCGCTCACGCTCGACTACTGCGCCTTTCGCATGGGCGAGGGGGAGTGGCACGACGAGGCGCCCACCATCTGGCTGCACCAGGCGCTGCGCGGGCTGACCGAGCCGACGCCGCTGGCGCTGCGCTACACCTTCCCGGTCGAGTGCGACCCGGAGCGCATGCACGACTGTTACCTGGTGGTGGAACAGCCGGAGCGCTACACCATCACCGTCAACGGCCGGACGCCGCCGGAGCCGCACGGCTGGTGGACCGACATCTCGTTTCGCAAGCTCGACGCGTCGGGGCTTTGGCGCCGCGGCACCAACGTGGTCGAGATGACCACCACCGCCGAGCCGGGGCTGGAGGTCGAGAGCATCTACGTCATCGGCGATTTCGGCGTGGCGCGCAGCGGCGAGCGGTGGAACGGCGGGCCGCCCATGTTCGCGCTGGTTGACCCCGTGACCGAGGCGCGCAGCGGCGACCTCGGCCCGCAGGGGTACCGCTTCTTCCGCGGCTCGATCGTGTACCGCCAGGAAGTGCGCGCGCCGCTGGAGCCGGGGGAGCGGGCGTTTCTGCGCCTGGAGGGGATGGAGGCGGTGCTGGCGCGGGTGACGGTCAACGGCCGGGAGGCGGGGTTCATCCCGTGGCGGCCACACGAGGTGGAGGTCACGGAGCTGCTCAACAAGCGGCGCATCAACGCGTTCGAGATCGAGCTATTCGGCAGTTGCCGCAACCTGCTGGGGCCGCATCACAACGCCAACGCCGACCCCATCGGCATCGGCCCGCGCAGCTTCCTCGGCGGAGAGCGGTGGCGCGAGGACCCGCGCAGCGCCGACGACGTCTGGCGCGACCGCTACAGCTTCGCGCCCTTCGGCATCACCGGGGGCGCGCACATTGCGGTGATGGAGGAGGTGGCGCCGTAGGGCCAGAGCGTGAATGCGGAAGGTGCGCGCCGGCCCCGCAGCACGCCTCCGAGAGGCATGTCAAGTACGTGCAATAAGCGACCCGGCCCGCCACCCCAATTCAACAAAAGGGGGCAAAAATGCAATAAGCGCAGGGCAATTGAAATTCTTTTCAGTAAGGCCTCGTGGTGGCACACTCGCCGCCCCCGGCTGGCATCGGGGGGCCGCGTGCCGCCTGCACGATCCGAAACCGCTCGATCACCATCGCTTCCCGTCGTAGCCCTGGCAATGCTGTACCTGCTCAAGCGATCTGGACCGTTCACGCTTGCTGTTACAACTTTGCTCACTCTTGGGAGTTACAGCACAGGCAGCCGCCAGCAGGGGGAGGCGGCGCCGCCGTAGAATCACGAGCGCGGATTGCACAAGCGTGCACACCTTACTCGGCCCGGAGGCGCAAACCCGGGCCCGAGATCGGGTATAATCAGGTGTGATTTCGCCGGCGTCGAGGCTCCAGCGCCGGCTCTTGGTTGTGTGTCGTAGGATGATTTGTTCAACCTGTAGCACAGAGTTCGAGGGCGCAACCTGTCCGGAGTGTGGAGCGCAACCAAGTACGGCGGTCGATGATCGGATTGCGGCCGCCGCTGCGCTGCTGAAGGAGGGGCTCCCGGACCAGGCGATCGAAGCCCTCGACCAGGCCATCAGCGCCAATCCCCGCAGCTACGAAGCCCACAGCCTGCTGGGCGCGGCCTACGTGCGCCGGGGCGAGTTCGAGCTCGCGGGGCACCACTTCGAGCGCGCCGTGTGGCTCGACTCCGGCCGCGCCGCCGCCCGCTACAACCTTGCCCTCGCCTACCGCAGCGCTGGCCGCACGCAGGAGGCCCTGCAGCAGGTGCGCGCGGCCCTGGCCAAGGACCCCAACCACGCGAAGTCCAAGGCCCTGCTCAAGGCACTGGGCAGCGGCCGGGATACGGCTGCCCTGGAACCCGGCTCGCCGGAGAATCGCCCGCGCGCGGCGGCGCCGCATCTGCCCGCGATGCACGTGGCCGGCGCCCGCCTCAGCCGCGGCGCGCTGATCGCCCTGGCGACGTTCGTCACCGCGCTCGCGCTCATCGTCGGCGCGGCCGGCTATGGTTGGGTATTCCGACTGCTGACCAGCCCGCAGCTCGTGGGACGGGACGCGCTGCTGTGGTCGCAGTTGCCCTACGCTCTGGGCGCGGTCGTGTTCGTGGCCGGGATCATCGCGGCGTCGTTCCAGGTGCAGGGCGTTCCGTACCCGGGGCTGCTTGCGGGGCTGGTCGCGGTGCCGGCGGGCGCCGCCATGTTGCTGGGGGCCGAGAGCGTTCCGGTGACGGGCAGGGTGATGACGGGAGCCGCGATTGCCGGCAGCATGAGCGTTGCGGCAGTGGAAGCCTTCGCCAAATTCACCCGCGTCGGGGAGTTCCGCCAGACGCTGTTGTGGCTCTCGATTGCGGGGATGGCGGCGTACGTCATAGTCGGCTATCTGCGCGAGGGCAGTCTCAGCGGGTACGTCACGCGCGAGGTGCGTCGGGGCGAATCCTCGGTCACCGTGCGGGTGCCGGGCGCCGAATTCGTCCTGCGACATCCGCGCACCAACTGCACCTACACCACGGTGAGCGTCAGCAACGGCGCTCGCCCCGCCGCCCGCGGCAGCTATCGCCTGCGGGGCATGCCGGTGGGCGACTATGCGCTGACCGTCTTTGACTCGCAGAGCGGCGCGTCATGGCAGGGCCAGGTGCGCGTGGACTACGCCATCATCCAGGGCAACCAGTTGGAGGTCACCCTCACCTTGCCGCTTGAGGAGGAAACCCGGCAGCGACGGGCCGCAGGCAAGTGATGCATCCGCCGGCGCCCGCGGGCCGGCTTGGCGCGTTTCCGCCGCAAGTCACCCCACCGTTGACGTGGCGCCGCCGTCGGCGGTGATGACCTGCCCGCGCAGCCAGTTGGCGTCATCGGTGCATAGAAAAGCCACCACCGCGGCGATGTCCTCCGGCTCGGCGATGCGTCCCGCGGGCGTCACGCGCGTGAGATGCGCCATGAACCTCTCGCTTTCCCAATAAGGGCGGCTCATCTCGGTCCTGACCAGCCCGGGGGCGACGCAGTTGACCACGATGTTATGGCGCGCCAGCTCGAGCGCCAGGCAGCGGGTCATCGCCTCCACCGCGGCCTTGGCGGCGCTGTAGGCGAGCATCTGCCGCGCCGCGCGGGCGGCGAAGACCGACGAGATGTTGATGATGTGCCCACCGCCGCGCTGCTCCATGCGGCGCGCCGCCTCCTGGGCGCACACCAGCACCCCCCAGGCATCGACATCCATGACGTGCTGCCAGTGCTCGCGGGTGATCTCGCCCGCGTGTGCGACCTCCGCCGCGCCGGCGTTGTTGACCAGGATGTCGAGGCCGCCGAAAGCCTCAACCAGGTTGTCCATCATTGCGCCAACCTGCTCCGTCGAGCACACGTCGCACCCCACGGCCAGCGCGCGGCCGCCCTGCGCCGCAATGGCCGCGACCACCTCCGACGCGGCCTGCTCTCGCTGGCGAAAGCCCACCCCCACCGCCGCGCCTTCCTGTGCCAGGCGCAGGCACACCGCGCGCCCGATCCCGCGCGAACCGCCGGTGACCAGGGCGACCTTGTTCGCAAACCGCATGACCATCCACCTCCCACCACGTTCCGGGGGCACCCCGGTTACCCTTCCCACGCGCCCCTCTCCCAGTGGCGCACGGCGTACTGCTCGATCTTGTCCGGCGCGACCTCGAATCCCGTGCCCGGCGTGTCGGGGACGCGTATCATGCCGTCCGCGTCCATCTCGAGCCATGGGCGAATAATATCGTCCGCGAACCAGCGCGCGCTGGGCTCGATGTCGGTGGGGAACACGCAGTTCGCAAGCGCCGCCACCGCCAGCCCCTGCGCCTGGCCCAGGCCCAGCTCCGGCATGGTGCCGCACCACGCCGGAACGCCCTGCGCCGAGCAGAAGTCGTGAAGCTGCTTGGCCCGCAGCAGTCCGCCCACCCGCTGCACCTTGAGGTTGACGATGCGCGCGGCATCCATATCCAGCGCGCGCTCGACCATCGCCAGATCCTCGGCGCTCTCGTCAATGCAGATCGGCGTTCGCACCTTGCGCTGTAGGCGCGCCATCCCCTCCAGGTCATGTGCGGCGAAGGGCTGCTCGATCATCATCAGGCCGAACTCATCCAGCGCCCGCATGACCTCCAGGTCGCCGAAGTCGTAGGCCGCGTTGGCGTCAACCAACAGCGCCAGGTCATCCCCGAACTCCGCCCGCACCGCGCGCACCAGCTCGACATCGTGATCGGGCTTGATCTTGATCTTCAGGCGCCGATAGCCGTCCGGCAGGTGGCGGTGAATCGTCGCCAGGAGCTGCTCTATCGTATCGTACAGGCCCACGGCCAGTCCGCATTCGACCTCGGCTCGCGTCGCCCCCAGCGCCGCCGCCAGCGAGACCCCGGCCAGCCGCGCGCCGAGATCCCACAGCGCGGTCTCGATTCCGGCGAAGGCGAAGCGGTCGCGAGGCATCGCCGCGGCGAGCGGGTCGAGCGCAGCCGGCGAGACCGGCTGGTGCCGCAGCACCCACGGCGCGGCGCGCTCGGTGAGAGCTTGCCAGCACGATTCCGGCGTTTCAGCGGAATAGAAGCTGCCGGCCATGGGCGAGGACTCGCCGTAGCCGAGAACGCCGTCGCCGTGCAGGCGCACGACGATGGCGTCCTTTTCCGCCACCTCGGCGTGGGAGATGCGGAAGGGCTCGACCAGCGGCACGCGCACGTGGGTGAGGCCGATGCGCTCGATGCGCGCGGGCGGCAGCTCAGCGCAGGAATCCATGGTAGCGTCCCATCCAGTAGGCCAGCAGGTAATCCACCCCGGCGTAGCCCGCGTGCGGCCCGCCCGGCGAGGTGCCGCCGGAGCGGCCCGGGGTCTGGATACCGGCATAGTACTGCCAGTTGAACTCCATCGGCTCGCGCAGCCACATGGGGACAAAGGTCGCGATATGGTCGCGCGGCTTCTCCTCCGGCTGCAGGCAGTAGCGTATCGTGTCCGCTAGCGGCCACGGCAGCTCGTCCTTGCGTTCGGCCAGGATCTTCTCCACCTCCTTGCGCCAGTTGGCCCGGTACAGGTGGTCCGGGTTGAACTCGCGCAGCTCCTTCTCGCCGCGGCGCGCGGCATCGCTCTCCGGGCGATAGGTCTGATAAACGAAATAGAGATAGACATTGCCCAAGTCCTTGACATCGGCATAGAGCAAGTCGAGTGCGCGCAGCAGGCGGCACAGGAGGCGCGGGTCGGTCTCGTACTGCAGCAGGTGATATGCCGGCGAGTCGTACTGGTAATGCTGGTAGAACGGATCGAGCATCGCCCGCGCTTGCAGTATCGCGTGGCCGAGGAAGAAATGGGGGTTGATGTAGTCGAGGTAGGCTTCCTGGAAACGCCGCTCGCGCGTAATGTGGTACGCCGTCTTGAGCACCGCTAGCGCCTGGAACGGCGCCACCCAGAAGTTGCCGTGGATGGTGTAGTCGCCGTCCCAATCAACCGATTGCATGCGGTGGTCGAGGATCGAGCCGGCGATGTCCGACATCAGGCGCCGGATCAGCTTGCGCTCGGATTCATCGGCGACGAGGTCGTAATAAGCGGCGAGGCCGAAGAAGTGTCCGGCGAGCTGGTCGCGGCTGATGTCGGCCGCCCACCACAGGTCCTCGCCCTCGCGCTTCACCCAGCGCTTGCGGCCTGAGCCGAGACCGCCCTCGAAGGTGCGCCGGTAGCAGCGGGCGACGACCCCCGGAATCCCGCTGATGGTGCTCAACATGCACAGGGCCTCGAATGAGCGCCGCGCGCGGGCCTTGGCGTCCGCCTCACCCGTCAAGGCGAAGCGCATCGCCTGCGCGCCGCAGTAAAGCCCGGTCAGGAAATCCGAATCCTCCTGCCACTGGTTGGCCGGGTGCTCGGTCGGATACTGGTAGTTCACGACCGTCATGATCTGGCCTTCGAGCAGGTGGCGCGCGTCAATGTGGCGCTCGACCGCCTGCGCCTTTTCGAGCAGAGGATCCACGCCGGGCGCCTGCCGCGTCTTGCGGCGAGGAGTGATCGTCACCGGCGATTGGATGCCGCAGTACTTCTGGTAATCGTCGTATAATCGCGCGCCTTCCTCCCCGCCGGCGGGGTCCATGTGCCCAAAGCTGAAACCGATGATCCTGTCGCAGTAAGGCGCGGCGGCCCGCAGTTGCCGGCGCAGGCGCGTCATCCTCGCGGGATGGAGTCTCGGCGGGTCGCAGTCCCCGGCTCTGCGGGCAACGTCGTAGAGGCCGACTTGCGCCCACAACTCGCAGTCGCCGCCGACGCAAGCCCCGCGCAGCTCGCGGTATGCCTCCTCGCTGCCCGTCACCGTCCAGCCCAGGGCGCCCACGTCGTCGCGCAGCAGCACCGCCCCGAACTGCGCCGCCTCGATATGCTGCGCCCACAGCAGCGCCCAGTGGCGAAGAAGCTCGCGCTCGCGGGCCGCCGCCTGGGGGTCATGCTCGAGCTCCCACCGGTGGCCCGTCACCGGCAGCCGCGGCCGCGGAACTGACGTGCACACCAGCGCCCCGGGCAGCACGCGGCGGCAGAACGCCGCGCAGTCCACCATCAGCTCCGCATCCTCGTACGCCGGCGGCGCCGACCACTCTTGCGGCAGGTAGAACCCCGCCAGGGCCTTGCTCGGCTCGCGGCCGAGCATGATCCTCAGCAGCGCGCGTGCCGACCGCGCGGCCTGCGCCTCCACCGGATCGTAATGAATGTCGCCGAGGTAGCGGGTGGCATCCAGCCCCAGGATCACCGACAGCCCGCTGGTCTCGGCGGCGTGGAGAAGCACGGCTACCGCATCCTCGACCCCCATGCCGGGCAGCGGCGCGTCGCTCTTCGTCGGGTAAAGCGTCCGGCCGCTGGCCGAAGTCCACTGCAAGATAACGGTGTCCATGCCCGCCGCCGAGATGCTCTCCAGCGCTCGCCGCCAGTCGCTCTTCGACCAGTCGAGGCATTCGTCGGGGGTGATGAACACGCCGTTCAGATGATGCACGCGAGGCTCCGCTTTCTCTTCCATTTCATGTCCCATCTAGAGATGTTCGCTTCAGCTTGGGCCGCCGGCGCCACGTCGGAACCGTCGGGCTGCCTCATCGCCGCCCGCGAACGCGGGCATGGCTGTTTCCGTTCCACGGGCCGTACGTCGCCTCATGCAGGGTGTGACCGGATTTCGTTGCTTTGCCGAAGGCCGCCGCAAGCGCCTCTCCCTCTCAGGGACTTGTCCGCCCACCAGAGGCGGGTAAACCTCAGGTGTGAGAGGTCGGCCCGCCGTAGGGGTGAACGGTCCCGCTTGGCAGGCCCAGGGCAAGTGTTCGCCCCCACGTTATCCCGCGAAGGCGGGCCGGGTGAGGGTGCGAAGCCGGGCGCGCCACCCTCTCCTTCATCCTCTCCCTCAGGGAGAGGAGTTTGTATCCGTAATCCCAACGCTTTGCGGTCATACCTCGTCACTCGGTTTCTGCGCGCGCTCGCGGGCGCCCTGCTGTGCGCCGGTGGCTGGGTCGCAGGGCGACCGCCACGGCGGCCGCAGGCCTAGCCGCAGACGCGCCCCGCGCGCGCAGCCGGCAGCACGTCCGCGCCGGCGAATCCCGGCGCGCCAGGAAGCTGGCCCGCGAATAGCGAAGACCTGTGATGACATCTTCATTTGCCACTCTGCGACCCCTTCGTCCACCGAAGCGGGACTTCGTGGCCCGCGAAGGCGGAAGGAGGGTAGCGAAGCTCCTTCGCTACGCAGCACGAGCAATCGGGAGGAACCCGTGGCCGAAGTCGTGCGAGTCGGGATGCTGGGGATTGAGAACTCTCATGCCATTGCCTACACCCGTCTGTGGCAGGGGGAGGCGCCGCCGGAGCAGCGCGTGCCCGGGGCGCGGGTCGTGGCATGCCTGTTCCAGGGGCGCACGGACGAGGACGCCGAGGACGAGCGGAAGAACCGGGACCGCCTGCAGGAGGAGTTCGGCGTCGAGCGGGTGGTGGCGAAGCCCGCGGACATGCTGGGCGCAGTGGACGCGGTCGCCGTGGTCTCGCGCGCCGGCAACGAGCACCTGCCGCTCGCCGAGCCTTTTCTCAGGGCCGGCCTGCCCACATTCGTGGACAAGCCGCTCGCGACCGATCTCGACGTCGCCCGCAGGATCGTCGCCCTCGCCAGGGAACACGGCGCGCCCCTGTTCTCGGCCTCATCGGCGCGCTACGGCCCCGAGGTCACCGAGTACCAGCACAATCGCGACCAGATCGGGGCTGTGCGCACCGGCGCCGTGTGGTCGCCGGCCAATCGCGACCTGGGCTTCTACGGCATTCATGCCATCGAGATCATGAGCGCGCTGTGGGGCCCCGGCGCGCGGTGGGTGAGCGCCTTCCACAGCGATGACAAGCACCTCGCGTGGGTGGGCTATGACAATGGCGCCGCGTACGCCGTGCACTTGGTGCGCTACGGCAGCGCCAGGTTCGGCTTCACCTACCTCGGCGAGCACAAGAGCGGCGCCAGCGACGTCACCGCGGACTACGTCCCTATCTGTCAACTCATGACCCGCATGTTCCACGACCGCCGGACGCCGCTCGACCCCGAGGTGAGCCTGGAATCAATAGCCATCCTGGAGGCTTTCCGCAAGTCGCAGAACGGACAGGTGGTCGAGCTGGCGCGGGCTGCGCCTGCTCCATGAGCGGCTTGCGCGCTACGCCTGCTGCTCGCCCCAGCAGGCGCGGGCGTAGGCGATATCCTCGCGCGTCTGCGCCAGCGCCTGGTCGAGGGTCATATCCTCGTAATGGCTGTGCAGGCTAAATGGGCCGTCGTAGTTGCGCTCGCGCAGCAAGGTCAGGATGCGATCCCACGGCACGATGCCCCGATCGAGGCCCACCCAACGCGCCCGCCACTTGCCGTCCTCGCGAAACCAGCCGGCGTTTTTCACGCCGACGAAGCACAGGTAATCGCGCACCATGTCCAGGTGCATCGCCCACGGCTCGGTGCCCTGCTGCGCGACCATGTTGCCGGGGTCGGTGTAGATGCCCAGGTCGTCGGGGGGAATCCCCTCCAGCAGGCGCAGGGCCATCGCGCCCGAGCAATTGAGCTGGTCGCCCCCGTGCAACTGCAGCATGGGCTTGACGCCGCGGCGCCGGCCCACGTCCGCGAGTCCCCGCAGATCCTCGCGCGCCTGCTCGACGCCGGTCTCGAAGCCCACCGCCGGATCGTAGCCGTAGTAGCCGAGGCGCAAGAGCGCAATGCCCTCCGCGGCGCACGCAGCGAAGATGGCCTCGGCGTGTGGATCGTCGGCGCGCGTCAGGTCGCAGGTCGCCGCCGGCACCGACAGCCCGGTCTGACGCAAGCGGGCGACCGCGCGCGGCAGCTCCTGTGCCACGGCGGCGGGCGTCACCTGCCACCCGTCGCGGATGAGCAAATCCGCGCCGTCGAAGCCGAGGCCGGCAATGGCCTGCGCCATCGCACTGGTCTCGACGCCGCGGAAAACCTTCGTGAACATCAACCATCGGTCGGGCATCGCTTGTCTCCGTTTCCGTCATGCGCCCGGGCCGGGGGGTTTGACCGCGCCCCGCGGCGAAGGTGTCCGTCAGTGTGCGGCGATGAACTCGCGCACCCACGCCGCCTGCTCTGGCTGCGTGTCTATGAGGCACGCGCCGAGGATGCTGAAGCCTTCGAGGTCCCCCCGCTCGACGTAGCGCGCGATGCGCTCGAACTGAAGCTGCAACATCTCCAGCGGCACCGGCGAGCGCGCCGCGTAGTCGCGCAGGTACGCTCCGAGCACGATCGGCTTGCCGGGGAAGACCTCGCGGCAGCGCCGCATGTAGTCATCGAGTTGCGGGAGGTTGCCGGCGTTCCACACCCACAGGTTGGCAACGTCGATCCCTGGCAGGTACGGACGCCAGTAGTCGGGATCGAGCTCGTGGGTATAGACCACGGCCCACAGGCGAAGGGTGTCGTCGTGGCGTTGCAGAGCCTGGCGCACTTCGGCGTGGCGCTCCGGGGTGTAGCCATGATTGTTGATGAGGTTCGAGAGGTCGTCGATGATGGCGCCGGTGACATTGGGGAAGTCGCGCGCGAGGCGGCTCACCTTCTCGGCCTCGGCCAGGGTGAGCGCCGGGTCGCCGCTCACGAAGTTCTGGAAAGCGATTCGGCCGGCGCCGTCTTTCACCTCGCGGAACTGCCACTTGGTGATGTCGCACACCACCTCGTCGAGCCCGCGCATCTTCTCCAGCGCCAGCTCGCTGTTGGGGTGGAACATGAAGCACGCGCGCGTCAGCCCGAGATAGCGGGCGCCTTCGCCCACCCCGAAGATCGAGGGCGCCACCCCGGGGTCGAGCCCCTGCCCCTCCCACACCCAGCCGACGTCTCTCAATGGCATGCCGCCCTCGCTTTCGCGCGGCCACGTTTCGCGGTAATTGAGACTACCAGCTCCCTGCGGCTCCGGCGGTGGGACAGCCCTCTCGCGCGCGCCTGCGCCCGCCAGCCGCGCTCAGTACCGCCCATGTTCGTCCAGCAGCTCCATCAGGTAGCAGTAGTTGTCCCACGACACGGTGGGCGGCACGGAGTGGTCGCTGTGATAGATGTAGCCGCCGTCCCTGGCCGCGATCTCGATTTTCGACAGCAGCTCTTCCCGCAGCTCGTCGCGCGTGCCCGACATCTTGCGCACGTCAATGTTGCCGAAGAAGGTGATGTCCTTGCCGTAGGTCTTCTTCAGCTCGCGCACGTCCTGCCCCGCCTTCGCCTCCAGCGGCTGGATGGCGGCGAAGCCGGCCTCGATGAACCGCGGAATCAGTTCCTGGATGCGCCCGCAGGAGTGCAGGATGACCGGCTTGCCGCGGGAGTTGAAGAACTCGCACATCCGCTTGTGCTGCGGGAACAGCAGCCGGTCGTAAAGCGCGGGCGAGAACAGGGTGGCGTTGCGGTAGCCGAGGTCGCCGTAGAACCACGCGCCGTCGAAGTCTATGCCCATCTCCAGCGTGCGGGCGGCGGCGGTGACGATGAGGTCGGTGTAGGTGGCGAAGGCGTCGGCGACGAGGTCGGGGTCGTCCATCATCATGGTGAAGATGCCGACCTGCCCCCACACCGGCCAGGTCGCCTCATAGGCCTCGATCCCAGCGAAGTGGGTGAAGAAATCGCGGGCGCGGCCCCCCTCGTAGGTCTGCTTGGCGTCGGCGTTGATGCGATCGTCGGACCACGCCAGGCGGTGGCGATGCTCTTCCCAGTCGGCGCGGGTCTTGATCTTGTGGTCCAGCCAGTGGGGGGTGTGGCCGCTCTCGCGCTTCATGTCCTTGCGCAGGACGCCGTTGGCGTCCCACTGCACGGTGTACTCGTCGCAATCCTCGATCACCTCGACGGGAAAGCGAAATGAGAGGTTGGTCCAGGGCAGGCTTGCGAAGTCGAAGCCGAACTTGGCGCCGACGTCCTCGTCCTGCCCCAGCCCCTCCGTGCGCCAGCGGGTGATGGTTTCGCCCCAGGGGGCGTCGGCGCGGCCGATGCGGTCGGGAACGCCGCCCCGCAGGGTGGTCAATATGCGCTCGCGTGAGGTCATGGCAGTCTCCCGGGATGAGTGCAAGGGGATTTCGTCGCCGCGAAGCGGAGTCCTATCGCCCGCCGCTGAGTTAACGGCGAAACCAGGCGCGCCCGCACAAGCACCGCCGCTGACGCCTCACGCCCGACCTGCTGCAGCTTTCATTCCGGCTGCACCTCGATGGCCAGCACCGCCTCCGGCTGCGACATCACCTTGATGACGGCGTCCGCGAGAGCGCGCATCAGGTGCGGCCCATTGGGCGGCCAGATGCCGTTCACATAGAGGTTCGTCGAGAGGAACGCGTTGGTCACCGGGTAGTCCGCGGCGTCGTACTCGATACGCCTGGCGTGCTGGCAATGCCAGGGGCAGCCCTTGCCGTACCCGACGCGCTTCTGAAACACGTCCTGGGCGGGCACGGCCATGCGCTGCCAGCGGCCGACAGGAACGCCCTCGGCCTGGAGCGCGCGTTCGACCTTCTGGCGGAAAACGGGGGGCTCGATATCCAGCCCCAGCGGCTGGGGCGATATGTTGAGGACGTAGGTATAGAACACACAGGTGCGGTCCGCGGGGACGTATGGCGGCTCGACGCCGGGCACGCCGCGCAGGAGCTCGGTGAGCAAGTTGCAGTTTTCGATGCGGCGGGCGTTGTTCTCGTCGAGGCGCCGCAGCTGGCTGCGTGCGAAGGCCTGCCCAAAGGTATCGCCGCGGTACATCCAGCCCATGCCGTAGGCGTTGTACTCCTGCTCGCGGCCCTCGCGGCCGGGGATGACGAGCTCGCCGAGGTATTCCAGCATGGCTGCGCGCTTGTGGATGAGCTCGTCGTCGGTGGTGAAGATGCCGCCGTGGCTGGCGGTGGTGAGGAGCTTGCTGGCCTGGAGGCTGTAGCCGGCGCAATCGCCGATAGCGCCGCACAGGCGGCCTTTGTAGCGGGCGCCGTGAGCCTGGGCGACGTCCTCGATCACAGCGAGATTATGCTTGCGCGCGACGGCGAGGATGGGATCCATGTCGGCGGGCATGCCGTGGATGTGAACCGGCATGATGGCGCGCGTGCGCTCGCTGATGCGCGCCTCGATCTGTGCGGGGTCCATCGTCCACGTCCGCGGCTCGACGTCCACGAAGGTCGGGATGCCGTTGTGATGCAGCACAGCCGCCGCCGTCGCCCAATACGTGAAAGCGGGGCAGATGACCTCGTCGCCGGGCTCGATGCCGATGCCCGCGACGCCCATGTGCAGCGCGGCGGTGCCGCTGTTGCACGGGATGGCGTATTGCACGCCCATGTACCGCGCCCACTCCTCAGCGAGGGCCTTCGATTGCACCTCGCGCTGCGCCGCGAGGTCCTCGGCGCGCAGCACCTGCGCGATCGCCTCTCGGTCCTCATCCGTGACGTGCGGCCAGGGACGCACGTCGCCCGCGCCAATCGCCGCTTCGCCGCCGTTAATCGCGAGCTTGCCAGCCACAGGAATGGGACCTCCTGGTGCAAAGGGTCTGTCGGCGTTCTTCGCCGCCGCGTTTGACGTTACCTGCGGACTCGCAGGCAGGACGGCAGGTCGTCCTGCCCGAATACGGCTGATAGTGCGTGTGCACCAACCGGCAAGGATGTAACGTGACCCCCTTTCCAGCTTTCCGCGCTTCCTCGCCGCCGGCCGCGCGAGTGCGCGTCATGACGCTCAACATCTGGAACTACAACCAGCCATGGGGGGCTCGCCGCGATCTCATCGCCGCCTGCATCGATCGCGCTGCTCCGGATGTCATCGGCCTCCAGGAAATCCGCGTGGAAGAGGAGCGCTCGCCGGACGACCAGGCGCGGCAGATCACGGCGCTCGTGCGCGAGCAGTACCACCACGTGTACCGGCCCGCAATGACGTACGGTCGCGATCCGCTGCGCGAGGAAGGGCTGGCGATCCTCAGCCGCTGGCCGATCGCGGCGTGGGACGCCGTCGAGCTGACGCGCGATCCCGCCGATGATTCCGACCGCCACCAACGCATCTTGCTGCGCGCGGACCTTCAGACCCCCGCCGGCGTGCTGCATTTCTTCAACACCCATTGGTCTCTGAGCGAGCGGGCGCGATTGCGCAACGCGACGGAGGTCGGGGCGGCCGTCGGACGTTTGGCGGGCGCGGCGCCGGTGGTGCTCGTCGGCGACCTCAACTCGCGGCCCGATGGCGGCGCGCGGACGCTGTTTGAACCGTCGGATTCAGGCGAGGTTCTGCTGCGCGACGCGTGGACCGACCTGCACCCCGGCGAACCCGGGTTCACGATCACCAGCGACAAGCCCGCGCACCGCATAGACTATGTTGCGTACGATCTTGGCGGCGAGAGATTTGGCCGTCTTCTCGACATCCGCCTGGTCTGCACGGAGCCGACCGACGGCATATTCCCCTCCGACCACATCGGCATCGTCGCCGACTTCGAGATCATGCGAGAGTAGCCCGCAGGGTCCCCCAACCCATCCGCACCGGCCATCAGCCCTCGTTCGAGCGGCTCAGCCTTGACTTCCGCGGCGTGAGCCACCCTCCCGTGCGCATGTTTCGGCAGTCGGCGTTGATTCTCTCAGCGCCGCCGCGACCAAGAGCCAGCACAACCACCGATCCGCTTTGTCCCAGAAGGACTTGTCCGTCATCGGCCTGTCAGCGCCTGGTTGGCTGGCGATCCCCGGCTCCGCGTTGGCCAGGCCCCGCGCCACGGCGCGCTCTCGCGAGATGGAAATAAGTCGTATGTCCCCGAATTTCCTCTAGGGTGCGCGCCTTCCGGTGAGAAAGGTCGTGTGCCACTCGCCCGTGGTCGCATCCAGAACGACCAGCGCCTCGGTTGCCGGCCCGACGCCGGGGCCGCCAATCGGCCCGCCAGAGGTGAAAGGTTGGCTGATTCCTCCCAGGTAGACGAGCCACGCCGGCCTATCGATCACCCTCTCGGTGGGCCGTGTATCGTTGAGCAAGCCAAAATACGCGACCAGCTCGCGCGCTTGGGCGATGGATCCGCGCAGGGCTCTGTCAACCAATGGAAGGATGGACATCAACGGCTTCGCTGGCGGCACCGTGGCCATGCTCAAGCTCAGGCCGTTTGCGGAAAGCATACCCCGCTCTCGCGCGCCAGTCATGCGGCTCAGCCCGCCG
>Ga0315279_10003115_pt1 | contig 23666 bp, 12 predicted proteins | sample YL17G06_20_MG_FD_203694 | JGI IMG/M metagenome (GOLD analysis project Ga0315279, IMG submission 203694) | Sediment microbial communities from Yellowstone Lake, YNP, Wyoming, USA - YL17G06_20 | ecosystem: Environmental > Aquatic > Freshwater > Lake > Sediment | place: USA: Wyoming | collected...
TTGTTTACTCAATAGATCAGTAATGGGGAATCGCATATGATACACTCTCCTCTCTTTGTTGTTTTTGTGAATAGTATATCATATATGTCAAGCTTCCTTTTCACCTAATTCCCTATATGAGCCAAATTGTTTTGTTTAAAGGTTGTAGTTATGTGGTAGCCCTGTGCTACTGGGTGGGTGGTAGTGTTTTCTACTGGCTCATATAGTGGAAGTTCCTTTAATAGCGTGTAAACACTTGAATGTCCAGGGCGTGATTCTCTTGATATGACCTTTTTGTCTATTAGTTCTTTGATGGCGTAAACACCTGAGTAGTGATTAAGTCCTGCCTGTTCAGAAAGAACGTCAATTCTATGAAAAAACTGATTTGTCTTTTTGTTTTTTGATTTTACTACTACGTGATACATACACCTTGCGTCTTTTGATAAATCTGCAAATAGCATTGATATTCTCCTTGAAATACGATCATATTCGTGTTAGAATATAACCGTTGGGTTAAGCTCTTAGTGGGTAAACTCCTGACATACTTACGGATTTGATACATTTCCCTTAGTTTTGTTTATAATAAGGGTGTTAGATCATTGTTCCTTATAGTTCGGTAATATAGCGAATTATCGGGCTATTGCTTTTTTAAACTGTTATTCGTCTTTATGCTCATCTTTTGGATGATCAATGTTCCAGAAAAACTCCATCCGAAGTTATAAGGCAGGCATTGACACACTCCCACGAGTAAACTCATGGGATTCTGCTATCAATGATAATTGCCAATAAATTGGTCTTACATTATCTACTGCATGAGTCGGTGCCCCAACTCAGATCGCCTTCCGTCTATGCCAACATAGAGGAATCTTGGCTATTTGCATTGATGAACAATGCAGGAATCATTCATCCAACGTCTAAAGAACGTTGGCTTTCTGATTCAGGGAGATCGTAAAGTGAACTTTTTGTTTTGCATAATCTTCTCCGATTGACGTCATAATTTTGACTCAGCAATGGATTATAACAAGTTTGTCGTCAAAGATCAATCTCTTTCTTCTTGGTGTTATACTAAAAAGAAAATACGTTCAGACTATTTTTTAACGATTACAGTTCATTAACAAAATATAGCTAAAGGCTTTGATTTGAATGCCTTTGGCTAGAGAATTTATATAGCGTCAATGACTTGAGAGTTGTTAACACTTTTTTTATTGACTTTTTGAATTGAGGGATTTATAATATAAGTAATAGTAATCGTTGAAAAATGCCATTTTGACATAGTAGTTTAATGTTATTAACAACCCCCTGTGTCCCCCTTTTTTAAGGGGGAATTAGATAACGACTTGACTTATTCCCCCTTATCAAAGGGGGTTAGGGGGTTATTTTTATTGCAATTTTTGTATTTTTGAACGATTACTAATAGGACAAAAATAACTCGGCTTTGTTACTAAAACATCAAATATCAGCCACATAATGCAGGAGATATGTTATGCGCACTAAATTCTATTTAGTAATAGTTATTCTAATTTTGATTAGTCTTTTGATAGTTGATTACACCATAGCTGATATAAAGTTTATAGATATTACCGCCAAGGCAGGAATCAACAATACAGCCAAAGCTGCTTGTGCCGCTTTTGTTGATTATAATGGGGATGGTTACTTAGATATATATGTGGGAAATAAAGGAATATTCGCTGAACCATTGGGAAAACCAAATCTTCTCTATCGTAATAATGGAGATGGTACATTTACGGAAGTTGGGGCTCTTTCGGGAGTTGCGGATCCGAATCAAGCTCAGGGAGTTGCTTGGGGAGATTTTAACAACGATGGTAAGCCTGACCTATATGTAGTGAATGATTTTGCTGTTAATGCGCTGTATATAAATAAGGGAAATGGAACTTTTGAAAATGTAACTCAAACAGCGGGTGTAAAAGGTGGGATTGATATTCTTGGTGGTGTTGAGGTTCCCAACGGATATGGTGTTGCGCTGGCTGATGTGAATAATGATGGGTATTTAGACATTTATGTTGTAAACCTGGGTGCTCCAAATATACTCTATCGTAATAATGGTGATGGCACATTTACAGATATTACTGCACAAGCTGGTGTGGGGGGAGGGTTTGGTCCCCAAAATGCGGGAACAGCGGCTGTTTTCGGTGACTGCAATAACGACGGGAAGATTGATCTGTTTGCTGTCAATGGTTATGGAAGACCCAGTTTCTTCTATATTAACAACGGAAAAGGCTTTGATAATGCAACAAACAAAGCAGGTGTAGGGGAGCATAAGGATGCAGAAGGAGCTGTCTTTGGTGACTATGACAACGATGGAAGTATGGATTTATTTGTAACCAACTGTGCAAACGCAGAAGGTGCCCCACTTCAGAGTATTCTCTATAAGAATGATGGTAAAGGCAAATTCGAAGATGTCACAAAGAAAGCTGGTCTAAGTGGTGAAGATTATTCATTAGGTGCATCGTTTGGTGATTTCGATAATGATGGTTATCTCGATCTTTATATCGTTAACAACGGTAGCGCTAATAAACTTTATGGTAATAACGGAGATGGTACTTTTACAGATATTTCTGCACAAGCTGGCGTGGATAATTTGGCTCTTGGATCAACTGCGGTTCTAGGAGACATAAATAATGATGGTTATTTGGATATATACGTAGCTAATACAGGTTTTTCTGATAGTGAAGAAGGTGATCCTGATGTGCTATATCTCAATAATGGCGGTAGTAATCACTGGCTTCAAATCCAACTTCGCGGCACAGTCAGCAATTATACAGGAATCGGAGCTCTGATAAAAGTTTCTGTTGGGAATTTACATCAGATACGAGAGATAGACGGTGGTAAGGGTTACTCTCAAGATACCCCTATATCTAACTTTGGATTGGGAGCAAATACTATTGCCGAAGTCATAGAGGTAAAATGGCCGTCGGGAATAACACAAACAATGACTAATATAAAAGCTGATCAGCGCCTAATAATCGAGGAAAATAATCCTGTATCAATAGTAGAATCTTATGACAAAGCTTTGTTCACATGGGGAAATGTCAAACAAACTAAAGCAACTTCTTCTAAGGGGGTGTTAAACTCAGCCTTTTCTTCTTACTTGGGACAGAATTATCCAAATCCTTTTAATCCAGAAACATGGATACCATATCAATTGGGTCAAGAAGGACGAGCTACTATTACAATATATAATTCGGCTGGTCAGTTAGTAAAAGAATTGGCTCTAGGGTATCAAAAAACTGGCTCATATTTATCTCATGATAAAGCGGCATACTGGGATGGAAGGAACGAAGCTGGAGACGCAGTTAGCAGTGGAGTGTATTTCTACACTCTAGCAACGTCTGATTTCTTACAAACCAAGAAATTGATTATTATTCGATAGTTAATTGATGGGCAGTGCCTACTTTTGGATAATCTTAAAAGTGTTACGTAGATGGAAGGCGATCTGAGTTGGGGCACTGACTCATGCAGTAGATAATGTAAGACCAATTTATTGGCAATTATCATTGATAGCAGAATCCCATGAGTTTACTCGTGGGAGTGTGTCAATTTTCTTTAACGAGTAGCTTGGATGACGAATCATAAGCTCAATTAGGAGGGCGTACAAACCATGTTAAGAACTATTTGTAGAAAAAGATTGCAACTATTGGTACTAACGCTGATCATGTCAGCATTTCTAATCCTCACAACGTCTTTTGCTTTTGGTGATTCGTTTGCTTTTGGTAATTCGAATGGTAATTCGAAAACCACGATATCCACGATATATTCGACTTCAGAATTGATAAAAGCGAAAACTGGTGGTTACCTCTCTTTAAGCAATACAATGGGACTTACAGTTCCGAGGAATGCTCTTAGCAAGAATACAGTATTAACAGCTTCTTTTGGTTATGATAAGAGAGCGAATACTTTTGAATTCGTGTTCGGACCCAGTTCTATGAGTTTTAGTATTTCGCTACAGCTTTTTGTGTCCTGGCATGATCTTAAAAATTTTGGATTGTTAAAAGATCCCACACTGTATTATGATGGAGCACCGGTGGAATCTAGCGAGAGTGACTGGGGGGTAACATATTATCTGGATCACTTCTCCATATACTATTTTGCGCGTAGGTAGTCATGTATGGAAATCCTTTACGGATAGAGCAAGACCTACTTTAACACAATCAAATATGAAAGGATGAGATATGGATGAAGAAATTCAGTTTCCGATCTTTCTACGAAAAAGTCCGGGAGAATACTTCCATATAGCCATGAACACGATTAAGGAAATCACTAATATGAGTTTCGCACCGGACCAAGAGGCGCGTCTGCTTATTAAAGCAGGAAAAACGTGTGATCTATCTGGGGAGTGGGATCAAGCATTAGAAAACTATCAATATGCTCTAAATGTTTGTGAAAGCGATGAGATTAAAGCAGAAGCATTGAAACAGACAGGGCATATCAAATCTAAAATGGGTGAATGGGAAGTTGCTTTGGAATCATACGAAGCCAGTTTGAAAATACTGAACAGGCTTGGGAATCTGCGTGAAGTTGGCAATATCCAGAATTGTATTGGTTACAATTACTTTGCGACAGGTAATATAACCAGAGCTAATGAATACTATAACAAGGCTCTTGATATTGGTAATCAGTGTGGAGATACCCAGCTTTTATCGGACGTGCACAGCAATCTGGGTATATTATCAAATGTTAAGGGGCAGTATGATGAAGCAATAGCTCACTATCAGCAAGGCATTGCAAAATATGAAGTTATTGGCGATACTCGTGGTTTGTCTCAGGTGTATCATAACCTGGCGATCACATACATGGAGAAAGAAATCTGGGAATTAGCAGGAGAATACTTTCAGAAAAGCATAGAGTTATGTATTGAACTTGGTGATACAGATTTACTATCTATCATATACACTAACAGAGCGCAACTTGCTCTTCACCTGCACGATCCATACGTGTCAAAGATGTATTGTGATAAAGCATATACTATTTTTGATAGAACAGGTAATAAAATGGGTATTGCTGAGATATACAAACTCTATGGAAGAATATATTCCAACATGCAAAAATGGCCTTCTGCAGAATCAGCATTCCAGAAAGGTATTGGGATATGTGATGAGTATAAAAATGATTTGACAAAGGCAGAGATATATTATGAACTAGGGTTGATGAGAAATAAACAATCCCAAAAGGAATTAGCACGGATAAATCTACAAAAGTCTGTAGAGATATATAAAAAGCTTGGGATTTATAGTGAGATAAACAAAATTAGCACCGAAATCCAGGCAATAGCCGAGTGAATTACCCCATGCCTGAAGGCAGGGGTATCCTTGCCGAAACGAGAGATGAAAGTCATGGTTCTTCAGACTTGAGTGTGGGAAAATAATCTGCATGGAAAGTTTTTAAATCCCCCCTTTTTCAAAGGGGGATTTGAGACGTATGCAATTTTCATTTCCACACTATAGTCCGAAGAACCAAAAGTATTTAAACAAATCCAGTTTTAATGAGCATATAGCCAGGGAGTATATGGCATGAGAGACGAGGACAAGACAAAAGAGCAGCTTATTGAAGAACTAGGGGAATTGCGTCAGCAGATTTCAGAATTGAGAGCATCCCAAACTGAACGTGATCAATTCAGAACCGATTTGAAAGTAGCACAAAAATACGCGCAAGATATCATTGACAGTTCCATAGACATGATTATCGCCGTAGATAAAAATCGAAGAATTATTGAGTTTAACGAAGCTGCACAAGGAACATTTGGATATAAATCAGATGATATCATTGGTAAAGATATTGGTGTCTTATACAGGGATCCTGAGGAGGGATTAGAAATTAATAAGGCAATCGTTAGATCAGGAATATTTACTGGTGAAGTATCCAATGTACGTAAAAATGGAGATATTTTTCCTAGTTTTGTCTCAGCCTCTAATCTTTATGACACGGAAGGTAACTTTTTAGGCGTTATGGGGATTTCACGTGACATTACCGAACAGAAAAAAATTGAAGACGAATTGAAACGATATCGTAGCCATCTTGAAGAATTAGTAGAAGAGCGATCTTCTGAATTAAAAATAATAAATGATAGACTTCGACAAGAAATCGTCAGGCGTATAAATGCTGAGAAGGCACTGGTTGCAGAAAAAGAAAGTCTTGCCGTAACTCTCCGTTCAATTGGTGATGGTGTCATTTCTACTGATACGAAAGGGAATATAACTTTAATTAACAAAGTCGCTGAAAAGCTTACCGGCTGGACTGAAAACGAGGCTGTTGGCAAACGCCTAGATGAAATTTTTCATATTATTGATGAAAAGACTCGTGAACGTTATGGAAATATTATGGAGGAAATTCTAGCAAACTGTGAGATGTTTGACTTTCAGAATACAATACTTATTGCTAAAGATGAGACAGAAAAATTTATCAACAAAAGTGGCTCTCTTATTCATGACAAAAGCAACGATGTCATAGGGGTGGTATTAGTTTTCAGCGATAATACTGAAAATCGGAAAATAGAAAAAGAACTCTTGAAAATTGAAAAACTTGAATCAATTGGTATTCTTGCCGGCGGTATTGCTCATGATTTCAACAACATTTTAACAGGTATTATGGGTTATATATCCCTAGCAAAAGCTTATTATAAAAACCCAAAATTCAAAATCCTCGATATGTTGACAGAAGCTGAGAAAGCAACATTCCGTGCACGAGATCTAACGCAGCAATTATTGATATTTTCCAAAGGTGGAATGCCGGTTTTGAAACCATCATCTATTGAAGAGATATTAAAAGATTCGACTAAATTTGCGTTGATAGGGTCCAATGTCGGATGCAAGTTCTACATACCAGATAATCTTTGGCAAGTAAAAATTGATGGAGGACAAATAAGTCAAGTTGTCAATAATATAATTATAAATGCTAACCATGCGATGCCAGAAGGTGGTATAATCAAAATATTTGCTGAAAATGTTATTATAAAGGAAAGAGAAATTCCTTCTCTGAAAGATGGAAAATATATAAAGATAGCAATTCAAGATCATGGTATAGGTATATCTGAAGAGAATATAAAGAAGGTATTTGATCCATTTTTTACAACTAAAGAGACAGGAAACGGTCTGGGACTTGCTACTTCCTATTCTATTATCAAGAATCATGATGGATACATCACTATTGAATCAAAATTAGGTGTTGGGACGACTTTCCATATTTATCTTCCCGCCTGTCCAGAAATAAATAAAACAAAAGAATTAAAAGTACAAGAAAAACTGATTACTGGTGAGGGAAAGATATTAGTAATGGATGATGACGAGGCAATCAGAGAACTTACTTGTGCAATATTAAACCAGATAGGCTATGATGTGATTACAGCTAAAGATGGCGCCGAAGCAATAGAGTTATATAAAAAAGCCAAAGAATCAGGTTATCCCATCAATACAGTTATATTAGATTTAACAGTATCTGGGGGTATGGGGGGACGAGAGGCTATTCAAAAAATTATGGAGATTGATCCCGAAGTCAAAGCAATTGCATCAAGTGGTTACTCAGTGGATCCTATAATGTCTGATTTCAGAAAATATGGTTTCATCAATACTTTACGTAAACCCTACGGAGTTAAAGAAATATGCGATGTATTAAGCATTTGACCTTATCAAATTATAAAATAATATTCAAATTTAATTTCTATAATTTTGTTGGTTCTTCAGAGTAAAGTATGGAAATAAATCTTGCATATATATCAAATATGTCAAAATGATAATTGTCATTATGCAAAAATACAGCATCAAGACAGGCATTTTATATAGTTTTTACCAAACAAACCCAATTTTCAGTCTAATGCCTCTTTATTTTGGTGTATGTCTGTGTCTCACTATGAGATAACACCATAGGAAAATATTATATTTAAAGTTCCAAAATTGAGATATGGAGCTCTTAACAATGAAATGTCCCGATTGCGATTTCAATAATCCCGAAGGAATGAGATTCTGTGGTTACTGTGGTGTGCCTATATGCAACATTTGTCCAGAATGTGGATATGGCAATCCCATTCAATCTAAGCTTTGTGGCAAATGTGGCATATCATTAATACCACTGCTGGGTTTTGATGCCCTTGCGAGAATCCAAAAATATATCCCATTTTACCTAGCTGATAAGACTTATCGACCCAAGAATCATACGGTAGGTGAACGAAAAAATGTTACCGTAGTCTTTGCTGATATAAGCGGTTTTACATATATGGCAGAAATGCGCGATCTGGAGGAAGTGTCTGCCATAGTAAATACATGCCACACCATGCTAGGGAATATTGTATATAAATATGATGGTGTCGTGGACAAAATTATCGGTGATGGATTGATGGCATTATTTGGTATCTCATCACGAGAAAATGATCCCGAACGCGCAATCCTGGCGTCAATTGAGATGCAGCAAGGAATGAAGGATTTATCCCAGAAACTGGAAGAAAAAATGGATGTGTCTATTGGACTTAGCGTTGGTATCAATACTGGAATGGTATTCATTGGTGATATAGGAAACAATCTACACCTGGATTATACAGTCATGGGTGATGTGGTGAATACAGCTTCCAGGTTGGAGGGAGCGGCAGAATCTGGTGAAATTCTTGTAACACAGCAAACCTATCAAAGAACCTGTCATTGTATTGATTTTAAAGAGCTAGAACCTATCCAGGTAAAAGGTAAAAAACAACCAATAACTGTCTATAAAGTGATCCGAAGAAAGGAAAAAACCTTGAGAGAACGGGGAATTGTAGGTTTGAATTCTCCACTTATAGGACGTAACGAAGAATATGCCATCTGTAAACAACATGTTGATCAGCTAATAGCAGGGAAAGGTGGAGCATTACTTATAACAGGAGAAGCTGGGCTTGGAAAGTCAAGACTCGCAGATGAGCTAAAAGAATATGCTAAATTACAGGATATCATATGTTTAGAGAGTAAGGGTGTATTCCACTCACGATTAATCAACTATTGGGTATTCATGGATCTCCTAAAAAACTACTTTGAAATAAAAAGCAATGATGATGAAATTGAAATAAGGGATAAAATTAAGAAAAAGCAATTTATAGAAAATGTAGGTAGTAATATTATTTCCAATATTAGTTTACTTCTATCACCAAATCTTAGAGATGAAGGAGTTGATTCTAACCTTACAGAATCAGAGAAGAAACTAATGATCTTTAATGCTTTAAAGGTTCTGCTGGCAGCGGAATCCCAGCATAAGCCAATAGTCTTAGTGCTTGATGATATTCATTGGGTTGATGAACTTAGTATAGAGCTTCTTCTTTTTCTCATTGGTTCTCTCTCACAATATAGAATCCTTTTCGTTTGCATATATAGACCACCAAGAGAAGATGAAGAAGATACTCGCCATATTAAGAAATTAGAAAATGAGCTTTCGCATTCCAGATCCACAGTAGCTATTGAGTATACCAAGATAGCTCTCACTCCACTTTCCAGCAATGATAGTCAAAAACTTTTAGAAGCGATATTGGCTATTGAGCATCTCCCATCCGAGTTGAAAAGATTAATTCTAGATAAAGCTTCTGGTAATCCACTCTATCTGGAAGAAGTGATAAGAACCATAATTGATGATAAGGCTATAGAATATCGTAATGAAAGATGGGTGGTAGTCAAAGAAGTAGAGAATATAAGAATTTCCGGTACTATCCAGGACATTATAATGTCTCGTATTGACAGTCTTGAAGAAGAAACAAAGAACATACTTCAGTGTGCATCTGTCATAGGCAGATCTTTCGAATATAATATTTTATCATATCTGGTGACAGAAGATATGACATCAACTATACCGCAACTTCCTGAACGTTTTGTATCTCCGAAGATGCTTGAAATACAAGAATCTATTTCAGTTCCACAAAACCGTAATTATTTTCTGGATCAGCATCTGGATGAATTAGAAAAGATGAATTTCATATATCGCGATGAAAGCATAGAGCATACCTTCAAGTTCAAACATATACTAATTCAGGATATAGTCTATAATATGTTATTAATAGAAAGACGCAAGAAACTCCATGAAATAGTCGGCAGATATATTGAGAAATTTAACTCACATTGTATAGAAGATTTATATGAGATACTTGCCTACCACTATTGTAACAGCAATAATGCGAAATTAGCCGTTTTTTATTTGACTAAGTCCGGTGATAAGAATAGAAAAAGCATATCAGGATCTGCAGAAAGTGCAATTCGATACTTCAATAATGCATTGGATGTACTTGACATATCCCCGCTAACTCTTTATGATCGTGCGATAAACGAGCAAAGTATTTTTGATGGAATGGGAGAAGTTTTTAAAGACTTGGGGAAATATGAAAAGGCGCTTTCCAGTTTTGAAACAATGCTTTATGCTACTGAACAAACAAAAGACTTCCACATGAGATCTGAAGCTCTTAGGCAGATTGCTAATGTCAAAGCCCTAACAGGTGATTGGGAATCTGCTTTGGATGCGTACGAGAAAAGCCTTTCTATAGTCAAAGACCTTGGAGATTTACCCAGAATAGGTTTCGTTTACAATGGTATTGGATACGGATATTTTGAAAGAGGAAACCACGATCAAGCCGAAAAGTATTTCCAAGAAGCCCTTAGGATTGGGAAACAATGTGATGACAAGCGTTTGATCGGTGATGCTAGTAACGGGTTAGGTACTGTTGCTTCTATCCGTTATGAATTCGATCAGGCAATTCAGAATTATCTCATCAGCCTTCAAAGTTATAAAGAAATTGGTGATAGTCACTATGAAGCTCAAACATGCCAAAATATAGGAATTACTCATTTTAAAAAAAATGAGTTAGAAATAGCTGATGAATATTATGAGGAAAGTCTCAGGATTTCTGAGAAATGTGGATATAATAGACTTATAGCTTATACATTCTTGAACAGAGCTGAAATATATCTATTTAAATCAGAATTAGATAGATCCATAGATTTTTGTGAGAAGGCGTTTCAAATCCTTCATACACTAGATGATAAATGGGCACTTGCAGAGGGTTATAAAATATATGGGATGATCTATATGCGTAAAAAAGACCTTCAATCAGCCAAAAAAGCTTTTCGCAGTAGTCTTGATGTCAGCATGGAGTGTAATTATATAACAAATATAGCTGAAGTTAATCTTGAAATGGGATTGATTTGTAAAGAAGAAGGGATTTTGCAGGAAGCATTAAAGCACTTTGACGAATCCAGAAGAATATTCGAAGAATTAAATATAAATGAAGAAGTCTATAAGATTAATGGATACATAAGCGAAACAAAAAATGGATTAATACTTCGTGTGTAATGAATCGGAAATTGCCAGCAACTTACTGAAAGATAATTGTGTGCAGTACAATAGCTTTAACATTATTAGCATAAACAAGGTATTTATAGGTTATATTTGATGTCTAAACTGATAGAAGATTTCAAAATCAAATTCTGGGGCACAAGAGGTTCTATACCCGTTCCGGGATCCGGAACTGTAAAATACGGGGGTAATACTCCTTGTGTGGAAGTACGATGTGGTAAGGAATTAATAATCCTCGACGCAGGAACTGGAGTAAAGAATCTGGGATCAGAACTGCTAAAAGAGATGCCAATAAAGGCTTCCATATTCTTTTCTCATGTGCATTGGGATCATATTCAGGGAATGCCATTTTTTTTGCCAATATATATTCAAGGCAATGAGTTTAAATTTTACGGTAGCAATAAACTAGAGAATGCTTTGAAAGGGCAAATGAAAAACCCTATTTTCCCTGTAAACTTCGATATTGTAAATTCTGTCGGGGCAAAAGTGCAATATATAGACATTGATGAAGATAAGATCATACAAATTGGAGGTAAGGATCAAGTAACTATTCAAAGTATTGAACTTTGTCATACTGACAAGGTTTTCGGTTTCAAAATAGAATACAAGGGTAGAAGTTTAGTCTATGCTACTGACACTGAAAATCTGCCGGAACCGAATACAAAGTTAATGGAGCTAGCCCATAACTCAGATTTGATAATACATGACGCTCAATATACCAGTGAAGAATACTATGGATTAAATGGCTATTCAAAGAAGAATTGGGGACATAGCACACCAGAAGTTGCTGCATTAGTAGCATTAAAAGCTAAGGCAAAGATGCTTGTTCTCTTTCACCATGACCCATATCATGATGATAGTATAATCGAGCAGATACAACAAAAAGCTTCTGCCATTTTTCCAAACACAATTGCTGCATCTGAAAGTGTGGTGATAGAATTATAATCGTAACCTGGGTTTTTTTGCATATCCCCCAAAAAAGTATATTTCAAGAATTAAACAATCAGAGCTTGTTTTACTCCGTTCATGGCTACACTCATACGAGACTACCGTTCCACTGTGATACACAATGATTCACTGGTAATTGTGTATCACAGTGGAACGGTTACCAGTGAATCAAAGAATTCACGAATCTCTATCTTCTCTTTCTTCAATTCAGCTTTAACATATAGACGATAGCGTTTCCACGATATTATCCCCTGACCATTCACGGTACGAGTGAATCGCTTTCCTGTCGCAAGCAATTTCAGTTCGAATTCCTCCGGCATGGAACGTCCTTTGGCACCTCCCAGCCTACCTAGCGGAGTTTTTATCCCGTCTTTACGGAACTCCCAATGCACTCGATGGTTGTAATAGTCAGTCTTCTGTGTATATACCCGCTGGATTCCTGTGATTGTCTTTTGATGCTGTATATGCGGGTAGAAGTAAGTACGGAGCGTGCCGATCTCAGGGGATACCCCGAGACACCAAATCCAAGGATTCAGCAAAAGGATTTTCCCATGGATGACCAGGGGTAATATAGCCTACTTTCACTATAAAAGTGATGTAAAAGATTTGGCATTATCGCTGATGATCTCTTCAGGTAAGCCCCAACGAACAAATGTCCGGAGCAGTATCAAACACGCATCTCTTGCTCCTTTGGATAGACATATTTCATCGGTCAACAACACTCGTGAGAAGCCATCCAATACAATCAGACTATAGACTTTCTGTCCATCGGGCAGCGTTCTCAGATGCATGTGATCTATGAACCATATCTGATGGAAATGTGTAAGATGGTAAAGAAACTTTAGTGGAAGCCTAGGGTGTCTGGCTTCCATAATAATGAGCCAGATGCTGGTAGGACCCAGATTCTGTCCCTCATATTCAAACAGAGAAAGGCGCCAACATCCCAGACGTGGATTCTTGTGATGCTTCTCTAATACGGCAGCCTTCAGTAGCTAACATTTTTCTTGAAAGTTAATATTGTCTTTGCTATCCTCTCTGATCATGTGGTATTTCAGACAAGAGTTATCTAATTATGATCTATGGAGGACAGCAATGGAAATAACCCCGTATACTCACGAAGGATTGGTAATGTTCTTAAAAGAGCTTGGTATTCAGTTAAAAAAACCTGCTTTGCACCTCATGGCTTGGATAATGTTAGCCTTGCTGGAGAAAACAGCTCTGTTTCGTCTAGCTGAAAAACTACCTGACAATGATACTACCGAATCCCATAGCGTTCCCCAATAGCTTCTTTTATCAAAGCAATGCTGGGTGGATCTGGCTGTGCGCTGAGTTTCGAGACCTGGAAGATCCCGCGATCAGAATTTCCCGGTAAGTAGATTTTGACATGGGGGTTGCCCGGTAGAATTCGATTAAATTCAGATAGTGCTGTAATCATTTCCTGGCGGATATTCTCGACAAAAGATTGGGCTGACATTGGTTGATTCAATCTCTGATAATAACTAACTCTCTTATCTTCGTTCGACCAATCTGGTGGTAAATCCTCACTGGGATTACGCCAGGCATAAGAACCTTCTACCCAGATTTCTTTACATTTCAACGCGCGTTCCAATTGTTGTAGCACACAGATTTCATAATATTTACGTTGACCTTTTTCTGTCCACCGACATTTTCAATAACCATTGACATCCAGATTTCTGTGACGATGCCTTCAATAGGGACATCAACAGGGAAATATTTATATGATGTCCTTATGTGCTGTTTAATGAATGCCAATGCCTCAATGATAGGTTGAAAGCGATTACTGCTATGGAAGGTGAGATTTTCTAAAACCGGAGAGAGCGGAATCTCTGAACAGCACATTCAAACAGGTCAGCGAAGGTGGTTGATTCAATAGCACTTTCATAACGCAGCCAATTCTCCAAATCTTCTTTATCTTGAGCTTGGGGAAATCTGAAACCTGCCTGCTGGCGAATCCATGTGAAATGATTATCACGAGTTCGGGTCTCCCAGAGATATTGTTCACTTGGGTTACCAGTTAGATCAAGTTGCTTGGCAACGAACGCCTTGATCTGATCAGGAATCTCATTTATGTGTTGTGGAAAGTAACCAAGGTATTGCAGCGATTTGAGCAGGATGGCATATCCATAAGGTTTACATTAGAGCCCCTAATGTGAATGCTTTATGCACTATAAAGTAACATATTGGTGATCCCATAGCAATGGAGTAGAAAACAACGATCCGTTATATAATTGCAATAAAAAGGTAGTTTTCTCTATTATTTTGCTCATTTTGTGAATAATTTATCAACTCTTTATTTCAATTTTGGCAATTAATCATATAAACTCACTGTTTATAAGGGTTAAATTGACGAATAGCTGGAAATTTCCCCGTTACTATGGGATCATCCTATTGACAAACAAGCAATATTGTATTAGGTTTGTATCATACAAATAATCGAAAAATATCTTGCTTATACAAACAATGAAAGGATTATATATGTCATCTGGTAATCATAGCTTACAGAATCCGTTTGCGTCACCCGACCCCGTTCTTGAGCCATCTCGCTTTTATGGTCATCGTGCGGATATTCAGAGGATATATACACGCATCGGCGCATCCAGACCACAGAGCATCTCCATTGTTGGTGAAAGAAAGATCGGCAAGTCCTCTCTGCTTAATATGCTTTCTAATCAGGAGACAAAAAGCCAATTTTTGCCTGAACCAAACAAGTATATCTTTGGTCATTTGCGCCTGAGGGAGAGGAATGACTGGAAACCGGATGAATTCTTACGCTCTCTCACAGATACAATGCGAAACACTCATCCTGATCTTCCAGATGGCGCTAATTATGATGAGTTCCGATCGATGATCCAGCATTTAGATGCTGAACATATCTCTATTATAGCCTTTTTTGATGATTTTGATGTTATCACCCAAGACCCCGGTTTTCCTCTGACATTCTTTTCCTTTTTGCGCTCAATAGCTAACACATTCAATGTCGCTTATATTACCAGTTCGTCTGAACCCCTGCAAAGGCTTTGCGTGTCAAAAGACCTTAAAGAGTCACCGTTCTTCAACATTTTCACCAACATAACACTAAAGCCTTTGGCTGAAAACGAGGTGCGTCAGTGGATAATAGAGGGATCAAATCCATCGGGCATATCACTCAGTTCTGAGTCAGAGTGGGTATATTCGCAGGTAGGTGGATTCCCTGATATGGTTCGTATCCTGTGTGGATTGCTCTGGGAACGGAAAAAGTCTATTGGAAAGCTAAACAGCACAGACCTTCAGGAGACAGAGGTGACATTTCAGGAGTATGCGAAAGATTCTTTGGAACATATCTGGAGTCTTTTAAATGAGAAAGAACAGGCAGTCTGTGCGCAGTTGCTGACGGGAAATGATCTAGAGCGTTCACAGATGCACCTTGTCAGGGAGCTAGTCAGACGAGGTTACGTTAATGAAGCTGATGGCAACTATTCTCTTTTTGGTAAGTCATTTGAGCGATTTGTATCAGATAAAACAGGATTAGAAATCCCCACAGAGCAAGCACAGAAAAAACACTGGTGGAAATTCGGAAAATAAAAGGAGATAGTAATGCAAAGATGACGACTCCCCCGCATAAATGCGAGGGCTTCTTGCAGCACGCATAGCCAGTGCTTACGTTACGGTGCGTCAAGCTAACTAATAATGTAATGCCAAGAATTTTGGCTACTCTCTAATCCTAAAAGAGAGTAAGGAGAACCAGACAGGCAATGGACAATGAGTAATAACTTGTCTGAAGCTCTGGTGAAAAGGCAGATAAGGGGCAAACGTTGAATGTCACCAAGAGGGTCTGCTTACCTATGACTGAAAATGGTTAAAGTAAGGTGGTGCAAACTTGAATCCGCGTTTGAAACCTCGTCAAAGCAGGGTATCTCAAAAACAACGACATGGGATATAGTAAAAGGTAATCTTCAAATGCGTAACGTGAAGATGAAAATCTAGGATATTAGATGAAGCCTCTGGTTATGTAGGATATAAACCAAGCTCTTTTACGAGGGCGTAGGGAATGCAAAGATTGGAGTCAAATAAAATAAGATTCCAACCCTAATCGGGGTGTAGCGGAAACCTAAAGACAGTCAATATGTGCATTATTGGGACTTGAGAACTTCATATCTCGGTCAGTAATGACTGGATTAACTGCAATTGATGTGAGATATGAAGGGCGGAAGATTCGTAGTAGTCTGAGAACAGGAAAGCTGTTCACATGGCGAAGGAATCTAGCCAATCAATGTTCTGAAAGGAAGTAGGGAATAAAATCCCCAAAACAATCAGAAATGAGATAAAAGATTGGTGGAGAGCCGTGTGCGGTGAAAGTCGCAAGCACGGTTCGGGGCAGAGAGGATGGGAGATATGCTAGGAATAGTAATACGCCCACCTCTTATGCTACCTGCAAAGGCTCCATCCAAGCCCTACGGTTCGTTTTTTGAGCGTTGAATTTTTTACGCATACAACGTTTCTGTATACAACTCATAATTCAGTTTTCAAAGAACGACTGGTACTGCATTAGTGTTAATTATAGCATTTAATTACACAAAAGTCAACATTAAAAAGGAGACGGCAATTCACCATCTGCATAAATGCAGGTGTCCCCTTGCCGAAATATTATGGCGTCTCATGTAATGCAAAGCAATCCCTATCTCAACCGTGTCATGATCCGTAATACCCATGATTTCTACGGAAGAAAGCGAGAGATCGCAAAGCTATATGCCCGTATCAGCGCATCAAGACCGCAATCTGTATCAATAACAGGTGAGCGCAGGATCGGAAAATCCTCTTTGCTCTGGTATATCGCGCAGACAGAAAGCCTTGCAGGTAATATACCCGATCCAGAAAGCATGCTCTTTGTCCTTCTTGATTTTCAGGAGAATCGGGAGATGCAGACCGATAATTTCTGTGGGATATTACTGGACTCTCTCAAAAAAAAGTTTCCAGATATTAGCTCAGATAGTTGTTATGATGCACTTTTGAAGGCGGTGCAACACCTAGACGCTAAAGGATATAAGCTGATAGTGCTTCTGGATGAGTTTGAGATTGTCACTCAAAATCCCAATTTTGATGCCCGATTCTATGCTTTCCTACGTTCGCTTGCCAACCGTTATAACGTTGCTTATGTCACTTCATCACGCATACAGTTACAGCAATTATGCCATACAAAACAGATAGCGGATTCGCCGTTCTTTAACATATTTTCCAGCCTGTACCTAGGGGCATTTTCCGAAGCAGAGGCGATGGAATTGATAACCATCCCATCGGCATCAGCAGGTATCCCGCTGGAGCCTTATGCTGACTTTCTTCTGGAAGTAGGCGGGACATATCCATTCTTCCTTCAGATTGCCTGTTCTGCCTTATTTGAATACTTACAGTTTGGTGATAAACTGGATTCGTTTGGGCGAGAGGAAGTATGTGAAACCATAATGGATGAAGCAAGACCCCATTTCACATACATCTGGGAGCGGATGAGTGATACAGAACATCAAGTATTTCAGAAGATTAGCGAAGGGAAAGAGATTGATGCACGCCAACGTGGTATACTAAGGGAACTCATAAAGCAGGGATACGTGATAGAAAACACAAAAGGACTTCGTTTATTTTCATCATTATTCGGTCAATGTATAGAGGAGTTTTCCAAAGAGACAGCAGAAAAGAAAGGCGAATATACACCAGAAGCCATTGTAGTGATAGACATCTGTGGTTCAACAAAGATCGCCGATAAATATGGAGCGCATCGTCTGGAAGCCTTATATGCGGAACTTGAGGGTATAGCTTTTGAAGTAGCAAGCCGTTACAGAGATCGCCATCGTCGAAGCACTGGAGATGGTTTGCTTATGACTTTTAACACTGTAATGGATGCAGTAAACGCAAGCCTTGAAGTACAAAGGCGTGTTTCTGAACATAATCAGGCAGCAGAGGAATCTCATTGCATACCCATCAGGTTCAGCATACACTTCGGAGAAACGCTTGTTGACAAAGAGGAGCGCAGGCATGGACCGGCGGTCAATATGGCATTCAGGGTCGAATCTTTGAGTGTTGATAAGCTTTCTGAAATATCAGGTTATCAGGTACCGAATGAGGATTACATTCTGACCACAGAGCATGTGGCAAAGGAGTTATCATCAATGTCTGGTATCCATTGTCGTGAGTTGGGAGTCTTTGAGCTTGCTGGATTCACTGGTTTGCATCGCATATACTTGATTCATCATTAGCATATTCATATTATTGACAGGTGGTGACACATGAAAATTCGTAGTATTGTGATATTGACAATTATATCTTTCTTAGTGATAGGAAATTCGGTTGTTATAGCTGATAAAGTAAAAGTAGAGCATGACAAGACGGTATGTATGGATCATCTTCGTAAGATAGGAGAGGCAATCAAAGCATATAGAGCAGACCATAATAATGAAGTGCCTGATTGGCTTTCTGACCTTTATCCTAAGTATCTGCGTGATAAAAAACTCCTTCTATGTCCTGTTGATAAAAAAGGCATTCCAATTGGTTGGGAGCAGTATAAAGACCCAAAAATGCCATGCAGTTATTTATATGAATTTAATCCTTATAAATATACATATTATGTTGGATTTGATGCCAATCCTCCTAAAGATATGACGTGGAAAGAAGGCAAAACTAGAGAAATGAAGTATTTTGGCGGAACGGTGCCGATAGTTAGATGCAGATACCATGAAAAAAAAGTGCTTAATCTTAGTTATGACGGCAGGATTTATTTTTCTGGGGATGGTTGGGGATATGAACCAGAAGCTATTAAAGCAGTAAAATCGAATCTACAAAAAACTATTGAGCGCAATCCTGATGGATGGGAGAAAGAAATACCAATTAGTAATCTATATTCTTACTTCTATGAACGTGGGAAAGAGCATGAATTCAAGGCATTTCTGGAGAAACAGAAAAATCTTTCAGTTGATTCTCTCGAATACTTAGAAGGGTTTTATTATGATGAAGGCAATTTTGAGAAGTTGATTGATACTATACAGCGAGAGTTACGTCTTCCGCCAAAGAATCCGGATTCTCACATTGATCTAAGACTTTGGCTTGCTAGATTATATGCAAGAACAGGAAAGTATAAAGAGGCACGAGAACAATGCCAAAAGGTTATCAAGCTAAAGCCTGATAATGCTGAAGTGTATGGTATTCTGGCTGAATTAGACGCTTTGCAGGATGGGAAACGTATAAAAGATCACCTTACAAAAGCGCCAGCGGGTGATCCGGAACTACATTATCTTGCAAAGCTAGAAGAATTGCTTTTAGCCCAAAAAGATAATATCAAATCTAATGTTGATAAAATGCACACCATAGCCCAAAGTAGCTTTGGTGAACCGACTGCGGTAACCAAACTTGTGGGATTGTATCAAAAACTGGGCAAGTCATTGAGTAAAACACAAGGGCAGTGGCGGACTTATGGTTCTGCCGATGGACTGATAAATAATTGGGTTGGCTCAATGGCACAGGATAAGAATGGTATCTTGTGGATAGGCACGGGAGCGGGAGTGTGTCTATTTGATGGAGAAATTTTCACTCCATTTAGCTCATTATTTGCTGAAACAGAGAAACAAAAAGGCAGTGAATTGGAAAAATTAAGCAAAGCTTCTGTAACTTCAATGCTTATAGACAAACAAGGGGATTTTTGGTTTGGTACTAATGAACACGGAGTATTCCAATACGACGGCAAAAAGCTTATGCACTACACTAAAGAAAACGGGCTTGGTGGTGGCACTATCCAGAAGATTATACAGGATAAAAAAGGGAATATTTGGTTTGCTAGCATTGACAGTTTGACACGATATGATGGAAAAGAATTTAAAAACTTTACGGAAAGTGATGGATTATCCAGTAGTTATATATATTCAGTTCTAGAGGATCACAAAGGAATGCTATGGATCATAGGGGATGGGGTTACCAAATACGACGGAGAAAAATTTATAAAGCTTACAGAAAAAGATGGATTTAAGCAAGAATATAGTAGATGGGGATGGGATATTATCGAAGATAGTAAGGGCAATATCTGGTTTTCATCAAATATGGGCATCTGTAAATATGATGGGAAAAGCTTCAAATATTTTACAGGAAAAGAAGGTATTTACTCAAATCCATTTGATATAATGGAAGATCGTCAAGGCAATATTTGGTTTTGTTATACTTATAGTGTTGGTGTTATGTGTTATGATGGTAAGAAATTCACCACATATACAGACAAAGATGGTCTGGCTGGCAATATGCTCAAGTGTATCTTTGAGGATAGGGAAGGGAATATATGGTTTGGACATGATGCTGGAAGAGGGCTTACTAAATACACTCCACAGGGAATGAAAATCTACGGTATTGAAGATGGTTTGGCTGGGAATAATGTCAGTTCTATCAGCGAAGATAAAAATGGAAACCTATGGATAGCTATGGATAGAGGCCTTTGTATGTATGATGGCAAGGCTTTCACTCAGCCCTTCCGAGATAGTAGATGGAGTTTGGGCCCCATCTGGCATATTATGTCTGACTCAAAGGGCAATCTATGGTTTACAACCAGCTATGATTTTTCAAGCAATGAGTATGTTCCCCAAAATGAACAAGGTATAATCAAATATGATGGGAAGAGCTTCAGACATTTTACAACAGCGGATGGATTGTCTATAAATCAAATTAGCTGTGCCATTGAGGATAGGAATGGCAATATCTGGATGACTACTGGTAATGGTAAATACGGTCGTGGAATCATCAAATATGACGGCAAATCCTTTATCAGCTTTACAACAGCAGACGAACTTACGAATGATGATACTACGTATTTGGATGAGGATCTTCAAGGAAATATATGGATAGGCACCTGGGGTGGAGGCGTAAGCAAATATGACGGAAAGAAATTCACCAATTTTAGGGAAGTGGATGGTTTGGTAAATAATTATGTTTATAGTGTCTTTGCAGATAGTAAGGGGCGAATCTGGATTGGAACTATGAATGGCTTGAGTACGTACGATGGGAAATCATTTACGACAATACCCCAGTTATCCAATAGATTTATTTTAAGGGTCATAGAAGATCGCAGCGGTTATCTATGGTTCGGGACAAATGATGGCGTTTTCAAGACTGATGGCAAAGTTTTTACCCAGATAACTACCGCTGATGGGATCCCTAATTCAGTTGTTAATTGTATTTGCGAAGATAAAAACGGTGATATCTGGGTGGGAACTCGGCAAGGGATTGCAAGATATAAACCAAACCTGACTCAACCATCTATACAGATTGAATCCATAAAAGCAGATAAGGTTTATCCAACCACAAAGGCTGATAAAATCTATCCATATTTTGAAGCTATTTCGCTTCCAACTAAGACAGAGTACTTTAAGGTCAACTATCGAGGTGTTAGTTTCAGGACACGACCGGGAGCAATGCAATACCTTTACCAATTGGAGGAATATGATAAGGATTGGCAAGGACCTATCAAAGAACGTAGTGTTGATTATATTAATGTGAAACCGGGTAAATATATCTTCAAGGTGAAGGCAGTCGGAATAGACCTGAATTACTCCGAGCCTGTAAGTGTAGAGATAAACATTCAGTATCCACCATTTTATACCAGTGCTGGATTCATAGGCGGGTCAATCTTTGCCGCATTTTTGATCCCATCTATCATTTACGCATCTATACTTACAAGACAAAAACGTAAGCAGGCTTTTGAGACTATATCTAACCCATACATAGTAGGCAACCCCATAAGATCAGGCGATATGTTCTTTGGGCGTGAAGATGACTTTAGGTTCGTTCAGGCAAAGCTCGGAACAGGCGAAACAGGGATTGCTATTGTATTCGCTGGTGAGAGAAGAAGCGGGAAAACATCAATCCTGTTCCAGATACTCAACGGAAGGTTGGGTGATCAGTTCGTGCCGATTCTGTTGGATATGCAGGCTATGACAGTGGACAACGAAGTAGAATTCTTTGAGAAGATAGCATCTGAGATTAACTCAGCACTAGACGAAAGAATAAACATTCCCACAAACGCCTTCCGTGATGGGAATCCAACCCGCCCATTTGAAAAGTTTATCGCTGATGTGATGGCTACTCTCGGTTCAAAATCGCTGTTGTTCCTGTTTGATGAATATGAGCTTATAGAAACGAAGATAGACGATGGTATATTGCGTTCCGATATTATCACCTTCTTCGCAAGCCTGTTGGAAAAGCACACGAAACTATCGTTTATATTCACAGGCTCAAGGCATCTTGAGCAGAGAAATCCCAGATACTGGAATATCCTGATAGGCAAGTCAATCTATCGCAAGATCAGCTTCTTATCAGAGCTTGACACAATGAGACTGATAAAGGAACCAGTTAAAGGCAGTGTTGTATATCCCAAGGGCATACCAGAGCGAATATACAGGCTTACTTCCGGTCAGCCATTCTATACTCAGGTTGTGTGCCAGAGTTTAGTGGACAGGCTTAACGCTGAACAGAGAAACCGGGTTATGCAGGATGATATAGATGCAGTATCACAGGAGTTGGCAGAGAATCCGCTACCACAGATGATCTATTTCTGGGATGGATTAGAGCGTAATCAGCGTATTGCATTATCATTGCTTGGGGAAGTACTTGGCGATTCTATACGTTATGTCTCCGCAAAAGCGATGCTAGGCTTTGCTACGGAACACGATCTGGATTTTGGGATCGAACTAACAGAGATGGAACGAATGCTGGATGATCTATTCACGCATGACGTCCTTGAGCGAGAACGTGTGGGAGATGGCAATTATGAATATCGCTTTCGTGTGGATTTATTCCGTATCTGGATACGGCAGTCACAATCAATTTGGCAATCCGGCTAATTTTCAGAAAAATTGACTTATCACATTAGTTCGATATATTGTCAACTACCAACGAATAAATTCGTTGGCTTGTAGTTATGCTCCACCTCAGTTCACTTAATGTACTATTAAGCGCTTCGCTTCTTCGCACACCACATCCAGGGGTTATTGACTGAACCCCATCCTTATGCGACAAACTCTCCATAAGGACATGATGTTCTGTTGGTCGTTAAATGTTTTACGTTATCAACGATTACTGATAACAACCATATACATTCAGTTTTCAAAGAACAATTGGTATTTATGAGCTGTTATCTCCATCAGGAGTGCCTTATACCAATAATAATTATAACATATTTGACAGGAAAAGACAAGGAAAATCTGTGTTTAGAACAACCCAAGCATAAACTTCTCGTCCGCGGAGAAAATATCGCAAATATGGCATGACCTATGCTAATGCTGACAAAAAAAATACGTGACAAAAAAAGGCACATCCTGTATAAAGAAATAAACACAAACATAAGAAATTTCTTTAACAAGGAGGATGTGCCACATGGAAAATATTACAGAATTAGGCAAACTTTGGCAAGA
>Ga0315279_10003116_pt1 | contig 23652 bp, 13 predicted proteins | sample YL17G06_20_MG_FD_203694 | JGI IMG/M metagenome (GOLD analysis project Ga0315279, IMG submission 203694) | Sediment microbial communities from Yellowstone Lake, YNP, Wyoming, USA - YL17G06_20 | ecosystem: Environmental > Aquatic > Freshwater > Lake > Sediment | place: USA: Wyoming | collected...
GAAAATTATGTTCTGAGATTATTTGCCGGAATCGCTTACTGGCTGACCCGATGAGAGTTAAGGGAAAACCACTAAATACCCCACAACCTCAATGCCAGTCAAGGGTTGCAGCAACTCCGAACATAACACTACGCACATCCTCAATCGGGGGTTTTCGCTCATGGCTCTGCTCCATGCGGGCCTGCATAGATTCGGCTGCAACCGGCGGTGAGTTTGCTCCCGTGCTCCCGTTCCAGCTGCAATGAACAGAAGTTACCACATCAATTATCCGGGGAACACCCCAGAATTTCGCGGGCAGCGGAGTCTACCCGTGCTCCATCCGCTGCGGATGGCCAAATAATCCTATCAGAGGCCGGATGGACCTGCCGGACGGAGGATTTGTCTGCCCGCCATCCCTTTCCAGGTGCAGAATCCTGCCAGAGCAGCTCACGGCTGTTCCGTGGACCTCGATGGGATACGCGGCTTGTTTTTCCTATCGGCCAGCTCGGTCGCCCAGATGCGGTGTCCTCGGATGCGCGGCTTGCCGAAGCACCGCTTCGGGCCGATCTAGATCCGCTGCAGGAGTTCCTGGCACATTCTGTCGTGCCTTCCTTTCGAGCTGGATCCGCCGCTTTGACTTATAAGGTTTTCTATTCTCGAGCATAAGGGGAAATACAGGGGGCAAGTGACGAAATCCCGGGGTGAGGTCGGGGCAGGCAGTAGACCTCCAGTGGGCTTGGCTCTCATTCCGAACTGTCTTATTTCAGGTAGCGGGCGAACCAATCGAGCATTTCGCGCCGCATTTCGGGGGTGAAGGTGTGTCCGATTTCCGGATATAAAACGCTACGCATTTTATCACGCGCATCGAGCGCATCATAGACCCGCCCCACGCGATCTTCGATGATGCGGATACCGTCGGCAGGTGAGCCTGCGTCCAATTCACCTGTGAGTGCCAGAAACGGGCGCGGAGCAATCAGCGCCAGTACCCCTTCGGTATCGAAGTGGCGCAGCAGCCCATCGACAAAGTAATAGACACCGTGTTGTCTCAGTTGTCCGTGCGCAACCAAGTTTTGGTACCGCGTCAGACAGGCAACACCGACTACGGCCTTGATCCGCTCATCGACCGCGGCCAGCCACCACGCGCGCGTGCTGCCCATCGACATTCCGGTCGTTCCGATCCGTGCGCTGTTGACTTCCGGCCGGCTCACGAGGTAGTCAAGCGCGATTTGATCATCGCGGACAAACATCCCCCATAGCGTGCGACCCAGCCACAGGTTGAGCTTAAGCAGACTTTCCTGCTCCTCGCGCCCGGTTTCGTACGAACCAGCCGGTCCCGTGCCTGCACGGTCTCCGTGCCAGTAGGCGTCGGGCGCGAAAACCACATAACCGCCGCGGACAAGAGTCTCTCCCAAGGCTTCCTCGCCTCCGTTCGTGTTGGGAATGATGATCTGTGTCTTGTCAGGGGTGGAGGAATGCAGCCAGAGGATTGCGGGCGCCGGCCGGGTACGCTTCTCGGGGATCAACAGCAGCGCGGTTACTTCCCCGTCGAATCCATTGTCAATGGCGACTTTTTCGAGGGTGTAATCGCGGCGTATCTCGCGTGAAACCAGTCGCGCCCGCGGAGGCGCCGGCCGCGGAGGCAAGTCTCCCAAGGATTCCAGAACGATCCTGCGGATATTGGGGCACTTCTTCTTCCAGGCCGCGGCGTTCTCAGGGATCCGGAATTTTCCAAACGTTATGTTCCTGTAAACCGACGGTACCTGCGCATCGCGCTCCGCCTCGGCTTTTCGATAGGAGGCAGCGGCATCCGCGCCAGAAGCAGAGGCGGGAAGCGGCCGGTAGCTCCGAATGATCAGCTGCCTTTGAATCGAATCGGCCACTGCTTCACCCAGCCGCTGATACCCCTCCTGGGTGTAGTGCGTCCCGTCCGGGCCGAGCAGCCTTGCGACTCCGCCTTCCGTGATAATCCCGTGCAGGTCGTGGACCGGCACAGCGGCCTCTTTCATCACTGCAGTAGCGATGGTGTTGTAGCGCTCGACATCCGCCTCCAACCGATCAAAATCGGCTCCGCGCTTCGCGTGCCATTCATCCAGGATTGGAGTGGTGTTGCCGAAGACCAGCGAAGCGCTGGTTTCCTTTCTTATGCGCGCAACAATCTCACGGAGATTCGCTTCGTAGGGGCCGGTTTCTACCTGATGCTGTTTGGTTTTTTTCGAAAGCTTCAGATCATGCAGTCCGGCGTTCAAGTGCACCACATCGGGCTTCTCGCTGATCACCCAATTCTCCAAATTGCGCAGTACGTTGTTACTGTCGCCGCCGTTGGGCTCTGGGCTGAACACAATCGCCCTGCCGGCCAGGCGCTGGGCCACGATAGGCGCGTAGCCAAGGCGAATCGAGTCTCCGATCAGGACCACTTTCGGCACATCCGGTTTGGTGGGAACCTGAGCGGACGCGGGCGCGGCAGCGCAGAGGAGAGTGAGAAGCAGAATTGCAGGAAAATGCGACATACTGGCCTCCCCAGAAAAGCAACTAGTCCACGGATGGGCGCAGGCAGGCAGCGGCGACGAATTGCGCAGCTCGTTTCCACGCAGCATCTGCGGAATCCATCCTACCACCAGGATGACATTCCCGCTGCGGCAATCCTTGGAGTCGAGATTCCGAGCGGTTCGGTCGGGCGGATCCTTTTGGAATTGTTTCTCGGGAACTGAGCAACGAGCACCACCGAAACACAGAGCAGCTTGTCACACCAGACCTGCTAAACCACATTCATGTGGGGCCGGCCTGCGGGTCTGCAGATCCCCTACCGGTTGACAGGTCTTCCTGCTGGTAGCTACAATGGCTACTCGAGATAGTCCTATGGCTAGCGTCGGCATCAAGGAACTGAAGAATCGGCTCACCTACTACCTTCGCCGGACCAAGCAGGGTGAAGATCTCATCGTAACCGAAAGAGGAAAGCCGATTGCTCTCATCCAGCCGATAGACTCTATCGGGGAACCCGCGACAATCGAGGCGAAGCTGGGGAAACTGGCAGCGCAGGGCCGGCTGGCTTTGCCCGCGGGCAAACCGTTGAAGAGAGTAAGGCTCGTATCTGCAAGATTCAGTTCCTTTCCGGCATCGCCTTCGCCCCAGAGTCAGACATCCTGGCAATTGACTTTTGCCGCTGCGACCCCGTCAACAGTTACTTCTTTTCGTCCTGCTTCTTGTTTTTGGCCTGGGCCACAAAGCTCATCAGCAGAAATGCCAGACCAAAGACCAGCATCGCCAGACCCGTCCAGAGGTTGATGTTGACGTTCAGGGACTTCTTGTAGATTTCCGGGCTGCCGATCAAGCCCCACACCGTGATGATCAGGCCGATGATCGTGAACATGAACCCGATAGGGAATCTGATATCCATAGACATTGTTCTCTTCTCCCGTTACCAGTAGATGATGTTCAGGACGACCGCGATCGCCAGCACGATCACTCCCAGTGTGGCAGGCTGCTTGAACCATGCCAGGGCCGTATCCTTATACCTGGGTGTCAGCGAGTACACCAGACCTTTGAGTTCCTCGTCCGTCTTGTTGGGCTTTGTGGCCAGGGAAATGAGAATCGTGACGGCGAAGCACACCGACCAGGCGATCGTAGCGATCCAGAAGTTCTGGGCCATGGTTGACCTGAACTGGTAGATGTGTCCAAGCCAACCGCCCTTGCCCTCCGCAATGGTCAGGCCGTGCGTTAGCACCGCGCCCAGCGTGCCGGAAAGCAGCCCGGTGAAGGCGCCGTTACCGGTCGCCCGCACCCAGAACATACCCAACAGGAATGTGGCGAAGAGCGGGGCATTGACGAACCCGAAGATGAGCTGGAGGAAATCCATGAGGTTGTTGAAGCTCGCCGCAACATAGGCTGCGCCGATGCTGACGGCCGTGCCGAAGATCGTCGCCATGCGGCCCATCCAAAGGTAATGCTTATCTGACTGGCCCGGGCGGATGTAGCTCTGATAGATGTCGTAGGTCCAAACCGTGTTGAACGCGGTGACGTTGCCCGCCATGCCGGACATGAATGAGGCCAGCAGCGCCGTAATACCCAACCCCAGCACGCCGTTGGGCAGGTAGTGTCCCAGCATCATGGGAATCGCCATATCGTAGTCATACGCCGTGCCTTTCAAGGGCAGCTTGAAGCCGCTCAGGCCACCGCCCGTAGATAACGCAATGGCAATCATGCCAGGAAGGATAACCAGGAACGGTATGAACATTTTCGGAAGGGCACCGATGAGCGGGGTTCGCCGGGCGGCGCTCATCGAATCCGCTGCCATGGCACGCTGGACGACGAGGAAGTTCGTGCACCAATAGCCAAAGCTCAGCACGAAACCGAGGCCAAACACGATGCCGAACCATTCGACGCCCATGGGATTCTGACTTGGGTTACTCATGTGCGCCCAGCTCCGAGTCCAGGCGTCGGACGCAAAGTGGTTCTGTTGCGCTACCGCGTGGAGGTTCCTCTGCACGCCCTCCCAGCCGCCGGCGTCCTTGAGGCCCAGAAACACCAGAGGGGTTAGCCCGGCGACGATGAGGAAGAACTGAAGCACTTCGTTGTAGATTGCGGAGGTGAGGCCGCCGAGGAAGGTGTAAATCAGCACGATAACAGCGGCGAACAAGATGCTGAAGTGGAAGTTCCAGCCCAGCAATGCCCCCATCAGCTTGGCCATGGCATACATCGAGATGCCCGAGGCGAAGATCGTCATGATCGCGAAGGAGAAGGCGTTGAATCCGCGGGTCTTCTCATCGAATCGCATCTTGAGATACTCCGGTACCGAGCGTGCTTTGGAACCGTAATAGAATGGCATCATGAACACGCCCAGGAACACCATCGCCGGTATCGCGCCAACCCAATAGAAGTGGCAGGTCGCGATACCATACTTCGCACCTGAGGCGCCCATACCCATGACTTCCAGCGCACCAAGGTTGGTCGAGATGAACGCCAGACCTGTGATCCATGCCGGGATCGACCTGCCGGAGAGGAAGAAGTCCTCGCTGGATTTCATGAACTTTTTCAGCGCCCACCCGATGCCCAGGACGAATACGAAGTAAACAACCATCACAACGTAATCGATAGACCCGATTTGAATACTCTTCATAGCAGTTCCTTCCTATGGGACTCCATGATCAGGCTTAACCAAGTCAGCAGCGAACGAGCTAATTATCAAGGCGGCTATTATCAAGGAATACGCGCATATCTGAAAAGGGAATTGTATTTTTGGCCTTAATGAACGCCATGGGGACAGCATGCTTAGATCTACATCCTCTGACCAGTAGACGCCGGCGGCCGGAACCTACCTGATCGCATTCTCTTGCCAAATGGCGCACCAACGCTGCCTGAGCAACTCCTCCACGACATCAAGATCATGATTTAGATTTGCCGCGGCTGTGCCTTATCAGGGGACACTCAAGCCCCGGCTCGAGCGGTTAGAAGGACGGCGAGCATCTCAGCTTACATCTCGAGATGGAGCCACATCTCGTTTTCGAATTCGTTGTCGAAGCGGTCGTGGCAAAAGAGAAAAGCGGATTTTATTAGGATACCCAGGTGCGGAAGGGATTACGATGAGATGGCGCGAGCAAGGTCGATCAAATGGTAGCGCTCAGACGTGAATGACAGATCGTGAGGTTCATATGCAACGCGAATTCTATACTGCCCTCTTCTTGCTGTTGGCCGCCGGGCCCGCAGCGGCTGGAAACCGCTATGTGATTGTGGCGACTGCCGACCCGGCGAAAGGAGAAATACGCGGCACGGTGCGGCTCACTTATCTGAACGCGACGTCCGGCGCGCTTTCGCATGTGCCCGTGCAGTGCGATGGCGAAGTGTCCCGGATCACCGAACCCGGCGGCCGGGAATTTCGGTTTGAGCCGGATGGGGCCTTGAAAGCATACAGGATCACCCTCGCTCGGCCGCTGCCGCGCGGCGCCCGGCTGGAACTCGAAATCGCCTTTGCCGGACCGTATCGGTACGACTCCGATGCAGGATATCGGCTCGCAAACGGAGCCTGGCATCCGCAGGCGCTCGTGTTCCGAAATGGTCGATTCGATTGGCATGAGCGGCAGGCGGATTCCTACGAAGTGACCTTGACCGTGCCCTCGGCGGAGGTGGTTGCGGCATCCGGCAAGTTGGTAGAAGAGAGCGCACTGCCGGACGGAACCAAGCGGCTACGCTACCGCGCCGATAACATTACCAACTTCGGCTTCGCAAGTTCGCCGAAGTTTCTTCACACGGTGCGCGAAGCCGGCGGCGTGGAGATTCGCTCGTATTATTTCCCGCAGGGCGTGAAGTGGGGGACAAAGCTGCTCGAATATGCGGTGCGGATTATTCCGTTCTACAAAGAAACGTTAGGGTTTTATCCGCAGGAGGCACTCTCAATTCTGCCCGGCAGCAAGCGCTCCGGTGGCGGCTACCCGGCTGCGAGCAGCCTCATCGTCGTTCATGACACGCTGGAGAATCGCGGCGAGCCTTTCGCCGAGTGGATCACGGCACACGAAATCGGTCATCAGTACTGGGGCTTCGATTGCGTCATCGATTCCGGCGCATACTACCACTGGCCCGGCCTGCCCCTGGGCATTTACTCAGACCGCTTATACACCGCGGTGCACAATCCGCAGGGCATGGGCGAGTACCGCCGGCTCGTGAGCACGTACCTGGATGGCCTCCCGTACGGCTATGACACCACAATTCGCCGCACGTGGGCCGAGATCAACAACCTCCCATTCGACTTTAACAACATCGTCGCCCACGGGAAGGCCTTTGCGGTGGTCCAGATGCTCGAAGACGTGGTCGGTAAAGAAACCTTCTCCAAGCTCGTCCGCACCATCCTGGAGCGTTACCGCAACCGATATCTCTCGTTCGAGGATTTCAGGCGCATGGCCGAGGAGGTAAGCGGCCGCAAACTCGACTGGTTTTTCCAGGATTGGGTCGACGGGAACAAAGTGCTGCGATATGCGATCGAGGGAGTAGAGGAGTCCGGCGCGGAGGCGCGCGTCAAAGTGAGGAGGATCGGCACGGCCGCCATACCGCTGGAGGTAGAAGTGCTGCTCGCGGATGGAACGCACCTCCGCAAGAGAATCGCGCGTGAGCAGGAAGTGCAGACCATCACATTCCCTACAAAAGCGAAGCTCGCAGAAGTGCGGCTGGATCCGGATGGGAGAACGGCCCTGTACGCGCCCGAAGCGGAGAACGTTTGGGGGAAGAAACTGCAGGTGATGGGTGTGCGCCTGCCTGAGCCACCGGCCTGGGGCAGTAACTTCGCTGTCATCACGGTCCGCAATACCGACGAACGGCCGCATGAGATCGAGATCGATTCCCGCTGCAGCGCTTTCTCGGTTTCACGCAATTTCCAGCGCCACACGACGCAAACTCTCGCGGCCGGGGCCCAAGCGGCGATCGAACATGAGTTTTGGGTTCCCGCGTTTCCCGGCAAAATGGTGCACCGGCTGCGCCTTACAGATCTGGATACGCGGACGCGTTTCTTCGTCCACGTTTACGAAGCCGAGTTCCCGCTGGCAAATTCGCGGGCAAACCCGTTCAACGCGGGTAGCCGGATCTATCCGCAAATACGTATGGTTGAGCGCGGCCATTTCGTTTTCTACTATGTCGACGGGGATTCCTATGTGGAGAGCCGGCTCGAGGAGATCGGCGCCCGCCGCGAGCGGGCATACAAGGATCTGGCGGCGAAGATCAATCCCGCCTTCAAGGACAGGGTGGCCGTGTACTTATTCCCGGACGCCGACACGAAGACTGCATACACGGTCCACCGGGGGATGGGCTGGGCCGTCGGAAACATGCTCTTTGAGATATACAACGAGAAGGAGCGGGTCGACCCAAACCATGAGTTGGTGCACATCATTGGGCATTCGGTTGGCAATCCGCCGGCGCTGTTTGATGAGGGACTTGCTGCCTACATGCAGGAAGGAGAACGGTGGGATGACTACCACATCGACTCCTGGTGCAAAGCCTTCGCCGGCGCCGACCTGCTGATTCCCGTTTCTCAGTTACTCACATTCACGGAGATCGGCTCCGACAAGTCCAAGCCGGGCATAGCCTATCCGGAGGCGGCATCGCTGGTGAAGTACCTGGTGGAGACCTACGGGCTCGACAAGTTCATGATCGCATTTCGGGAACTGAAGAGTGGCGAGGCAGACCGCGGCCGATTCGCGAAGATATTCGGCGCGAGCCTGGAAGATGTTGAGAAGGCCTGGCTGGCGAGGCTCGGTACGTCGGCTGTTGAACCGGTCCCCGAGTCGAAAGTCAGTGCGGTCCGGGCGAAGTACGTTCCCGCCCCGTGATGGTCGGGGCTCGGAAACTGCTCCAAGGCGCTGGTCCTCGTTCCCTGAATCTCGGAGTTTATTTCGCGACATCCAGCGGCGAGCCATCCTCGCCATAGAATTTGAGTATCGTGCTCGATGGTCCTCCAACACTCAGCAGGATAAACTCCGTCACGTACCCGCCCCCATCCGCAATTTGCGGGAAGACCATGGGCGACGGCGCAGGCTGGGTAGCGTCGGCGATTGGGAAAGCCGTCAGGAGGAAGTTGCCTCGAGAGTTGGTCAGGGACCGCAGGGTCAGCGCGACGAATGGTGACGACGACGAGATGTCCAGAACCCCCGTGAAGTTCGCCGGCAATTCTGAAACGAGCTGCGGAACAAATCCTGCCGTGTGTCCGTTCCCATTCAGATTCACTGGACCCGCGCCGGTTCCCGCAGGTGTACTCCCATCCGTTTGGTATGTCCGCAGGGTCACGCTGATTTCCGGCCTGCCGGGGTTCGCGATCGCCAGACCGGTGCCATGGTTCCCCGACTGGTCGATATAGATCCGCGCATGCGTTGTTGGGGTCGCCGCAGGCACTCCGGATTCGGTCACCTGGACACCTTCCTGCGAGAAACTGATGATACCGGCTCCGACAGGGCTCGAGGTATTCGCGTCCGGAATAAGTTGGACCGAGCCGGCATTCGCATCCGCGGGGAAGCCGTCGGTCTGGAACACGAACACGCCTCCAGGCTGGATGGAGTAAGCGAACGTGGAATCTCTTGTGCCTCCGACCTGGTTCACAACCAGCGGTGCCCCGCTGTCGCCAAGGAGATTGAGTTTTCCGGTCTCACTGGCATCTGAAGTGTTGAGGAGGATGAGGGTCGTTATGTAGCCTCCACCGTCCACAAACTGCGGAAAGTAAAGCGGCATATTCCCCAACGGGTTAGTCAAGTCGGCTATTGGTGCGCTTGTCAGAAGAGTCTCTTCGCGCTGGTTCACCGTGAGGCGGAGTGCAAGGATGGAGAGGGGCTGGTCACTCGTGATGTCGAGAGAGCCAAATTGAGTCACCGTTGGGAAATCACCTGGGATATTGAAATCGGGCGCCACATCCTTGAGCTGGTTGATGAATTTGGCGAAGTGGGCTCCGCTGGCGACTTTTCCATGGCCAGTGGCGAGTGTTGCGCCTGTCCAATGGCGCAAAGTGAATGTCACATTCGCGGCCTCGGTGCCACGGTTGACCACGGCAAGTCCTGTGTTGATATCGATGGTACCGGCAGCAGCGCCGCCGGGCGCAACTGCGACAGCTGAGCGATAGTCGACAAAAACTCGAGCGGACCTGGTGGGGGGCGAAGACGGAACAGCTGCTTCGCTCACGACAACCCCATTCTGATTGAAGCTGAAGACAGCAACTCCATAGGGATTGACACCCGACGCGACAGTTGCGTCGGCATAGCCAGCCTGCGTCAAACCGGGACTTCCGGCGGTCGCCGCCGCGCTCGCACCCCCGTCTGAGAGTGTAAGTTCCAAAGTTGAGTTCGAAAGGAGCGCCAGCTGCGCGATGGTGCCGACGGATGCCCTAACATAGTTGGTAAGGTACGAAAGATTGAGTGTTTCCAGTCGGTCGTTCAACGTGTGATAGTTGTTTTTGTTGAAATCATCTTGGGTATCCTCGATGGCCAGGGTGGCAGGGTAACCATAGTCCCAAAATGGGACTTGATCGGCGTTCCGATCCGTGTAGGAGTAGTCTGCAGTAATAATCGGAATGAGATTCAATCCGTACGTGCTGACGGTCTCGGCAAACACGTCGGCGATGGCGAGGTCGTCAGCGTAACCAGGACGGTCCGGTTTGCGGATGTGCAGTCGCAGCGTGGGCCTGTTATCGCTATCCCATCCGATCATGTCCAGGTTGTACACCGCGACGATATTCTCGTTCCTGTCACGCGCCATCGCAGCATACGCTTGGCTGCCACACAGGCCCTGCTCTTCGCCGGTTGTAAGAATGAAACGGATGGTGCGTTGGAACTTGCGCCGACTGAGAATGTCGGCGGCCATCAGCACACCGGCCGAGCCGCTCGCATCGTCATCGGCGCCAAACGATAGAGAGCCTGCGGGCATGCTGTCCAAATGCGCCATGATAACCACCACTTCGTTGGGCAATGTGACGCCGACTTTTTCTCCAATTACGTTCCGATTCGAAATAGTGCGATTGTTCCCGCACCCCGACCAGTAATGGTAACTGGCCGATAGCCCGATCGATTGCAAGTACTCGTAAGCAAACTGCGTTGCCTTTTGGATTCCGTCGCCCGAGATGGTGTTCCGCGAAAGAATGCTGTACGGTGCGCCATCGACTAGCACGGGTATTTCACCGCTCAGTTGTCCAACGTAGGTATACAGCGTGGATTGCTGAACCTGCGCCATCATGGCCTGGATTGCAGGACTAGGCGCAGAACTCGGGAGGGCAGTCTGTTGTGATACTGCCGGCGATACGACATTCTGCGCCGCAGGTATGTCAATGCTCAGCGCCAGCAGACTAATCAGGAAGATGCCGAAAGCAGTGAGTTGCCGGCAGTGTCTGTTCATGGGTGGACCTCCCTGCTGCAATTTGTTAAACTCGCCAGCGCTAGCGAATCCTGAGTAGTCGGCTGCAATTTCGTGCAATTCGTGAAATTGGTGGCTGTTTTTGATTCGTGTTATTCGTGGAATTCGTGGCTGCTTTACCAAGCCCAATGCCTGCCTCTGGGAGGCCTCCTAAGGCCACTCGCTCTGCGGGCGGTAGGTTACTGTCATTCGAGATTGTCCCGAAGTCAGGTCTAAACAGCATCTGTCTCCGGATGAATCCAGGGCCGGCGGTAAGGTCTCCTCAGAAGTCGATTTGCCTCCTCGTCATTCGTGACTCGCTGCGCGGCCGGATCCCAGGCAAGCGTGCGACCCGTCTTCAAGGCGAGGTTGGCAAGGATGCAGCAGGCGGCAGAGATGTACCCTTCTTCGATGTCCGCTACCGGATTCCGGCGCGAATCGATAGCGGCAAGAAAATCGAGCATGTGACGTCGGATGGCCGGTGCGACGTGTTGCTCCAAGCGGGCTTCAGTCTTGTCCTCAGGGAATCGGTCAAGTTCGTAGGCAACGTCACGGTGGACGGGCTCGCTTTTATCCAGCGGCGTGAAATCAAAGCTGTATACGCCCGCTTTCAGCGTCCCCTTATCGCCATAAAAAGTCGCACCCCAGGCATATTTTGGGTCGAGAGGCTGTCCCCAGTTGCGGTGCTGCCAGACGATCTTCAGCTCGTCGTAATCAAAGGTAGCGACCTGCGTGTCGGGGATGTTTGCCTTGCCTGCCTTGAGAATCAGGATTCCTCCCGACGAGGAAATACGTTTCGGCCAACCCAAGCCAAGCATCCAGCGGACCATATCGAACATGTGGACGCCCATGTCGCCGATGGTCCCATTGCCGTACTCCATGAATGAACGCCAGCCGCCCGGATGGACAAGCCGGTTGTACGGACGCATTGGGGCTGGTCCTGTCCATATCTCGTAGTCGAGATAATCGGGCGGATCGCTATCCGGGATATTCAGCGGCCTCGACGGGTAGTAACAGTAGATTTCAACCAGGCCGACCGTTCCCAGCTTGCCCGCCCGGATGATGTTGTCCCGAGCCTCGACCAGGTGTGGCGTGCTGCGGCGCTGCATGCCCACTTGCACCACGCGTTTGTGTTTGCGTGCTGCCGCAAGCATGGCCTGCCCCTCCACAACGTCCACGCTGATTGGCTTCTGCACATAGACATCGGTGCCGGCCCGAACTGCCTCAATCATGGGCAGGGCATGCCAGTGGTCAGGCGTGGCGATCAAAACGATGTCAAGATCTCTCTCCTTCAGCATCTCGCGATAATCGGAGAAGGTCCGAGGCTTTTTGCCGGAACCCTGGCGAGACGCTACCATGTCAGCCGCCTGCGCCAGCATGCGTCTGTCGACGTCGCATAGAGAGACGACCTCGACCGACGCCACCTGCATCAATCTGAACAAGTCGCATTTGCCGTACCACCCGTTCCCTATCAGTCCCACGCGCCTGGGCTTTTCGCCGGGGAGTGCAAAAGCATGACTGCCGGCGGCGAACGCCGCACTCGCGACCATGGAGTGAAGAAACTGACGACGATTCATAAGCGATCTCCCTTGATCCAGTTCGAGAATATACCTGTGCCGGGCGAATAGGCAATGAGACAGTCAGAAGGCGCGATGTGAGACGGAGACTGCCGTCCGATCTCGTCGCCTGCTCACTATTTTGTGGGAAAGCACCGCCTCTGGCGGTGAGACTCGAAAAGGCTATGCCGTTCGGGGCAGCCTATAAACAGCCACGAATTGCACGAACTTCTGACCTGCTAATGGGGATTCGTGTAATCTGTGAAATTCGTGGCAGCATCATTCGTGCAATTCGTGTCATTCGTGGCTGCATCTGATGCTTTACCAAGCCCAACGCCTCCCTGCGGGAGGTGGCTGATTTCCTGTGGTGAACCGCAGGATCATGGATGCTTGGCGGCTGTCCCGAATTCCTATTTTCTGAAGAGCCTGGGTGCGAAATCGCAAAGGCACTTCCGCCAGGTTTGCCACTCGTGGGAAGTGCCGGGCGCTTCGAACCAGACGGCTTTGATCCCGGCCTTGTTCATCACTTCGACGGCTGCCTTGCCTGATGTCACACGGGCTGCTTCGGCGGTGCCCGCGCCGAACCAGAACACCCGGACTTTCTTGCCGAACGTCGCAGCGTCGCTGAACACGCCGTTGTAAGAGGTCTTGGGATCGAAGTTGCGAATTCCTCCGCCGCTGAAGGAACCGATGTAGGCGAACTTTTCCAGGTGACTCAAACCGATCTGAATGGCCTGACCGGCTCCCATCGAAAGTCCTGCAATGGCCCTGTGCTCCCTGTCAGGAAGCGTCCGATAAGTGGCATCGATCATCGGGATCAGGTCGCTGATCACAACCTCGCCGAAGGCTTCGTTTCGTCGCTGCGTTCCTGCAGGAAGGGTGCCTGGCTGGGCAGGAGGCGGGCTCACAGCGGCTTTAGCGGCCACCATGCCGTTCTCCATAACAACGATCATCGGCTGAGCTTTCTTAGCCGCAAGCAGGTTGTCCAGAATAAAATTCGCCCGGCCTTGAGCGGTCCAACCCCGCTCGCTCTCGCCTGAACCGTGCTGAAGATAGAGGACCGGGTAGCGCGCCTTGGGATTCTTGTCGTAGTCCGGCGGGGTATAAACATAGGTCCGCCGCCAAGAGGCGGTGACCTTGGAATAATACCAGCGGGCTCGCACATCACCGTGCGGCAGGTCCTTCACATCGTAAAAGTCAACGGTTTTATCCGGCACTTCGATGCCGCTGCACTCCTTGTTCCAGCCGAAGAATGTCTGGGTGGATGGGTCGTTGCAGGGGAAGCCGTCCACCTGCAGCCAGTAGTAATGGAATCCAGGGACTGCCGGCGGCGTGCTAACTGTCCAGACTCCCTTTTCGTCGCGCGCCATTTCGTAAGGGCCTTTGCCCAGGCCGTTGTCGTCCCCCCCCGGAATCACCTGTACCTTTTGTGCCCCCGGTGCGCTCACGCGAAAGGTAACGCGGAGATCGGAGTGAATCCGGGGATATTCGGCTCCGGGCAAATTCGATGTCGCAGGCCGCGAGTCGTCCCCTGCCTGCGCCCAGCACAGGCCACTTGTCGTGGCCGCCAAGGTCAGCAATATCAACAATCGTCTCATTTTGTTGCTCCTTTTCTGGATTGCGCACAGCCATCAAATAAATCAAAATCGCGGGTTATTCAGTTCAAATTGATGATAACGCGTTCAACCACACTTCGTTCACCGGCTGGAATCGCACGGCGAAATTCGATTATGCCACGAAGCGACTGGTGGCGAATTCCGTGAGCTGAACGGCGCGCTGCCGGCGCGCAGGATGCAGCTCGCGTTCAGGTTCTAACGCATTGGGCTTGGTAAAGCACCGGAAGCGTCGACGCATTACACGAGGCCGTTTCAGACAACTCAGGCTCCGTGCAGTTTGTGTGGTTTGTGGCGGCCTCTTTCGCGCAATTTGCAGTATTCGCGGCTGAAATCCGAATGAGGAATAAACCGATGAAATGTGGACATCTTCTGCCCAATACTAGCGCGGCACCAGTGCTTGTCTTTATCTTTTTTCTGAGTTTCTTCGCAGCAGTTCCCACCCATCGCGGACAAGCCTCCGTGGACAGGATCGGTTATCACGAGGTGAAGGTGGATATCGGCGGGCGCATCGTTCCTTGGTACGGCACCGGCCCGTCGCAGGCCTATGACCACATCGTTCGCATTACTTTCGATTTCTGGCGCAACATGCGCAACTGCTCGAATGGTGTGCCCTACTATCTGCAGCACCAGGTGTGGAAGCCCGATGCCGACGATCCGCGCGGGCTGGGCGGCGATCAGATCCCGATGGCGCTGTCGTCCTGGAACCTGCTCCACGGCTATCTTGGTGATGCCACGGTCAAGCAGAACATGGTGCTTATGGCCGATTACTGCCTGGAGCATGGAATGTCCAAACCGGACCTCCTATGGCCCAATTTGCCCTACCCTTACAACACCGATGTGCACTCGGGACAGTACGACGGCGATATGCGCGCCGGCAAAGGTTTCCTGCAGCCGGACAAAGCCGCAAGCTTCGGCGCGGAGCTGGTCGTGCTCTACAAGATGACCGTCGAGCACAAGTACCTCGACGCGGCGGTTAGAATCGCGAACACCCTGGCTGCAAAGGTGAAGGCCGGTGATGGTGACAGCTCTCCCTGGCCCTACCGCGTCAATGCGGCTACGGGGGAGGTTCATCAGCAGGTCAAAAGCGGAAAGACTTACTTCGCTTCCTATACAACCAACTATACCGGCGCTCTGCGGCTGTTCGCGGACCTGATCGCGCTCAAGCAGGGCGAGACTAAGGCTTACGAACAGGCTGCAAAGACTGTGACCTCGTGGCTCAAAACTTATCCGCTCAGAACAAACAAGTGGGGCCCCTTTTTCGAAGACATCCCTACGACCGACTATTCAGACACCGAGATCAATGCAGACACTCTGGCCGCTTACATCCTGGAGCATCCGGACTGGGATCCGGGCTGGTGCGAGCAGGCCAAGGGCATTCTCGATTGGAGTTACAGCAAGTTCGCGAATAAAGAGTATGTCAAATGGGGTGTCATACCCATTAACGAGCAGACGGTCTATCGAGTCCCAGGCAACAGCCACACCTCACGACATGCATCTGTCGAACTGCTCTATTGCGAAAGGACGGGCGACAGCACGCTCAAAGAGGATGCCGTCCGCCGTCTCAACTGGGCAACCTATACGGTGGACACGGACGGGAAAAATCGCTACATCCGCGACGACAACTGGCTGACTGATGGTTACGGCGACTATGTGCGTCATTACTTGCGCGCCATGGCGTCGGCTCCGGAGCTGGCTCCTGAGAATCAAAACCATCTGTTGCGCACATCTTCTATAATACAGTCCATTCAATATGGCGAGGACCGAATCACCTACGCGAAGTTCGATGCCGCTTCAACCGAGAAATTCAAGATGGGCGCATGGCAGGCTGGGTCCATCCGGGGCGGAAAGATGGAGTGGAATGCTGCGACAAAGGTCTTGCGCGTTCAATCAAGTGCCAGGACAGTAACACTCACTCGGGGGCGTAGAACCAAACATGGTTGACAAAACCAAATTTGGCGTCAGCCCGCGCACAAAAAATCGGTCTTTCCCAGGACAACGCAGGGAAAATCGATTTTGACAAAGGCCGCAAGACCGTCGAGTTTGCCGCAGCGCAACTCGAAAAAGAGGTTCTTGCCGCTCTAAAATAAATATCCAGGCGTCGGCTTGTGGGAACTGTCCTCGAATGCGAGGTCGTTATGAGAATTTGCCAGAGGATTTCGATTGCGCTGCTCCTTGCATCTGTTTTGCTGCCTGAGCGCGTTTGGTCGCTTCAGCAGGCGCCGCCGGTCGCTTCGGCACTGCGTGACGCCCAGACCTTGGGTTGGCGCGTCGGCATTGCCACGGTCAGTTACACGCGCTCTACTTTTCTGGAAGCCGCCGGCGTTTCAGCTTCGCTCGGCCTGAAATTCGTGGAAGGCAACTACCGACAGAGAGCATCCGGCGATACAGGCAGGAATCTCGATCCGTCGCTCAGCACTGAAGAGCGTAAGGTACTCCTCGACAAGTTGACCTCGGCTGGAATCGGCATGCCCGTTTACTTCGCGAGTTTTTCGCGCGGCGAGGCCGGCTGCCGCGCCGTGTTCGATTTTGCAAAACAGTTTGCCGTCGAGACTATCGTGGCCGAACCTGAGGTGGACTCGCTCGATCTTATCGAGAAACTGGCCAACGAGTATGGCATAAATGTCGCCATCCATAACCGCACGCGCGATCTTACTCCTGCCTTTTGGGACCCGGCCAATTTCCTCAAGCTCATCGAGAAGCGCGGCCCGCGCATCGGCGCCTGCGGCGATTTGGCCCATTGGATGCGTTCCGGCATCAAGCCTGTTGATGCGCTGCGTCTGCTCAAATCTCGCCTGCTCACTCTCCATGTTCACGATCTCAGCGAATTCACCCCTGGAGGGCATGATGTTGTTTGGGGCACCGGCGCCGCCGCTCTGGAAGATTTCATCAAGGAGGTGTACCGGCTCGAACTGAGTCCTGCGCTCTGGTCTGCCGATTACACCTCTCAGGAGGCGGATCCGACACCTGAGATCGCGCGCTCCCTCGAATTCTTCAACCGCACCATTCTGCCCATCGCCTCCTATCAGCGCGATTACGTGAGCCGCACCAAGGGAGTCCGGCGGCTTGCCGAAGTCACTGCCGGGGAGCGCCGTTTGATCGAGGCGGCTCTCCCGGAGAAGGCCCCGGCGACTCCCAAGAAGCCGAGGAAGCTGCTGATCGTCGACGCGAATCTGGGACGCGGCGGCCATCCTTCCATCCCCTATGCCAACTTGGCGGTCGAATTGATGGGCAAGAAGACGGGCGCCTTTGAAACCGTCGTGAGCCATGATACGTCCATGCTCGAACCCGACAAGCTGCACCAGTTTGATGCCCTTTACCTGAATAACACCGCGGGCGACCTCTTCGATACACAGTCGAAGCGGGATGGACTGGTTGCTTTCCTCCGCGGAGGAGGCGGCTTGCTCGGCAATCACGCCACTACGATCACCTCGCCCAATTGGCCCGAGTTTGGAGAGATCCTCGGCGCCCGGGGGGCCAGCCACCGCATGACCGATGAAAAGGTCACCGTGAAACTGGACGACCCGCTCAGCCCGATAAACGCAGTTTTCGGAGGGCATAGCTTCGAGTTTTCCGACGAAATCTTCCGCTTCGAGCCGCCCTACTCCCGGCAAAAAGTCCACGTTCTGATGAGCATCGACGTTGAGAAAACCGACCTCAATCAAGGTCGCTGCTTTGGCAAATGCCTCCGCGATGATAACGATTACGCGATAGCCTGGATTCACGAGTATGGCAAGGGCCGCATTTTTCACTCGACCTTTGGACACTCGCCCTCGGTCTTCTGGGATTCACGGATCCTCGACCATTGGTTGGCCGCCATCCAATATGCCTTAGGCGACCTGGATCCGCACCTGCCGGGTGTTGAGAGCATCCTTGCCCGGCTGGCTACTTACAGCTACGGGGGAAACAGCGCCGCGGCAGGCGACCTGGACATCCGCATAGCCGCCGCTGCCGGCAATCCCCCGGAACTGCGACGGATCGAAAAGAGTCTGCTCGACTTCCTGGCGTCCAGCGCATCCACGGCCGGCAGAGACTTTGCTTGTCGCCGCCTCAGCGTTATTGGTACCGAAGCTTCTGTCCCGGTGCTCGCCAAGTTTTTGGATCACCCTGATTTGGCGGGCATTGCACTTTATGCCCTGCAACGCATCCCTGGTGCCGCGGCTGACAAATCCCTGCGCGACGCTATGGCGGCGGCATCGGGCAAGATGAAAATCGGCCTTATCAATTCCATCGGCGCACGAGCCGACAGGCTCGCGGTGCCGGTCCTCAGGCCGCTCATCAACAGTCCCGACCCGCAAATCGGGGCTGCTGCCGCAGCTGCTCTTGGAAGCATCGCCGACGCCCCGGCAGCCGCCGCGCTCGCCGCGGCCCGTAAAAAGCCCGCCTCGGCTATTCTCAGTCAGATCCTCGAGAGCTCGCTGGCCTGCGCCGCCCGGCTGGCTGAACAAGGCGACCATAAGATTGCCGAGTCCATTTACCGCGAACTCAGCGGCGCAAACCAGCCGGAGCTGATTCGGATCGGCGCGCTGGAAGGCATGATGCGCCTTGGCGGCAAGGAGTCCACGCCGCTGCTCCTGAAGAACATCCGCGACGGTGATGCACGCGTGCGCAACGCAGCCATCAATCTGATCGCGTCGCTGCCCGGCGCAGAGGTCACGGCACTACTCATCGCCGAGCTGCCGCGGCTGTCGATGGACGGCCGCGTGCGCTTGCTCTATGCTCTCGGCCGCCGCCCCGATCCTGCCGCCCGCGAAGCTCTGCGCAACGCAGCGGGCGCATCCGAGGAGGCTCCCAGAATCGCCTCGCTCGACGGCCTTGGCAACATCGGAACCGGCGAAGACATCCTATTGCTCGCTGAGCGCGCCGCAACCGCAAAGGGCGCCGAACAGAGCATAGCTCGCGAGAGCCTCTATCGTCTGCACGGCCCGGATGCTGATCGAGCTGTCCTCGCCGGAATAGCTAAAGCTGAACCGAAGGCCAAGCTTGAACTGATTCGCGCCTGCGGCGAGCGGGCGACGAGTTCCTGTGCGGAAGCGCTACTCGCCACTGCACGGGACGCTGATCCTGATATCCGCCGTGAATCCTTCCGCGCCCTGCGTCAAACTGCCGGGAGGCCGCACATAACGAAACTCATAGACTTGATGGAATCCACGGCGGACGCTTCGGAGCGAAGCGAAGTGGGCCGCGCGCTGGCCTCGGCCTTGCGCCGCGCTGCAAAAGAAGGCGAAGCGGAGTTGATCGCGCGCTACGCGTCCTCTTCCGCTGCAGCCAAGAAAGCGGCGTTGCTCGAAGTGATGGGCCAAGCCGGCAGTGAAGAGCTGCTGGAGACAGTGCGGGCCGCGCTGAAGGAGGGTGATCCCGAGCTGCGGCGCGCGGCTATCCTGGCCGCCACTGTTTGGTCCACGCCTGCTCCTCTGCCCGATTTGCTCGAGGCGGCCAGGACAGACGCCAGCCCACCGCACCGAATTCTTGCTCTGCGGGGAGTGCTTCGGTTGCTCACTCTGCCCAGCCAGCGTTCCACCGCAGAAACTGCCGGCATCCTCACACAATCAATGAGCCTGGCTACACAAGCCGACGAGAAGAAGGCAATCCTGGCTCTTGCCCCAAGGTTCCCGCACGCCGAAACCCTTGCCTTGGCGGAAACAGCCATGAACGACGCCAGCGTCGCAGGGGAAGCTAAAATGGCGGCTGAGAGAATCAAGAAAGCCCTCGGAACGGCAAAGTAGGAGGAGATCACCATGACTTCCAGGAATCAGAAATTAACGCGCCGCGAAGCAATCAGAGCTTTGACCGGCGTTATTGGCTTCCCCACGATCATTCCCGGTTCGGCCCTAGGCAAGGACGGCGTTGTCGCCCCCAGCGAACGCATCGCGCTCGGCTGTATCGGAGTCGGCAGCATGGGAAGCGGACACGTGCAGGGCTTCCTGAATCACCCGGACGTTCGCATCACCGCCGTTTGCGACGTTCGCCAGGCCCATCGTGAACGCGCCAAAGGCATCGTTGACCGATACTACAAGGACACCGCCTGTGCCGAGCACCACGACTTCCGAGAGCTTCTCGCGCGGCCGGACGTCGACGCCGTCATGATCGCGACGCCTGAACACTGGCATCCTCTCATCGGCGTCGAGGCTGCCCGTCGAGGCAAGCACATGTACTATGAAAAGCCCATGAGCGTAAGCGTCGACGAGGCTCAAGCCGTGCGCCGGGCCGTGAAGCGCTATGGCGTGGTGTTCCAGTTCGGCACCCAGCAGCGCTCCAGCCAGGCTTACCGCTTTACCTGCGAACTCATTCGCAACGGCAGAATCGGGCAGCTCCAAACCGTCATGATCGGCTCCGCCGGCGGCCACTACGACCACATACCGGACCGTCCTCCGCAGCCTGTCCCGCAAGGTTTCGACTACGACATGTGGCTTGGGCCCGCACCCTGGGCGCCCTACTGCGAGGAGCGCGTCTCACGCACCTGGATGTTCATCAGCGATTACGGTCTCGGCTGTCTGGGCGGTGCCTGGGGTATTCATGACGTCGACATCGCGCAGTGGGTGAACGACTCCGACGGCGTCGGTCCTGTGGAAGTCGAGGGCTCCGGCCGCTTCTACGATGACATTCGAGATGTGGTCTATTCCTGGGAGGTCGAGCACAAATACCCGAACAGCGTGCGCGTCATCCACATGGACATGGTGACCGCGCAGAGATGCGCTCCGCAATTCCGCATCAGCGGCTACATGGCCAGCGTCATGATCGGATCGAAGGGATGGATCTATGTCAGCCGCCAGCAGATGCAAACATATCCAGAGTCGCTCATGCACGAGGTGATCGGCCCCAACGAAGTGAAAGTGATCAAGAGCAACGATCACCGCCGCAATTTCCTTGACGCCATCCGCACCGGGGACCGGACCATATCCCACATCGACGCCGCGGTCAGCGCCGAGATCATGTGCCAGCAGGCCGACATCGCCATGCGCCTGCGCAAGAAACTGCGTTGGGACCCGCAGAAAGAGGTGTTCCTGGACAGCCCAGAAGCAAACCGCATGTTGTCGAGGCCCATGCGCAGCCCCTGGCGCATCTAAAAACCGGCAGTTATGTGGCCTGACTGATTGATGAGGCGGGCAGGACACGGAGTGAGTCTGTGCAGACCTGTGTCCTGTGATACTCTGCGTCCTCTGTGCCTCTGTGGTGAAAGAGACCTTCCCGGAGTGAAAGGACTCGCACCTTAGGCACTTACAGCACGTTTTTCGAGCCGTGATATGAAATGCGAGTTTGCACTGCCTTTGCTGCATTTCTCCAGATCTCGTGGCTTCCAGCACCGTAACGTGTAGGGTGACAGCCCAAAACGGAATCCCCATCAATTTGTATCTGGGCGACAGCTGATCTCTGATCAATTCCCTTGGTGAAAATGCGCCACGCGATTTCCTGCGGAACCTTGACGAGCGATGCGACCTTTCCGGCGGGACGGTCAATCAGGTGCCATAATTCGTCGCTACGATAAAGGTACCAGGTTCCGCCACACTCACCCGAAATCTCGACCTGCAGTAAAGTACCGTTATCCGCCGGCATACTCCGGTATCCGTGCGGCAGAGCACGCATGAAGCAATCGATCACTGGATGGTACGGTTCCGGAGTCATGATTCCCGGGCGATTAACGGCAAGCCTGATCTGCTGCTGATGGTGCCAGCGCTCCGTATATTCTCGTGCGGTATCAAACCAATTGAGCGATTGATGCTCACCCGCCCAACTTACGCCAACATCGGCCGGCGCAAACGGGTTGAGGGATTGGTGGTACTCCGCGCTTTCGCGTGAAGCGACTTCCATCAGCGAAATGAGAACCTGCGGGCTCAGACGGCGATAGATACTGACTCCTTCTTCGTTCAAGCGATCGACCAATGCAACCAGATCTGCTGGAGTATGAACCACTGCATGCGCATCCCTGCAGCCGTCGCGCGCCATCGAGAGCTTGCGCAATTGCGTGTCCAGGAGATGGGAAACAACATCCTTGACCTTCCACTTTGGCGCAATCGTCTGGACCTCCCAATCGTCGGGAGCGAGCGAGTGGAGCAGTTCGAAAAGCATGGCTTCGATTTTTGGAAAGAGATGCGCGACCAGAATAGGTTTGAGAGGTTGTGTTGGCTGGTTCATGGCGACAACATTATTGATCAATTCCTTTCCATCTGTGACGTCAAATGTGACCACGTGGGCAAGCGGCTTATTGTGGAGATGAGCGACGCCGGGCTACAGGAGATCTAAGTCCGATCGAGACGTCCTATCTGAGGCTAAAGCCATTGTTGTTCGAACTGTCATCTTGCAGACGCCCTTTCATAAAACGTAGAATCCTGCGAGAGCGTCTTCCGAGCCGTTATGTCCCGAGCGGGAAGATGGGACTGTTCGGGAATGTGGCATAACTGGCCGATTAGGCGCCAGAAATACGATGGGCATCCCTGTCAGTTTCCATATGGGAGGACCGCGTGCCTGCTGGCGATGCGCAAAGGGTATGGTTGCCGGAAATGATCCAGAAACTGCGGGCCGAATGGCAAGTTGGTATGTCCTTCCCGGACCTTATCGAGCTGCGCGATTCTCTGGACTCAATCCTGCGCAGGATTCGTTTTACCGGCGGCATTCATCCTCCGGTCTTCAAATGTCCGGCGTACGGAAAGATAGGACCCGCGGCCGAGCCGAAAATTAGCGTCCGTGCCATGATCCTCTCACTGGCTCGATTCGAGATCGCTGAAGCCGAGCACACAAAAATCCTGGAGCGGGAATGGGCTGTTTATCGGGAGCAAAACCAGCTTGATTTGTATGGCAAGGCCATCGCGAGCGAATCCCGCGCGAAGGATCGCGTGCATTCAAATGTCCGATAAGCCGACTTCCCGCCCGCGAATCGCTTTTTAGCATGGGGTGACAGCCGCAAATGCCAGTATCGCCTCAGAATAGCGGCAAGCCCGTTGGCTCCGACTTTTGGAGCCCACGAGCCGAGATGGGAACTCTCCAGTTGGGCGTGTGGTCTGATAAGGCAGGATAAGAGAGATATAAACCATCTAGGCGAGATGCGCATTAATTCGGTTAATCTCCATATCAAAAACACTATTTCAGACGAGGCTTCTAATGATCAAATCCAGACTGATTGTTGCATGGGCGGCAATCTCACTTTTTGCCGCGGCGCCGTTCGCGGCTCAACAAGCCGAGCCTACACGTGTCGCCGCCAGCATCCAGGAAAAGAAACTGATCGAGAAGGTGGAACCAGTTTACCCTGAGATCGCAGGACAAGTGCCCGTGCGCGGCCCGGTACTCCTGGAGGTCGTTGCGAACGAGAAGGGCGAAGTTGTCGAGGTGAAGATTGTGAAAGGAGGCAATCCGGTCGTTCAAGAGCACGTTTACAATGCCGTAAGGCAGTGGCGTTATTCTCCGACTTATGTGGACGGCAAAGCGGTATCGGTGAAGTTCAGAGTAACCGTGCCTATCATGGTGAAAAAATAATAGTGAGCTTCCTAAACCGCCAAACCGGAAAAACCCTTATGAGGCTTGCCCATTTTGCCGATCGTTTAGATACTTACCCCAAGTTTTGTATACCCAATGAGTTTAAGAAAAACGAGTATACTTAGGCAGCACGCAGGAGTTCAACAACGTGGTCGATGGCGGCGTCGGCACGGCGGTAGGCTCGCTCCAGC
>Ga0315279_10003117_pt1 | contig 23650 bp, 20 predicted proteins | sample YL17G06_20_MG_FD_203694 | JGI IMG/M metagenome (GOLD analysis project Ga0315279, IMG submission 203694) | Sediment microbial communities from Yellowstone Lake, YNP, Wyoming, USA - YL17G06_20 | ecosystem: Environmental > Aquatic > Freshwater > Lake > Sediment | place: USA: Wyoming | collected...
AGCGTCGCCCAACGGGCCGAAAGCAGGCGCGGCGGCGGCGTTTACCGCTGTCGCCGCGCCGCCGTAAATCAACACGGCGCCGTCATTCAGATTGACCGCATCTACGCACAAGCGCTGTTGTTCAGTGAACCGTCCTTCGGCTGAAATCCGCCCTGACAAGTCGCGCATGCCGGGCGGCAGCCAGTCGGGCCACGGGAAGTGGCGCGCCTCGCCCTGAAGGGCAAACGTCACCCTTGAGTGCTCTCCGGCCGTCGTGGGGCGTTGAGCAGAGCTCACGTCAAAGTAGTCCGTCACGCGCGAGGCGAAGCTCCACAACGGCTTGCTGGGCTTGGGCTCCCCGCCAGCCCTGGGCACGGCGACCCGCGGCTCAAGCAGCATCTCATAGGTGCGCGAGCGGTCGGGGTTCTTCTCCAGGTGAGTTTCGAAACTCAACTGCTCGCCGAGGAACCCGCGCAGCACAATATGCCGGGGCCGGTTGTTCTCATCCGTCTCAACGGCGCCCTTCAAGGCCTCGAGGGCCGGCAAAGTCTGTCCCTCCCGGATGCCGGTAAAGGCGCTGCCCTGTCCCTCATCGCAGGCGAAGTTCAGTCGTCCGTCAGCCATATGGAACGCCACGCGGCCGTCCGCGCCTGTGCGGATCACGTCAACTTGCATCCAGCGCGGCCACAGGTTCTCGCCGGCGCCCAACAGACGGTCGAGCCAGAAAGGCAGGGCCTCCCCGGCCTCGGCCGTTGGTTTAGGCAGGTGGAATTGCAGGTCCCGGTAGCCCACCTCGCCATCGCACACAAACTTGCGCGTGCCCGTCGCAGGCTGCACTGTCAGACGCAAAGAGGAGATCGTGCCCTCGGCGCCCATGTCGCCGGCGAAAAGCCCGCGCACCAGGAGGCCCACCGGGTCCAGTTGCCCGGCGAACGGGTTGCCCTTGGCCTTTATGGCGCGCGTGTTGAGCTGAATGCCTTCTCCAGTCAGCGCCCAGCGCCCGTTCTCCAGCATCTCCAGCTTGAAGTTGAAGGGCCTGCCATCCAGTTCGCTGAGGCTGAAGGACCCGCGCGGCGGCTCCTTGGCGCTGCCGCGCCGCAGTTCGCCGCTGCAGCCGCTGAGCCTCAACGGGCCCACCGGACCGATGTCCAGCTTGAGATTGCAGTCAATGAAGCGCACAGGCGGGACGTGTTCGAGGTGGAGTTCCTGCAGTTTGCCGGTCTGCAAGAAGCCTTCGCTGACTGCAATGGCCGCCTCCGGCATGCCCTGCACCGTGATGCTCTCGACGGCAGGCGGCCAAGGGAACAGTTCGAGCTTCACGGTCATCTCTTTGGCCAGAAGCCCTGAGAAACTGGCGATCGGGTTCTTCTTGGGCCACTCGAACGGCTCGTGTTTGAGGTTGGTGACCACCATTTCAGCCGTGCGCCATTTGAAGGCCAGCGAATCGAAATTGGCGCGGCCGGCCGTGAAGTTGGCCAGCAAGCGGCGCAACAATTCCTCCCCGCCCCCGGACTGCACGTAGCCGGCGAAGGACGCCAGGATGCTCAGCAGGCCGGCCAGGAACATCAGCAGCCCTTGCCAAGCGTGAACGTAATACCGGATGGTCATACCGCTCTACCAGGAGTCCGCAGGCCGCACCGCGTCACGGTTCCCACACGCCACCTGCCACGTGCTGTCCGCCGCACGCGGCATTGTGCCTTTCGAGGCGGAAGTATGCAAGAGCAACCTCAGCCTTGCCCGCATTTCTCACCGCGGAGACGCGGCGCGGCGAAGTCATTACCAAAGAACCGAGGCGGACATTTTAGATTTGCGATTTTCGATTGAACAGCAACCTCGGCAGCATAGAGAAGGGATTGAGGATCGGGATTTCCGCATTGTCAGAAACCCGGCGACTTAAAAAATCCCCCTTAAGCTCAGACTATCAGCAATAAAACACGCAGCTAAGACTAGCAGGCATGTGGCCAAAATCACAAGGAGCACAATGGTCTTGCGGGCGGCGCGGCGGCGCTCAAGCCTTCGCAATGCAACGTGCTGACGGAGGCAGGGACGGCAGTAATACACGCCTTTGCGCTTGAAACGCCAGTGGCGCGCCAAGTTTTTGCCACAACCTTTGCAGACCTTTTGCGGTGCATCGGCACCCGAAGTGGAGGCGCCAGCGGGCGGAGATTCGGAGCCGCGCTCAATTGGCGAAGAATTGTCCTCTGGCTGAACCATCTCTATTCTCTCATTCCATCTGCAAGGTGGCCACTGGGGTAACGCTTCCTGAATGCTGCTCCTGTGCCAGCCCATCCAGTCCGCTGCCAGCGTGTAGCAGCCATCAACACGTGGAGCCTCCCGACAACATACAACAGTATACAACCGGATTGCCAAAACAAGTATAAGACCTTGGTGTTATGCTGGGCCAATACCTGTCATTTTCCGGTTATCAGGAGCACGTGATGACGTTTGCGGGGGAAACTCCTGATGGCCTACTCGAATTTCACCTCGTAGTAGGCGGCCTTGTTCTCGCCCGTCATGGGGATCACGGTCTTGCCGCCTGCGGCTGACGGCGTCACGTCCACGGTCTTGTACCCGTAAGGCGACAAGGCAACGATTGAGCACTTGCCAGCACGGTTCAGCGCCACGGAGCCTTTGACGCCTTCGAGCAACACCGGCTCTTTGCCGATTGCGATCAGCCGTTGGCCTCCGCGGCTGTAGGCCATGCCGGTGTTGCGGGTGCGGCCGACGGCGGCAATCAGGATATGCTTGCTCTCCTTGAGCGGCTTGCCATCCCACGAACTGACGAGGACCGACGCGATCAGATTGCTCGTGGCGATCTCGCAATCGTTCAGTTTCACCGGCACGCCGGAAAGGAACCCGACGGCCGCCTGGGTGCGCGGGGTGTTGGCGGTGACGTAGCCTATAGCGTAGTTCCAGTACAGTTCGCCCGACTCCGAGCGGAGCTCTTTCTTCCGCATATCAATGTACTTGCTGAGGTCAGTGGAGAAGTCGGGCTGCTCCTGCTTCAGAAACTGGACGCCGGTTTTGCCCACGGCCGCCGCATAGAATGCCGCCAGCGAACGCGCGTTGACGCCCTGCTGCGCGGTCATCTCGAAGGGGCCGCTGATGCCAATAGTGACCGCGGCGTCCTTCAACGGCTGCGCGGAAAATACCTGTTCCTCGGAGATGTTTCTGACGAAGACGGTCTTGCCTTCTTGAATGTCGCCGCGGCGGATGACTCGCGACAGAATGGGGTACTGGCAGAGCGTGGAAGCTTCGGTCACGGGCCACATCCATTTCAAGAAGCGGCAGAAGCCGTTGCCGCCGTCGCCCTCGACCGCGAAGTGCATCGGCGCGTCCCAACCGTTCAGGCAGTTGCCGTAGAAGGCCATGAGCGGCGCGGCTTCGAGGCGCCACTGATTGGGCAACACGTTGGCCCACTCTGAGACCGCGAAGGGGAGGCCAAGCGCGCGCTCCTGGCTGAGCTTGAGTATGCACTCGGGCTTTTTGAGCGCACACTCGTCGTTGAAGGGCAGGCCTTGGAGAATCTGCCAGCCGCCCGGGCCGCCGCCATAGTAGTGGTGCCGGTCGGTGGAATCCATGTTGGGGACATTGGAGTAGATCTCGGGCCAGAAGCCGACGCCGATGCCGAACCAGCATGTGCCGCTGATGGGCTGCTTGACGCCCGCGGCACGCAAGGCTTCCTTCGTCCTGGTGAAGTAGCGGTTGTTCAGCTCAAAGTAGAAGCGAAGCTGGTCGCCGGCGCGGCGGACCTTCGCTTGCGGAAGATGGTTGTCGAAGTTCCAGATGATCAGGCGCTTGACCGTCCCCTTGCCGGGGTCTTCCGCTTCGGCGAGATCGCCTCCCCAGGCCTCCGCAAGCTTTTCGCGTGAGCCGTACTTCTTGAGCAGCCAGCCGCCCCAGAGCTTGTCGAGTTCCGCCCTGTAGCACGGCGGGATGCCGTCAATCGTCCAGAAGAACATGCCGTCTTCGTTGGTGACCTCAGTGTGGCAGATGGCGGGGTCTTCACCGTAGGCCTTGTTGTCGCGGTACGGGTTCTTGTGCGTCATGATCGCCTTTTCGAGAGCGATGTTGAGCTCCATGATCTTGTCATCGAAGAACGTGATGCCCATCGAATCCAGCGCCTTCTTGTCCTTTTGCGCGGCCACGGCTTCGTCGTACATGGGCGGGTCGTCGCCTTTCTTCAGCTTGCGATACCAGAGCATGGTAATGCGGCTGTAGATGCCGAGCTTGGCGCATTCGGCGATGAAGTAGTCGAGGCTGTCCATGACCTTCGGGTTGAGGTGGCCGCTGTCGGGCTGGCTCCAGTCCACAGCAGAATTTGCTTCCGGGCCGGTGACGAGATGCCCGATGCGGATCATGTTGAAGCCATACTTGGCGAGCCAGCGCGCGAGGTATTCCGACTTCTTCTTGTCGCCCGGCGTGCCGCGCATCGTGGCCACCAGGCGCACGGGCGTACCGTCCTCGAAAACCCAGCGCCCATTGTCGTTCTTCATGAAGCCGTGCTTGCCGGCGGGGGCGTCGAGCGTCGCGGAGACGTCAATCGGCGCAGGCTCAAACCTGTCCGCCATGTCGCCGACGGGAAACCACTGCGCCAAGTCCAGTGTATCGAGGTCGCTCTTCAGGTAATCCGGTTCCGGGATGTCCTTGGGATCGGGCAGGCTGACGGGCTTGTCCGAGAGCGTCACCGCGGACACAACGACGATGCCGTCAGCGTTCTGGCTCTTGAACTCAATGCTCTTGACTATCTTATCGGGGTTCGGATTGTCCCAGCCAAAGACGACCAGGCCGACGGCGTCGGTCTTGAGGTTGGGCATGAGGAAGGCCACGCGGTATTTCGCGCCGTGGGTTGCGCCCCACCAATCGGTGATCTCGTCCTTCGCGCGAATCGGTATCTCGGCGCTCGTGCCGTCATCGTATTGGACGACGTACGTGGCCATGTGCCCGCCAGTCCAGGCGGAGGCGTGCAGAAAGTAGATGCTCCGCGCTTTGGCCCCGACATTGGCCGCGGCGGAGAGCGGGCCCGCGGTGAACTTCTTGGACTTTAGCGTCAGCACCGCCTTGCCGTTGTTCTTCGCCGGGTCAATGACTTCAAACGGGATGCCGAAGAACGTGCGCGCGCCGACCTCGATGCCACGCATGTCGGTGTCGCCCTGGTCCGTCCAGCCGCCCTTGCCGTCACCAGGTTTGTCGTCCAGCCAGCCCATGTTGACGATGGGCTTCAGGTCGAGTATCCGAAAGCCTGTATCGGCGCTGCCCGCGGTGCGCGTGACGCCAAAGATCGCGAGCATTGCCGCGAGAAGGACCCTACGCACGGCCCTGCCGCACCACGGAGCGCAGTGCTTGCAATGAGCCTCAAGGCATCTCATTTCCCCCTCCTCCGGCGCCGGATGGCCTGCCGAAACTGCAAGTAAAAGGGCAAAAGTCAGAAGGCAAAAGTAACAGCCGGACCGCAGTGAACTTTTGGTAACCGTTCTGGGGGAAAGGCCGGCGAACACGGACGAACACTGACGAACACGGACTAATCTCTCCCTGCCGTTGGGGGCTGAACGGTTGCAACTTTTGCTGTTTGCCTTTTCGTTCCTTTCTGTTTCCTTCGAGTTTCGGATTTCGAGTTTCGGATTTGGTTGTGGCTCTGCCGCTCAATGTCTGTGGTTAACAATCCGCGTTACTCGCTATCCCAGTTCATGTCCAGGTCCTTGGGCTGGGCGCCGAGGGTCACATCGAACACCTTGATTTCTTGCTTACGCCGGACGGTCAGCTTGACTTTCGCGCCCGGCGTCATGTCCGCCACCGACTCGCTGATATCGCGCCCATTGTGGACCGTCTTGCCATCAATCTTGAGCAGAATGTCGCCAGGAAGCACTCCCGCCGCGCGGGCAGGACCTTTGAGGACCACCCCCTCAATGGCAGCTCCGCCATCCACGTTGAGGCCCTTGGATTCTGCCGCGGTAAGGTCCTTGACACTGACCCCAATCCAGCCGCGCACCACGGCACCATGCTTGACCAACTGTTCCGCGATCCGCTTGGCCTGGTTGATGGGGATCGCAAAGCCAATGCCCTGGTATCCCCCCGTTTTGGAGACTATCGCGTTATTCACGCCAATGACCTCGCCGTTGACGTTGACCAGCGGGCCGCCCGAATTGCCCGGGTTGATCGCGGCGTCGGTCTGGAGCAAGTCTTCATAGCGCAAATCCGTGAATCCATGGCGGCCCTTGGCGGAAATGATCCCAGCCGTGACCGTCTGCTCCAGGAAACCAAAAGGATTGCCCACTGCCAGCACACCGTCGGCGACCTCGAGATCGTCGGAGTTGCCCAAGGTGGCGGCGGTGAGACCAGTAGCCTCCACCTTGAGGACCGCAATATCAGTCGCCGGGTCGGTGCCCACGAGTTTGGCCTCGAGCTCGCGCTTGTCGCCCAAGCGCACCACCCAGGAGTCACCCTCCGCGACCACGTGGTTATTGGTCATGACGTAGCCTTTCGCGGCGTCAAAAATGAAACCTGAGCCCAGGCCTCGCGGCATGTTCCCTTCCTTGATGCGCGGCCGCTTGTAAAAGGGCATGCCGGAGCGGTAATCAAACCCGATGCCACCGCCTTCCTGATAGCGCACATGCTGATAGGTCGTGATCGCAACAACGGACGGGCCAATGAGCTTGGCGGCGCTACGGAAGAGCGCGGCCTGTTCCATGACGGCTTTTCGGGCGTTACTGCCATCGGCCATGACATGCCCCGGCCAGTGATCCAGTAATTTGCTGGTCACGACGCCCAGCATCACGCCAAAGACAATCCCCAGTGTAACGGCCCAGTTGGCTTTGAAGTTCGGCATATCTCTATCTCTCACCTTTCTAGCGGCTTGCTGCCGCTCCCACTTCCAACTTGATGACGAGCCAAACGCCCGTCCCTTCAACGCAGGTGGATGGATGGTGGGTAATGAAATTTTCGATTTTTGATTTTCGATTTTCGATTGAACGGCAAACCCAAATCGCAAATCGGCAATTGAAAATCGAAAATGCGTTTCTCTGCCTCCTCCTCGGTGGGGAATCCGCGTTAGCTGCATCTCAAATCTCACCCCACCCCGCCCTTCACTATCCACCACCCACTACCCACCATCCACTACGCAGCACCCACCATCGCCTCCAACCTCTTCTCCAGCCGCCTGGCGCTGTCCGCCAATCCGCCCGGCCGGTTGCGCGCCAGCCACAAGCGCCTGTGTTCGCCGCAAATTCGCCGCTGTTCCGGCGCCAATTCGGGACACCGCAGCGAACGGTTCTCCAGGCAGGCAATTCCATAGCGGCAAGCCTGGCGCATCATCGCCGCCGCATTGCGGAACTCGTCAGCGATCAGCGCGGCATCCGGAACTCCCATGCGCGCACGCTCCAGCGGCGCCATCGCCTTGTCAAGCGCCGCCAGCTTCGCCCCCAGATCCGCCCGTGACACGCCCTCAAGCGCCTTCAGGTCCGCACCCATGAGCACCAGGATGTGGAACAGGACGGTCGAGTTGCCCACCTTCTTCTTTCCGGCCAGATAAACATCGCCCAAGTCGCAGGCCAGACGCCCCATTACGCCGGCGCGGTCGTGGAAGGCGTGGCGATCCAGTGCGGCGGGAAGGTCCAGCTTCTCGTTGCTCCGCAGACACCAACTATAGGCCGCGCCCGCCGCGAATCCCAGGTAGCTGGCGGGCAGGTACTGCAAGTGCCCGCTGTCGCCCCAGTCGGTGTTGAGGTAGCCGATGGCGCCGTGCTTGAGGCCGTTCGCGGCCGCGCTGCGCAGGTTGCCGAGCGCGTTCGCGGTGCGGCCGGCGAACGTGTTCCAGGACGACGTGCCCGGGCACACGTAGAACGGCACGCCGGCGCTGTGGAAAAGCCGCCCGTCCTTGTCGAAGGGATGGCCGCTCTCGTAGCCCCATTCCAGCGCGATGATGCCCTTGGGCAACTCGCGGATCAGTTCCGGCTTGTGCAGAATGATGTCGCCCCAGAACTGCATGGTCCGCCCGTGGGCCTTGACCAGGCGCTGAATCTTCAGCAGGAAATCAAGGTAAACGCGCTCCCTGCCGCGCCTGGCGCAGGCCTCCTGGCTGCGTCCCACACCCAGCTCGAAAGTCTCGTCGCAGCCCACGTTGAACAGCCTGCTGCTGAAGTGCGGCAGGAGTTCCTCGTACAGTCCCTTCACCAACTCCAGGCTGCGCGGGTCGCCGGGGCAAAGCGTGAAGCCGCTGTCGCTGCGCCCGCCCCAAGGGAAGTCGAAGCCGTCCGGCGCTTCAGCCAGCGGCTTGTAGGGTTCCAGCTTCAGCCAGCGGTCCATGTGAGCGAATGAGTTCTGATTCGGCACCAGCTCAACGAAGCGCTCGCGGCAGTAGGCGTCGAGCGCCAGGATTTCCTCACCGGTCAGCGGACTTGCTTCGGCCCATACCTGCGGGTGCGCGCGATACGCGAAAGTGTGCTCGGTATAGAGCTGCAACTGGTTGATCTTCCACTCCGCGAGCAGGTCCACCAAGGCGTAGAGCGTCGCCATGGCCGGCACCTTGTCCCGGCTGATGTCCAGCATCACGCCCCGCGCGGGAAAGTCCGGCCAGTCCTCGATCCTCATCCCCGGCAACCGGACAGCGGGGACAGACAGCCGATTTCGAAACGGCCCGAAATCGGTGTCAGTCCCCGCTGTCCGGAGCAACTGCACCAGAGTCTGCGCGCCGTAGAAGACGCCCGCCGCGTCATGCCCCCGGATCAGCACGCCACGAGGCGTCACTTCCAGCACATAGCCCTGCGGCCGAGCCGCCCCTGAGTCCACCGCCAGAGTTACCGCTGTCGTGGCACGGGCGTCCCGCCCGTGTTCCTTTGTTTCCGAGCCGCGACTGTAAGGGAGCGGAGGAGCGGCAGGCGCCATGCCCGCCACCAGTTCCACCTTCTGCCTCGTCGCCTGTTGCAGCGCCGCCTGCACACACAACCCAGCCAGGCGGATAGCCTGCGGCTCAGTCGCCAGGCGCACGAACCGCCCGCCTGGCAGAATGAAATCCCCGCCTGTCAGCGCCATCTTCCGTGGTGCGGGAAGAAGAACCATCTGCGTCCGCCCTGCCATTGCCGTCTCCTTTCTTCAGCGTGATGCTGCTCGACTGCATTCTTGTGCCCCCGCCGGACAAAATCCAACGCAAGTTCTCTTGAAACAGCTCTTGGCAATGCCCTGCCGCGCCGCCGCGCTGTGGTACTGCCGTGCAAACATTGGGAGGGGGAATGGAACTGTTTAATCCATAGTCGGTCACCGATTTCACAGATACGAACTTGCCGGGAAAGGGGCGCGAGCACCGTCCGTTACCTACGCGCCGGAAAAAGGCCGTCAATGCCGTCCAGGATGGCTTCCAGTGGAACAGCGTGGACTTGGTCTGCCAAGGGATACCGTTTGGGGCCTGGGTAAATGACGGCAATCTGTTCGAGATGCAGGTCCTCCAACGCTATCCGCATCGAGGAGGTCAAACGCGGCGCATCCACGCGCTTGCATTCGACTCCGAGCATCCGCCCGTTATGTCTCAGGACCAGATCTATCTCCGCGCCATTGTGCGTGGCCCAGAAATACGCCTCGTCCGGCGCCAGTATCTTCAGTGTCTCCTCGATCACGTAACCTTCCCAGGACGCCCCACACTTGGGGTGGCTCAAGAGTTCCTCTTCCGAACGGAGGCCGAGCAACTGGTGGAGGAGTCCCGTGTCGCGGAAGTACACCTTCGGTGCTTTGACCTGCCTCTTTTTCAGGTTGGCGTGCCAAGGCTGGAGTTGGCGCACCATGAGAACATCGTTCAACAAATCCAGGTAGCGTCGTATGGACGACTCGCTGATTCCCAGAGAGCGGGCGGGTTCGGCGGCATTCCAGACCTGGCCGTGATAATGCGCCAGCATCGTCCAGAAACGCAGCATTGTGGTAGCCGGTATCGCAAACCCCAATTGCGGCAGGTCTCGCTCCAGGAAGGTCTGCACAAAGCTCTTGCGCCAGGCAAAACTGTCCGGTTCCGTCCGGGCCAGAAAGGAGAGGGGAAAGCCACCCCGTAACCAGTGGCGTGCTTGGGCTGTGGGGCCAATCTCAGACAGGCTGAAGCCACCCATGCGCACGGTTTCCAGGCGCCCGGCCAATGATTCCGAGGACTGCTTCAGAAGAGCGGGCGAGGCACTGCCAAGGATGAGGAAGCGCGCTGGGAGCAGCTTGCGGTCTGCCAGCACGCGCAAGACGGGGAACAGCTCGGGGCGGCGCTGGACTTCGTCTATCACTACCAGGCCCTTCAGTCCGGCAAGCGCCACCATGGGTTCATCCAGGCGGGCCAGGCTGGCCGGGTCCTCCAGGTCGAAGTAATTCGACGAATCCGCGGCTACGAACTCCCGCGCCAAAGTCGTCTTACCGCACTGGCGCGGCCCAATCAGCGCGACTACTCGCGCCCTTCCCAAGGCCGTATGGACGTCTTGCAGCAAGGACACTCGCTTGATCATGCTTCCCAGATACCATGAAAATCCTTCATGACAAGCCGGAATTTCATTATTAGGTCCGCCGGGGGGCTGACACCGACCTCCGGGCGTCTGGAAATTGGCTGTCTGTTCCCACTGACTCAATTATGATGCGCGACTTTGCAGTCGCAGACTGGACAAGGAGTGCAGACGGATGAAAACGCTTGGCATTGGCATTCTGGGTCACGGCTTCATGGGCAAGACTCACACCTTCGCTCATCGGACGATCCCCTTTTACTACGATCCGCCGCCGGTGCGGAGCGTGCTGAAGGTCCTCTGCGGGAGGGACCCTGAGCGGACGCGCGCAGCGGCTGAGGCCCTGGGCTTTGAACGCTGGACGACGAACATGCTGGAGGCCGTCAACTCTCCGGATGTTGACGTGATCCATATCTGCACGCCCAACCACGAGCACTTCCCGGCGCTCAAGGCGGCCATCCGCGCGGGCAAACACATCTATTGCGAGAAGCCTGTCACCGCCAATCTGGCCGAAGCCGAGGAGCTTGAGAAATTCCTGCCCTTGTACGGCGGCCTGGCGCAGACAGTCTTGCAGAATCGTTTCTTCCCCGCCACGCTGCGCGCGAAGAAGCTGGTGCAGGAGGGCTTCCTGGGGCCGGTGACGCAGTTCCGCGCGGTGTTTCTGCACAGCGGGAACGTGGACCCCAACAGGGCCTTTAGCTGGAAGTTCTCGGCGGCGGCGGGTGGCGGCGTGATCCGCGACCTCGGCCCGCACGTCGTAGACCTGCTCGATCATCTGGTTGGGCCATTCGCGGCCGTTCATGCCTTAAGCCGCATCTGGGCCACGCAACGCCCCAGTCCGGACACGCCCGGAAAAACAATAGCTGTGGATACGGAAGACGCGGCAGTAATGCTTGTCCGTTCGGCGGACGGCGCGATTGGGACGATTGAGGTGAGCAAGATTGCGACGGGCACGGAGGATGAGCTGCGCTTCGAGATCCATGGCCGCTACGGCGCCATGCGCTACGCTTTGTCTCAGCCCAACTATCTCGAAATCTACGACGGCCGGCAGCCCGGCGGCGACCTGGGCGGAGCGCGCGGCTGGCAACGGCTGGCCACGCTGCACCGCTACCCTAGCCCCGGAGGCAAGTTCCCCAGTGGGATAAACAGCGTGGGCTGGCTGCGAGGCCACGTCCACTCGCTCTATTCATTCCTCAACTGCGTGGCCGGCGATACACCACCCTCACCTTCCCTGGCTGACGGCCTGCATTTGCAGCGCGTGCTTGAGGCCGCCTGCGAATCCGCCAAGGCAGGCCGCTGGGTAGAACTGCCGAAACGGGCGGTTTGAAACCTGTTCACAAGCGTGACACGTTCTTCGCGCCCAGGGCGCGCAACTTCTCAATGGCGGCGGTGAGTTCGGGCTCCGGCAAACCCAGCCCCTGGGCCTCCGGCACCCTGTCAGCGTTCAGACCCAGACGCGCGCGCTTGGAGACGCCGAGAAGATGATACCCCATAACCTGCACCGCCTCGCAGTGCGCCAGTTCTTGGCTCAGCCGCGCGATCGCAGCCAAATGGTCGTCGCGCAAGTTGCAGCCCTGGATGAGCGGGCAGCGCAAAATGATACGCGCGCCCGCGGCATCCAGCATCCGCAGGTTCCGCAGGATCAACTCGTTGGATTGCCCGGTGAACGTCCGGTGCCGCTCGGGATCGGATTCTTTGCAGTCGTAGAGGAAGATGTCCACCAGCGGCAGGATGCTCCGAAACTGCGCTTCGGGGGCGAAGCCAGCGGTTTCGAGGCAGGTGTGGAGTTTTTCCGCGCGCGCCGCGGCAAGGATGGCGCGGCTGAACTCGAATTGCAGCATCGGCTCCCCGCCGCTCAGCGTCATGCCTCCACTGGACTGTTCGTAGAAGGGCCTGTCCTTGGCGACCTCGAGGAGCACTTCGTGTGCGGTCATCTCGCGTCCGACCACTTCCAGGGCGCGCGAGTAGCATTTTTCAGCGCATCTCATGCACTGCCGGCAAAGCTCGCGGCGCAAACGGTGCGTGCCGTTCTCGATGACGTGGGCCGCGTTGGGGCAATGCTCCACGCAGTAACCACACCCGATGCAGCGCGCTGGCGAGTAACTAAGCTGCCGCTGGATGGTCTGCGATTCAGGATTGTGGCACCACTGGCAGCGCAGCGGACAGCCTTTCAGAAAAACCGTGGTGCGGATGCCCGGCCCATCGTGAATTGAGAACCGCTGGATGTCGAAGACTATGCCGGCAACCGCAGCCGGCCCGCTGGGATCGCTCATGGGCGGTATTATTCACCGCAGAGGCACAGAGGCACAGGGAAAAATCGGGCTTCTCCCTGTTCCCTCGGCCGCCGTGGCAGTTCCGCCCTCAAAAAGGAAATTCACAGAACACGACGAAAAGGCTATGCTCTGAGCCATGACAGTACGGCAGTTCTACGACTGGCAGACCGCTGGCGGGGCGGACGATGTTATGCGTCTGGTAGACGCTCTGGAACGCGCCGAACTGCCTTGGTGCGCTATTGGCGGCGTGGCCGTTAACCATTGGGCCGCTGAGCCGCTGGTCACGCCGGACGTGGACTTCGTCGTTGCCACGGAACAGATCGAGCGCGCTGTTGCCGTGATCTGCGATGCGGGCTTCAAGGCTGAGAAACACGAGTGGTCCATCAACTTCAGAGGGAAATCGCAGGTTGGCTTGCGGCTCAGCACCGAAGACTTCTACCGCGACTTCCCGGCACGGTCCGTTCCTGCTGACGTTCACGGGATTCTGCTACGGGTCGCCGCGCTGGACGACACTCTGGCGGGCAAGATCAAAGCCTGGAGCGACCCTGAGCGCCGCCAAAGCAAACGCCTCAAGGACCTCGCCGACATCGCGCGATTGGTGGAGGCCCACCCAAATCTTCGAGCAGGACTTCCCGAAAAGCTGCGCCAATTGCTCGAAACCACAGCTTGATGCGCAGCGCATCGGTTAGCCGGTCTTGCGCCAAAGGCAAGAGCAACAGGCCGAAAGGAGTCGCCTTCGCATGGAAGTCCTCAACCCGAAAAGCGCCGCAGCGCCGCAGTACGATTGGCAAAAGGTCCGGGATGCGACCTTTGTGTTTATCAGGAAATGTCTGCGTCCCGACGGCGGCTACGCGCCGTCGCCTGATCCGAATTACCAGGGCAACTCGGATACGTCCCTCAGCGACCTTGCCGCCGTCACCTACGCTTCCGTGTTGGCCAGGACCTTTGGCCTGGAATTGCCCGAGGCGAAGAAGTCAGCCGAATTCATTCACAGGCATCAGCGGCCGGACGGCAGTTTCATCGCCCACGGCGGCAAGATGAAACCCGAGGATAATCTGGCCATCCTCTACAACACGACACAGGGCGTCGTCGCACTGCGCTCCTTGGGGCAAAAGCCTCACCATGACCCGGCGCCAGGAATGAGACGTTTCTTCGAGGAGCAGGCCCATGCCCAACTCCCCTGGTACACCACCAGCTTCTTCCCGCTGTTCTACGCCGCGTTGGACCTGCCCTTCCCCGAAGCGTACCGGAAAGCCATCTCGCAACGCATGATTGCCAACCAGACGCCCGACGGATACCTGCAGGATCACGTGGCGGCAGCTTTCCACATGGCCCATTTCTACAGGCTGATGGGCCAGGACACGCCGCGAGCCGCGCAGATGGTGGAGCGCACTTTGAAGGACCAGAAACGCGATGGCGGCTGGAATATCCGCGACCCGAACTGGGACGTGCATGCGTGCTTCGACGCCGTTTTCATTCTGCGGCAGTTGGGCCGCGGCGAGGCGCGGTGTCAGGAAGCCATCGCGCGCGCGGCGGCCTGGGCGATGAGCTGCCGCAACAGCGACGGCGGTTTCGGCCACTATCCCGGAAAGCATTCGGACATGGACGCGGTCTATTTCCAGTTTGGCACGCTGGCGCAGGCGGAGCTGATTCCCGGCGCAAAGTCCGGTCTCAAGGACGCGCACACACTCGCGTGGGGGCATGCGATGACGCCGGGGGAATCGTATTAGCCCGAACTATTCATTAGGGGGGGCACATCGGCGGCGGAGCCAGAACCAAAGCGCCGAGGCGGATATTTTAGATTTTTGATTTTCGATTTTCGATTTAACAGCAACCGCGGTGGCCCAGAGAAGGGATTGGGAATCAAGCGTCATCCTACTTGGGGACATCAATCCTTGCATTGCCAAGCAAGCCCGAAACCGCTAGAAGTGCTAACATGGCAACGCATGGAATGTTCCTGGCCATGGTGTTGGCCAACGCCAGGCGGCAGGAAGCGCGGAGCGTGGTGCTGGCGGTGGACGGCACGCGGCCGCGCATCGAAATGCTGCTGGCGGATAATTCGCGCCAGCCGCTGGTGGCGCCGCCGGCCGAAGTGCTGTTGGGGATCATGGCCAAGCTCGAAGCCGGGGAGCGCCGGTTCAGTTCCCAAGTCTTCGAGGCCAACATCACCGGGATTGACCTGCAGCGAGGCGCGGATGGCGTGAAAGCCCATATTTCAGCCTGGAGTATTGAGCACTGCGAATAGCAGACGGTGTACAGTATACAGCGGGAAATCACACGGGGGTAATGTTCTCACGATGAACTTATTGGTTACCGGAGGCGCGGGCTTCATCGGTTCACACGCTTGCGAGTATTTCCTGGGACAGGGACACCGCGTCACCGCCTTGGATAACTTCGACACTTACTACCCGCCGGAGCAGAAGCGCCGGAATATCGCGGGTGCGCTGGCGCATCCTAAATTCCGGCTGGTCGCCGGCGACTGCGGCGACCGCCAGCTCGTCAGCAGTCTTCTGCAGGGCGGCAAATTCGATCTGGTGCTGCACCTGGCGGCGCGGGCCGGAGTGCGTCCCTCGATTGCAGACCCTATCCAGTATGAACGGGTCAACGTGCAGGGGCTGATCGTTCTGCTGGAGGCGCTCCGCGCGCACGGCCCGCGGAAGCTCGTCGCAGCCTCCAGCAGCGCCGTCTACGGGGACGTGACGCCGCCACCGTTCCGTGAGGACGCCCCATGCCTCCAGCCGCTCTCGCCTTACGCCGCCACCAAGCGCGCCGCGGAGATTTTCCTGGGGACGTACCACCAGTTGTACGGCTTCCAGGTGATTATCGTGCGGCCGTTCTCGGTGTACGGCCCGCGCCAGCGGCCCGACATGGCCATTGCCGCTTTCATGCGGAAAATCCTTCTGGGCCAAACCGTGAGGCTTTTCGGCGACGGCTCATCCGCGCGCGATTACACATACGTATCCGATATTGTGGCCGGACTGGCAGCGGCGGTGGAACGGTTCCCCGTGGATTTCGGCATCTACAATCTGGGCGACTCGTCTCCTGTCAGCTTAAACGAACTTGTCGCGGCTCTGGAACGAGTCATCTGCAAGACGGCCAAGGTAGCGAGGGAGCCGATGCAGCCGGGTGACGTGAATTGCACCTGCGCCGACCTCACCAAAGCAGGGCGGGACCTGGGGTACTCGCCCAGGGTCGGCCTCGCCGAGGGGCTGAGGCGGACTCTCGAATGGGTGAAAGGAGAACTGCGGCGCGAAGGCCACGCAGTGTAAAGCAAATGTCCTCGACCATCGCGAGCCAGCGCATCCTGGTGACGGGCGCGGCCGGTTTCATTGGTTCGCACTTGATTCCGCGGCTGCTGGAACGCGGCTACCCGGTGAGTTGCATGGTCCGGAATGTCGAAGCCTCATCCGCAAGCAGCTGGCGGCGGCTGGCGGCCTTGGAGCAACTCCAGGCGCAATACAAGGACAAGCTGCAAATCGTCCGCGCGGCGGACGCGGGCGCTCTGCCTCAAGCCGTGCAATTGGCGAAGCCGGAGATCTGCATACATCTCGCAGGGCGGTCGTGGGTCCGGGAATCGATTGCCCAGCCCCAACAGTACGCGGACGCCAATTACGGCGCGACAGTGGCGCTGCTGCATGCGCTGCACCTCTCCGGCTGCCGCCGCGTCGTCTTTGCCAGCACGGTGATGGTCTACGGCAAGGACGCGCCGCTGCCGTACACGGAAAGCAACCTCGGCAGCGCCCCGGCCTCGCCCTATGGAGCAAGCAAGCTGGCGTGCGAAGTGTTGCTCAACATGTACCACGCTCTGCACAAGCTGGAAACGGTCAACCTGCGCTTGTTCTCGGTATACGGCCCCGACTTGCGCCCGGACTTGGTTCCTTATCTGATTGCTTCCGCGATCCTGAAAGGCAAACCCTTCGCGGTGTTCGGCGACGGCCGCAGCGTAAGGGACTACATCGAGATCCGCGACGTGCTCGACGCCATTGAGTCGGCTTGCCAGGCCGAAGAGTCCCATGCCGCGCTGAACATCGGCTCAGGAGTGGGCACTACGCTCCTGGAGCTGATCGAGCTGCTCCAGAAACACCTGGGCAAGAAGGCGGAGTTGGTTTACAAACCGGCTGTCCCGGGGGAACTGCGCGCGGCGGTGCCGGACATTTCGCTGGCCCGGGAAAAGCTCAAGTGGTCGCCGCGCGTGAGCCTTGACGAAGGCATGGCGCGCTTGGCGGAATGGTTCAGGTGCGTATAATCACAGTGTATGGAGGCGCCAATGCGTCAGAAGAAACGTGGGGCACTTAACAAGAAGGCAATCTGCGAATGTGGCGGGAAGATCATTGCCAAGCAGGTCACTGTTGACCTCCGCCTGAAAGGCGGACTGGTCGAATTCGAGAATGTCCCGGTCGGTGTCTGTATTGAATGTGGCACGCGGTTCTACAAAGGCCCTGTGCTGCAGCAGGTTGAGCGCCTCGCGCAAACCCGCCAGCGGGTGAAACGCATGCTCAGCGTTCCGGTTGTAGACTATCAGCCTGCTACTTCGTCTCCATAATCTTCTTCACGCGCTCCTGAATTATGCCGAAGCGCCGGCGTCCCTCATCGCACTGCGTGCTGATCCACTCCGCGTTCCTGAAGGCCGGCGCCGGCAGGTTCGTCTCCCTGCGAAACCGTTCAAGGTAGGGCTGCACCTTGGCATACAGGAACAGGCCCTCGGTGTTGTTCTCGATCAGAAAATCCGCGTTGGCAATGCCGTGCCGCGCGAAGCTGTAGGCCATCTCCCAGTAACTTGAGACCTGGCGAAAGGCCGCATTCAAGGGATGATCGGCCTGGGTTACGGCGAGGAAGTCCTCATAGGTCCTGGGCCAAAACTTGGCGCCTATCGCGTTGCGGGATTCGCGCATGATGGCCTCGCGCCGCAGGTCGTAGAGCTTCATGGCGATCTCCGCATCGTGGTGGTCGGGCTGCTCTTTTGACATGCGTCCTCCTCTGGCAAAGCCCCAAGCTCCGCGCTACAATGCCGCGTCAAGATACAGGCAAGCGGGCGGTCGTCAAGGGATTGGCCTTTCAACCGGAGAAGGCAATGGTCTGGGGATTCGTTATTCTGCTGCTGGGCGCGGTCTGCGGCGGTTCTTTCGGCTTGCCCAGCAAGTACGCGCCGAAGGAGACGCCCTGGGAGAATCTGTGGGGGCCGTTTTTCCTTTTCGTCACCGTGCTGATTCCAGTCGTTTTAGGTCCCCTGCTGGTGAAAGACTTCTACGCGGTCTACGCCGGCGCGGACAGAAACGCCCTCATCATGACGCTGATTTTCGGTTTTCTGTGGGGCCTTGGGTCCATGACGCTGGGCATGAGTTTCGCGTTCATCGGGCTGTCGCTGGCGTACTCATTGAACTACGGCGCGCAGATCATCTTCGGCTCGATGGCGCCGCTGCTCATCTTCAACCGCGACCAGGTCTTCACCGCCCGTGGAGGCGTGATACTGGCCGGCGTGGCCGTGTGCCTGCTAGGCGTGGTGGTGTGTGGACGGGCCGCTCTCCTGAAGGAACAGAGCCTCAAGGACTGCACGCCCGCCGCAGCGGCGGAGCCTGCCAGGCAACCGAAGATGCTTATCGGCGTTATCGTCGGCATCCTTTCCGGCATCCTGTGCGCCTGCTATGCGGTGGCGGCCGATTTCGCCGAGCCCGTCCGAAAGCTCGCTTTGACCAAGTTCGACAACGCGCCCTGGCTTGCGGCGTTCGTCAGCATGTCGCTGATTCTGTGGGGCGGCGCGGTGTCCTCGTGTCTTTATTGCGTCATCCAGTTGACCCGGCACAGGACCTGGGGCAACTTCGTCAAGCCCGGCGTGGGACTGACACTGTGCCTGGCCGCGGTCATGTCCCTGCTGCACGACGGCGCGATCCTCTTGCTCGGGCTGGGCTTTCCGATGCTCGCCGAAGACATTGGCATGTCGGTCGGCTATCCGGCATTCATGTCGTTCGCCATCATCGTGGGCAATGTGCATGGCTTCCGCAGCGGCGAATGGAAGGGCGCGAGCCGGCGAAGCATCACCTGGATCGTCGCCGGGATCATCGTCTTGATCGCCGGCGTGTGCGTTCTGGGCCACGGCAACGCCATGCCAAAGACCTAAGGAGAGGACGGTGTGTCAGAGTCAGATAGGTCTCGAAGTTGCCGGCGCGTCTGCTCGGTACACGGTTGCGGCGCTGCTCCTGGCCTCTTGCCTGAGCGCCGCGGAGCCCAGCAAAATGCCTAAGACTGAAGTTTCCATCCAAAGCGACGCATTCCTGATTGACGGCCGGCCGACATACTCAGGCCGGACCTGGCAGGGCAAGAAAATAGAGGGCCTGCTGCTCAACTCGCGCATGGTCCAGGGCATCTTCGATGATTTGAACCCTCAGACCGTGGATAAGTGGAACTACCCTGACAGCGGCAAGTGGGATGCCGAACGCAACACGCGCGAGTTCATCGCCGCGATGCCCCTGTGGCGCCGGCACGGCCTGCTCGCGTTCACCATCAACCTGCAAGGCGGAAGTCCACAGGGCTATTCCAGCCAGCAGCCTTGGCACAACTCGGCCCTCACCGAGAGCGGCGGTCTGAGGCCCGAGTACCTGGCGCGGCTCGAACGGATTCTCGACAAAGCGGACGAATTGGGCATGGCGGCCATACTGGGCATTTTCTATTTCGGCCAGGACGAACGCCTCCGGGACGAGGCCGCTGTCGTTTGCGCCGTGGATAACGCAGTGGATTGGGTTCTCAACCACGGCTACCGCAATGTGCTGATCGAAGTGAACAACGAATGCGACGTGCGCGCCTACGACCACGAGATCCTGAAGCCGCCACGGGTGCACGAACTCATCGAGCGCGTCAAGAAGCATGAGCGCGGCGGCAGGCGGCTCCTGGTGAGCACCAGCTACGGGGGAGGGAGCATTCCGCGGGAAAACGTGGTTCGCAGCGCGGATTTTCTCTTGATGCACGGCAATGGCGTGAAAGAGCCCGAGCGGATCGCGGAAATGGTCCGCAAGGCGCGGCAAGTCCCCGGCTATCGCCCCATGCCGATTCTCTTCAACGAGGACGATCACTTCGATTTCGAGAAGCCGCGCAACAACCTGGTCGCGGCCGTCGGGGAGTATTGTTCGTGGGGCTATTTTGATCCCGGGAAGAGCGACTATGTGGACGGCTACCAGTGCCCGCCTGTGAACTGGGGCATCAACACTGAACGCAAAAAAGCGTTCTTCACGAAGGTGCTGGAGATCACGGGCGGAACCGCGGATGAACACTGATGGTCTTGGTACAGCGCCGCACAGGTAAGTGATTCTTCGCGAACCGTCCCGCTAACCCCCAGCTTTAGCTGGGGGAGAAGGCGAAAGCACGAGCCAATACCGTCGTTCACGACGGTTACCGGCAGTGGCCAAGGGCTTAAGCCCAAGCGCCTCGGGCAAGCCCCGTGAACGGGGCTACAGTGGTCCATCGGGCTTGCCACCCCCGGCTGAAGCCGGGGGTTAGTGGGTCAGGGACTTCTGCGGAGCTGTATTAAGCGTCTTTCTTGCTTGTAACCTGCATCCCCGCCTATAAGAAAAGGCGTTCCCGCAAAGGGATAGGAAGAAAGGACCGCCGCTCATGGACGAATACACCCCGCCTCAAGCCCATCTGGAAATCGCGCGCGAACTGGTGAAGGCAACCCGCGCTAACGGCGGCCTCGCGCCCGTGGACCTGGAGCGCTTCTGGGCCGATCAGGGGGCCGCCTCCAAGGACCCGTTCGGCAAGGATATCCCCCAGGTGCCGCTCGGCGTGCTGATGAGCGACGAGTGCATCTTCGAGGAGCTCGGCATCGCCGAGGATTACTGGCGGCTTCTCTATGACCCCGCGTGGGCCTTGCCGCTCAAGAAAGCCTACAACGACAAGGCGCAAAAGATCGTCGGCCGGCGGCTGCTCAACGAAGCGCCGGACGATCCCGCGCGCCGTTACCCGCAGACAAAAGGACTGCACGAAGTCTTCGAGGCGCACAACGAATGGCGCTCGGAATCGTGGTGGCTGATGCAGTGCGTGCGCAACGAGGACGAGCTGAAAGCGCTGCTGGACCGCGTCGAGGCGCGCGACATCCGCAAATTCATCCTCCCGCGGAACTGGGATGAAGAGAAAGCGCGGCTGCTGAAACTCGGCGTCAAGCCCCCGCTCTATCGCCACCAACGGGGGCCTGTGACGTTCGCCACGTCCATCTTCGGCATCGAGAACCTGATTTTCCTCATCAAAGACAACCCCGAGCTTGCGGCCCGTTTTCGCGACGCCATCCTAAAGACGATGCTGGGAATTGCGCGCGTGCTGGATGAGGAAGCCGGCTATACCCCGGGGACGTCGCCGCGCGGGTTCGCATTTCTCGACGATAACTGCTGCATGTTGAACCCGGAGATGTATGAGTTCTTCGGCTATCCGATCCTCAAGGACGTTTTCGAGCAGCTTTCGCCCGGTCCCGGCGACAGCAGATACCAGCACTCAGACTCCGAGATGAGCCACCTGCTGCCGTTCTTCGGCAAGCTCGGCATGACAGGCGTGAACTTCGGCCCGACGGTGCGCGTGGACGACATCCGTGCGCATTGCCCCAAGGCCGTTATTCACGGCCAGCTTGCGCCCTTTACGCTCAGCCGCAATGAGGAGGAGAACATCGTTCTGGAATTCCTGCGCGACTTCGAGCGGGCCAAGGAGAAGCGCGGCCTGGTCTTCGCCACGGCGGGCTCGATCAACAACGGCTCGCGCCTGACGGGCATGAGGCTTATCATGGCAACCATCCAGCGCTACGGGCGGTACGAAAAGTAGCCGGCGTCGCACAGGGCGCCGACAGAATGAATAAGGGTGGCGTGCTGTGTGTGCGCTCATGTCTCTGATCGTGGCGTTGCTTCTCCCGCTCGCGATCCTCATCGCGTTTGCCAGAGCGCTCTACCTGGAGTTGCGCCGCACGTCGTGGAGCCTGCTGGAGTCGCTCATCGCAGCCAACATCCTCGGCCACGCGGTCGCGTTGCCGGTGGCGTGGGCATGGAAGGATTCTCAAGGCTCACCTTCCAGTGAGTGCGCGATGGCAGTGGCCGGCTGGGGGACTGTGGGGCTGCTGCTCGCCATTTTCATGGCCGCGGGCGCGATCTGGGTTTTCCGGCGGCTCAAGGCCAAGGGCGAATCGCGGACCGGAGTCCGGATTGTCTACATGCTGCTCGGGTTGTTCCTTTTCCCCAGCATGGTCCTCATTCCGTTCAACTTCGTCTTCGGTTGGATCATCTGGCTGCCACTGTGGGGACTTCACCTCCAGACTGAGCGGCTTCTGAAACCCCCGCTCCCGCCTCGCGCGTTCCCCCGCACTCCGGCGCAGGTAACCCCAGCCGAGGTTTCCTGGTTTGCTCACAGCAGCCAGAGAAAGGCGCAAAGCAAGGATGAAGGATGAAGGCGGAGGGATAAAGGGAAAAGTAAAGAGTCAAATGTCCTAAGTTCGCATTCTATGCGCAAGGCGCAGATTTTTGGTTTTGGATTTTCGATTGCATCAGGCTGGAAGTTAAAATCGAAAATCGCAAATCTAAAATCTAAAATCCTTTCTCTGCGTCTCTGTGGTGGGTTCATATTCCCAGCGCCCGGCAATGAAACGCCAGCGCTTCGCGGATGTGCAGGTCCCAGTATTCCCAACAATGAGTGCCGGGGAATTCGGCGTATTCGTGCGGGATCCCCAGTTTCTCCAGGTGCGCGTGGAAGACACGGTTGTCATTGATAAGAAAGTCATCGGTCCCGCAATCAATCCGCAGCTTGGGGATGGACGCGCGCCGGCGTTTCAGCTTGGCCGTGAGTGCAAACAAGTCGTGCGCGGAACCTCGCTGGCCAGGCCCGAAGACGCGGAAGAATTCCGGGTCCTTGAGCGGCACAATAACCTTGTGGCCCGCCTGGCACGCCCCCGAATGGCTGTGGGCGCTCACAAACTTGTCCGGGTGAGCCAGCGCCAGACGCAGCGCGCCGTACCCGCCCATCGAGAGGCCGCCGATGCAGCGTCCGGCGCGTTTCCTGATCGCCGGGAAAACCCGTTCCGTGTATCCAACCACATCCTCAATCATGTAACGCCCATAAGCAGGACCCTGGTGCGCGTCGGTATAAAAACCGCGGTAACCATCCGGCATGACCACGATCAACGGCAGGTTCTCAACGTAGCGCTCGATTGAGGTGCGCCGCAGCCAGATGGAATAGTCGTCGCTCAATCCGTGCAGAAGATAGAACGTCGCGAAAGGCCCCCGCCCTTTGTCCGGCATGACGACGTTCATCTGGACGCATTTCTGCAAGACGTTGCTGAAGAACGAAACGTGCACAAGTGACATGGCTGCTCCTTTACTCTGGCATCAGGCTTGCGCGTAGAGCACCTTCCCCTCGTGCCATGCAGGATATTCGATTGTTCCCACGATGTCCTTCCGCCACGCGAACGCTTCGGGTGTGGTGACCAGAATGTCTTTCGGCAGGTGAATGTCACTCAGTGAGACGCCGATCTCAACGGCCTTTTCCCGTTTCGATCCTTCCACCGGCATCACTACCAGCAAATCAACGTCGCTATCCGGCCCAGCCTTGCCGCGAGCGTGGGACCCGAAAAGGATGACCTTTTGCGGATGGAACCGCTTGACTATGCGCTTCACCATCCGGCTGATCATTTTGGGCGCCGTCATCCTTGAGATCATGAGCGTCCTTCTATTCCTGTGCCATCAAAAGCATCGCGTCCCACAAACAGGCCAATCAGCACATCACCATACTCAAGCATTTACGTCTGTCAATAATTGCGCCTGGCATCCCCGTCACCGCAATGGGCGAGGATTCACCCGGGGTGCGTAGCCGAAAAGTAAGTCGCAGTCCCACTAACCCCCGGCTTCAGCCGGGGGGAGAAGCGGGATAGGCGCGCAATAACCGTCGTTCACGACGGTTGCCAGGAGTGCCAAGGGCTTAAGCCCA
>Ga0315279_10003118_pt1 | contig 23643 bp, 17 predicted proteins | sample YL17G06_20_MG_FD_203694 | JGI IMG/M metagenome (GOLD analysis project Ga0315279, IMG submission 203694) | Sediment microbial communities from Yellowstone Lake, YNP, Wyoming, USA - YL17G06_20 | ecosystem: Environmental > Aquatic > Freshwater > Lake > Sediment | place: USA: Wyoming | collected...
CCTTCGCCAGTAGAGCCATGATTCTGCTCGTTGGGTCGAATGGTGGTCTACCGGTACGCTTCCTCCGCCATGTTGGCGGAGCCTTGTCCAGAACGTCTCTCACGGTCGAGAGGAATTCTCGAAGAGTAATCCCTTCGATGGTTAACAGCCCAAGTCAACCGTTCAGAACAAGCATCTAATATGGTTTAGAGACAGAGCGGCAAATACGGTTACTCTGTTGAATTCTTGCCCGGAAATGGCCCCGATTTCGCCGTGAATGGTCTAAGGAGTGATTTGAATGTCCAAATACCGCTCGTTTTGAGAGATCGACCGAAGATTACGTCGGGCGCAAAACGGCCCCCTACCCCTGTCTTCTGTCTTTCGTCGTGTTCGCGTGTTGCGAACTGGACCGGCATCGCTTGATCGGGGCAGGGCAATAATCTTATCTGAAGATGGCACGTGTTGCTCCTGATGAAATTGGGCGTGCGCTCACCTGCCAAGATAGGCAAGTCAGTCCTTGTGACGCTGATACTCCTGCTGTATATGAGCATCACAATGCAAGCCGCGGCGCCAGCCTTCGCTGCCTCAGTTATTTCTCAACTGTCTGACCCGTCGGGAGACGTTCCAATCCAACACGCGTATGTCGATTGTGTTGAAGCCTGGGTAATAGAGATCAACCCCAGCTCGCTTCAATTTGAAATGAGATTGAGATCGACGGTCCCGCCCAATCCTGCAGGTACTGCCGCCTACCTCTGGCTGGTGGATGTAGACCGGAATCCGAATACCGGCCAACGGCATGTTTTCGTCGGTAGTGAATACAACATAAGAGTCGCGTTCTATCAGGGGCATTGGCAAGGCTACGTTGACGCAATAAACCCTCCGTACGTTGGCGGACGGATACCTGTCTTCGTCGATGGAGACACTGTCACTACACGTGTTGCCCTGAGTCAGATCGGAGGCGCCTGGCAGTTCACCTGGGAGGTCGGAACATTTGATGATTCAGTCGGTGATTCCGCAGAGTCGTATGCTCTTGCACAAGTTTCTCCCACACCGCCAAACCCCGGCGTCATCTCAGATGCATTCTTTAGCCCAACTTACCTCGCTCTCAGCGATGGGGTGACCAAAGTATGGCCAACCTCCGTAGTTGCAAGAGACACGCAAGGAAATCCCGTCGCCTTCTCGTCGATCAAATTCTTCGCTGACAATCCCTCGTCATTATCCATTAGTGCAACAGGCGAAGTTGAGGCAGCGCCTCGAAAGTTCGGCTATTGCTGGATAACAGCAAAGATAGATGGCATGCTCAGTTCAAACCACATCGACGCTAGGATCGGAAGCATGAGGCTGCTGCCTCCAATCCTGCTGTTGTCAGTTTTGGACAATCCGATGGCGAGCCTCACTCTCGAGATCCGCGATGCTGCTGGGGATCTAGTGTTTCCGGACACGGTGCAGTTCTCGAGCAGCAACCCGTCAGTCGCGACCGTTTCAGATGACGGTGTCGTTACCGCGATGGGACCTCCTCAGAACTTTGGTAGTACTCCCTACATTTCCGCCGAAGCAGATGGAATCCCCGCAAACAACGCTGCAGTTGTTAGAGTCACCCAGACGACGCTTGGATTGACGCTCGACGCGTTCGCGGCGGAACACTTGACCTTCTACGTCCCTCGACAACCAATTAGTGGGTTCGATTATGAACAGATCTTCAGAGACTGGGATGTTGTCAGGATAGCTGATATAGCCTATGAGCTCGAGCATGAGGCAACGGGAATCTATCCGTTTCAGGGCGACATGCAGTTCCTTGTGAATGATCCGGGGCATGGCGCTGACGAAACTGTTCCATGTGGCTTGTCGGGTAATCCTGTGAGACTTGGAACGGATGTCGACAAACCGGTTCACAATAGCTGTATGATCGTCGCATACGGTTCCGGGACGCCGCAATGGGGCGTTTTCTTCCATGAGATCGGACACAACTTTCTCGGGGAAGGGACGAAGATCAGTCAGTTCATGTCAGGACACGGCGCAGATTTCGTCTACTCTGAAGGTTTGGCCACGGCTCTCGGAATGTACGTTGCAAAGATGCTCAAGGATCGCTCTATGCTCTACGGGATTTCTCAGGGTATCGTCAACAACATCCAGTCCTCTGTGTGGCATTTTGGGTCCACGCCTGATCTTGACGCGTATGTTGCAGGGGGAGCCAGCTATAGCCAGATGACGCCGAGCGTCTTGGATGACATGATAGATGTCATCCTTTCAAAGTACGGTTATCGGAGCCTGTACGGATTGTTTTCTGTCTTCCTTCCAAGAGATGTTCCCTATCCATTCCAAGTGACATCTGACGCTGACCAGGCCACAGTCTTCGTTGCTGCCCTGAGCTCCGCAACAGGAACCGACTTGCGTTCTCAGTTCAGACAATGGGGTTTTCCGATTGAAGACACGTACTACTCCAGCATTTGGAGCGAAGTGAACCAACTGGTGAATCAGCGTTTTGCGATCACGGTCCAGCCTGCTACCAGGATAAGCTATAACGCGTATGACTCGTTGGCTCCGTCGGTCGCGGCCTCCGGAAGCTATATCTACGTAGCTTGGGCGGATAGCACACCCGTCACAGGCAGCAATAATCAGCCTGAGATATGGCTACGCGCAAGCTCCAACAGTGGCGCCAGTTTCGGTCCACCGATCCGTATAAGCTACAACGGGTACTTGTCGGAGTATCCATCCGTGGCGGCCGGCGGAAGCTACGTCTACGTTGCTTGGGCTGACTATACGCCTGTTCCTGGAAGCGGCAGCTATTCTGAGGTCTGGTTGCGGGCGAGTTCCAACTATGGAGCCAGCTTCGGCCCTGCAATCAGGATAAGCACAAACGCGTACTTCTCGGGTTATCCTTCCCTTGCCGCGGTAGGGAGCTATGTGTACGTTGCGTGGCAGGACAGTACGCCCGTCTCCGGGAGCGGTGACCAGCCTGAGATCTGGTTGCGTGCAAGTTCGAATGGGGGTGCAAGCTTCGGCTCGGCTATCCGGATAAGCACGAATAACGGCGCATCCGCGTACCCGTCCGTGGCCGCCGTCGGGAGTTTCGTACATGTGGCTTGGCAGGACAATACGCCTGTCTCGGGTGGTGGTTCAGCATCTGAGATCTGGATGCGTGTAAGCTCCAACAATGGCGGCTCGTTCGGTTCACCCATCCGCATAAGCACAAACGTCGGGATCTCTGAGACACCGTCTGTTGCTGCTGTTGGGAGTTACGTGTACGTTGCGTGGGACGACCGGACATCTGTCCCCGGGAGCGGTTCGATGGGCTACCCTGAGATCTGGATGCGTGTAAGCTCCAACAATGGCGGCTCGTTCGGTTCAGCCATCCGAACAAGTACCAACGCATACAATTCGTACCATGCGTCTGTTGATGCTTTTGGAACCTACGTGTACGTAGCCTGGGCCGATGATACGCCTGTCTCTCACAGCGAACAAAATGATGAGATATGGCTGCGCGTGAGCTCTAATAATGGTGCCTCATTCGGTTCACCCATCCGAATAACCACAAACGTCGGGCTGTCTATGTGGCCGTCTGTTGCTGCGAGTGGTAGCTACGTCTACGTCGCATGGCAGGATAATACGGTTGTTTCTGGCAACGGCGGATCTTGGGAGATCTGGTTGAGGGTTGGCAGCTAGCCGGGCTTCCAGAACACTGTCTCGTGCACTTAGCACGTCGACAGCGAGAGAGCTCTCTTTGCTAGGGCCCCAAATACCGGATAGGTCACTGCTGAGGCTCTCCTGGTCCTAATCCTGACAATCGTATGCGTGCATTCTTACACGGATAGATCGATGCTAGTCTTGACTATCTCATTGGCGTTATCGGGCATAGTATCGTGGTTGTCACTATCGATGAACCCGGAGGTCGTTCTACCCATAACCTGAAATCCCTACGCAAGCATACCATCTAGCTGGCTTTCTCAGATTCACTGTCTGCCTGTCTGGAGTTCGCTGCTTTCTCTGCGGACACGGGAGCGCCGAGGAGGGGCGCGGTGACAAGAAGTACCCAGCACTGGAGGGAGGTGGAATATCAATTTGAGGAAGATTTCATGGTTGGTAGCTTGGGTACTGCTCGTTCTTCTCGCGGCCACAGTGACATCTGACATCCTAAACACTGTCTCAGGCAATCCGGGCACGGAAATCGCTTACGATGACGGAGTCGCCGATGGATCGACGTCATGGAGTGGTTGTCCTACGACATGCATGTTTGCCGTTCACTTTACTCCGGGGGCTTCGGGCGTGCTAAAGACTGTAAGGTACTACATCTACAGCAACCCCGCGGCTGTCAAGATCCACATAATGGATGAGAACAAGGCAGATTTGGTGACACCGTTCACCTCGACCTCATCAGGCGTTGGATGGTTCGACGTGGATGTTTCATCTCTAGGAGTCTCGATCACGTCCGGAGTAGGTTTTTACTTGGCTCTTGAGTGGATCTCAATACCCTACCCCTCCTTGGGAGTGGATTCGTCCTCTCCTGACTCGCGAAGTTACGGGGTCGTGAATGGTGTCTGGACGCTATACAAGATCTACGTATACCCAGTTGGGAATATCCTGGTTGACTTCATGATCAGGGCCGTAATCGACCACTCAACCACATTCGGTTCAGCCATCCGAATAAGCACAAACACAGGCAAGTCGGAGTATGCGTCTGTTGCTGCGAGCGGTAGCTACGCGTACGTAGCCTGGGATGACAATACACCTGTCACTGGCAGCGGTGGGAAGTATGAGATTTGGATGCGAGTCAGCTCGAATAATGGCGCCAGCTTCGGCTCCGCCATGCGCCTAACAACAAACACCTACGATTCGAATTTTCCTTCTGTTGCCGCAAGCGGCAGCTACGTCTACGTTGCCTGGCATGATTATACGCCTGTCACCGGCAGCGGCACGCAGCCTGAGATCTGGATGCGTGCAAGCTCCAACAATGGTGGCTCGTTCGGTTCACCGATACGAATAAGCACAAACACCGGCATTTCATTGTGTCCGTCTGTTGCTGCTAGTGCGAACAATGTGTACGTGGCCTGGGAGGATTCGACTATCGGATCCCTTGAGATCTGGATGCGTGTGAGCAGCAACAACGGTGCCTCGTTCGGTTCCGCGATCCGCCTAACCACAAACACCGGCATGTCAGTGTATCCGTCTGTTGCTGCGGTCGGGAGCTACGTGTACGTGGGCTGGCAGGATGATACATCTGTGACAGGCAGCGGCACACGGCCAGAGATCTGGTTGAGGGTCGGCAGCTAACCGAGTTCCCAGAACGCCGAGTCACGTTGCGGCTCTAGAACGGGACACGGAGCGATAGATCTGTTTGCTCGGGTTCCAATACTAGGCGACCTGATGCTGCGGCTGTCCTAGTCTTGGTGAATGTTCATTTCCATAACCTGCTCGGTGCAACACCAGAAGAGAATTCCCATTGATGCGAGCGTCGTAGTTTATCACGCCCCTCCTCGACGCTCACGTCCGCATACAGAGAAAGAATCGAACTCCAAACATGCAAGCAATGGAATCTCAGGAAGACGCTGTCCATCTGTATGCTCTTGCAGTCATTTGACATTTTGGGTCTCCGCTCTATAGGGCGTACGAACCGAATCATCAATGAATGTCCAACTCCATATCGGGAAGTTTTCAGGTTCATGCTCTACGGCTCAGCAAAGGGAATAGGAGAGCGAAGCGACGCGGGATGGAGAGCTTGTCTCGCGCTTTGCGAAGGCGAGGAATGCGAACAGCAACGACAGCGGCAGTAGTAGAATGCGATAGCTTATTTGATTTCGCAAAAGAACCAAGTCAGTAATCAAACGCAGCAGGAAACAATGTAGCAGCAGTCAGGACCAATGAGAACAAGAACAATCAACAGCGTCAACAGCGAACATGATTCCCCCATCCAGTACTCCCCCTCCCCTATTGTAGGGACAAAACCGTTATTCGCCGAAGCAGTACTCCAAGCTCTGAGCATTAGCGGTGCAATAGTGCAACCGATCTTCTGGGCCGTGCTATTCTGATCTCTTCTCGCTCTCTTGCGAAGACTCGGCCGCCGCAGCCGGCATTTCAGGAGCCTCTAGGTCGAGCGGTGCTGGTTCTCGAACAGCAGAAGGATGACTGGCTTAGAGGAAGTCATTTTCAAGTTCAAACCGTGCAATGCGACGGCTATAATAAGGTAGCTAGTAACCAATTCAGAGCGGATCGAGCGAGCTCCAGCAACGGTAAGCCAAATTTACAGGCTGACTAATGCAGCAGCAGAATCGCTCGTTGAGTGATGGACAACTTGCGAGTCGAAACAGACGCCGCTCCTCGAGGTGCGCTCTACATTTCGATGCAAGGTGCAGTCAACTACCTGACGTACTTCCTAAGCTACGTATTTCTAGCTCGAATCGTCACGCCGATCGAGATAGGGAAGCTCCCATTGCTGAATGCAGCACTTGCAGTCTACAACACTGTTACTATGCTTGCGCTGCAGAACGCAACAGTAAGATTTGTCTCGGAATACGCTGGCAAGGGAAGACTAGACAAAGCCGCTGGCGCTGGATGGGTGTCCATCAGACTCGTTGCCGCGGTCTCTATTCCAGTTTTCATTCTGCTCGCTTTTCTTTCTCCGCAGGTCAGCGGGCTGATTTACGGGTCCGGCGCCGACACCGGCTTGGTTGTGTTCATGCTTCTTGCGGGATTGATCTCCAACTTCACGGTTCTTTTGGCCTCTGTGCTTTGGGGGCTGAGGCTGTTCAGAAAAATGGTGACCTGCAATGTGACGAGCGTAGTGGCAGGCCGCGCTATTGGACTACTGTTCGCCTTTGTTGGACTCGGGTTGCCGGGTTTCGTAGCCGGTTGGTCGGTCGGGTACGCACTGGTTCTGGCTTTGTCGATCGTTTATGTGCGCCCTTATGTTCAGAACCGATTGGAGGCTGTTCCTCCGAAGCAGATGCTTGCCTATAGCTATCCGATCCTTTTCACGGCACTGACCGCTTTGGTGTTGAATTGGGCTGATGTCACTGTTCTGTACGCACTAACAGGTAGCCTCGTCTCAACGGGAGTGTATTACTTGGGTCTCGCTGGAGCGCAAGTCATATCGATAATCACAACTGCGTTGGCCAGCGCGGTCTTCCCGACATTGTCTGCGTTGTATGGGAGAGGTCAGACCGAATCTTTCAGGGAAGTCTTGGGAGCCTGCCAACGAGTACTGAACGTTGCTGTGATGCCCGCAGGATTTGCACTTGCCGCTATCGCAAGCACAGCGGTGACTGTCGCATATGGAAAGACATACTTGGCGGCGACGGTTCCGTTTGCGATCTTGACGGTGTCTGCAGTGCTACCAGCATACCTCACATTGATGGCGATTACATTGCAGGCAATTGGGCGGACCCAACCACTGATCAAGATCTGGGGCGCAGCAGCGTTGACCGAGGTAGGGGTGACGGCTGCCTTAGTCGCGTCCATGAATGTGGTGGGTTCGGCCTTAGGTCGGGTAAGCATGTCAGTTGTGGCGGTTCTCGTTGCATACTTTTGCGTTAAAGGCACTTGGTGGCCTGGAACGGACCGGACTTCACTGGCAAAGGGCATAGCACTCTCGGTCTTGGTTGCCATCGTTCTGTTCGTATTCGATTCGCTCGCTGCAAACGCTTTCCGGGTGACCCCTCTCGCTAGAATCTTGCTTGATGGAGGCGTTTTGCTGCTCGTCTACGCCGGTGGCGTCATAACTCTAAAACCACTCATCCCCCGAGACATTGAGATACTAATGGTGGCCCTTCCTTCCAGTCTCCACGGTTTGCTTCGCCTGATCCGAGATTGGGCAGTCGCCCCAGCTAATGCGGGCTAAGGCCTCTATTGGCGCTCCTCTAGGCTCTACTAGGCAATTGTGCAGAACTCGGTCTCGAATCCCTCAATGGATCGTAGAACTTTTCTCAGGTTCAAGGGGGGCTGGGGGTGGCGTTGTCGCCATCGTATAGCCTATCCATGCCGCGATCACCAGTACGCCGCCCACCGCTATCACGGCCGTCACCTGGAGAACGATCAACGGGAAACCGAAGAGCAACCACACATACACTACGAGGCCCACAACAGCCGCGATCAGTATCAGCACGCCACACCATTGATCCTTACTCATGCGAGTTCCCCTGATGTGCTGTGTTGCATGACTCATTTTCCATGCAGGCTCGTGTATAGCGCCCTGCGCGGCCTCGGCAGCACCTTCCCCAAACTTCACAAGAGCGTGGCAAAAAAGATTAGTTGTGCAACACAGCACTGCTGTGCAAAGTGTTTAGTGCGCCTTGAGTGTGATGGTGGGAGCGATACCTTTGAGCTACGTGATGTCGGTCAAGGCCTTTGACGGCAGAAATGTAGTTCTTCTGGATGAGGATTGGCTGCACATTAGGTTCAGGCATCCAGAAGTGGGATCCGGACCGGAGCTGCTGTCGACGGCTTTGACTCAACCCGATGAGGCCTACAGAAACGGGCGTGGGGCAATACATGCGTTGAAGCGCATCGATGAGGAGCATTTCCTCGTGGTTATATATGAGCCGACCAACAATGAAGGACTAGTGCGGACAGCCTACCTGACCAACACGAAGAGGAAGGATAGGAGGTATCGGCAGTTACACTCCCTGAAACGATCCTAGAGCTCGACCTGAAGAAGATCCTTGCCAAGGTTGAAACCAAGTACGGGGTGAAGCTTCCCAGCAAGGTTGTGGCCGTGGACTTCGGCCCCAAGGGCGACCTGTACGTTAGGTTCAAACATGTGCCCAAACCAGTAGGTGATGCAACCAACGACGGTCTCGTCGTCTTCTTCTATGAAGATCGAGATAGCTTGGTTGGGATAGAGCTCCTTGACATCGAGGCTTTCACCTGAAAGAAGCATATACGAGAAGTAACCAGTGCTGGTTCTAGCCGGTATCTGTTTGTACTCGGAGTTTGGATGAGACTTGGCATTACGTCGTCCGAGGCGCCAACATTGCAGCGCGAACAAGTCACGGGAGTCTCCGTTGTCTCAGCGACGTGGAACGAACATGAGACACTCCCAACACTCGTCGAGAGAATCCGTGAAACCCTCACGAGTGTTCCCCATGAGATCATCATTGTCGACGACAGTTCACCTGATGGAACCTACGCTCTCGCGTCAAGACTGGCAGACAGAGCCATCTGCAAGGAACGTGAAGGCCAATCCATCGCTTTGCTCACAGGCATACGAATGGGATGAAGCCAAACAGGTCTCAACGGGATGCCCACCCAACAGAGGATCAGAGTGGAAGCATGAATCTCCCGACTTCAGTGGCGGAGAGAATCAAATAAGTTAGGAAACCAGGAGAAACGGCGATCAGTATCTTAGGAGATTCGGGTGTGGAAGTGACGAACCCTCTCGCATAGTTCCCTCATCACGACTCGAACGTCGCCTTCACCAGTCGAGCTGGTTTCCTAGGCAGCTTCCTATGATATGCCCTCGACAAGCTTCAAGAGTTCGTTGAACTCTGACCCGCCACCCGCGCCGGTTTTCTCGAAGTCAAAAGACAGCGGAATCGTCACAGATCCCATGACGTAGTCGTACTTCAGGGTTCCGGAGGGAACTACACCGGCAGCCATGACTATCCCGTTCTCGTACCATGCTGCCAATATTCCCTTCAGATGTATGGTAACGAGCTTTCCGCCGAGCTCAGCGGTGAGGTCTCCCTCATACACACTTGCAGCTACACTCTTGGCTCTCACAGTTAGCTGTATCTGTCCGACCTTCCTGACGTTACGCACGCCCCATTGCTTCATTATACTCTCGCCTTGCGAGATGAGTTGATCCGTCACCATATTTACCAGTTGATCGCCGAAGAAGTCTGAGATCATCGGCGGCATTGTCCTAAGCGTGGCCAGTCTGGAAACCTGCGGCAAGGCTATGTCCGGAGTAGCGATGGAACCGGGGAGTTCTGGATGTTGTGCCTTGTACATATCCACTATCCTGTTCTTCTCGATGTTGACCTGTCCCGCCAGTTGATTGTCTATGTAATTCAGGGCGGCAACGTTGATTCTCAACGTCACTATGTATTTCAGATCATAGGAGCTTCTGTCAACAGTTCCGATCCCACTCCAGCCGAGTTCGTTGAGCGAGGTAGGGTTGACCTCCGCAGGATTTGCCTGTCTCTCTTGCAGTGCGAACGGTAGGGAAACGAATGTCAAGATCACGACGATGACGACTGTCCCGAGAAAGATCTTCAGCTTGGTATGCCTTTTCTTTTCCAGTTTATTCTTTTGCGAGGATTCCAATGTCAAACGCTACTCCTGTGAAAGGAACTCTCTTGCCAAGTTGGGTGAGCCGGTGCTCGCGTGTCTTTTGTCAGCTAAATGCGTTATGGAAAACTGCGCATATGGAGATGAGTTCAGCAACAAGATGGCGGTGCAATACTGCAACTCCCCTCAGCTCCCGCCGCTTCCCGAAGGACCTAAGGGCTTCAATCGGCCCAAGAAGAATCAAGCCAAGCTTGCCCAAGGCTCCCCCAACGGGAAGCTCAGCCGGCTGAATCAGCCAGCTGAATCCCGCTCGCGACGCTCCTAGGACGAGAAATCACTCGTGCTACACGTCGGAACTAGGCGTTTTCTATTGTGAAGATCTCGCTTGGCGCCTCAGTGCCAGAATCTGCAAGGCTACTCCAGTGACCAACGAAAAGAACCCGAATTCCGTGATCTTATTAGCAATTTGTCTGTCAAAAGCGTAGACAGCGGCCGATACTATCAGGGCACCTATGAACGCGGCGACGAAATCCGCTCCGGGATTCTCCTGCAGATGCTTGGAAAGCTGCGACATTGAGATACCCGACTTGTGGTGTTCCTAGGTTTGATTCGGCAGAGTGCGGAACTGTCGATACGCAAGATACCTCACGAGCGCTGCCAGACCTACCAATACGAGCGCGTATGAGGCGAAGAAGTCAGTGATCGCGAGGAATCCCTGCCGGTCCACAAATCCAGCGACATATATGCACAAGGTGGACAATATGCCGACGAATAGGAGTAGATAGGCGGAGGCCAGCAGAGGTGTGCCAGGCGACCTAAGCGAGTCAAGCACGACATTAGACTTCGGCGTGTTGAAGAGGCCGAATACAGTGTGGATCCTCGGATCCAGCAGAGCCATCAACTCAGCCTCGGCCACCAATGCCGCCAGCCCGAGCCACACGTGACCATACTGCATAATCGAGTACGATGCCCAGGCAACCACGAGAATCGAAATCACAGCAGAGACGGCGAAAGTGTCGTATGCTCCTCTGAAGCTGACCCCGCGGGACTTTAGGTAGCCTTTGACTCTAGCTCTGCGCAGATACACAATCAGTGAAATCACAACGACGATAACTGCGGCGGCCAATGCCAAGTATCTCTGGAGCATCTGCTGCTGTTGTATCTTGATCTGTTCAGCCGCTTGCTTCTCAGCCTCGCTAGGGTTAACCGAGTATCGGATCCAGTCGCCAAGGACTCTGTTCCCAGCCTCATCGAGGGCGCTGATTCGATACGCCACGCTCGCACCGTTCGCCTCGGCTGGAATAGTCCCCTCAAAGACACCTGCGTCCGACTCCAGCATTGCAACGATTGTGCCGGGAACCGCGCCATTGACCGAATACTCCAAGTCCGCTCTAGCTACTCCTGCTCCAAGCGGACTCTTCTCCAACTTCACCGTAACAAGCACCTGGTCCGATGACGTTGGCTGCTGGGGCTCCTGGACGACAGACTTGATGGCTGGCGGGTAGGGATCTGTGAGGTCAACCACGAATTTCCCTTGCAGAGCGTATGGATCCCATTTGTCTTGCTCGGGCACTGTGGAGACACTTATCGACTGTAACACAGCCTCGATCCACACCACCAGCTTTGTGCCGTAGGAGAGTACGTCTCCGAAGATCTGGCTCGGGAGATCGGCGGCGTAAACGGTTGCGTTCATACTCTGTTCACGAATAGCCTGCACGGGTTTCGCGGCCACAATCCTCCACCCAGACGCGATCTCTTTGGACTCAGACATGACCCAATAGTAGACTGAGACCGAGGGCGTCGCATCCTCTGCATGCATGACTGTGACTCTCACTGGAACAGGCTTATCGTAAGGAACCTCCGCAGGCACGATCACCGACACGATCTCCAGACTAGGAGTCGCCGCTGCTACACCGTGGGCAACGCCGACAGTCCCTAGAGTCGAGAGCGATACTAACATCAGCAGGAACGTTGCCGACAAGATGCGATGTTCAAGCAATCCACCTAGTCTCATCAAGGCCCCGCCCCTTCCAGACAGTCAGGGTCAGGGAGAACTGTTTACTTAAGGCTAATCGTCCTGTTCAATTACCTGCAGTGGACTCCAAGTGCGCGCTAGTACCTACGTTGCCGGAACAGCCCAACAAACGGCAGGAGAAATAGAGCTGCAATACTGCAATCACATACCTGCGGGCGGCTCGACTAGGCAACAGGCGTGGTCTGCGTTGGAGATCGGACTATTCGTAGGCGATGTTCGAGAGAACGTAACGCGGTCCAGAGCTCTGCGGGAACTAGGCGTCACCACGGTTCTTGGCCGTCCGAGCAGGAGAGGTGCTTCCATCGCCTCAAATCAACGACTGCGATATTACTGCGTGGATTGGGCGTTCAGGCTTCCGCGACTGCAGTGTACCAGCGTGGCCTAAGTAGTACTTTTCAACAGCTGAATAACGTTGAGGGCTGATATGTCTCAGGCATCAGAGACGAGGATCAGCAGGAGGACCTATCTGAAGTACATCACCATCGCAGCTGCAAGTGTGGCAGTCGGCTACACTTTAAGAGACGTAGCAGGCCGCTACGTTTGGATTCCGGGATCACCTACGACTGTCATGAAGACAACAACTCGCGCCGAAACTGTTTCGTGCCCTCTTCGGGCTGTGGCTGCGGCTAGTGGCTTGCTAGTGGGCGCAGCTGCGATGTCGAAACCCTTGGCAGACTCTCGTTATGCGAGCACCTTGGCTCGTGAGTTCAACTTCCTGACACCGGAATACGAGATGAAGTGGGAGGCGATCCATCCATCTGCGAACAGATGGAATTTCGATCCTGCAGACAAGCTTGTCATGTTCGCGTCTGAGCACCAGATGAAGGTCAAGGGCCACCCCTTAATCTGGCACGAGAGTCTCCCCACATGGGTCAACACTAATATGTCCGCCGACGAGCTTCGACGGGCCATGCAGGAGCACGTCCGCACGCTAGTTGGCCACTACAGGGGGCGGGTTCATGCGTGGGATGTGGTGAACGAGGCGGTGGACGACAATGGAGGCCTACGCAAGAGCTTGTTCCTCGACAAACTGGGCGATCGATACATCGATGAGGCTTTCCAACTCGCTCACGAAGCGGATCCCGACGCGTTGTTGTTCTACAACGATTACGGAGCCGAGGGGTTGGGCAGCAAGTCCGATCGCGTCTACGAGCTCCTCAAGAAGCTGGTGGTCGATCGCGTACCGATTCACGGGGTCGGTCTGCAGATGCACATCAATGCGGCCGCCGCCGACTACCCGAGGCCTGAAGACGTCGCCGCCAATATCAGAAGGCTGGCGGCGCTGGGCCTCAACGTGAACATCAGCGAGATGGATGTTCGTATCAGAGATGTTGCGGTCGATCTGCCTGAACGGCTGGATGTCCAGAGGCGAGTCTATCACGACATAATCGCGGCTTGTCGTCGGGAAGAGGGGTTCGTTGCCGTCACTTTCTGGGGTTTCACGGATGCTCATTCATGGGTCAACGGATCCTTCGGACCGGACATGCCGTTGCTCTTCGACGCGAACTACCAGCCCAAGCCCGCCTACTGGGGCGTCTTGGACGCACTATTGAGCGAATGAATTGAGCCCGCTTCCTTTGGATGTTCCTCTCGCCAGTTAGTCGAGATCCCAAAGTCATAAAACCGCCTCGACGGCGTGCCAGTACCGTTAGAATCAGTTCGGCTCAGGCGCGCATGGGAGGTGGAGCATAGATCTTGCAGTCCGTCAGGTCAACTGTTCCTCGAGGAGCCGTCTACGTTGGAATGCAGGGCGCGGTCTCATATCTTGTCCAGTTCCTCTCGTACGTTGCCCTGACTCGAATCTTGACACCGGTAGAGATAGGCAAGCTTCCTCTGCTGGTCGCGACGATGGCTGTTTTCGGAGCCATCACGAGCCTCTCTCTTCAGGTCGCCGTGACGAAGTTCGTTTCACAGTATGTGGGGGCTGGAAGATCCGACCGAGCTTGGGGGGTCGTCTCAGCAGCGATCAAGCTTGTAGGAGCCGTATCAATTCCGGTCTTGATCCTGATGACCGCCTTCTCGCAGCAGCTCAGCGGATTCGTCTTTGGATCCACAGCAGATACTAGTCTGCTGACATTAGCGATTGTAGCGTCGGTAATCTCGAGTTTCGGTGCCGTGATCGTAGGGCTTCTTTGGGGGCTCAATCTGTTTGGGGCAATGGTTGCATCGAACTTGACGGGTATAGTCATGGGGCGAGTGTTTGGCATACTACTTGCCTGGGCCGGGCTGAGACTGCCAGGCTTCATAGTTGGATGGGTGATTGGGGCCTTTTCAGGCTTGGCTGTCGCACTCGCATACGCGCGTCCTCATTTGAAGAAACCAAGTCCCCACGTAGCTTCCAAAGTGTTGCTTGAGTACAGCTATCCGATCCTCTTAGCAAATTCAATCGCTCTAGTTCAGAGCTGGGCAGATGTGACCATACTCTACGCGCTCACACGTAGTCTCGCGTACGCGGGAGTCTACTACTTGGGTCTAGCCGGTGCAAGCATTCTATCTCCGATAGCAGGTTCGTTGGCAGGCGCCATCTTTCCTACTCTATCCGCAAGGTTTGGCGGAGACGACGCCCAAGCTTTCAAGGACGCCTTGCGGGTCTGCCAACGAGTTCTGAATCTCTTGGTAATACCAGTCGGGTTCGCGTTGGGGGCTGTCGCTGGCACAGCTGTCACGGTTGCGTATGGGGGGGCTTACCTTGAGGCAAGACTTCCATTCGCCATTCTCATCGCGTCGTCTATAATCCCCGCCTATCAGGTCTTGATGACTACCACACTGCAGGCGATTGGTAGGACGCAACCTTTGATGAGAATCACTGCCGCCGCAGCCGTGACCGAGGTTGTGTTAACGGTGGCCCTAGTTCCCCCGCTCAACGTGACTGGTTCAGCCATTGCCAGGCTTGGTATGTCAATCGTCGCGGTCGTCTTGACTTATGTATCTGTGAAAGGGGACTGGTGGCCTTCGATGGACAGGAGCTCGCTTGGCAAGAGCCTAATCGTATCGGTGCTGGTGGGCATGATTCTCTTGGTCTTCGACACCCTCATCGCCAGCAACCTGCCAGTGACTCCGTTGAGCAGGCTCGTGCTTGATGGAGTCATCTTCCTTCTCGTCTACGCAGTTGCCCTTGTAATTCTGAAGCCACTCCTTCCAGAAGACATAGATCTGTCGAGCGTCGCCCTCCCATCGAAGTTGCGGGGCTTGCTTCACCTAGTCGATAATTGGGCCGTGATGTCCGAATAGTGCTTGCCTGATAGATAGACCTCATGTGTGCGACGGTAGGAAATGATGTGGGAGCTTCCTGATTTTCTTGCAGACTGGTAACGCTTAATTCATCGGGTTAGGGTGGAGCCTCAAAGTTGAAACGGATGGAGGCCTGGTCCAGGATGTTTGAAGTCCATGAGCCTTAAGATCAGAGCTAGACCCGTCTTGATTTTCGTGCTGCTCGTGGGCCTTCTCGCTTCATCCCTGTTCGTCACATGGATCATCCTATCGCCATCTTGGCCACGAGAGTTGCCGGAATGGGGTTCAACGACAAGCATACACGGAGAGATGTCCTATCAGGACTCAGCGGCAGCGGGTTTTCCTAGATACGCTATCGCAAGCTTCGTCGTTTCATCAAGAGATGCGACCAAGATGGTGGAACTGCTACGTTCCGTGGGAGCATACAACGTCACTTTGATCTACCGTGGGATTGGATCAATTGAGGCTGAGCATGATGAAGTCCTCAAGATCTATGAGGAGTTCAGAGAATTCGGCGGGATCATTATTCCAGAGTTCAGCTTTATGCAGACCTTGCCTCCGACCCAAAGAGCAATAACTGCAAGGGACCGCTTCAACCTGTTCAAGTCCATTGCTGGAGAGTATCCGTCCGGCATCTTCGCCTTCCAACTGGACACCTACACGCTAAACTACCTCAAGGACAACAACGGGATCAAATTCGCCCTCGGCAATGTTTGGGATCAAGCGAACATGGACTTCATTTCAAATCGCGGCGCGTACGCGTTCCCATACTACGCTTCCCGCCGGAACATGCTCGTGCCTGCAAGAACGGTAGAAGATGCAAGCGTGCTCGTCATGCAACCATTTGTGATTTCTCTAGCAGACACTTACCACTACGACAACAATCACCTGATCGACCTGTTGACGCATGGTGGCGACCTAGAGGAATTCAAGTATCTGAGCTTGAACTATCCTTTCTTCAGTCCATTCTTCGTGGAACTGGATTGGCTTCTGTCTCTAAACGACCAGCGGATAACTCGAGCTTTCATTGACGCCTATACTTGGATGTTCAGGAACTTCAAAGTACTCACTCCGCTAGCATTTGCGGAGACATTTCACCAGTATTTCCCTACAACTCCCGAGTATCACGTCTTCTTCAAATCCAGTAGCCACCCGGCTTTTCCCGATACGGCTGGTCTCACGATCGAGTGGCTCATGAATCCAGATGTAAGAATCGCGAGGTTAAGTGGTCGGGTAGTCAGCGCCCTCCGCTACAGCCGGGAACCCTTCGACACGTTCCTTAGTAAGAAACAGACGATAAGCTTCGAGGGTCCTAGATTTGGAGAGGAGCGAGCGAATGTGATCAACCTAGACTTGAACTTCGACGTCGATGCGCTCTGGCAATATGAGTACGGAAACAGAACGTTGAAGCGTGCTTTCGATGTGACGTTTGACGGGGATTTGCACAACTTCTACAGCTCAGACGCTCTGGCGGGGTTCCTTCAAGACGGGGGCAACAAGCAGCTACAAACGGCCGAGCTGGACATGTACTCTCGGACGGAAGCGGAAGATTAGAGGCAGGGTAGGGACCAATGACCAGTCGCGCAGCAGGGTCTTAGGAGCCTTAATGCTCACACAGAGCTTCTTGGTGTAAAGTGTATGCAGCAGCTTAGGAGGCTACTTAGCAAGCTGTACCGGTCTTACGGCTTCTACTGGGATCTGAAGTCTCTCACGCAAGCCAAGGCGATGGCCTCAATCGCCCCGATATCAGAATTTTGGCAGGCCGGCGAGGTCATCGCGGCATCCCTAGCACCATACATAGGAAGGGACGCGGTCGTCCTTGACTTCGGTTGCGGGATCGGAAGAATCGCAAGGTTCATCGCTCCTCAGTGTCGAGAGATATGGTGCGTTGACGCTTCCTCTCAAATGTTGAAGCTTGCCTCCGAAGCTTTACGAGGTCTGGGGAATGTGCGCTTCCAGAAGGCGAAGGGTACCAGAGTTCCTCTTGGAGACGCAAAGTTCGATTTTGCATACTCGATCCTCACCCTCCAGCACATGGAGAAGGAGGACGCGTATGTTGCGCTTCGTGAAATTCAAAGAGTCATGAAGATAGGCGCGTGGGGATACTTTACTTTCCCAAACTTTCTCTCGGACGAGTATTTCACCGGGTTTTTGCAGACCGCAGAGAACCCTGACCTGAATCCAATCAGGGTTAGGCTCTATACGCCGGAGGAGGTTGAAAAGATGCTCACCTCACTGGGATTCAAGGTAGTGCGTCTTTGGAATCCAAATTCGGCTCTCAAATGGCCTGATGAGATAACTGCGCTGGTCGAAAAGCAAGAACGCTCCTAGAGGCAAAAGAGGAACTCCATTACCCTCAGAGACTGTTGAGCTCAAGCTCTCTCATGAGGCCGCATTCAAACGCCTGAACACGTCGATCCCCCCATTGGGAGGGGCGTAAATTCTCATCCCATTCGCTTCGGCCTTCACCATTCCGTCTTTCATGGCCATCCCGAACTCCCACCGCACCCGATCAAACATATCCTCATAAAAGATTGAACCGTCAGAGTTGGTCAAGACAACATGCTTGACGAGCAGTTCTGCGTACTGAAGACCACTGTTAGAATACAATTGAATCTGCGGCTCAATGCTGGGGGGATCATGCCACTCCCAAGCATACATCGGGATGCTTGATAGGTCGAGACTCGTAATCACTCGGCCCGCTTCCGCTATCCGGAAGGAGTAAAGGATCTCTTGTTCGAAATCCAAGTCGAAGCTAATACGGTATGGAGTGTTGTCTCGAAAGGTGAACTCCGAACCGGGCAGCGTAACCCAGTATCCCTCACCGCCAACCAGTTTCGGATTTCGTGCTACCATGTAGTGCCAGCGGTTGTCACTCTGCCACCACTGTAAACCCTCATTGAAGCGTGCACGAGTCCCTGTGAATTGGCCGTGTCCAAGATTGAGCGCCTTCACTCGCCCGAAGTCCGGCGATTCGATGGTGAACGACGACTGAGTAACGTTTGACGCAATCGTCGTCGCTTGCCCGAACGCAGGCGGGGAAAACAGCCGATTCGCGCTCATTATCAGCGCCGCAGCGCCGGCGTAGAAGAGGAATCTCCTTCTCGTCAATGGATGATTCATTCTTCGTACGCCCCTATTGCGGCGTCCAGTGGTGGATTATTACTATGGTCATAACACAAATCAGAAAAAATAGGCCGGCTGGGTTTCCAGAGTCATGTATAGAGGCGCCGCGGAGCCTGTTTCGTCAAGTATTGCAGGAGAATTCCTTTGGAATCGCGGCCCGAGCTTCGCCATGTGACGGCAAGCAAGCTATATGAGAAGACTGCAAGGACGCTATCAGGATCGATCCGACGTGTCGCTCCCTGCTGCTCCAACCGTCAATACTGTGCTCGCCTTGACTCAAGGAGCGATGGAGAAGAGGCTAAAGACGCATACCAATAAAGTCGGAAGCACAGTTCCTTCGCGAGCTTCACAGCGTGTATAGGAGGATTCGCAAACTGCCGTTGCACGTCGCAATTCTGCATCCAAGCATGCATTTCCTCGGAGGAGCCGAGAGGCTAATGACAGATCTAGCGCTCGGGCTGGCGGACCGCGAGACAAGGGTGGACTTGATAGCAGGCCTGTGTCACGCCACGTGGAAGAGCGAGCTATGTGCGAACGCATCGGTGTCTGTAAGGGAAGTCGGACAACGATCGCCGGGCAGTCTGGAATTCTGGCTGAGTGTTCGAGGATGCGCAAAAGCCCTCCGGAGGCTTATCGATCCCGACACTAATGTCATAGTTACTTCGAGCTTTCCATCGAGCTTAGCCGCTCGTATGTTTACGCAAGAGCATGATGCGAAAGTCGTACATTACCTCCATGAGGCACCGATGGTCCTGCACGACAAGGATGGCGTGAAAGCGCTGCCATTTCCATTAAAGTCATTCTATCGCATGATGTCAGCCCTATACGCCAAAGACGACATAGAAGCTGTCACAGAGAGCGACACAATCATCGCCAACAGCAGACTGACAAGGGAGGCCAACTCGAAGGCTTACGCAATTGATCAATCGCGCATAGAATTGATCTACCCTGGCGTGAACACGGAACGCATGGCTCCATCCGGATTCGTACCTACACTCATCGCCGACTACGTCAAGGAAGGCATTCCAATAGTCTTCACTCCGAAAGGCGCCCAGTTTTGGAGGAATCCCCAGATCTGTCTTCAAGCCCTAACCAAACTTGTCTTCCCGTTCCGAGCCGTATTCACGGGAGGAACAAGGAACGAGGGGGACAGCCTGCTCAAACGCGCCAGAGCGCTAGGCATCGCAGAATCGGTCTTGTGGACTCAAGAACTTTCAACTCAAGAACTCAGCGGATTGTATTCGCATTCAGCAGTCGTGGTATCTGTCCCGAAGCGTCAACCATTCGGCCTTATACCCTTGGAGGCTCTCATGCACGGAGCTCCGCCTATCGTATCGAGCTCCAGTGGCGTCTCAGAGGTATTGCGCGATCAAGTGGACGCGATTCGCATCAACGAAGGCAACCCGGAGGACCTGGCGAATGCACTTCAGGCCTTGATCTCCGACGATGAAATGAGAAGAGGGATAGTCTCGAGTGGCCGGGGAACGATTCTCAAGCGACTCACGTTAACTCGGTTCGTCAACGAGATGAGAGAGAAGATCTTTACTTGATCATGGAACCGTTTGTTACGATGATCAAACAAAGCCCCGCCTGTTCTCGGAATGGTGAAGATTGACTTCCCTGCTTGAAAGCTTCTGGCCGTTCAGAGTGAGATACAAATGTCTTGCGCTAGCAACGATCATTTGTCTGTGCGTGTTGACCGTAGCCCTGAGAGGAGCCATTCCAGAGAAGACTTACAATGACTCGGAGATTCCGGCATCGTCGGTTCGAGCTACAGTAGTCTATTATCGTCCGGACGCTGGTGACGGCTGGCACGTTAGCGCAAACAGGATCGACACACAGACTTCCCTTGTCTCCGGCGAGCAGCCCTTTCAGGCCGTGATCCTTTACATTCCAGATCAATACAAGCCCACGGAACCTGGCAGTGTCCGCTGGGCCTCAGTCACATACACACTGACCTCAAACTCCAAGCTTCAGTACGAAATGTTCCTTTTCTCGCGCAACGAGAGCCTAGCCCTTGTCGTAGACGCTCAGGGGCCGGTGTTCCTGTCTCACGTGGAGACTTTCACCGACATTTACCGCCTCGACGCTGCCCCCAAGCAACAAATGCCCCGCACCGATGCGTTAATGCTTCTCGAACCATTCCTAAACGACTTCTCGATCGTGATCACTAAGAATGGGCTCGAGCCGGGCGGTTTCTCATTCTTCAAGCTGGATTCGATCGAGTTGATGTCCTCGAGCACACCTACCACCACACCGGTCATTCCCACACTTGAGGAACTTGCATGGATGACGACTGGAGTGGCGGTTGGTATCATTGTCATCCCAACGGTTCTTCTCTCGATACTTGCATTCCGACTCGGGCGAGAGTCGAATAGGTTCCAGAGAATCTTCCTCGGAACGCTACTATTCTATGGAATTCTAGTCAGGCTAGCTGTGGCTCCTTTTACGGGACATCCGTACGACATGGAAGTTTGGACGCAATCGGCCAGACTATTCTACGAGTCGGGAGTGATCGGAATCAGGTTCTTCCCTCTGCCTTTCATGTACTACGTTCTTCTTGTTGCCTACTCGCCCTACGCGCTCATTAGAACCTTCGGATTTCAGGATCCAACATTCTTGGGGCACGTCTCAGGAATGATCGAATCGGTCTTCATCAAAGCTCCATTCATGATTTCAGACGCCTTGAGTCTTTACATCCTAGTCAAGATCTTCAGTAGGCTAGACACGACCCGACATGATTCCCGGAGATGCATGGCATTCGCGTTGATGTACTTCTTGAATCCTCTCGCGATATACCTCTCAAGTGTTTGGGGAATGTACGACACTATTGCGGTTTCACTATTATTGGGAGGCATCTACCTAGGACTCTTGAGGGACAGGTCACTACTCTCGGCGCTCTCCTTCGCGGTGTCGGGCCTCACTAAGGGTTTTGGTTTCTTGGGACTCATTCCATTGTTCGTCAGCCCAATGAGAGGAAATAGATGCCTCAATGTCTTGGCCACTGCCGGGATGACCTTGGGGCTCTCAATCCTTCTGTATCTCCCGCTAATGGGAGCAAGTACAGTCCAAGAAGTCCCCGAGATTGCCCTGCAATTCTTCAGAGGAAGAGCCGGCCTCGGATCGAATACGCCCTATGTTGCGGGAGCCTCGTACATGAGCTATCTCTCGGTACTGGGCTTCAACATAGAACCTTTGTGGCTTGCCTACATTCTAGTCGCCCTAGTTCTAGCCATCTCAATCTTGTATGCTCAGCGCATGAGGAATTCGCCGGGTGAAGCAAGATTTGCGTTGACTTTAAGATATCTGGCGGCAGTCTTCCTGGTTTTCTATCTGGTTTTCTTCAGAGTCTACGAGCAGTACTACCTGTGGGTGATTCCAATTCTCATCATGTACTCCTACGTCAAGAGAGCCACGGCGCCTGGGTTCGTGGCGCTGATTCTCAGTATAACGCTCATACCACCACTGCTCGGCACCGTCGTCGCAGGAGCTGCGTACTACTACGGGGTTTCGCTCAACTTTCCGGTTGATATGGCGATGTTGACGCTTTTGGCTTCAACTCTGGTGGTTTGCGGGCTCATAAGCGTAGCAGACTTGAAGGGCCGCCTCGTAGTCTTCGAAGCCGACAGGGGTATAGCGGCTCTTGCAGGGCCAGCGTTATGGTTTTCGTTCACGCTCGCCTACTACGCTTACTACGGGGCCCCCTTTTTAGGAGTAATATGGTATCCAATCTCAATCGCTATCATTCTGACTGCAACGACTTTCCTATACAAGAGGCTCAGGTCCTAGAAGCCTAGTCTCTTCAGTCATTCTCCGGGAGATCAATCCCTCGGCAGCTGCTCTTTGATGGTATCACATTGCGGTGACTGCGGCCGCAAGCCTCCATACCGCTCAAATGCTTGAGAGGTAGACGCGCACAAGAACAGGTACGCGTCAAGTCTTACGAATGTCATATACACGTCAACGGTACAACCTTATTATTCGTTTGTGCATCATCTTGTGGAGAAAAAATCGCAGGGGCTGAACCCGAGGTTTGGAGCCGGGGATGGGAGTCGAACCCATATACTGCAGCTCTGCAGGCTGCCGCCTGAACCGTTCGGCCTTCGGTGGTCGCATCGCATGTGACCGACCCCGGCGTCTTCCCCCGGCAACCGAAACTTCGATTCTTGCCGTATAAGTCTATTGAACCAAGAATGAAGACTAACTCTGCGATTTCTGCTGACATGTGGCATCAGCTTTTTGTCTCATCATTGTCTCTTGATGGTCGAGAGATGTGGGTGATGGAACATGGAGCGGCGTTCATTATCAGGCTCTGTTCCGATAAAGCAGCCTATGAAGCCGTTCCAAGAAGCAAGTTCAAAGTAGATCTAGCAAGACTCAGGCGCTCTCTCGAGCGTGGGTGGAATTGTGAGACTACTCTGTGGACTCGGCAGCTGATGGTTGTGAAGCTAAGAGATGCGACGGAGATCACGATTGTTGATGATGGCCGCCTGATCATCAGGAACGTTGCCGACGAAGAGGCTGCACGGAAGATCGCGGAGACGTTATTGCCTGAGCTAGTGGCCAGCAAACGCTAGCCTAGGCGTCCACGGTCTGCGCGTTCTCGAGCGCACGTGAGACCATATGATCCAGATCTAGGTGCGTCTCGGACTTTGCGATCTCTTCAGATCGAGAGTGCGTCCTAGGCTTGCGTGTTGGGATGCCGCAAGCTGCTACACCTGGGCTTGTTGAGAGTTCGAACGTTCCAATAGCCTTCGCGAGTCGTTCGATTTCGTCCTTGTTCATGCCGACGAGAGGTCTGATGATGGGAAGCCCATCGGTGGTCGCATCTGTTACAAGCAGGTTGTGCAGTGTCTGGCTGGCTTTCTGTCCCACGACATCTCCTGTGACTATGCAGTCCGCCATCTCCCTGTGCGCGATCTCGGTTGCGACTCTGAACATCATTCGTCTGGAGATCACGCACGCCAAGTTCCGCTGGCAGGAGGTAACGATCTCTGACAGGTCTGGAGAGTGCCCGACGACGTACGTTTTGATCGGAGGAGCACCCAAGT
>Ga0315279_10003120_pt1 | contig 23626 bp, 21 predicted proteins | sample YL17G06_20_MG_FD_203694 | JGI IMG/M metagenome (GOLD analysis project Ga0315279, IMG submission 203694) | Sediment microbial communities from Yellowstone Lake, YNP, Wyoming, USA - YL17G06_20 | ecosystem: Environmental > Aquatic > Freshwater > Lake > Sediment | place: USA: Wyoming | collected...
AGCTGCATGATCGGCTCAGTCGTTTGGTTCGGTGCCGCTGACCGTGTATATAAATCGGAAACTGGGCCGATGGGTCCGTGGAAGTACTCATCCACAGGGAAACCAAACGTCAGCTGCCTCGCATTCGGTTCTTCGAGTGGGACTGGTTTTGTCGCTCACGTCGGGTGCCGTGACACGCTCTACAGGAGCATGGATGGTGGGCTTACGTGGGCGGTTGTCCCGGTTCCCGGTGTTGGAGAAATCTTGTCTTTGCAGTACTTTCCGGGTGGACAGGACGCGTGGGCTGCCACCTCAACGGGGATCTGGAGGACCTCCGACTTTGGTCTGACGTGGCAACGGTCGTTCTTCTCTGAGGGATCTTTCAATGTGCTCTCCTCCGTTCGCTTCTTTCCGAACTTTCAGGACGCTCTCGCGATTGGATCGAAGGGAATGATTGTGAAAGGATCCTGGGTTGTGAACCCGCCTGTGGCGGTCTCTGAGACTTCCTCCAAGCCGGAGGGATATCGGTTGGGACTGAACTATCCCAATCCCTTCAATGCCCGCACCTGGATCGAGTTTTCACTCCCGAGGCCGTCCATTGTCAACTTGACCCTGTTCGACGTATTGGGGCGTGGGGTGGTTACACTTGCTTCGGGCGAGAGCGGCACGGGAACACACAGAGTCGAATGGAATTCTGCCGGCAGTCCCAGCGGCGTCTATTTCTACCGTCTTCACGCTCGCGCGATTTCGGGGGGTAATACCGCTGACTACGTCGAGACGCGCAAACTGATCCTCCTGAAGTGATTCTGGCGGCGAGCCAAGGAGAAGTTGCATATGGATAAGTCGCTGTTTTCTGTGCATCGGCGACGCAGGGGTACACATCAATGGATCATTGCGACTTTCGAAACAATGAGCGCGCTGCGCGTATTGATTGCGCCCCTCTTTCCACGAATCCTGCTTATGGCCTCACGTTCGGTTTCTTTTTTCTTGGGACAACAGATTCACATCGTGATCGGCGAGATTGAAGATCAACACCCGACGCAGCCAGGCAGATGTTGGTGTGCCACCCTCGGAGGCCCTTGAGATCATGAAACCCACCAGAGTATCAAACTATGTCGCCGTTGGATTCATCCTGCTTTTCTGGTTGTCTGCCTTCAGCAACTACTTCGCAAACCTTGGGCATGTCCCCAAGATCGACCTGAATCCCTCGCTCCTGATCCAGCTCGCGCTCTCGAACACGTTCATCACAATCGCGTTTGTCGTTGTGTTCATGCTTCTGGGCAAGGAACAACCGCGCGACATCGGATTTCGCCATGAACGGCTCGGGCAACAACTTCTCATCGGCGCGGGATTCGGCCTCGTTCTTGCGCTGATCGATCACCTCGCGATCGGCAGCATCTTGAAAGCCATGCGTCCCGACGTTTTCGATGAAGGAATACGACTGCTCAAGGAATTCATGGGAAAGATCAACATTGTCGTTTGGTTCTTCGCCGCGGTATTCATGGGAGGATTCATCGAAGAACTCCAGCGCCTGTTCATCATCACGAGATTCGAGCGGTGCTTTGGAATGAGCGGTATCGTCATTGCACTGGTGATGGAGTCGCTTCTTCAGGGCGCCGGTCATACGTATCAAGGGCCCGAGCGAGCATTCATCTACATTTTCATTGGATTGGCGTTTGGCTTGGTGTATTTGCGCAAGAGATCTGCCGCCGAGGCTATGGCATGTCATGCGGTGTATGATGTCTTTGGATTGCTGTGGTTCACTTACCATTTGAGATGACATTGGTTCCTGCGTCTTGCAGTTTGTTCGGAGGAGTACTGTTATGAAGACATGGAATACACTTCTTGTGATCATCGGAGCTCTCGTGCAGATCGGCTTTGGACAATCGCGACTTCAACCGTCTGACGTTGTCGGCGTCTGGGAGGGGACTCTCCACTCGTTCGGCCAGGAGAGCCGACTCATCTACAAGATCTCCATCAATGACGACGGCTCGCTTTCCGCTTCCCACGACTCCCCGGACTTCAGCCTCAACGACATCCCCGTCACCGAAGCAAAGCTCGAAGGGAATCGTCTCACCATGAAGATGGCCTTCAGCGGATTTCTGTTCGAAGGAATGGTCGGGAAGGATATCGTCAGGGGGCACTACGGAACCCCCGAGCTATGGATCCCGCTCACGCTCAGACGGAGGAGTCGCGATCCTCGGTTCCTGCTGGAGAACATGGTCCCGCGTCTCGGGAATGAAGGCAAGAGAATCCTTGGCTATCGCTACACGACTCCTGAGGAGGGCGATGACGGATGGGAGGTTACGGATGCGATGACCGAAAGAGTGGACACAAGCAAGATCGGGGTCGTGATGCGACGTATCCTCGCTGGCGGTTTCCCTAACCTGCACAGCATGGTGGTGGTGAAAGACGGCAAGCTCATCCTCGACGAGTACTTCCATGGTTTCCATCGCGACAGACCCCACAGGATATCGTCCATAGCGAAGATCGTGCCTGAGGCGTCTATCGGGCTCGCCATCGAGCGGGGCCTGATCAAGAATATGCAGTCACCCTTGTGCGAGCTCTTCCCGGAATACAGCGACCTCCTGTGCACGGAGGGAAAGCGCGCGATCACGCTCTATCATCTGCTGACAATGACGACAGGACTGCGGTGGGACGAGAATGCCGTCTCGTATTTCGATTCCCTCAACGACCTCAGTGTGATGAAAAGGAGTCCCGACCCGGTTCGCAATCTCTTCGAGCGACCTCTGGCGTATCGGCCCGGCGAGCGGTTCGTGTACAACTCGGGGTGCGTCATTGCGATGGAGGCGCTGATCCAGAAGGTGACAAAGGCGCACTTTCTTCTGCTCGCGCAGAAGGAGCTGTTCACTCCCCTGGGAATCTCTAACTACAGGTGGGACTACTCGGAGGGGCTGTACATGCTCCCCCGCGATATGGCGAAGATAGGGTGGCTTTTTCTCAAGAGTGGGGAATTCAATGGAACAAGGGTACTCCCTGCGGCTTGGGCTGACAGCGCGATACAGCGGTTCGAACGCCAGTATCCGAGATATTTCAACCACTGGGAACCGCTCGTCTTCTTCGTCGACGGTGCGCCGATACGGGCACTGCGAGCAGGCGGTTGGGGCGGACAGAGCATTACTATCTTTCCGGGTATGAACACGGTGATCGTCGCCACTGCAGCCAATCAGCTCCAGCCCGCCGACTATGATGTGTGCATGCGGGACTACCTCCTTCCTGCAATCCTGACACCGCAGTACCTGGCCAAGCATCCCGAGGTTCGATACAGTGGCATACATCGCGCGAGAAGCCTTGAATGGGAAACGCATGATAACACGGAGATGGCGTGCCTGAAGGCCTGCGCGAAGAGCTTCGGTATTCCGTTGGCCGATGCGCAACTCTACGGCGCCACAGGTGTTGGCTTCCTGATCAACATCGATGAGAGAGCTGAGCCGAAGAGCGTCGCCGTGTGGAACTGGCGGGGTGCATATGAACTCTGCAGGAATCTGGGCTTCTCGGTCGAAAGCATCTGGATGCACAAGTCCGACAAGGAATTCCCGGCCACACAGAAGCTTGTCTGGGATCGGGTGCGACGGGCAATCGACAGCGGCTATGCCTGCTATGGATTCGACCTTCACAACGGGACCCGGTCTCTCATCATCGGCTACGACGAGATCGGGTACTATGACATGGGCATGGATGCAGAGAAGGGGAAGGGGCCCGCCTACTGGTACGAACTCGGACAGACGAGTATCGGTTTGCTGGGGATGCACTTTGTGCGGCCGGTATCGTCGAAGGTCACATTTCGAGAGATGGTGAAGAAGTCGTTTCAGTTTGTTCTTGAATTCTCGGCCAATTCTCCCAAATGGGTTCCAGCAGACTGCAAAGCGGGTCCTGACGGATATGCGCGCTGGATCTCGCTTCTTGAGTCAGGGAGGGAGGATGGGAACGGCGTCTCCATCAACGCGGCAGTGTATGCAGAAGGTCGACGGTTCGCTGTGGAGTTCTTGGAAGAGGCGAAGCTCCGACTTGGGCCTGAACTGCGCCCGTTGTTCGATGAGGCTATCAGACACTATCGAGTCGCCGCTCAGAGTCTGGCAACCGTGTCGCAGGCTTTCCCCAACGATACGCCGGCAGCGCAGAGGGCGGCAAATCTCAAAGACCCTCAGCGACGAAAGGCCGCGATTCAGCATTTGCGGGCGGCGATGGATGCGGAGGTTGAAGGTCTGAAGGCGCTGGCGAGTATCGTAAAACGGCTGGAGGAACCATGACATACCGGCACACGCAAACAGGGACAGTCATCATCGGCGCGGTGGTGGGCATGGCGTTCATCGCGCTGCTCGTTCTCGTTCCAGCAACCGGACCGCTCTCGCTGCCGGCACTTGCCCTTCTGGCAATCGCAGGGGCTGTGCTTGCTACCTTCTCTTCCCTCACCGTAGAGATTGAGAAGAACACGCTCACCTGTCGCTTCGGCGTCGGTCTCATCCAGAGGAGCATTCCCTTGTCTGAGGTTGACCATGTGAGCGCGGTGGTGAATCCCTGGTTCGTGGGATGGGGAATTCGTTGGATCCCGGGAAGCTACTGGGTGTGGAATGTCTCCGGCTTTCAGGCGGTAGAGCTAACCATGATGGACGGAAGGCGGTTTCGCATAGGCACGGATGAGCCGGAAGCACTTGCACGAGCCATTGAGACGGCGAAGAACACGGGCTCTTGAAACGCGGCTAAATCCGACCAAACCTCGAAGGACAGTTAGACATGCAGATCAAACAGAACGACACGAAAATGACATTCACGTTTCCCGTCGGATATCACAGGTTCCATAAGAAACAGCTCTTCAACTTCCAGTTGAACAGATGGTATTCCCTCGGATATGTCCGTTTTGATGATATGCGCGAGGCGGGATCGCATGTGACGTCATTCGTGGATTGGAAAAGGGAAATGCTCAGGCTCGCAGACCGAGCTCTTGCTGAAAATCGACTGATGAATGCGGCCTTCTACTACCGCGCTGCAGAGTTCTACACGATGTCGAACGACCCTGACAAGGATATCCTTTACGACAGATTCATCGACCTCTTTTATCGAGCCTTCGAACGCGACCGCATCGCACGACATCTTGTCCCCTACCAGGGAGCGTTTCTCCCGGCGATCACCGTCCCGGCGTCGTCAGAGAAGAAAGGAACGATCCTTCTCCACGGCGGATTCGATTCATTCATTGAAGAATGGTATTCCATGATGCGCTACTTCGCGGATTATGGATATGACGTCATCGGATTCGAGGGACCCGGCCAGGGTGGGGCGTTAAGGAAGTACCAACTTCCGATAACATACGAATGGGAGAAGCCGACCAAAGCAATTCTGGACTACTTCCATGCTTCGGATGTGACATTGATCGGCATGTCAATGGGCGGCTGGTTCTGCCTGAGAGCCGCGGCCTTCGAACCGCGGGTGCAGCGAGTGATCGCATCAGGACACGCGATTGACTACATGAAGAGCATGAATGCCGTGCTCCGGGCGATCCATCTCTGGTTCATGGAGCATTTCAGAACGTGGACGGAGCGGATGGCGGAGCAAAAGTTCCGCGGGGAGGGACAGGCAGCGTGGGTCGTGGACCATCTCAAGTACATCACAAAGAAGGCCAAGGCGCTGGATGCGCTCGATTTCTATCTTGTGCTGAATGAGGAGAATATCCATTCCGAGCTCCTCACGCAGGATGTTCTGGTTCTGAGCGGCAGAGAAGATCACTTCATCCCCCGGAAGATGCACGAGATGCAGATTGCGGCCCTTGTCCGCGCGCGATCCGTAACCGGGCGAGTGTTCACCAGACAAGAGCATGCCCAGAATCATTGTCAGACAGGGAATATCGGACTCGCACTGGAAGTCATGAGGACATGGATCGAAGAACGAACACACTGCTAACGGTCACAGACTGGATCACTCGCGCCAGTTCATGGCTCATTCTGGCCCTGCTCCTCTCCTGCTCGTCACAGCAACCGCAGGGGTTGGTGAACGCAATGAAGAGTAACAGCAACTGTCCGCTGGATTCCGTCCAGGTGCGATCGGTCTTCAACTACATGCAATACTTCTCCAATGGGACCGAGATATCCCTTGCCATTCTCGTGGGTGATTCAACGGCGTTCGGCGGATTCAGGAGACACAACGATTCATTGATCCTCGTCGACAACAGAGACGGTGTGTTCGAGATCGGCTCTGTCACGAAAACGGTGACGGCCACGATGCTCGCCAAGTTGGTGCGGGATGGCATCGTTGATCTGAATACGCCGATCAAGACCTTTCTACCGATCGCGCTCAAGCAAAGCTCTCTCAACGGAAAGGAAGTGACGCTTCTCCATCTGGCGAATCACACTTCAGGGCTCCCCAAAGAACCCGACAACGTGAGCACCGACTGGGCGACCCCCGGAAGCCCATACCGATCCTATGACGAAACGAAGCTGTACGACTATCTTTCCAGAAGGATGACACTGCAATCCACACCGGGTGAGAAGCGGGAGTATTCCAATCTCGGCGGCGGACTGCTGGGCCATCTCCTGACACTCATAACAGGAAAGTCGTATGAAGATCTCCTGCTTGAGTCAGTCTGCGAACCACTGGGCATGCACGGTACGTTCGTCGCGCTTGATTCTGGACGCACACAACACCTTGTTCTGGGAAGGGATCCCGAAGGGAATGTCGTTCCGAACTGGGAATTGAACGTGCTCGCCGGGGGAGGCGGGATCAAGTCAACCGCAGCAGACATGGCGAAGTACATCCGGGCACATATGACTGACACGACGTACTACCTCCTGACCCAGCAGCCAACATTCAAATACACTGAACACAACACGGCTGGACTTGGCTGGGCCTGGTACACAAACGGAAGCAAGAAATTCGTTGATGCAACTGGCGGAACCGGCGGCTATTCGTGCTGTGTGATTTTCGAGCGGTCGACGAGAACAGGAATTGTCTTGCTGACAAACGTTTCCGCATTCCTGGCATCGAAGGGGGAGTATATTACGAAGCTGTGTCGTGAACTATACGATTCCATTCCTTCCAATGCAGGCAGGAAGTAATGGAACAGCTTTTGTTCCCTGAAGAGGGTATACGTTATGAGACACAAGCGAGTGTTGTTGTGCAATACTCACTGATGTGGAGAAGAATGCCATGACCAAACCACTCTACGTTGTCCTGCTCTTGTGTTCTCTGCAGTGCCTTTGTTGCTCTCAGGATGTGCTCAACCAAGACGATGTGTTCACCGTCGACTCATTGAGAACCAACAGGATTTGCTTCCATCGCAACATGTCTTTGGTTGACTCATCCTACTATCGCTCCATTATCAGCAACATCAAACTCGGCATTGACTCTGTCGACAAGGTTGTCAAAGTGGAGAACGTTGAGTTCAGAGTTCTTGTTTTCCCTGGAAAGACCATTCCCCGCATTGGCATGAGTGGCGTTGCCCCCAATGACAAACAGATCTACATCTTGCTCGACCCTTCCCATCCCAAGTTCGGCGAAGCCATTAGCATTCACATTGTTCAAACGATTCCCCACGAGTATCATCACACGCTGAGATACCGAACGGTGGGTTACGGCAATAACTTATTCGAATCGATGATCAGCGAGGGATTGGCTTGCCATTTCGCCATACAGGTGTGCAAGATCGATACGCCGTTCTATTGTCAGGCCTTGACGAAAGAGGAGTTCGACAAGTGGAAAGCTAACGCCGAGAAAATGTGGTTTGACAAAGACTTTGATCAACTGGAATGGTTCGTCGGCTTGAACAAGACTATTCCTGCAAATACCGGCTACACGATCGGTTTTGCGATGGTGAGCGAATATTTGAGGAAGCATCCCGGGAGTACTGCTGCATCACTCTATCCAACTCCGGCTGACAGTTTCCGCGCAAAATAGGTTGTCATTGAAAGGAAGCTAACGTGAAATCGTATTCACATCCTTACATCCTCCTTGGTATGGCTGTTCTCTGCCTCATCGGCGTGCACCTTAGAGCGCAAGACTCTCCGTTTCCAGATCCCGGTCAGCTCGCTGGTACAAAGGTTGGAACCATCGTCATGGAAGCCGGTCGGATGTACCAGAACAATGCTGATTTTGGGCTTGTCCAAGTTCCAGAAAACAGGAACGACCCACGCTCACGCCTCACACCACTGCCGTTCATCCGGCACCACGCCAGGCGTGATTCTGCCGCCGAACCCATCTTCATTCTTGGCGGCGGCCCGGGCAAGAGCAATCTCTGGAGAGAGATGCCCGATGTATTCTATGCGCACAACGACGTGATCAATGTCGGGTATCGTGGCGTCGACGGAGAGATCAAACTCAGGTGCCCCGAAATCGGAACAGCGATGGCAAAAGACAGCCCCCTCTCCCACGAGGGCCTTCTGGAATTCCGAAAGACGCTGCGCCGAACGTATGACCGGCTCGTACAGGAAGGCATAGACCTAGATGGCTACACCATGCTGGAAGTTGTAGAGGACCTTGAAGCAGTTCGGCGGGCACTTGGATATGAGAAGATCAACTTGTTTTCCACCAGCTACGGTACTCAGGTCGCATATCTCTATTGCGTACGATACCCGAATGCGGTCAAACGCAATCTCATGGTGGGTGCAGGCAGCCGAGGGCGCCGCTTTGACTCATTATGGGAGCCTGCCGTCATTGACAAGATGCTCCGGGAATACAATGCGCTATGGAAAGCAGACCGGGACGCCTCTGCAAAAAGCCCCGATATCATTCGGACGATTCAGTCGGTAGTGAGAACCCTGCCCACGACCTGGAACGACATCCTGATCGATCCAGACAAAGTCCGGCTTGCCACGTTTTTCAGTCTCTACGAAACCGAATCTGCAGCTGCCGTGTTCGACGCGTTTGTTGCCGCGGAGAAAGGTGATCCAAGCGGTTTGGCTTTGCTTGTTCTCGGGTATGACCAGGCGGTCCAGGATACATCACGGCAGTATTGGGGAGACTTCCTCTCAAAGCTCGTGAGTAGTGGCATGGACGACACGCGTGACTATGAAAGTGAGATGGATCCACCGGGTTCGATTCTCGGTTCCCCCTCTGCAAAACTGTGGTGGACAGCCGTGTCTCATGGTGGATGGCCAATCGCACAGATCCCCCCTCAGTACCAGAAACTCGACACGATAGAGGTTCGGACGCTCGTCCTCAATGGGCAGTTGGATTTTTCCAGTCCGCCAAGCCATATGATGGAAACCAAGCCCTATTTCACGAATGGAAACATTATCGTTATTCCCGCGATGGGACACATGGATGTGTTCAAGCTCCAGCGTGGGGCTATCGATCACCTGGCAGAACGGTTCTATCTGGAAGGGATCGTTGACACGTCAAAGTACTATCCACACAAAATCGATTTTACCCCTGCCGAGACTCTTCAAGATGAAGCCAAGCAATTGTTCAAAGTCAATCAGAAGAAATGACGGCTACGATTGCGGACCAACGTCCAATAACAGGCGGCACAATCGACGGTCACTCATTTGCTATACGCACGACATATGGAGTTCGCTCATAAGCGCGTCCGTCACATCGTTACGCCACGCAGCCAAGCCAGTAGTCAGGCCTCATTCCTGAATCTGGACACGTGCACCACACCGACAAAGCAGTGGAGGTGAGATGAAAGCAACCTGCGGATTGGTGTACCGTGTTGCCTTTGTGCTAGCGATCCTATGTACCGGATCGCTGGTCTACAACATGGTAGCTATACCCATCTACGAAGAACAGGTCTTTCAATATCGAGGTACAATAAACACCGGTGGGGAAATGGTCATTCTTATCGGATTTGTCCTCGTGCTGATATTCAACATCATGTCCCTTTTATGGGTGTCATCGCGCATCCGAAAGGCTGAGGCAGTCCGCAAAGGAGACGGGGGGATCTTAGCTCTGGGCGCGCTCTGTCTGATCCTGATGTTGGGAGAGAAGGCGATGGTGGATGAGATCGGTCGTGAATACCTGCTGGGTTGGGAAGTCGTCGGTGAGTGGATCATCTCATATGTCTTTCTGACGATCCAGCTACTCTACAATGTCGTCATCCTGCGACGGGTGTATCGCGCCTACGTGGCCCAATGCAGCGAAGCGAAGGCATGATCGCATTGGTGGCAGGCCAACGCCCACCAATTCGCTCCAGCCGCCGAGGTCCTCCGGATTTCGCGGCTAACCTCCCAGGTTAGCCGAAACAAAAACAAGGGAGAGAGATTTCATGAAAACATTTCTAGTGACTGCATTCATATTACTCTTCATAACGCTCTTTGTGATTAGCGAATCATATCCATGTACATTCTTCTATGCAGCAACAAAGAAGAGTGTTTTGTTTGGAAATAACAAAGATTGGATTTCCACTGAATCGTATGTTTGGTTCTGTCCTCCCGAAAAGGGTGGATATGGCCGGATTCTGTTTGGATTTGAATTCTTTCCTGGACAAAAAGAACCATCAAGTGGAGTAAATGATCAAGGCCTAGTTTTTGACCTGGGATGGACATCCAACAAAGAACGTACTGGGGCTCTGACTGGCGAAACGTTCAAAGGAAACATTTTCGACAAGATTCTAGAAGAATGCTCCTCTGTTGATCAAGTCTTGGAACTCCTAAAAAAGTACAATAATCTCCAGGTACAGTATACCTACTTGGTTATCATGTTTGGTGACAAGCATGGAAACTCACTAATTGTCGATCGAGGACAGGTGAGGGCCAAAACAACCAGATTTCAGATCGTCCCTGATGATAGCAAAGCAGCAGAACCATGTACACAATACCAGATTGCACACAGCCTGCTCAGTAGTGCTGATGAAATATCCATAGATCTCTTCAAGAGAATACTTGCTAGTACACATGTCGAGGCATCCCGGGCCACAACTGCCTATTCTACAATATGCGATTTGAAAAACGGCAAACTCTATATCTACTATTTTCACAATTTCATGGAAGAGGTGGTACTTGATATTAATGAAGAATTAACGAAGGGATATAGAACTCTTGAGTTAGGTTCATTGTTCCCACCAAGTGTTGCTGAGAAAGATTTTAGATGGTTGAAAAATCGAGAACTTGAAGAGAAGAAAGAAAAGAGCCTAGCGAAAACAAAATCCCGAGAAGCATTTGAGCACATCAGCGGAACGTTTGTCAACTCTTTTGATCCAGAAGATAGTGTTGTCATAGGGTTTGAAAATGATAAGCTATATATTACAAGTGCAGATAAATCAAAAGTTGAATTATATCCCGAATCTCTTACAAAGTTCTTCATTCCCCTGGCAAATGGAGATTGGAATCTGACATTTGCAAAAGGCGAGTCCAAAAACAGCTCAACATTAGTTGCGGAACATGAATTCCTCGGTATGAAAATGCGCTATGAGAGAATCAAATGATCATGTTAATAGGACTGGTCTAACCAGAGCATGCAGCAGATCCTGCGACGGCGGGGCAGCTGCCCAGGCCGTCCGCGCAATCGGTGCCGTCGGAGGAGCTCTGATCAACCTGGTTTTCATCGACCATTTTCAAGACATGGCAAGAGGTCACTTCACTGTGCGCAGACTTGAAAGAAAATACGATGGCGTAACCGTCAAGGCCGCATATGTCGCGCTCCCCTCGTGGGGGCGCTGACGTTTTTGTGGATCAGGCAGGATCGAATTCAAGTTGAGTCCCGTCGACGCCGTCGATGGGACGAAATCCCATCACGCTTTTGGACGGGCTCCTGCTCCCGCTGCTCTGGGCACTCACAACCTCAGTGAGTGCCCTTTTGTTTCTACCTCGCCCTTGAGTCATCAGGTCTAGCCAAACAACCAACGAAGCCGACCGCTTCACCGAAGCTCCCCTCCCCGCGTTTGAATCTTCCCCGATAAGCGATCGTCCCGAAAGAGTAGGTAAGATGGTAGACAGTATGTGATTTGCGTAACCATGCCGGTTAGATCTAGATAGTACAATTATGGAAACATACGCTCTCAAATAAGGAGATTGTTATGATCCCGCGAGGAAGATTTTTCACATTTCTCACTGTATTCGTCGCTTGTGCTGTGCTTACGTGGTCTTGTGCCAGCTCCTCGAGCACTGCATCGAAAGATGAAACAGCTCCAAAACAAAATGGCGCAACAGCGGCGGCGGTTGTGGTGGGGGTATTGGCTGTGGTGTTGCTTGTGGTGCTTTTGCTTCCGAGTGGGGAGCCGGCTGCGCGAGAGGAGCCGGAGACGCCTCCCAGACCCGACGTTCAACCGATCCGCAATACGGCTATCAATGTCATCATCAACGTAACGTTCACTTATCACACAAAAAAGGATGAAGATGAAGCACGAAGGAGTGCAATCGACGTGTGCCTGGTCCGTCTGAACGAGGATGGGAGATCAGACGGAAACACCTTCGCGTTTCCGAACGGCGAAGCGAATAACTTCACCCTCAACTACACTCTGAACGATGAAGGTCAGCCAGGAAACGATCGCTACACCGGGAACGTAGTCATGAGTGGCTGGGGTTGGGGATATATTCATACATTCGACAGCGGCCAATACACATACAATGACCCCGAAAAGTTGTTTAGTGTCTTGACGGACCAGGTCTATGGTTTCATCCACTCGGGTTGGCAAGAGACAAGAAAGCAAGAGGGTGTGGGCAGATAACACCCGAGGAAGAGAGATCGGTCGTCAAGATGTTCATCTCGTGCGCACGAGTTGATCCCATGCGCGCAGATTCTTGATGTAGCTCGATGCATGAGTGTCAAGGCAGAATCGGTCTTACAACATCAATTCGTCATCCAAGTCTCGCTGAAACTGAACGCGTGTCCCGTTAGCGCCCCCTCGCGGGGCGCTTCCGCCAAAAGATACTGCACGGCGGACAGGCCCGCCAAATGATGAGGCGTGGCGGGCAGGCGCACGCCGGGTAGGCGAGGGAAGTTCAGAGATTGGCTGAATGTTCCCGACTGCGTCGGGGCAAGAAAGTCCCCGCCCCCGCCCGGACGACCGTCCGGTCGGACGGGCGAACGACCGTTCTTAGCTCCATAATCGTTCGGTCGGGCGGGCTCGCTCCATCCCGTCACGCAGAATGTGACGGAACGGCGTCTTGCCTGAACTGCTTGCGTCGTTGTTTTGCGCTCACGGTCATTGCCACAATACTAGAAGACAATCATGCAGATTACGAATGACGACCTGAACGATCTTCAAAGAGCTAAACATGTCCTTGAAAATCCGAGTCTTGCAGCCAAAATCACAAGCCTTTTTGGCAGCCCAATTGAAAAAGGGTTCGAGCTCTTGCCGGACAAGTGGACGGAGGTTGTGAGTGATGCGACCAGAAGAGCGCTGGAAACCGCGTTGGACCTGGCGCTCCTCACGCTGGACAAGGATGGTCGAGGTCAAGCCCAGAATATCTGGCATAAACTCGCCGTGGCGGTTTCGGGTGGCACTGGTGGAGCACTTGGCATTGCGGGTTTGATTGTAGAGCTACCGGTCTCGGCAGGGATCATGCTTCGGTCGATTGCCGACATCGCGCGTGCCGAAGGGGAGCAATTGAATCTGCCCGAAGTAAAGCTAGCTTGTATTGAGGTTTTCGCACTGGGAGGAAGATCATCGAGCGACGACGCGTCGGAGTCTGGCTACTTTGCTGTGCGGGCAGCCCTTGCCAAAGCGGTGTCGGAAGCAGCAGCGTTCATTGCAGAACGGGGTCTCGCAAAAGAGGGCGCACCCGCCATTGCTCGCTTGATTTCTCAGTTAGCAGAACGCTTCGGAGTCACTGTGTCCGAGAAGGCAGCTGCCCAGGCCGTCCCCGCAATTGGTGCCGTCGGAGGAGCTCTGATCAACCTGGTTTTCATCGACCATTTTCAGGACATGGCAAGAGGTCACTTCATCGTGCGCAGACTTGAAAGAAAATACGATGCCGCAACCGTCAAGGCCGCATATGTCGCGCTCCCAAACAAATAGACTCCATTGGCGCCAAACAACGAACGCATAACAACAGGCGACACGACGCTCCCGCATTTGATAGAGGTCGCTCAATCTCGCTTGCCGCAAGAAGAATGAGTTGTTGAGAGCAGCGAGCGGGACTGCAAGTTGCCTCGACACGATAAGACCTCTGGCCTGAGTCAGTTTCTCATATTCCGTCACAATTGCCTCCCTTGTGAAACTTCCTTACCTTTGACGGCGGCTATGCTGTCGCGATTGTGCGTCGCGGGGAAGCTCGTTCTCAATTTGTCCCGCCAGAAATCAGCCGGACGCACGGAACGAGCGATTTTCAATCTACAATCTTCAATTTACGATCTTCAGCTGCCGGGGTGGCGGAACTGGTAGACGCTCAGGACTTAAAATCCTGTGGGCCGTAAGGCCCGTGTCGGTTCAAATCCGACCCTCGGCACGACGATCCTCCTTCCATCTGTCACTTCCTTTCTTTATCTTCATCGCTACGGGCCCAGACCTTGCCTTCAACATGCTTGTCGCATGGTGAGCCTATTCACTTCATCAAGAACTTCGAGGCGTGTCATGAGATCGAGAATCCTTCTGATCTGTCTCGCATTCGTTCTATCTATTGCGTCCGGTGCGCCCCGATCAGGATACTATCGGTTCCCCACGATCTACGGCAGCACCATCATCTTCACGTCGGAAGGCGACCTCTGGATCGTCGGCATCGACGGCGGGCTTGCACGCCGGCTCACGACTCATCCAGGCATGGAAACACGCGCGGCGATATCGCCTGACGGCAAGCTCATCGCTTTCTCGGCTCAGTATGAAGGCCCGACCGAGGTCTACACCATGCCGATCGACGGCGGCTTGCCCACGAGACGAACCTATGACGGTGAGTCAGCGCTCGTGGTGGGCTGGACCCCCGATGGGAAGATCCTCTATGCGACGAACCATCCCTCCACCCTTCCAAACGCCCAAGTGATCAAGCTCGACATCACAACGGGTGCCTGCGAACTTGTCCCGTTGAGCCAGGCGAGCGACGGATGTTACGATGCTTCAGGCAAAGCATTTTTCTTCACCCGGTTTGCATTTCAGGGAAGTCACACGAAGCGCTACCAGGGTGGAACGGCCCAGAACATCTGGAAATATGCGCAGGGGGAGAAGGAGGCAGTCCCCCTCACGGGTGATTACAGCGGTACCAGCAAGACCCCGATCTGGTGGACCGGCCGAATCTATTTTGCCAGCGACCGGGACGGTACGACCAACATCTGGTCGATGAAGGAAGACGGAAGCGACCTCAAGCAGCATACGTTCAACAAGGGCTGGGATGCGAAGTCTCCGTCGCTCGAGGGAGGCCATATCGTCTACCAGGCCGGCGGGGACATCCACCTGTTCGATATCGCCTCGGGATCGGATCGAGTCGTGCCGATCACGCTTGCCTCGGATTTTGATCAAACGCGTGAGAAATGGGTCAAGAAGCCGATGGACTATCTGACGTCAGTCTCCATCTCTCCCAGCGGCGACCGTGTGGTGCTCACCGCGCGCGGTCAGGTGTTCGTCGCTCCCGCGCAGCAAGGGAGGTTCCTCGTTGCTGCGGGGAAGGAGGGAGTCCGCTTCCGGTCGGCGAAATTCACGCCGGACGGGAAGTCGCTCTTCATGCTCTCCGATGAAACGGGCGAGCTTGAATTCTGGAAGTACCCGGCGAACGGCGTCGGTAAGGGTGAAGAGCTGACCAACGATGGGAAGGTCTACCGCTACGAGGGCGTCTCGTCGCCCGATGGAAGCTGGATCGCCTTTGCTGACAAGAACTACAAACTCTGGCTCTTCAACGTTCCGGAGAAGAAAGACCTCCAGATCGCATCGTCGGACGTGGATGGCTTTTCGGATCTGGCTTGGTCACCGGACAGCAAATGGCTTGCGTATGCCACGTCGGCGGAGAACGGCGCCAGTCAAATCAGACTCTACTCGATCAACATGAAGAGCACGAGCGTTCTGACAACTGACCGTCTGGATAGCTACAATCCCGCCTGGAGTCCCGACAGCTGTTGGCTCTATTTTCTGTCGGACCGGCAGTTCCAGTCGGTCGTCAGCAGTCCGTGGGGACCGAGGCAGCCTGAGCCGTTTTTTGACAAGACGACGAAGATCTATGCGATCCCCTTGACGAAGGATCTGCGATTTCCATTTGCACCGGATGATGAGCTCGCAGCCGGCGCTGGCGAGGGGAAGAAATCGGAGCAGAGCGTGACGGAGAAGCCCAAGCCGAAGCAGGTTGAAATGAATATCGATCTCGACGGAATTCAGGAGAGGCTCTACGAAGTCCCGATCGAATCGGGAAACTACTCCGATCTGTCGATGGCGGGGAAAACCCTGTATTGGACCGACATGGATAGATCGGCACGGTCGAAGAGGAAGCTTGTCGCGCTCGAGGTTAAGAACAAGGATATCGCATCCGTCACTCTGGTGGATGACATCAAGGGCTATGAGCTGTCCCTTGACGGGAAGAAGATGCTTATCCACAAAGGGGACGACCTCTACGTCGTCGACGCGTCGGCGAGGGCTCCGACGGAGCTCGAAAAGAAGAAGGTCAATTTAGCGAGCTGGAACATCGCCCTCGACCCGCGCGACGAGTGGCGGCAAATGTTCGTGGAAGCGTGGCGCCTCGAGCGGGACTATTTCTATGATCCCCATCTGCACGGGATCGACGCGAAGGGACTGCTGGCGAAGCATCTTCCTCTGGTGGAGCGCGTCAACGACAGGGAGGAACTGAATGACTTGATTTCGTCACTTGTGGGAGAGCTCGCGGCCCTGCATATCTTCGTCCGCGGCGGCGACGTGAGAACGGGAGAGGACCAGATCGCTCAGGCGTCACTGGGAGCGATCCTCGTCCGAGACGAAGACGCGGGAGGATATCGGGTCGATCACATCTTTAGATCAGATCCGGACTATCCCGGGGCACTTTCACCGCTGGCCAAACCGGGGGTGAATGTCTCCGAAGGGGATATCATAGAGATGGTGAACGGCAAGTCGACGCTGTCCGCTGAGACGATCGGGAAGCTGCTGGAAAATCAGGCCGGCCAGCAGGCCCTTCTCAAGGTGAAATCTCCCTCAGCGAACACGGAGACTGACGTGATCGTAAAACCGATCACGATGCCGGAAGAGAGCAACCTCAGATACACCGAATGGGAGTACACGCGCAGGCTCCGCGTCGATGAGTTGAGTAAGGGAGCGATCGGATATGTCCATCTGCGCGCGATGGGGTCCGGCAACATCACCGAGTGGGTGCGCGAGTACTTCCCGGTCTACAATCGAAAAGGACTTATCATCGACGTGCGGCATAACAGAGGCGGGAACATCGACAGTTGGATTCTCGAAAAGCTATTGCGGAAGGCGTGGTTCTATTGGAAAGGAAGGGTGGGGAAACCCTATTGGAACATGCAATATGCATTTCGGGGTCACCTGGTCGTCCTTTGCGACGAATCAACGGCGTCGGATGGCGAGGCGTTCACCGAAGGCTTCCGGAGGTTAGGATTGGGCAAGGTTATCGGCACGCGGACATGGGGTGGCGAGATCTGGCTGTCGGCGAGCAATTTCCTCGTTGACAAGGGAATCGCGACGGCTGCCGAGACAGGTGTCTACGGTCCCGATGGGAATTGGTTGATCGAAGGTCATGGAGTCGATCCCGACGTTGTCGTCGACAATACGCCGCACGAGACGTTTGACGGCCAGGATGCCCAGCTCGACGCAGCGATCAAATACTTGCAGGAACAGATCCGCCTCCATCCCGTCGAGGTGCCACCTCCCCCGACGTATCCCAACAAGGCATTCGACTACAAGTAGAAGATTACTTTTCGAGCCGACGACATGACAAAGGACGAGCAACATCGGATGATCCGAGATCTCAAAGACTACTCGTCGAAAATGGGGCGGCAGGATCAGTACGACCTCGAGATGTTCATGAAGCGAGACAAGGACGACGAGGAGCTTGACTCTCTCTCCTTCAAGAAGCTCGAGGAGATGCACAGGCGGTACGTGGTAAGGAAAACCAAGAAAGACATCGAAGAACTGCTCAAGAAATACTCTGCTGAACAGAAGAAAGACCAGGAATCGAAATGAACTACCGCAGACTCGGGCGAACGGGAATCAACGCCTCCGAGATCGGCTTCGGGGCATGGGGAATCGGCGGCGCTCTCTGGCAGGACTCGCAGGACGATCAATCAGTACGTGCTCTCCACAAGGCGATCGACCTCGGTGTCAATTTCATTGACACGGCGTTGGCCTACGGTCAAGGGCACAGCGAAAGGCTCATCGGCAATGTGTTGAGAGGACGGAACGAGCGCATCTATGTTGCGACGAAGATCCCTCCGAAGAATGGCCAGTGGCCGGCGCGAAAAGGAACCAAGCTGCAAGACGCGTTCCCTCACAGCTACGTTATCGAGTGCACTGAGAAAAGTCTGCGTAACCTCAGGACGGATGCCATTGACATCCAGCAGTTCCATGTCTGGAACGACGAGTGGAGCGACGATGCGGAGTGGTCGGACGCCATCGGGAAGCTGAAAGAGCAGGGAAAGATTCGCTTGTTTGGTGTGTCGGTCAACGACCACGAGCCGGAGAACGCACTGAGGCTCGGCGAATCCGGGAAGGCGGACACGTTCCAGGTCATCTACAACATCTTCGACCAGAGCCCGGAAGAAAAACTCTTTCCATTCTGCCGGAAGAAGGACATCGGCATTATCGTGAGGGTCCCGTTCGATGAGGGATCGTTGACCGGTTCGATTACGCCGGATACGACATTTAAGAAGGGCGACTTCAGAGAGAGCTATTTCCGGGGGGACCGCAAGCAGGAAGTGGTTGAGCGCGTGGAGAAGCTCAAGAAGTTGCTCGATGGTGAGGCCAAATCGCTGCCCGAGCTGGCCCTTCGGTTCGTTCTTAGCCATTCTGCGGTTACGACAGTCATCCCCGGGATGCGGCGCGTTCCGAATGTGGAGGCAAATTGCAGGATTTCCGACGGCAGGCTCCTGAGCGAGAAGATGATGGCTGAGCTTCGGAAGCACCGGTGGAATCGGAACTTCTACCACTGAGGGCCCAGGCGCCGGCGTTGCGCCAATCTTCCGCAACTTCAAGAGTTCCTTGATTTTAGACCGAATTTTGATTATCATTTTCCTGCTTTGCGTGGGAAACTTGCTCGGAAGTTGGGAATGGGGCTCTTAGCTCAGTTGGCTAGAGCGCTACCTTGACATGGTAGAGGTCATAGGTTCGAGTCCTATAGAGCCCACGGATGTTCTTTGCGTACATAGTTCAGAGTCTTGCGAGCGGCAGATTCTACATCGGTCATTCCGACGACGTTGATCAGCGGGTCGAAGATCACAATACCGGTCGATCGCATTACACGAAGGGGAGGGGGCCGTGGGAGTTGGTGTACGCCGAGGCCTTCCGCACTCGCGCTGAGGCGATGAGCAGGGAGAGGGAGATCAAGAAGCGGAAGAGCAAGCGCTACATCGAGAAGCTGATCAAGAAGAGCGGTAGGGCTGGGAAGGAGCTTTTGAAGTACCGAGGGACAGTTGGCTAGAGCTTCTCCCGCCTTCTGGATTCCGCTTCAAGAGCGGGATTCTGAGAAGGGGAACCGTCACGTCCTTGACGTGACGGGAAGGTCATAGGTCCTCCGCCAGCTTGTCCGCCATTTATGTAGCGGACGGCGGATCCGCCTCTGGCGGAGAGAGAGCCCACATCTAACAATTGCGCATTGTCAATTTCGAATTGTCGCGGTGAAGGAAAGAAATCCCTGCACAAACGTCCATCCTGGTTGGGGGGAGCATTCGAAAGAGGTCACGGAACATCCAACAATCATCCAAGACGACTGAGAGTGTTGCCAATCGGAGTAACTCTCCGATTTTTTTTATCTGAGTAGCGATGCCGAAAATCAATGTCACGTTCCCTGACGGAACGAAGAAGCAGTTCGAGGAAGGCGTCACCGGTCAGCAGATTGCCGAGGGCATCAGCAAGGGGCTGGCGAGGGAAGCTCTCGCCGTCGAAGTGAACGGCGAGGTCTGGGATCTCAAACGCAAGATCGCGACTGACGCGACCGTCAAGATCCTGAAGTGGGAGGATGACGGCGGCAAGCATGCCTTCTGGCACAGCTCTGCCCACCTGATGGCAGAGGCCGTGGAATCGTTGTTCCCGGGAACAAAGTTCGGCATCGGGCCGTCGATAGAGGCAGGATTCTACTACGATATCGACGTGAATGATCATGCCCTCACGAGCGAGGACCTTCAGAAGATCGAGAAGAGGATGCATGAACTGGCGGCTGAGGACGCACCCTACGTGCGCGAGGAGAAGAACTGGGACGATGCAGTCGCATACTTCAAGAAGAAAGGTGATCCCTACAAGCTTGAGCTCCTGCAGGATCTGAAAGGTCAGCCGATCTCGTTTTATTACTCCGGGAAGTTCACGGACTTGTGTTACGGTCCGCACATCCCTTCTTCGGGTCGGATCAAAGCAATCAAGCTATTGAGCGTGGCCGGGGCGTACTGGCGTGGAAGCGAGAAGAACAAGATGCTTCAGCGCATCTACGGCGTGACGTTTCCGACGAAGCAGGAGTTGGACCAGCATCTTTATCGTCTGGAGGAGGCGAAGAGGCGGGATCATCGCAAGCTCGGTCCGGAATTGGACCTCTTTCTCCTTACCCCGAAGGTCGGCGGCGGGCTGCCCTTGTGGCTTCCGAAAGGGACGGTCATCCGGGAAGAGCTCGAGAATTTTCTACGGACGGAGCAGAAGAAGCGCGGCTATCTTCCTGTGGTCACGCCGCACATCGGTAACATTAATCTGTACAAGACGAGCGGTCATTATCCCTACTATAAGGACAGTCAGTTCACACCGCTCCAGGTGGAGGATGAGGAGTACCTGCTGAAGCCGATGAATTGTCCTCATCACTTTCAGATCTATGCGGCGAAGCCGAGGAGCTATCGGGACCTGCCCATCCGTCTGGCGGAATTCGGCACGTGCTATCGCTATGAACAGTCGGGCGAGCTGAACGGACTGATTCGCGTGCGATCCTTTACGGTCGATGACTCGCACATGTTTGTGCGGCAGGATCAGCTCAAGGAGGAGCTGAAGGGAGTGATCGATCTCATCCAGCTCGTATTCACCACGCTGGGCCTCAGCGATTTCAAGACGCGGCTCTCTTTCAGAGATCCGAAGAACAAGGACAAGTACGGTGGCGAAGACGCCATGTGGGTCCAGGCAGAGAAGGACATTCAAGAGGCGGCGGATGAGATGCGGTTGAACTATTACGTCGGCATGGGTGAAGCGGCGTTCTACGGGCCGAAAATCGACTTCATGGTGCGGGATGTCCTAGCCCGGACGTGGCAGTTGGGGACCGTTCAGGTGGACTACGTCATGCCGGAGCGTTTCAACCTCGAATACACCGGCGCAGACGGTCAGAAGCACCGCCCCGTCGTCATCCACCGGGCGCCGTTTGGCTCCATGGAGAGGTTCATCGGCGTGTTGATCGAGCACTTTGCCGCAGAGTTCCCGCTGTGGCTGGCACCGGTTCAGGTTGCGGTCCTCGCGATCACGGACCAGCACCTAGAGTATGCGAAGCAGGTTTACCAGCAGTTCAAGGCGGCGGGGGTTCGTGCCGAATTGGACGATCGGAATGAGAAGATCGGATACAAGATTCGCGATTGGGAGCTGAAGAAGGTCCCGTACATGCTCGTCGTCGGCGAGAAGGAGCAGGCGAACAACACCGTCTCTGTTCGTCAGCACAAGAAGGGTGATCTTGGAGCGGTGAGCCGTGAGGCGATCCTTTCGAAGATCGTCAACGCTATTCAAATCAAATCACTCACTCTATAGGAGAGATCCCCATTAAACAAGAGCGTGCGCGCATCAACACGGAAATCCGGGCGCCAAAGGTGAGGGTTATCGACGAGGAGGGGCGGCAGCTTGGAGTCATGGCGGCAAGGGAGGCAATCAGCGCAGCTTCGGAACGAGGCCTCGATCTGATCGAGATCGTACCTACCTCTGATCCCCCGGTTTGTAAGATCATGGATTTTGGAAAATACCGGTACGAGCTGGCGAAGAAGGAAAAACTCCAGAAGAAACACCAGCATGTTACCTTGGTCAAAGAGGTTCGTTTTCACCCGAACACCGACACGCACGATTTTGAGTTCAAAGTGCGGCACGCGCGTGCCTTCATCGAGGAGGGGCACAAGGTGAAAGCGACCGTCGTCTTCAAGGGTCGGGAGATCACATACCAGGATCAGGGGAGGGCGATGCTCGACCGGTTCGCAGAGAGACTCGCCGATATCGCAAGGATCGATGCTCCCGCAAAAATGGAGGGTCGCCAGATGATCGCGTACTACGTGGCGGACAAAGCGAAGAAGAAATCAGCAGAGAGTAGCAAACAACCAGTGGTTACATCATGACGGAGTAACAGCATGCCTAAGATGAAGAGTCATCGACGTGCGCGGAAGACGTACAAGGTCACAGCGACCGGCAAGATCAAGCGACACAAGGCATTTCGTAGTCACATCTTGACTTCGAAATCCAGCAAACGCAAACGTCACCTGCGCAAGCCGACGGTCGTCTCGAAAACGGAAGCGTACAAGGTGAGAAGATTTCTACTAGCTTAAAGGAGAAGGAGGCTATTCGATGCCGCGTTCACAGAATAAGGTCGCCGCTCACAGACGGAGAAAGAAGATCCTCCAGCAGGCGAAAGGATACTGGGGTGCTCGCAGCAAAGTCCACACGATTGCGAAGCATCACGTTGAGAAAGCGCTCAGCCACGCTTACCGGGACCGCCGGAAGAAGAAAAGGCTCTTCCGAGGACTCTGGATTGCGCGCATCAACGCAGCTTCCCGTGCGAACGGCACCACGTATTCCAAACTGGTCGCCGGTCTGGATAAGAAGTCAATGTCAATTAATCGGAAGGTCTTGGCGGACCTGGCAGTGAACAATCCGCAGGCATTCGCGGAGGTTGTGAAGTTTGCCATCGCCTGAACTCCGTCTTCTTGTCAACCGGGTCTGTGGGGCTGCTGGCCGAGAGGAGAAGCAACCTCAGGTTGGCGAGAGGATAGTTCTCTTGTGGGGGCCTGCACCTGTTCGCGTACCCCCACGTCCAGAATACTGAATCACCTGAGTTCGCATATGCTTCGAGTCGGCACCAAGACTGTCGAGTTTCTGGTCGTTTGCGCAAAGGGTGACCGTTCGCTGGATGAGAGGCAGTTCAATATCCTGAGGGGGATCTTCAGCGCTTGCTCTTCCGACTATTGGGAGTTCATCAGCCCCGCCAGCTTCGTGGGGTTCTTCCTCTGCTCCGACAGGGGAAAAGCGCTTGCACAGGATCTTTTTACGACGCTGACCGAGTTGAAGAAAATGATGCCCGAGTACGAAAACGTCCACGCTGCGCGCTCTCAGGGCAAGCTGAAGGCGAAATTCACCTGGCTGGGCAAACTTCGCTCATCGCCGCAGGGATTGGCCCTCGAAACGGCACTGCGCGAGGCAATCCCGGGATCCAACTGACGGAGCACGTGCGGCTATGACGGAGAGAATCGAGAGTGTTCGACATCAATTGACGGAACAGCTCGGGCGGGCACCGAGCCAGGCGGAGCTGGAAGAGGTTCGGATCCGATTCCTGGCGCGCAGCGGGCTCATTGCAGGACTGTTCGATGAAATGAGGTCCGTTCCTCCGGCCGAGAAACCGGCGATCGGTAAGTTGCTCAATGCACTGAAAGCAGACGCTCAGCGGTTATATGACGAGAAGAAGCGAAG
>Ga0315279_10003121_pt1 | contig 23623 bp, 22 predicted proteins | sample YL17G06_20_MG_FD_203694 | JGI IMG/M metagenome (GOLD analysis project Ga0315279, IMG submission 203694) | Sediment microbial communities from Yellowstone Lake, YNP, Wyoming, USA - YL17G06_20 | ecosystem: Environmental > Aquatic > Freshwater > Lake > Sediment | place: USA: Wyoming | collected...
CCACCACCACCGCAGCAGAAGGAATAATCCCGGATGCGGTTCATCTCTTTGAGCGTGAGACCGGGGATCGCCTTCAGGATCTCCCTCGGCGCATCAAAGATCTTGGCGTGCCGCCCCAGATGGCAGGGGTCATGATAGGTCACCGTCTTTTTTATCCTATGCTTTGGCTGCAGCTTTCCCTCTCTGAGAAGATCTGCAAGAATTTGGACACTGTGTTTTACCTGAAATGCACACTCGCCGATTTCCGGGTAGAGATTCCTCAGGGTATTGAGGCATCCGGAGCAGGGCGTAACAATCGTCTTAATGCCAAGCTGGTTAAAGGCCTTGATATTTTCCTCCCCGCACTTCTCCAGCACTTTGGCATAGCCCAGGTTAAAAGCCGTTGAACCGCAGCACTTCTCAGCAGAACCCAGGATGCCGAAGTCTACCCCGCCTTCATGCATGAGGTTAGTTAGGAACCTGAGGGACGGCTGGATTTGCGGGTCGTAGGGATAGGTACATCCTGGATAGAGGAGCACCTCTGCCTTGTCTTTCCCGGTTGAGAGGTCTTTGATTTTAAACGGTAGTCCCCTGGTCCAGCTGGTTCGCCGCGCTCTCGGCTGTCCCCAGGGATTATCATAGGCTTCAAGATTCTGAACGATAGTGCGCTGTGACGGCAGCGGCCCAACGCCAGCCTCCACTGCTTCAGAACGGAGCCAGCGGATGACGTCCGTCGGCTTGTTCACATTGATCCGTTCGCAGGTGTACTGGCAAAAACCGCAGGTAGTACAGGAGTAGATCACATCCACCACCCGGTCTGACCACTCGAGCTCGCCCCGCTTTAAAGCTACGGCTGCATAGCTGCGTCCGGCGGGGTAGTAGGACTCGAAAAAGTAGTTGGTACCCGAGGGGCACTGCAACCCCGTTTCCAGTCCATCTACCTGCTCCGCATGGACTGTCCGGCAGGCACCGCACCGGGCACAGAAGAGTGCCTTCTGCCACATCTCTTTGTCAAATTCAAACTTCATACACTCCATCCCTTTCTCATGCTAAAGCCAGCTTGCCCGGGTTCATGATGTTCTTCGGGTCAAGGATCTCTTTCACCATCTTTACTCTCCGGTGATAGGCGCCCATCCTGAAATAGACCTCCTCTGACCAGAGAGGATAAGGACGGGGAAAAAAGCCGCCTGCCTGGATGAGGGCACGGCTGATTTCCATAAATACGGTACGGGCGCTCTCGTGATTCTCTCTGCTGTCAGGATTGTGATAGAGGTTCGGCTCAAAGTAATAGCTGCCTCCAAAATTGAGCGGCATAATCAGAAAGCCCAGTTCAGGGGCATTGCCTCCATGGGCATTCAGGGTTTTCAAGGTCAGATCATAGAACCCTTTAAGCTGTGTTCTGGCTGCCATACAGGCTATATAGTTGCAGGCTCCCCGGTACCGCCGCTGGTTTACCATTCCCCGCGGATGCTCAATCTCCTGCACAAGCCGTTTCTGTATATCAGGAAGGCCGGGCAGGTTCGCCATCCCCTTGAAGCCGAACTGATTGAGCACATCATTGATAATATCCTCTTCCTTGTATGCCACCTCGGCTTCCTCATTTCCGGAAAGGCCGATCACAGCAGTCCAGGGAGGCAAGGATTTTTTCAGCCCTTCTATTTCTGCTGTATCCCGGGCGAGGAGACAGGCAAGGTAGAGGCTGTCGGCGATAAAGTATTCATCGTTCGCCTCCTGGTGCATGAGTCTCTGGGAAAATTCACTCACCTTGTCAAGGTTTTCCAGAGCTACAAAAACAAACTTTCTCGCTGCGGGGACATTGGTCAGGGTGATAGCCGCCTTCACCCCGATGCCCAGCGTACCCTGAGCACAGAAGAAGAGCCGGTTGAGTACTGCAAAATTGGTCGTCCAGTTATACGGCCGTTCAGAATCAGGAAGGGCCATCTGTCCTGTACCCATGAGCTCACCGGTCGGGAGTACCATCTTCAAGGTAAGGGTTTCCCAGGTCTTGTACCGGGGCCAGAGGTAGAGAGGTGTGCACTCAAGGTAGGTGGCAAGCACCGAACCCGAAGCGGGCACTCCAATCGGGGTCATAACCCGTAAGCCAGCTTTGTTCGCCTCTTTCTGAAGCTGCTCAAAGGTGACCCCCGGTTCAATAATCGCATTCCGTGCAACCGTGTCCAGGAGGTCGATCTTGTTCATCCTGCTTACATCTACCGTGATTCCTCTTTCCGTAGGGATATGTGCCCCCTGATAGGTTGTCCCCGAACTGTAGGGAAAGAGCGGAAGAGAAAGCCTGTTCGCCATCCGGACAACACCCTGGACTTCTTCAACGGTAGCAGGTTTTACCGCACAGAGAGGCTTCAAGGGTTTTACAAAGCTGCCATCCGCCGCATACTTTTCCAGACCGGCAGGATCGGTGACCAGATTTCCTGATCCCACGATCTCTTGGAGGGTCTCGTAGATATATTTTTCTTCCATCATCTCATCATTCCTCCAGACCTTTTACCATCTCTGACAGTTCACGATCTTTAGCAACCAATTCCTGAGCTAAGAAAAGCATCTCGATTATCGTAGCCCCGTTCCAGTGGGTGAAATGCCCGGTATCAAAGGCAATCTCTCCCCGCGGGTCCAGAAGACCGTAGACAAGCCGGTATTTCCCGAGCATGACATCCTTGAAGAGACCTGCAGAAAGTTTCCACCGGAGCAGGGGTGCGCTGACCGAACCCTGGTGAACAGTGAATTTGCCTCCCTGAATATCAACTACATAAGAAGGCTTCTTTGCTACCTCAAGCTGGACTGCTGTCTTTCCCTCAAGGGTTGAATAGATACTCTTATTCCGTTCCTTAAGCTCGCTATCACTGTTGAGGAGCTGCTCCCAACTGCTCATCACCTTTTCGAAACCGTTCATAATTTATCCTCCAAGAATTCAGGAGTCAGGAGACAGGAGCCAGAATATTTCATCTCCTGAATTCTGACTTCTGTATTCTGAATTCTCAATCTACTATTCACTAACGACTGCTCACTCCTTTTATTCCGCAATCTGCACTCCGCATTCCGCACTCTTACAACGCCAGCTTCCCCGGATTCATAATATTCTTGGGGTCAACCATCCTTTTTATCTCCCGTATTCTTCTGTGATACTCCGGGGCCTGCGCATAGACCTCTTCCGCCCATAGTGGATAGGGCCGATCAAAAAATGCCCCCTTCTGGATCAGTTCCCTGCTTGCCTCTTTAAAAAGTCTTTCTACCTTCTCCGTTTCGCCTGCATTTTGGGGATCCCGGTAGAAGCTCGGCTCAAAGTAAAAGGTGGCGCCATGGTGTAAGGGGAGTATGAAGAACCCGAGATCTTCTGCAGCATACCTGTGCCTGCCGGCACAGGTGGTAATCAGGGCGTGGAAGGTCGAAAGGTTCTCTTTTGCTGTATAACAAAAGATGGGGTTCCACGCGCCTCGGTACCTGTTTTGATTCAGGAATCCTGCCGGGCCTGCGATTTCCTTAAGGATCCGCTCACCTGCATTGGCAAGGCCCGGGAGAGAACCGGCTACCTTCAATCGCAGGGAAGAGGCCACATCGTTTACATCCAGTGCTTTAAGCTCCACTTCCTCCTGAAAACCCCTCACCACCATTATGAGAGTCCAGGGTGCAAGATTTTTCCTGATGCTGCTCAACCCCTCATCTCCTTCTTTTGCCAGAAGCAGGGAGAGGTAGAGAGGATTGGCTACAAACACTTCCTCAGTTACCTCGAGGCGGAGAAACTTCTGGGCTGCCTCTGTCATGGCGGCAAGGTCGTTGAACCCTGCAAAGAAAACCCTTGCTGACTCGTATAACGTTTTCACCGTAAGGGCAGCTCTGGTAACGATACCCAGAGTTCCCTGGGCACCGAAAAACATGCGGCTTATGACAGCATACGGGGTTGTCCATGAGTAGGGGAGTTTAGAGGCCTCTATATCCATCTGGCCGGTACCCATGATTTCGCCGGTGGGAAGCACCACTTCCAGGGTAAGCGTCTCCCAGGGACCGTATTTCGGCCAGGAGAAAAGAGGAGTAAGTTCCAGGCAGGTGCCGATGACCGAGGCATGAGCAGGTGTCCCAATGGGCGTCAGCACCCGCAAGCCATGCTTCTTCACCTCATCCTGCAGATGGGCAAACGTTACCCCCGGCTCCACGATGACGTTTCTGGATACCGGGTCGATGAGATGAATCTTTTTCATCTCTGCAAGATCAACGGTGATGCCCTTTTGAGCCGGAATATGTGCCCCCTGCAGCGTGGTTCCGGAGCTGTAGGGGATGAGAGGGATGCCGGTCTGATTGGCGAGAAGGACTATTTCCCGGACTTCATCTTTTGACCTGGGTTTGACAGCGCAGAGAGGGTCTAAGGGTTTAACAAAGCTCCGGTCACTCCCATACTTCTTCAGCTTTTCTCCGTCAGTGATTACATTGTTGGCGCCTACAATTTTTCGAAGCTCTTCTCCTAAGTGCTGCTCGCTTCGCGCCATCCCTACATCTCCTCTGCGATTTTCCTCATCTCAGGCGATTTCTTCACCATCTCGCAGGCTAAGAGGATGATCTCCAGGGCGGTTATCCCGTCCCAGTGGGTAAAATGGGGGGTATCAAAGGAAAGCCTGCACCTTGTATCGAGCAGGGCATAGAGGATCCTCTCCTTCCCCAGGAGTGCTTCCTTAAAAAGGGAGAGAGGAACTTTCCAGCCCAGGAGGGGAAACGCTGCCTTCCCTGTTCGTATCTGAAACTCTTTCTCTTTCAGTTCTACCGAAAAGACACCTCTGCCCTCGACCTCCACCTCAACAATGGTTTGTCCCTTTTCAAGGGTGGATTTGAAGTGGGCCGTTCTCTCCTGTAAAACGGGGTCCTGATTGAGGTATGCTTCCCAGTTTTTCACAAATTCGTGAAAAACCTCCATCCCTGTCACCTTCTTCACCATACTACCATTATCTCTTCAATCTGAATTAAGAAAATCAGAAGAGAAGAGCAAGGATCTGACGAGCCTTCTCTTCTTCATGAGCCTGGGGTTAAGAGGGGCGAGCGCCTCTAAGGTTCATTTTTCATAGGGAATGGATTTCATACACAATTTTCTCAGGGTAAATGAAAAAGGGGAGAACCCTCATTCAAAAGAATCCTCCCCTTCATTCAAGAAAATCTTACAAACTAATCCTTAGTAGCCTTTCTGGAGAGACTGTAAGGTAAACATCTCGACCGGATAGTCTACACCTTGTTTTGGATTCTTGTGCCAGTTAGGGCCTGCGTGATACCTCTGGACATCAGCATAGGTATAACCGACCACGTCAATTACCGGGTATCCCTTAATACTGGTGAAGTAACCCATCTGTTCATCCATGACTCTCCACAATCTTCCCTGCTTGTCCCAGCTCTCCTTGTAGGGCATCTGCCAGGTCTCTGGATCCAGGTACCATATTGCCTTGCTGTAAATGCTGGTTTTATCTTTCGGGGTCATCTCAACTAAGTAGACCTTGCACCTCTCCCGCGGAATGCCAGACCAGAGCCCCTGTCCTTTTTCTCTGGTGTATTTGGTCCCATCCATGTGACGGCATGCGAGTATATCCTTTACCTCTAAGAACTTGTAGGTATTGCGGTTTATCTGCCCGCTGAAGCCCTCTTCGTCGCAGTAGGAATGGTCTGAGCCGTCAATGGTATCATCCCGCTGGGCGGAAGACAGCCTCCTGATCCTCCGGTACATGGCGACCCAGATGAAGGTATCGTCTTCCTTTGCCGGGTCAGTGTATCTCAGCTCGAGGAATTGTGTGCCGTACATATCATGGGGCTCGAGCAGTATCTGGAGAAAGGTCCTACGGTATCCCTTTGGGTTGGGCTCAATCCTCGGAACGGGGGGCAAATCACATCTTCCGGTCCAGTATATTCTCTTCTGGGGCTGCCAGGCACGCCGCTCTGCCCCGGTCTTGCAGTTCACGACCGGGCCCCAGATATCCCTTTCATAATTATCACCGCTGGTGTTGGCGTCATAGTTCCATGCCATCTCTATCCCGGAGGACTTTGCCTTGGGAAAGGGATAACCGGCTATCTCACCCTTCAGGTACCCTGAGAGAAACTCATTCGGCGCTACTTCTCCCCAGGGCGTTTTGACCCCTTTGGGTTCAAACTTGGAGGTGGGGGAATACTTCGCCGTTGCCTCTACAACGCCCTTGCTCTGAGTACAATAGCGGTAGGGGACTACTTCAAACCAGAGCTCCTTGGCTCCCCACTTAGCAGGTTCTTTCATTTGTTTAACCAGGAATTCAGGCAGGAAATCTTTTACCTGGTCAACATTGGCCAGGCCTACCTTTTTCCCTACCCAGGTCTTCTCCCACTCCCTTACCTTCGCAAGCTCGCTGCCAGTGAAACAGGGTGGGATGATCTCTTCAGGTTCCTCACTCAAAGCAGGAACAGCGAGAGAGAGAAAAAGAGCAGACAGGGTAAGAGACAAAACACAATAACCAAATCTTTTTAACCATTTCATCTTTTATCTCCTTATCTATATTAATATTATTTATTTACCACTCATATTTCAGTCTGAAATAGACACAATCTTTGTCATAGTTTCCTTTCTCCTGAGTCCACGAAGTGGTGTTCCAATAGAATATGCAGCCAACAGTATATCTCCAGTGGTCACCCGGGGCATAGAGACAGTCCCAAACATGATACCCCCTTCCGGTAAAGTTATAGGAACCATTATAGGTTAACATAATTTCCTGTCTGAGAAAGGAACTCTGGAGAAAAAGCGTTGCCGAGGTACTGCTTCTGTCGCCTCTTCCCCTTGAAGAGACGCTCAGGTCATGGGAATGTTTCAAGATCCAGTCCTGGAAGAGCTGGATGCCGATATCAACTTTACGATTATCGTTGTACTTCATTAACCAGGGCCACAAAGTTGGGCGATCAATGGCCAAACCATAACCTATACCATCCCTCTTTTCTATGCCTGTGACTAAACTCTTCATATTACTATATGAACCGCCTAATGTCATACCCTTATAGGTGAAAGGAGGTATCCATACATCCTTTCCGTAGTAATTGGTTGTATTGTAATGCTGGCCCATCTGGTAGGCGACTTCACCCCTGACAATTGACTGGGTATAGACTTGTTCATACCACTGGAGAGTTCCCCCAGCATATTTGGTTCTCTTATACTCCCAGACATCATCGAATAGTTTTACGTCATATGGACCTCCCCCCAAGATAGCCCTTTCTGTAAAGAAGGCAAGAACCTGCTGGTTTGCCTTGTTAGGGTTACCTACTGGCAGGCAATCAACCAGATCATAATACAGGAGGGTCCAAAGCACACCCTTGGTATCCCCTGTCACTCGCCAACCCCACTGATAGTCTTTGATACTACGGCGGCTGGGTCTATCGTTCTTCCACCCATTCTGCAACAGGGTAAATAACCCATTGCCCATCGAATTCGGATCATCCAGGTTCAGTAACCCAGGACCCCAGTTTGTCCCTTCGTTGGGGAGGCGCATCATCTGATGATCTGTTGGGACAAAGATGGTCTCAAAGAGGAGGTGGCCTGGAAGCTCTGACTGGTAAAAGGTTCGAAGCATCCAGAGGCCAAGTTTTATGTCCTCAAAGGGGACGATTCCCGGGACACTATAGCGTATGTCCAAAGGATTGACCACATCCGCTGTCCTCTGCAGTGAGGTCTCACCCCAGGTTACGATCTGCTTGCCCATCCTTACGTTCCAGGGACCCTTGATAATCTCAAGGTAGAGTTCATTGACCGGATCATCATGGTAATACGCCGGATACTCGTACCGGTTCCGCATCCCTGGTGACATTCCATTGTGCATCTCTCGATCGAGCACGGTCATTGCCTCAAAGTAATACCTGAAGATGGCCTGGATGTTGATTGTAAGGTCTCCCTTCTGTGCCATGTTATAGAAAGCCTCAAGATGAGCGGTATTAAGGAGCTCCGTTACATTCGAGCTATGGAAGTCTCTCTCTTGACCGGGGATATGGGTCCTGAGAAACATAAACGTATCAAAGCTTCCTTTGAGCTGGAGCTTCCCATCCAGGAGTGGTATCATCGCTCTTGTCTCCTTCACCCAACACAAAGAGAAGACGAACAGGGCGAGGAACGAAATACTGATTAACTTCATTACACTTTTATTCATTCTTTATTCCCTCCTCTTTTATACTTGTTAATTTATACTTTTATGTTAGAAGTGGGATCAAGATTTCCCCACCTTTGTCACAAATTTCGGCTTTAAGATCGCCACTAACGTGGGAACCAGGAACAACGCCCCGAGCATGTTCAGGAAAAGGAGGACTGCCAGCAGGGCACCCATCCAGGCCTGGAATCTCAGCGTGGAGAAGATCCAGAAAATCAGGCCGATGGTCAGGGTGGTAGCAATCATCACGATTGACTTGCCGTTGCTCTTCAACGTGTTCACGATAGACTCGTTCAGGTCACCTGTTACCTTTTGCTCCTCCACCAGACGGGAAAGGTAGTAGATGCCGTAGTCAACCCCCAGCCCTACCCCGATGGAAGAGACCGGATAGGTGCTGACCGTGAGCCCAATCTGGTAGATACCCATCAGGGCAAAGCAAATCAGGTTGGCGATGGCAAGGGGGATGGTCAAAATCAACCCCGCTGCTGGTGAGCGGAATTGTATCATCACACAGAGGAAGACACCGCCCAGTGCCAGGATCAGGTTCCAGAGCTGGGCGTCATTGATCACCTCATTCACCGCGGCCTGAACTCCGATCGCACCACCAGCAAGACGGTACCGAACGTGTACCTCTTTGTTGTCCTGCGTCATAATTTTTATTGTTTTACCTTTACCTATGAAGGATTGTTTATCGATAAACTCCTTCACTTTGTCCATGACCATTTTTATCGTCGTGCCCGTCTTTTCCCGGCAGAAGACAACGATGTTTGTGTACCGCTCGTCACCATCCAGGTACTTGTCAATATCCCCCGGCTCCACGCCGTAGATGGTCCTCCTGAAATTATAGAGCACCTCTTCATCTGAGACGGGGAAGAAGTACCAGTTCGGGTTTCCCTCTTTTACTATATACTGTGCCCCAGGGAAGGTAGCGACCACAGACTGGGTAAACATTACCCGCCCGGTCCCGGTAAAGGCATCCCTGATGAACCGCTGAAACTTATACACTTCTCTCAGGAGATCAGGATAATTTATCGATTGTTCCTGATCCCCTTCAATCATGACGTAGAGGGGGCAGAGCACCGGCATGGCAAAGCTGATCCGGAACCCGTCAAGGTTGTACCGGTGAAAGGGCCAGAGCAGGTTTGAGCCCGGAAGCATGTCTCCCACAATGAGTTTCTCGGAATAGATAAATCCCCAGACCGTGAGAAGGACAGAGACGGTAATAATCACCCACTTCCCTTTCCCCACAATCCATCTCGCCATCCGGGGCAGGTTCCTGTCCAGGAACGTTTCTCTCATCCTTTTCCGTTCTTCTTCTTTGAGCTGTTCGGTAAGCCTCTTTGATTCTGGTATGTAGGCGAGGAGGATGGGGGTGAGGATCAACCCAAGCACGGTGGTTGCAATAGACCAGAAGGCGCAGGTGATGGCAATCTTCTGGAGAATGGGAATGGGTGCAATAGCCACCAGGGCGATACCCAGGCAGTCAGTGACAATCGAGGTTAAACCGGGAATGAACATGGATGCAATGATGATCTTGGCTGAGTCATCGAGACTTTTTCCGGAACTGTACTCCTCAAGGAACCTGGCGCAGAGCTGCATGGAGTGCCGGGCCGTCATGAGAGCGATGAGGAAGGGGAGCACCAGGACCAAGGGATCAAGGTTGTACCCCAGGAGGGACATAAAGCCCAGGCCCCAGACGGCACTGACTGCCGCCGTCACAAGCGGTACAATTACACCTCGCTTTGACCTGAAATAGAAGTAGAGAACGACCATGATAATGCACACCGTACCAATGAGAATGAGGTTAACCCGGCTGACGCTCTCCGCTATGTACCCGTAGTGCATGGGCTCTCCGGCGATACAGACGAGGACGTTTTTATCCTTACCCTCGACAGTTTCCCTGATTCTCTGGAGCTCTTTGAACGTCACCTTGTAATCAATCTCCTCATCAAAAAAGTCAGCAGTTATCATCGCCTTCTTGCTGTCAAAGGAGACAAAGGGACCGTAGCACATCTCATTGCCGTAGATAGAGAGCTTGAAGGCCTTCATCTCCTCCGGAGTCTCAGGGATCGTCTTCATGACCGGGACAACGCGGAATCCCTGGGCATCCATCATGATCCTCTTCATCTTCGGCACACCAATGGACATTATCTTGAACCGGTCAACCCCCGGTATCTTGAAGAGCTCTTCGGATATCCACTTTATCTCTCCGAGGGTGGTCTTGTTGAAGATATCACCCTCCTTCACCTTGACAATGATCGTAACGTGATTAGCCCCGCCAAAGATATGGCGAAACTTGTTATGGACCTTGATGTATTCGTGCCCCTGAGGGAGTAGGTCATCAAATACGGTGGCAACCTTCAACTTCGATACGAAGTAGCCAAAGAAAAGTGTTATGAGGAGAATGATCCCCATCACGATATTTTTTCTCTTGATGCAAAACTCAGCAAACTTTTCCATATCTCTTTACCCTTCCGCTAAAACTCTGGCATCTTAAATTCAGGCATTTCATAGGAAATACCGGAAAGGAACTTCCAGGTATTGCCCCCGTCTTCTGTATGGACAACCGTCCCCCGTGCCCCTACGGCAAATCCGTCCTTATCATTCCGGAAAGAAACACCCTGGAGCCAGAATTTCATCTTGATTGTTTCTTCCATATACTGCCAGGTTTTTCCGCCATCAGAGGTGACAAGATAGTTCCCCTCAGCACCTACAGCCCAACCTTTTTCTCCCTGGAAGGTGGTCCCGAAGATAGAAAACTTTGTATGGGTAGGTATCTTCTTCCACTTCATCCCGCCATCTTCTGTGACCAGCAGGATTCCCTCAATCCCGGCAATGAATCCCCTTTTCTTGTCTTTGAAATTAACGGAATAGAGGGTGGGCATAGGCATGATCATGGATGCCTCTTCATCTGCCGGAGGTTCGATATCCTTACAGAGTTGGGGTTTCCAGGTCTTGCCTCCGTCACTGGTGGAGAGGATTGTTCCGAACTCTCCTACCACCCATCCATGGAGGGAATCAATAAAGAAGACCCCGTTGTACCCAACGTCTTGCTCTTTCTTCAGGGGGGTCCAGGTGGCCCCACCATCCCTGGTGCAGATAATTGTACCCATATCTCCGGCTGCCCATCCGTTCTTTTCATCAGTGAAACAGATGGAGAAGAGATGACGGGGGGTATTGCTTTTCTGTTCCTCCCAGGCTTTGCCTCCGTTTGAAGTGTGGAGGATAATGCCCTGCAGACCGCAGACCCAGGCATTCTGATTGTCGAGAAAAGAGGCATTGAAGAGATGCTTCTCGGTTCCGGTATTCTGCTTTTCCCAGTTAACGCCATTGTTACAACTGTAGTATACGGAACCAAAATCTCCGATGATCCATACCTCGTTCTCTCCCCTGGTCACAGCATCATGGAGATTCTCCGCGGTAATGAATGGTATCTTCGGCATCTTGAATTTCGTGTGGTCAAACTTCTTGCAGGCTGGAGTTACGAGGAGGGGAAAGATGAATAAAAGGAGGAGAAGGCTTTTGACAAACCTTTCCCTGAGGAATAGTGAGTTTAACGTGTCTTTTTTCATGTTAAAGCACCGTTCTCCTAAAGGTTTTTTCTTGCTTGCCCATGTAATTTTTGCGAGTATTTCATGTATTCGTATCTCGCTTTAAATGTCTTGTCAAGAAAAAAATTTATTGACATCAAGGTATTTTACCTTGACAATACTTTTTCGGTATTTTATGACCGTAGTCATTTTTTAGAACATGCCCAGGACATCGCCGCCTTTTGCCAAAAGTAAAAGTAAAAGAAAAAGAGTTTCCCGCAGAGAAACCAAAAAAAGAGAATTACGGGAAGCGATTTATGAAACTGCCATGACCCTGTTCCTTCAAAAAGGGTTTGATAACGTTACCATAGAGGATATAACCCATCAGATTGAGATTGCCAAGGGAACGTTTTTTAACTACTTCCCCAACAAAGAGTCCATCCTCCTCTATTTCATGCGAAGGCACCTCGATGAGGTAAAGGACCAGATACCGAGGGTAATAAAAGAGGCTAAAACTACCCAGCAGAAGTTACACTGTCTCTTTTCTATCCTGGCAAAGATGGTCGTTACGAATGAACCGCTGGTGAAATGGGTACTGTTAGAGTCCTTGAGGTTGAGGGTCTACAAAAAGGAAAAGAAGGAGGTTTCCAGGAAAATCCTGCAAAATGTGGTGGAGATTATCAGAGAAGGGCAGGAGAGCGGGGAGATTAAAAAAAATATGAACCCGGAAAAGATAGCCAAGATTCTGGAGAGCATCTTCTTTTTCTCAGCTATCCGCTGGCTTACCTTTGACAGGCATACCCTTTTAATTGATGACGTCAAGGAACAGATACACTATTTCTTTCAGGGGATAGAAGCTTAATAATTAATACGAACGCATTAAGTAAAGCGTCATTGCGAGGAGTGAAACGACGAAGCAATCTCTTGTTTATGAGGTGAGATTGCCACGCTCCCGTTGGTCGCTCGCAATGACAATGTAATAGCATTTAATGCGTTTGTATTAATAAAGACGGGACTTAAAGGGCAGGAATTTTCCCCACGAAGTCTTTTATTGCCTTTGCCAGCTCTTCTGGTTTCTCTTCCGGCGACATGTGACCACACTCTTTTACTATCATCAGTTTTGATCCCTTGATTTCCCTGTTTAACCGTTCTCCATCACGGGGAGGAATGGGAAGATCCTGTTCCCCCCAGACAATCAGCGTGGGCTCCGAAATATGCTCACTGATACCTTCATACTTCCGTGGTCCAACCTCCTTCATCATCCTTGCCAGCGCATCTACTGCGTGGGGGGTAGTGGTGGGAAGCAAGTACGCTTCTATGACCTCATCGGTTATCAATGATTTGTTGTAGTAGGAACGGGAGAAGCTCTGTGTCCGCATCTTCTTTGTGTAAAACTGTTTCGCCATGAGCCTGTCCAGAGGAAAGAATATATATTTTAAAAAGGCAGGGGCACCTCCGCTGTAAAATCCGGCATCAACCAACACGAGCGCTCTCACTTTTTCTGGCGCTTCCACGGCAGCATAGGCGACAACTACCCCCCCCATAGAATGACCTACAAGAATCGCGGAAGGCACGTGGAGGGCGTCCATGAAATCAAGGACAAGGTTCCCCTGGGATCTGAGGTCGTAATTGCCATCAGGGGGTTTATCTGAAAGACCAAATCCCAAGAGATCAAGGGCGTACACCGTGTGTTGATCTACAAGGAGAGGGATAAGCTTCCTCCACGTATAGGTTGAACAGGCAAAGCCATGGACCAGAATGAGGGGCGTCCCTTCTCCCTTCCTCAGATAATGGATATCGTGACCTTTTACCTTGATAAATTTATCTTCCTTACCCACCAGCTTCTCTATTGGTGTAGTCTGCTGGGGAAGGTAAGCGACGATAACCAGGGCACAGTAGATGAGAGCTATACTTACGAGGACTCCAATGATTATCTTGCCGGTTTGTTTCATGCGTCACCTCTGCTATGGAAAAACTAAAAAAGTGAACGGTATTTCAAAACCCCGAAGAAGTGCATAATCCAGGGGACAAGAAAACTCCCCGATTTTTTGTAGGAATAAGAGAAGATGATACCCAGGGAGGTAAAGAGGCAAACGAAAATGATCTTGCCAACAACAGGGAGGGTCGAGGCAGTCCAGACGGTAAGATAGGAAAGTCCATAAAGGAATGAGGATAACAGGATGGCTATCCACGGCTTTTTAAACGCACTGGCAAAGGTTCGAAAAAGGTACCCCCGGAAGAATAATTCCGTGGCAAAGGTATGAAAAAGGGCAAGGACAATTGCAACAGGGAGGGTAGGATCAAACCCACCGGGATTCCCGAACCCAATCCCCACCCCCACACAGACCGCAATAAGAACCCACAGAAGGGATATTTTCCATCCCAGGGCTGAGAGGGTCTCTTTCTTTGCGATCCAGGGAAACCCGACTGCAAGAATCACCATGATGAGCCTTCTTCCATAGAGCCAGAGAGAAGAAGGGTCGTGGATACTCTCGGCATTGCCCAGGCCCAGGGTAATGCTCATGATCCAGGAAATAAAAAAGAGCAGGATAAATACACCCAACGCAATGGCAACATCCTTTTTCATCTCTGTCTCCTGAAGTATGTAAGGTTTTTCCGAGCATACATGGGTTGATAATTGATTGTCAATTAGATCTCTGAAAAAGTCGAAAACAGGGTTCTGAGTGCGAATGGAAGATTTTTTCGGTAAATAAGAGCGAAGCCCGCGCTTCGCGGTAGAATCTTGCATTCCGGAACGGCCGCAAATTCGGTTGTCTGATCCGCCGCAGGCGGAGAGTTTCGAATTTGCATTGTAAGGGCGTACGCCCTTACAGAATTGTTCCGCCTCTGGCGGATTATTGAGCAACAAGAAACCATGTTTTTCAGAGATCCTATGTAAGGGGAAAATGACTGTGGTCACTCAATTAGACAATGGCATTGTCAAGATAACAATTAAGCAGTATAGTATTTTTTTTATTGACAAGTAATTTCAAAAGCAAGATATAGAACCTGTATCAACATAAAGACGCTAAATTGTTATAAGGAGGTATGGTATGACTGATCTCAACAGAAGAAACTTTGCCAAACAAACGGCAACGTGGGGAGGTGCAGCATTAACGCTCCTCACCGTTTTTAACGTCCCGAGAGCAGCTCGGGGCGCAGGTCCCGGAAATCCCCTGCAAGCCATCAAAGAGAACTCTTTCGTACAGAGGGAGGATTTAAGTGATGCCCTCAAATCACTTTACATGACCTACGATTCCACTTCCCCCTATCCCCATAAATTCAACGATGTTATCTCAAAGGGTCAATTAGAAACTCTGGAATTCTTTATCTCAAAAGGTTTAGTGAAAGAATATGCAGAGCACTATGTCGCTACCATGGCCCCCGTCCTCCAGAGGGTCAAGCAGATAGTGGAAAAAGAAGGCCCTGATAAAGGTCTTTGGGGCATGTTTGAAGGGACCTCCTGCGGTTACCAGTTATTCGAGAGGATTAATGTAAAGCCAGGAGAGCGCTCCTTCCCCTGTCCGTACAAAACAGCACTTGAAAACTGCAAGAAATGGCTGCCTAACCGATTCACCATGGAATGGCAGGACGTGTGCAATAAGTGGTGTATCCCGACCTGGACAGGATTTGCTCAAGGGATAGGGATCAAGATAGCGATTCAAACCGGCGAAATCTGCACCGTAAAATTAGTGTAACCGAGTAGCGCCATAGGAGGAATACTCATGAAGAGCAACGGTAAACCATTATTAAAGAATATCAGCGACTCATTGAAGACCGGTGATGATATGTCACGCAGGAATTTTGCCAAGAAGCTGCTTGCGATCGGCGCTCTTTCCTCTCTTGCCGTAGCCAGCGTGCCTGAAGCTGCCCGGGCCTGGCTGGATGGCACCTTTTCTCAAAGGGAAGATCTCGCAGATGCCATCAAGGAGCTGGTCAAAACATACAGCGACACGAAACCCTATCCACACAAGTTCAACGACGCCCTGGTGAAGTTTCACCTGAGGAACCTCGATTTTGCCGTGAGAAAAGGGATCTGGAAGGAGCGTGCAGAGCATTATGTATGGACCCTGGGGGTGGTCGTAGACAGGCATATCAAAAAAGGTGTAGAGATGTTCGGAAAGGATGCGTTTCTCTGGGGCAACTTCGAACGGACCAGTTGTTCCTACCAGCTCTATGAGCATATTGACATCAAGGAGGGTGAGCGTTCTGTTCCTTGCCCGTTCAAGCCGATCCTTGACCAGATACAAAAAACTATGGGTACCTATAAGATTACCTGGGACGATGTGCACAATAAATGGTGCATACCTGTCTGGTCGGGCTTTGCAAAGAATGCGGGTGTGGAGATAAAGGTTGAACCGGGCGAGATTTGCCGGGTGAGAGTACTGTAACTCTAAAAACTAAAAACAGGTGAGTGTGTTGGGTGAAAGGTAGGAAATGTCCATAGAACAGTTCAAGGAAAAGGTAAAAGGGGTTGTTGGCTCGCAGTGGGTCTTTGACGATCCGGCAGACCGGTATCCCTATGGCCGGGACATAGTTACTGACGGGTTAAAGCGCTACACAGAAATGCTCCCGGAGTTTGTGGTGCTCCCAGGTTCGACGGAGGAAATCCAGAAGATCGTTAAACTCGCCAATGAATTGAAGGTGCCTCTCTACATCATCGGGGGAGGAAGCACCCTTCTCGTAGGGAGCCTGCCAGCGAAGCAAGGGATTACCCTCGACTTCAAGCGGATGCAGGGGATGGAGATTGACTATGAAAACCACACCGTCTCGGTAGAACCCGGGGTCTGGGCACTGCCCCTGTCAGGAGAGTTCAAGAAGATAGCGAGCGAGAAGGGTTTCCGCTACCGCCCTTATTTCGGGGGCGGGCCTGGCCCGTCTTCACACATTGGCACGAATATTTTTACCGGCCAGAATAAGCTTGCCGGATACAAATACTCCATGGGCATCTACTGCGTCAATGGTCTGGAGATGGTCATGCCTGACGGCTCTCTTCTCAAAACCTCTGCCATGGCCTGCGGAGCCAAATCGAGCTGCTGGGCTCATGGGCCGGGACCTGATCTCACCTACCTCCCCTTCTTTTCCAACGGTGCTTATGGAATCTGTACTAAAATCATCTGGCAGCTCTTCCCCATTCCTGACCACTACATCACCATGTGGGCATACTACAGGGATTTCAAAACCCCGCTCAAGGCAGTGAGGGAGTTCATGCGCCGGGAGATCGGAAAAGGGCTCACTGTCATCGACTGCTGGACCCACTCTGCCTACTCTTCAGAATCCATCGAAGAGAGCAGGATCCTCGCCAAGGTTGCTCCGATGATCTTCCTCGGATTGAGCATTGAGGGAACTGAACGGATAGTTGCCTACCAGAAGAAGATTGCTGCCCAGATTATAACCGAAACCGGCGGGAGGATTGCACCGCCGGAACTGGTAGAGGTCTATAAAGGGCACGAGGTAAACTCAGCGGGGTGGCAGCAGAGCAACAGCCCCCGCATCCTCAAACACCTGGGCCGCACCGCAGCAGCAGGAACTTATTTAGCGGTGAATGAATACGAAGAGTTTGACGACCGGATGCTGAAGATCCTGAAAGACCTGGAGGATGAACTGGACGGATACTGGAATCACCCTGAGCCGGGATTCGGGCAGTATGCGGGTGGTCCCCAGACCTACCTCTCCCAGTTCGGCCACACTAACAACGCCGTTGAATATATTTTTGCCTGGGACCACCGCTCTGAGAAGAATACGCAGGCCATGGTGAAGATCCTGACCAGCATCAAAAAGGTTCCTGTGGAAATGGGTGCAGGACCCCTTGTCCTGGGGCGAGACCCCTCAGCACCGCAGTTCATGAAAGGCAGTTACGCTGTGGCAAAAAAACTCAAGGACCTACTCGACCCTGCAAACATCATGTCGCCGGGGATAGGGTTTCTGGATTAATTAATTTAGGGTAAAGTCCTATTCAAGCCACCAGATATGATAGAGTGGTGGCATGACAAAACGGCTAAAAAGATGTTAAATGACATTTGATGTGACCCCTTCTCGTTCCCTTCTGTATCGCAATCTATCTCAGTGGCATTTACATCTAAATCAGGGATACCCTCACCACTTACCCGTATGGTGGCAGTACCATTGGGAGCATCGCAGTCCTTTCTACTTGCCAGAATTACGGCTTGGTATGCATTCCAAGTATCTGTGGTGAAAATCAAGGATGACCCCGATTGAACAGTGATATCGGGATCCCCGCTCATTTTCGTTACTGATACTGTGACTTGAGAAAGAGGCTGCTTTGTTAGCTTCACTTGAAAAGTTGCGGTTCCTCCTTTAGGAACAGAAATAGAATCGTTATCCGTGAAAAACAACAGGGAATCGTTATCTATTATACGTACACTGGCACTGGATGGAGAACCAACTATATAAGAATCACTGTCTGAAAGGACGAGGACTACCGTTTCATACCCTTCTACATGGTCATCATCAACAGGAACTATTGTAATGGATGTAGAGGAAGAACCAACGGGAATCGTGACGGCTGAGCCAATGATACTGTAGTCCGTCCCGAGCGTCGCATTCCCTCCTATTGTATATTTCACGATAAGTGCAGAAGTTGTGACCCCCGTTCGTATTATAGTAAATGTTCCGGGATACTGTCCCTCCTCAAATGCATTCGGATCCATTGCCGTGATGCTCACTAACGGCGTGAATGTCTGCCCTGCTATGCTTATGACGCCCGTTCTTGGGTGTTCCGTATTGATTCCTACAGAATAGGTTAACGTACCATTTCCAGAGCCGTTGTTGCTCGAAGTGAAGGTGATCCAATCGTCATTATTCGTAGCGGTCCATGGGCATCCATTCTGTGTCGTCACATTCACTGCACCTGTACCTCCTTCCTCATCGAATGATTCAACGCTCGGGGAGATAGAATATATGCACTGTTTTTGTGTCACCCTAAATATCACCCCTGAGATGTTTAGGGTTCCAATTCTTGTCCTTCCGCTTGTGTTGACTGCTACATGATATTCGACATAGCCACCATATTCAGCGTTCACTATTTTGCCTATTATGACCCAGTCTGCATAGCTCTTTGCAGTTAAGGGACATCCGTTCTGAGTTAAGATGTACACTGTTCCGATGCTGCCTTCCGGGTCAATAGACGCCCTCGCAGGAGAGAGAAAATACCTGCAGTGCTCTTGGGTAACTGTAAATCTCTGCCCCGCAATACTCATAGTTCCTGTTCTCGTGCTTTCACTGGCGTTGGCTGATACTGAATAGAAAACGATGTCGGACATTAGAGCATAAATGCATGCTGAGAACAGAGGAAAGGCACAGGAGAAAAAGAGAAAGAAAAACAGCAAGGATAAAAAAGCAATCTTTTTCATAATGACTCAATTATATGTGATTACGTATAAAATAGATATATCCCTTTCTGAAGAATTGCAAGGGGATAATGGTGTAAAAAGAAGCAGGAGTCCTTATTTTTTAGCAACGTATTGGCCGTAGCAAGAAATCATATCACCCCAACTCGCTTGACCACCCACCTATGCTTGATACTTCATTTTCGCCCCTCTTTAGTGGATTGCTTGCAAAAAAAAACCAATTGCAGTCCCAAGAGTGTTAGTAACAATGTCAATCATGCCTGATGAGCGACTGGGAAGAAAAGCCTGGACTACTTCTATGGTCAAACTGATAGTAAATCCAAAAACCGTACACAGGATTAGAGTGCTTCTGAAATTCAATCCCTTTCTTGTTAGATAGATTGAGAGCAAAAACCCAAACGGAATAAAACCGATTATATTTATTAACCCTGTTTTTCATCATGACCTCTGCTTATTCGCAGACCTACCTGGGAAGCATTCGGGTACAGGTCAAGGATTTCTACAGCAATGCACCTTTAAGGGGGGGCAAAGGTAACAATCGACCTGAACAACTATTCGGGAACAACTGATAGGAATGGCGAGCTTGTGATCACCAGTGTTATGCCTTTCCGTGGCTACCAGATCAAAGCGGAAAAGAGGGGATATATTGCGCGAGAGGTGGATTTGTTTCAGTAAGCGCAAATGCGGAGACCATTTCTGTAATACCCCTGAAACAAAAGGCAATTATCTCCGGCATGGCGAAAGGACAGAGCGAGCGTTCAACCTCCTGGCTTTCGCCTCTTCGCAACGCAGTGGTTATTTTCGGAAAAGTGGAGGACGGTATATTCATCGGGTCGCAGACCGCTCTCACTGATGCGAGGGGTAAATTTACCTTTGATTCAGTTGATGAGGATACCTATAAGATTATTGCACTCAAAGAGGGATACGAGAAAGGAGAACTACAGGAGATCACGGTAACAGCCGGCGGTAACAGCCGTCAGGATTTCACCCTCATTCAGAAAACACCCACGCAAACCATCTCGCCCGAGTTCATTATCACCAACAGTGATGGTGAACCGGTTGCAGCACTATATACAGCTCCGGTGAGATTCTACTTCACCGTTGAAAACCTGACCGGTATTCAGGAATTTTACTGGATCAAGGAAAAAGTTCCTGAAGGAGCAGTCAGTATTTACAGAATCTGAAGGCTACTTTGGTGATCCCCCGGGGGCCATGTACACCTTTGTAGCTCCGCTCCTGGGTGATTATACAGTTACCGTCATGGCGGTAAACAGTGAGGGCATAGTAGAACAAGGCCAGCCTGGATTTTGCAGCGGTGAATTTTCCTCCGGAGGCTGTACCATCAGTCATCCTCGGTCCTCAAGAATTACCCTTCATAGAGAACAGCACTCTCTATGCAAATACCACTGGCTCAACCTTTGTCACCGCCGGCTCGCCTGTCTATCTGCGGGGGTTTGGAATTGATATAAACCATCCTACCCCAGCAGAATTTAATCCTGATGCCCCCACCTTTGACCGGGATGGCGTTCAGACAGAGGTAAAAGGGCTTCTCGTTCAGCTTTCCAATCTCCTGAAAGGGGAATAACCATGAATTCCTGCCGCCACACAAGCCGGGGAACTGTGCGCGCTGCCACAAAGGAGGCACTGTCCCCTTCTTGAACGACCCGAACAAGGTGCTGGAGAAGCCCATACCAACTATAAGCTCTTCCTTCATGACCGGAGCTATGGTATCCACAACCCGGGATACACGAAAAAGCTGCTCCAGGACAGCATTGATTCTGTAGAGAATAATTATCCGGTGGCTGTAAGGCGAGAGAAATTCCAGAAGTAAGCAAAAAAAGAAAAGGCAGGGTTCAGATTTACCCTGCCTTTTTGCATTGTCCTATCTGTGAGAGACTCTTTACTTCTTCGTCCAGGTAAGTTTATCTCCTGTAAAATCCGGCGTAAAGGTTCTCATGATGATCTTTTCCGGATCGAGTCTGATAAAGTTCATGCCTGAAATGGCTTTTTCTATGACCTTTTCCACCTGGGCATCTAATTGATTCGCGGGAACACCCGCCTTTTTCAGGTTCCCCTTGACCAGGACTCTCGCCACATCATAGAGCCCCCACTTTTCCATCTTTGCTTCAAAGAGCTCTTTATTGTTTTTGCGATTGATGAGAGTCGCCTTTCCCCAGATCTGAAGAGCCTTCTGAGTCTTACTGTGATCCAGCGGCTGTTCATAGATCGCTGCAGAGACTTTTTGATTGGCACGGATGTTAGCTATCTTTCCGCCAGGTTCTCCTAAGATGTAGATGGTCAAGCCTTCATTGAAGAAATCGAGGGTAGTTGCCCTGGGCTGGTCATTCCTGCAGGTGGCTAACACGAGGGAACTTCCATGTGCAAGACCGCAGCCTTTTCCAGGGGTTCCTTTGTGGGTACTCATCTTATTCAGAAAATCTAAGATTTCTTTTTCAATCTCTGCCTTGCTCTTTTCCATCTATTCCCTCGACAAAATATTCTATTAGATTCGTAAGGGCGCCCCTACAGATGCTTAACGTGCATCCAAAACCCTATTCCCGAAGCACCTATTTCAATGCCTCACGAACCTCTTTCAGTCCGGCTTCCACACCATCCAGCTTCAAGGATGGGTGGATCTCACCAGCCCCTTCCTGCATGCCAAGAATCTCAGAGAGGTATCGGGAAACGATCCCCGAGAGTTTCTCTGCTGAGAAATCCTCCCAGTTCATGGTGAGTTTAATCAGTGCGGCAAGTTTTTCTTCTGTCATCTCAGGCGCAGTCAGGATGAAGATAGGACAGATGCCGAGGATATAGGCCATCGCCTGCCTCTTTGCCCAGAAAGCTGCCTTTGCCTGGGCAGAGTCTCCTATGGAAAAGTCTTTGGGACTTCCCACTACAACCTGAGGTGGTATGGCATTGCTGAATATGCCGAGTGCCTGAACCAGAGCAGTATCCAGGGAAGGAGTAATCGGCCAGGGAGAAACGCCATTGAAATGAGGAAGACCGGCCTCCTTCAGGCCCGTTTGTGCTTTTGTCAATTTTTCCAGTTCTTCCTTTGCACCGGCTACATCCTTCTTCCCTGCTTTTTCCACCATCATGGCTGAAGCAGTTGGCTCCAGGCCGAGGTGGAAACACTGTTCTAAAGCCTGAGGAGCATCTTTGCCTAAGAAACCAAAGGCAGCTAAACCGGAGAGGTCAGTAATCAGGCAGCCAGGTTCCTTCACGTCTGTTGACTTCATCTCTTTTGCAGACTCGCGGTATTTGAGAAAGGTAAGGCAAGGGTAGGGACAGTTAAAGCAGGCATTATCCCGGTGGGTCATCTCCTGGATTACCGAGAGGACTCCTTCGTTGATTTTCAGGGATTTCCCAATCTCTCCTGCTCCCTGTTTACCCTTGATTACTCCATTGGCTATTTCTCTTGAAAGCGTGGTGCATTCATCAAAGAACCCGTCAGCAACCTCGAAGGCGCTCAAGCCCCTCAGGGCAACAGCCTTGAGCTTTTTTTCACCCATCACCTTTCCAAAACCGAACTTGTCTTTGCTCCCCCAGTAATTTTCACTCACCTGGGCAAGGGGGGAGCCGTTCTCTCCAGCCGGGCCGATGACAATGGCCTCAACCATGTCATCACCATAGTTGTGGCGCAAGGCATCAACCGTATCCCAGACATCCTTTCCCCACTCGTCTGAGCCCTCAATATCCGCCAGCCCATCGTGGATCCAGAGCTTGACCGGTTTCGCTGATTTCCCCAGGATCACGACAAAGTCAAAACCGGTGAGCTTGAGCTCAATACCGGTCTGCCAGGTAAGCGGCGCATTTGCTACTTTCCCGGTTATCGGGCTCTTGCCGGTAATGACTGCGGCACAGGAACTGGGGACAAAGGTCGAAGTAAGCAGTCCGGTCCCGATGATCAGGGGATCCTTTGCACGGTACTTCTTATACAATTCAAGGTTGATGGCTGCTCCACCCAGATATCCGTCAATCAGTTCATTCTCAAGCTCTTCCTGGTCGCACTTCCCGCTTTCCAGATCCACTACCAAAATATTTCCGGTGTAATTGTTGATATAGTCCATAGGTCTCTCTCCTTCACGCTACGCTTATCACATTTCTGGGACAGGCCTTTACACATAAGGGCGTTTCTGCACCCTTGCACAGATCGCAGGCAACCCGTAAGAGGATGGGTTTGGCGCTTGCGCCGCCTCCCTTCACCTGCTGGCCGGGCAGGATCGTCTCCGGTCCATCAGGTTTGGCCAGGAACAGACTCTTCTCCCGTTTCAACACCATTCCGTAATAGTTCTTTTTCTCCTCCCGGTAATACAGCAGGCTGGAACCGATGGGGGAAATATTCCTGTCATGGTGATAGTTGCAGGCGAATTCGCAGGCTCTGCATCCATCGCATTTCAAAGTGTCGAATTGTAACTCCATAACCTTAATACCTCCTTCTTAAAATTTGTCATTTGGGCTTTGTCATTTGTCATTCTCTCTACACCGTCTCCGCTATCATCTGGACCAGGTTTTTGAGTCCTATTTTTTCTTCCATCCCCTTGATCGCATTTCCCAAGTTTGACTCACACCAGGGGCAGCTCGTTACAATTGCCTGCGCCCCGGT